>Ga0210388_10000261_pt1 | contig 45725 bp, 39 predicted proteins | sample IncBWC19OmetaG_FD_155485 | JGI IMG/M metagenome (GOLD analysis project Ga0210388, IMG submission 155485) | Forest soil microbial communities from Barre Woods Harvard Forest LTER site, Petersham, Massachusetts, United States - Inc-BW-C-19-O ...
GCTATCTGCTTTACGACGAAGTGAATGATTCGCTTCCGGCGGAAGTGCATTCTTCGGAAGAGATCGACGACCTTCTCACTACATTTGAACGAAACGGTATCGAGATTTACGAGGACCAGGCGTCGGCGAAAGCGGCGCGCGCAGTGGAAGTGTCTTCGGAGGGTGGCGATCGTGATGCGGTCGTCAAAGACGAAGCGCATTCGGACGAAGGTGGCAGCGATCTGGATTTGACGCCGGGCTCTCTCGAAAAGACAAACGATCCCGTGCGCATGTATTTGCGCGAGATGGGAACCGTGCCGCTGTTGACGCGCGAAGGTGAAGTAACCATCGCGAAGCGCATCGAGCGCGGACAGCTCGTGGTGATGAAGTCGATCACGCGGTCGCCGATCGTCATCAAGGAATTGATTGCTGTAGGCGAGGATTTGCGCAAGGGCGCGCGATCGATCAAAGAGATCGTGCAGTTTGACGACGAAGAGCTCACCGAAGAAAAAATTGCGAACAAGACGAAGCAGACGCTGAAGTACATCGACAAGATCGCGAAGTTGTACGACCTGGCGCTGAAACAAGCCGAAAAGTTGGAAGCCACGCCGAAGGCCAAGAAGAAGCCGTACATGAAGGCGAAGTGGGCCGTGTCGCGGACGCGCGTCGAAATTTCCGTCGAGATTCGCGGGATTGATTTCAACCCGTTCGAGAAAAAGCGGCTGATCGACAAGATGCGCGGGACGGTCGAGCGCTTGCAGTCTTTGGAGCGCGAAGCGGGGCGGCTCGAGCGGCGCGTTGACGCTGCGAAGGGCGACGTTGCGGCGGAAGCGCGCAAAGAACTGCGCACGCGGCGCACCGAGCTGAAAGACATTGAAGAGGCGAGCGAAGTTGGGCTCACCGAACTGAAGCGCACGCTGACCTTTATTCACCGCGGCGAAGCGGAAGCTGAACAGGCGAAGAAGGAATTGATTGAAGCCAACCTTCGCTTGGTCGTCTCCATCGCGAAAAAATATACGAACCGCGGGTTGCAGTTCCTGGATTTGATTCAGGAAGGCAATATCGGTTTGATGAAGGCCGTAGACAAGTTCGAGTGGCGCCGCGGCTACAAGTTTTCGACGTACGCGACCTGGTGGATTCGCCAGGCGATTACCCGCGCAATCGCCGATCAGGCGCGCACGATTCGTATTCCCGTGCACATGATCGAGACGATCAACAAGCTCGTGCGCACGAGCCGCCAATTGGTGCAGGAACTCGGCCGCGAGCCGACCTCGGAAGAAATCGCCAAGCGCATGGACATTCCCGTGTCCAAGGTACGCAAGATTTTGAAGATCGCGCAGGAACCGATTTCTCTCGAAACGCCGATCGGCGAAGAGGAAGATTCGCATCTCGGCGACTTCATCGAAGACAAGGCCGTCGTTTCGCCGTCGGACGCGGTGATCAATTTGAATTTGAAGGAGCAAACGTCTTCGGTGTTGAAGACGCTGACGCCGCGCGAGGAAAAAGTCATCAAGATGCGGTTTGGCCTGGATGACGGCAGCGAACACACGCTCGAAGAAGTGGGCCAGTCGTTTGCCGTGACCCGCGAACGCATCCGCCAAATCGAAGCGAAAGCGCTGCGCAAGCTGCGCCATCCGTCGCGCTCCCGCAAACTGCGCGCCTTCCTCGAAGGTCCGTCACGCGATTACTTGTAGAAATAACAGAATTCGAAAATCAAGATTAGAAACACAAAACGCCCCGAGCTATCGGGGCGTTTTTATTTACCGAGAAGTCCCGAGTCTGGATGCGTAGTGAAGTGGGCAAGCATGCGGATCGACCATAAGATGGTGAATATAAAAACCCCCCGAGAACATAAACGAGTGCCGGAGGATCCAACTGCGCTTCTGGATGTAAATTGCGCCCAATTGCGTAGTTGACCGCGGTAGTAACGACCAAGAGAACGGCACAGCCGAACGACGCAAAAGCGCGGTCCAGAAAAGCCAGTGTTTCCTTCTTGCGCTCCGCCGCTAGCCAATACTCCTTATAGGGAAGATTGATCAAATCCGTGGGCATTTTGGAGACGATACCGGGAACTCCAAATGCCACTAACGAGGCAAGCGCGATGGCTCCAACGAAGAAAGCGAGGAAGGCGGACTTGGTTTGCCAGCCGTTCGCGACTCCGAGCGCGTTGAAGTGGGAAGCAACTACGTCTGGCAATTGCGTGTAATTCGACCAAAAGTAAATCGTCGCGATAATCGCCAGCAAGACAAACAGCACTTTGGGAAGACGCGAATCCAAGTTGGTCCCCTCCGGTCTCTAATTCAGCGTAGCTGAGGGATCAAGGCGCAGCGTGGAAATCCCCGGCGGATTTTCGAAACAGTTAGTGCGAAGATGTACGTTCCACAGCGCTATCGCGCGTATTAGAATGGCTGGACCCTTCCCGACTGAGGACGAATGAAAACTGGAACAAAAATCGTTGCGATTGCGCTTGTCGTGCTGTCGCTCGCTGCTGCATACGGCTTGTATGAAATGCGCCAGCCGTATCTCACTGCCCATCTCACAACACAGAATAGCGCTCAGGCAGAGAGTTTGGTGGACCAGACGCCGCTGAAGCGAGCGCAACAGCTTGCGCAACTCTCGCTCACGCCAGAAGAAAAGCCGCTGGCGGATGAAGCGCTGCGGCTGGCGGATTTTGAAGTTGACCTGGCGTTTGCGGCCGCTCTGCACGACGCCAAAGAGCATCCTCCGGTTTTGAAGGGAGAAGCGAAAGAAATTGCCGCGCGGCTCGAGAAGGCGCAGAAAGTTTTGGAGGACGAACAGTCGCAGGTGTCGCAACTGACGGACGCGGCGGCCAAAGCGAAGGGCGAAAAGCAGGAACAGATTCAAGACAACCTGGCCATCGCGCAAGAGGATCTGAATCTTGCGCAGGATGAGGTGGATGACGCGAAGCAGGATTTGATCCGAGCGGGAGGCGACCCCGAGGACCGCATCCAGCAGATGGAGGCGGAGCACAAAGCAGCGGAGAAGACAGAAGTTACGACCGCTACCAATGTCGCGCCGCCGCAGTATTTGGCTGGACTGCTGCACCGTTATCAAGAGTGGTCACTGCTGCGGCAGAAAAAACAACTTCTCTTCTGGGCGCAGCAGGCTGCGGAGACAGCAGCAAGCGATCTCGCGAAAAAGCATGATGCCCTGGATGCGAAGATCGACGCGGCAAAGGCGGCCATGCCTCAGCTGGCTCACCATTCGAAAAATGCCACGGAACCGAGGCAAGACGTTCGGGCGCAGCGCAGCCACGATGAGTCCAGCGATTTGCTTCAAAAAACAAAACAAATTTCCGCGGACCAGAAAAGCCTGGCTTCGTTCGACAAGCGAGTCGACGCCAACAAACAGCTCGCAAACATTTATGGGCAGTGGCTGAGCGTTGTCGAGGGGCAACGCAGGAACGAAATATATCTTACGTTGCGCGGTGTGCTGATCATTCTGGGCATCGCGCTGGTCCTTTTGTTTTTTGATCGTTGGCTGGAGAGCTTGCTTGGCAAGACTTCGCTGGACCGCCGGCAAGTGGAGACGTTGCGCACGGTCACGCGCGTGTCCATCCAAGTGTTCGCCGTGCTCTTGGTCCTGCTGGTTATTTTCGGGCCGCCGAGTCAGCTGGGGACATTTCTTGGATTGGCCGGCGCGGGGCTTACCGTTGCGCTGAAAGATTTCATCGTGGGATTCCTCGGATGGTTTGTGTTGATGGGAAAGAATGGGATTCGGCTTGGAGATTGGGTGGAGATTAACGGAGTAACCGGCGAGGTCGTCGAGCTCGGGATGTTTCATACGGTTTTGTTGGAGACCGGCAATTGGACAGACTCAGGCCATCCGACGGGGCGGCGTGTGACGTTCACGAATAGCTTCGCGATCGAAGGGCACTACTTTAATTTCTCGACGTCGGGCCAATGGCTGTGGGACGAACTGCAAGTGGTGCTGCCCGCTGGCCGCGATCCTTACCCCGTTGTAGATGCGATTCAGAAGAAAGTGCTGGAAGCGACCGCGGAGACAGCCAAGCAAGCAGAGAAGGAATGGGAGGGTGTCTCGCGTTCCAAAGAGACGGCGCATACGCTGACCGCCGCGCCCGCGATCAATGTGAAGCCGGTCGTGGGCGGGATTGAAATTGCGGTGCGATACATCACGCGCGCAAATGAACGCTACCAGATGCGCGCGAAGCTAAACCAAGCCGCAGTAGATTTGCTGGGGCAAGACTCTGTGATGGCGCCGAGTGCTCCGGCGACGCCTGCACCGAAGCCCGCATGAATTTGGAGTGCGGTAGCTCTGCTGCCGCTTTTTTCAGCACCTCGCAGTACTCCACGCCTGGCTCAATAGCCTTCTGCCGACGCCTCAATCCGTCTCGCTGCGCGCGCGAACCTCTTCAGACGTCAGACCGTAGAGCGGCGGCGTTTTTACGCCAAGCATTGCCAGATACATATAAATCTGCCCGCGGTGATGGATTTCATGTTCGGGCATGAGACGAAGCCATTTCCAACTGGTGATGGGCGCATCGTCGGGAGTCTTGCATTTGCGTTGAAGATCTTCGTCGCTGAGCTTTGCAAAGATTTCCGTCGATTCGGCGTGCAGACGTTCGACAAAGGCCATCACGTTTTCGTAGCCGTCGGCGAGTTCTTTGCCGTGCGTGGTGTAGCGAGCGGGACGGCCCTGCACGTTTTCCGCCCACATGAAGCGCTCCGCTGCTGCGAGGTGGCGCAGAATGTCGCCGAGCGTGAATTTTCCCGGTGCGTAGGTCCAATCGATTTTGTCAGGCGGGATACAGCGAGCCACGCGCATCGTGCGTTCGCGAACATTATTCCAATAATGCAGAAACGGCTGAATGGTTTTGATTTCCACGAGCCCTCACACGCGGGACAAATTACCTTCAAAGTTTAACGCATGAGCTGTCGCGCGCGAGAGGCGGAGAGCGTGGCGCCGGCATAGAGCAGCGCAAGCAAGGCGTAACCGGCGATCAGGCTGACGCCTTGCGCGACCACGCCGAGCGCGATGCTCATCGTTAGCTGAACGCACGTGGTGAAGATGGCCATGGCTGATTGTGTGCGTCCCATGAAGTGGCGCGGCACGATGGACATTAGTCCGGACTGCGCGGTGACACCGCCGATGGCGCGGCAAAGTCCGAAGATGGCCTGCAGCAAGACGGCGCCAGTGAGAAACGCAACGAATGGCGTGGCCATGTGGCCGACGGCAAGGATTGCGCAGACCGCGACGTAGAGCGGCATGCGTAAGGAAGTGCGAAGTTGACTGACGATGAATCCGCCAGTGATCGCGCCTATCGCCCAGCCTGCTTCGAGAAAGCCGAGGCCGCGCGCGCCAGCGTGCAGAATGTCGTTCACCAGAGCGACGAGGACGACGTTGCCACTGACTACTCCGGCCATCATGATCGAATGCGTAACTCCCAACGAACGGACGAGCGGCTGCTGTTTAAGGTAGGCGAAGCCTTCCTTGAGATCAGAGTAGACGGCGAGAGAGAGACCGGCTTCGGCAACTTCAGGATTTTCGCCAGACTCGAGAGCTTCCGCAGTGGCTTCCGTTGCTTCGGAATATTCGCGCGGATATTTCAGATGATCGCGCGGCGATACGTAGCCGCTGCGAATGCTGTAGAGACAAAATGCGGAGACGAAGTAGGTCAGACCGTCGATGATTAGAATGCCGGCGATGCCGGTGCGGTCGTAGAGGAAGCCCACGAAGGAGCCGGCGATGAGCATGCCACTCTGCACACCGACCAGTACAGCAGCGTTGGCGCCGGTGAACTGGCTCGGCGGAATCACTTCCTGCACGAGGGCGTTGACGGTGGCCCAGTACATTGCGGAGCCGGTGCCAGTAATCAGCGTCATCGCGTAGAGGTGCCAGAGCTGAAGATTACCGCGCCATGCGATGTAAGCGGTCGCGAGGACGAAGAAGCCGCGGGCAATGTCGAGGCAAACGCCAAGATAGCGGCGATCGAAGCGATCGATAAGCACGCCGCCTAGAAATGGAATGAGAAGGCCGGGCAGTGTGACGACGATCACCTGCAGGCTGACTTTCACCGTGGAATGCGTGGCGGCCATGATGTACCAGCTCACGCCGACGAAATTCATGCCGCTTCCGAAGAGCGATACAAACATGGCGACAAAGAAAAAACGGAAGCCGCGCTGCGCCCAGATCAGCTTCCAGTCCATACGGTGTGTCGTCGCGGTTGCCATGGAGCCCTCTAGCTTACTATCGTAGGCGCGCGGATTTTGGAGAGGATCAGCGAACGGTTTACATCTGTTTACATCCGCGGAATCGGGGACGGAGATTCATGGGCAACGAATTGAAATGCACGGTGCGATTTGGGAAAGAAAAGTCCGAAGGCAAGGCGCTCCTGGAAACGAGCGAAGTGCTTTTTCGCGGCGAGTTCCGGTTGAAGATTCCATTTTCTTCGATCAAGTCGGCGAAAGCGGTTGATGGCGAGCTGCATCTGCAGACTGCCAATGGACTGGCGATATTCGAGATTGGTCCCGCTGCCGAGAAGTGGCGCGAGAAGATCCTTCATCCGAAAACGCGCGTCGAAAAAATCGGTTTGAAGCCCAGTGCGAAAATTTCGCTGATCGGCAACTTCGACGCGGACTTTCTCTCTGAACTTAAACCGCTTGGCGCGGCGGTGACCAAGGACAAAGTTGTCGCCGACTCCGATACAATTTTCTTCACTGCCGATTCACTAAAAGAACTTTCGTCCGTCGCAAGAATCGCCAAGTCACTGAAAGGCGCTGGCGCTCTGTGGATCGTCTATCCCAAAGGCCAAAAATGCATCACCGAGAATGACGTAATAGCGGCCGGCCGAAAAGCAGGACTGAAAGACGTAAAAGTCGTTGGCTTCTCCGCCACGCACACCGCGCTAAAATTCGTCCTCCCGCTCGCGGCACGCTAGCTAAATCTTAGTTCGCAACAGGCAGAACAGATCGCGACATTCTTGTCTGGGTTCTTAGCATCGTAGAAGACCGGCACGATCATATCGACGCGGAGTTCTCCAGTATTGTCTTGCCCGGTATTCTGAAACATCTGCCCCGACGAGTCATTGAAGCGATAGCGCACCCTGTTCACCTTTCTGTTTCCGCGGACACCGGCCACGACTAGTTTCTGATGGGTCACCACTCCTTCTGCCATCATCCCGTCCCGAAGAAGGGCGGTGTCGCGCCGCACCCTCAAAAAAGTGATGCCGCTGATCAGGATCAAAATGGCTGGGGCAAAAATTTCAAAGTACGCTGGATCGAGAAATGACCAATGTGTGCCTATCTGGCGCGAAGCCAGCAGTTCTTGGACGCCAGAATAAATCAGGGACACTGGCGCTACAGGTAATGCACCGATGAGAATTTGATAGAGCGGGCTGACGCGCACGCGCCTGGGCGTCGGTAGTTCGTAAACGAAACCGTAGTGATCGAACGGTTGCTGCTCTGGCTTTTCCATCGAGGAGAGATATAGCTCTCTCGACTAGATATTTCGAGCAAAAGTTTCACCAATTTTATTTCGTGCGTATCGTCAAGCTCATGACACCTTTGTTGGAAACGGAGGGGTTGACGGTGCAATTGCCGACGCCTGGTGGTTGGGTGCGGCCGGATTCGGGTAGCTTCCCCGTTTTTGTAAGCATTGCTGATAAACGACTTACGTCGCTAGCGACGGACTGCGCGTTGTTACTTGGAACTGACTCAGGTGGCCAGCTCACAGACGGAGGCCCTCGACTCCATGCGAGCTACTTGGGGGCCGTTGCGGATTTGCCTGGCCGCTAGGCAGTAGAGCCGTCCGGGTGGCAAGCAGCTCCGAAGTTGGCTGGAACCTGTGAAGCCCCCCTCCCCTGCTCTTTGTAAACATTGCGTCTAAAGGATTTAGCGGCATTGGCGAATTGGAGAGGTACTGGCGCGCTTTAAAATTCGCCGACTGGACCCCCACCCCGGGGGTATCCGCAAGTTATGACGTAAGCGCATGAGGGAAAAGGGTTTGCAGCGTTTCCTGCGTGTACGCATGCCCCGTACTTCAGAGAAGGGCGAACTGTTGGGGACGGGAACACGCGAGGCACCCCTTAAAAACAAAAACGCCGATCAGAAGATCGGCGTTTACGGGCAAAAAAGATATTATTCCCTAACAACTATTATACACGAATGGGCCGTTTTGTACAGAGAAATGACGGGTTCGTGCCAAACCTATCATAAAATCTTCGCTGTTTTACAGTCGTTCTGCTTTACCTCGAATAAAGAGTCGTCTTCTTGGTCGAAAGTGAGGACGGGAGGCACTGAGGAAGGGAGATAATTTAGGGAATTGAGCCTCGTCATGTATCGAGCTGCGAGGGTTAGTCGGAAAGCGGCAGCAGAGCTGCCGCACTCCAAATGGGTCGCTGACAATGTGGGGTGGTTCGGGCTAGAATCCGCGCATCGAAATCTTTGGGTTGGTGGCTGCGTAGTGCTTTGGTAGAAAGTGGTTGTAACCTCGTGGTGGAGGATTCCCGATGGCAACGACAACTGCTGTTTCTCCAGCTGCGCCTGAACCGCAGCCCCAGATGAGCGCAATCAGCCGCGTGTTTGGCGTGCTGTTTTCGCCGCAAAAGACTTTTGCAGATATCGTCAGAAAGCCAGGGTGGTTTCTGCCCATAGCTTTGCTAACGATTCTCAGCATCGCTGTGAGCTTCGCATTCGTTCAGCGGGTCAACTGGCGGGAATACATCAGCCAGCAGATTGAGAAAAGCCCGCAGGCTTCGCAGCTTTCGCCGGAACAGAAAGAGCAGCGCGTGGAGGCTGGCGTCAAGTTCACCACTCCTTTCACCTACACCATTGGCGTGTGCGGCCCAATTTTCATTACCCTCATTTTTACCCTGGTTTTTTGGGGTGCGTATTCGTTGCTGGGGGGTGCGAGCACGAATTTCTCGACGGCTTTCAGTATTACGGCGCACGCGTTCATGACGGGATTGATCAGCAGCCCGCTGCTTTTGCTGATTTTATTTTTGAAGGACCCGAGCGCGATCGACGTTGAGAATCCAGCCGCGACAAATCTGGCCGCGTTTCTGCCCGATGACGCGGCGAAGTGGATGGTTGCGTTATTAAAATCGTTCGACGTGTTCACGTTCTGGACGCTGATTCTGATCGCCATCGGATTTGCGGCGACGAACCCGAAAAAACTCAAGGGCAGCAAGCCTTACGTGATTGCGTTTGGCGTGTGGGCGGCGTATGTGGTGTGCCGCGTGGGATTCGCGTTCGCTTTCTCCTGATACACTTGCAAGGTGAGTTTTTCGTTTGAAATAACAAAAACTGATCCAACTGGGGCGCGGCGCGGCGTTTTGAATACGCCTCACGGCGCGGTGCAGACACCATTTTTTATGCCTGTGGGCACGCAGGCGAGCGTCAAGGGTTTGCGTAACGAGGCGCTGGAAGAGCTCGGCGCCGAAATCATCCTTTCTAATACCTATCATTTGTATTTGCGACCGGGGCACGAAGCGGTGCGGAGACTCGGCGGGCTGCATAAGTTCATGTCGTGGCCGCGGGCGATTCTTACGGACTCGGGCGGCTTCCAGGTGTTCAGTCTTTCCGAACTGCGCAAAGTTACGGACGAGGGCGTCAGGTTTCGTTCGCATCTGGATGGGTCGGAGCACATGCTCACGCCGGAAAAAGCGGCGGAGATTCAGCTGGCGCTGGGCTCGGACATAGCGATGGTGCTCGACGAGTGCATCGAGACGCCGGCGCCACGCAACAAAGCTGAAGCTGCAGTGAAGCGCACCACGTCATGGGCCGGGCGTGCGCGAAAGTATTTTCTGGAGCAGGCGAGCCGGAATGGAGAGCTTGCGCAATGGCAATTCGGGATTGTGCAAGGCGCGACGTTCGGCGATCTGCGGCGCGCGAGTGCTCAGCAACTTCTTGAGCTGGATTTTCCCGGATATGCGGTCGGCGGACTTGCCGTAGGCGAGCCGCACGCACTCACATGCGAAATGACCGGCGAAGTAACCGCGCTTTTGCCGCACGATCGTCCCCGCTACTTGATGGGAGTAGGAAAGCCCGAGCAAATTGCCGACTACGTCGCGCTCGGCATCGACATGATGGACTGCGTGCTGCCGACGCGCGCCGCGCGCCATGCGTGTCTCTACACCAGCGAAGGCCGCGTTCTCATCAAAGGCGCGCGTTACGCAGCAGATCAGCGGCCGCCTGATCCGGACTGTTCCTGCTCGGTTTGCCGGCGGTACACGCGTGCGTATCTTCGTCATCTTTTCGCTGCTGGAGAACTCACCGCGGCGATCCTGGCCACCCACCATAATGTCCACTTTTACCTTGACTTAATGAGGCAAATCCGCGAGGCTATCGAGTTTGGGAACCTAGCGAATTTCTCATCTGAGATGCACGCGCGCTATGCTGTAGGCCCGGCCTGAACGTGAGACCGGAATAGCGTCCGAGATTCTTCAAGTGCGGCCCGGTTTGCACCGAGGTCGACCTGCGCGGCAACACGAGCAGAGAATCCGGGGGGATGTTAGAGCGGGGCAGCTAAACCCGCCGGGCTGATTCCGTCCCTAGAGGTGTTGGACCGGCCCGAAATTAGTGAAAGGAACGATGCTCTTCTTGACGATGATGGCGGCGATTTTCTTCCAGGCTTCGGGACCGGCGAGCCTGCTCGGCAACCCACTCGTAATGATGGTCGTAGTGATGGCCATTTTCTACGTAATGCTCATTCTGCCGCAGCAGCGGCAACGCAAGAAGATGCAGGCGATGATCGCGGCGCTGAAATCCGGCGACAAGGTTGTCACGAATAGCGGCATCTACGGCACGATCAATGGCATTGACGGCGACACAGTGATTCTCAAGATCGCCGACCAGGTAAAAATCCGCATCGCGCGTTCGGCGATAGCGCAGGTGGAGGCATCGGAAGATGCGAAATAACCCCGCCCGCGGCCAGAGCGCGCGCTCAACTCTCTGACCATGAACCCCAATCTGAAGTGGAAAGTAGTTTTCATCGCGCTTGTCATTCTCGGCTGCATCTACGGCCTGGTGGGGCTTCCCACGTTTCCCACGTCCGTGGCGCAACTGAAGGATAATTTTGCTCACCAGATCAAGCTTGGCCTGGACCTTCAAGGTGGCACACACCTCGTCCTGCAAGTACAAACGCAGGAAGCCGTGGCGCAAGAGACCGATCAGATGGTCGAACGCGTCTCCACGTGGCTGCGCGGCAAAAACATTAGCTACGATGAAGTGCGGCGCGTGGATGATACGCACATTCTGGTGCGCAATGTGGATTCAGAGAGGCTCCCGGAATTCCGCGACTATGTGAACGCGCAATTCGCCAATTTTTGGGATATGTCGCCCACAGCTGGCGATCCTTCCAGTTACACCCTTACTTTGCGCGGCGCTGCCATTGCGCAAATTCAAGAAAACACAATGACGCAGTCTCTCGAAACGATCGAGCGCCGCATTAACGCCCTCGGCTTGACTGAGCCTACGATTCAGCTTCGCGGCGGCCAAAACAGCAATGAGATTCTTGTGCAACTCCCGGGCGAAGGTGATCCCTCGCGCGCGAAGCAAGTCATTCAAGCCGGCGGCCAGCTAGAGTTGAAGCTTGTGGAAGATCCCGTCATCTACACGTCGGAAACCGATGCCCTGAGCAAACACAGCGGAGTTTTGCCAGCCGGTACGGAACTTGTGGCGGGGCGCGCGGCAACACGCGCAACGCCAGGGGGGCCGTCCGACGGTGAAGGGTGGTACATCCTGACCCGCTCAGCGGTCGTCACGGGTCGCGATCTTCGCAGCGCCACGGAAAACCGCAACACCAATAACCCCGGCCAATGGGTGGTGGACTTTACGCTCTCTGGCGAAGCAGCCCGCCGCTTTGGGCCCTTCACGCAGCAGAATCTCGGTCGGCAGATGGCCATTGTGCTCGATCATCGCGTTTATTCCGCGCCGAGCATCAATGGACGTATCGACGATTCCGGCATGATCGAAGGCAATTTTAGCCAGGATTCAGCGCATGACCTCGCTCTGGTGCTGCGCGCTGGAGCGCTCCCGGCATCCATCAAGTACCTTGAAGAGCGTACTGTTGGACCGTCTCTCGGAGCCGATTCCATTCGCCACGGCGTGCAAGCGTCTGTGCTGAGCTTGCTGGTGGTGATGATCTTCATGCTGTTCTACTACCGGCTTTCGGGCGGCAATGCCGTGCTCGCTCTCATCCTGAACTTGGTCATCCTACTGGCGGCATTGGCCTTTTTCGGCGCCGTTCTCACCCTGCCGGGCATTGCCGGTGTGATTCTGACCATCGGTATGGGTGTCGATTCCAACGTTCTGGTCTTCGAGCGTATCCGCGAGGAATTGCGTAACGGCAAGTCCCCGGCTTCCGCGGTGGAAGCGGGTTTCGACAAGGCTTTTCTAACCATTATCGATACTCACGTTACGACGGTCGTCTCTGCATTCTTTCTGTTTCTATTCGGCACGGGGCCGATTAAGGGCTTTGCTATCACACTGACGATCGGTTTGATCGCCAACGTGTTCACAGCTATCTATGTATCCAAGACGATTTTCCAGTATCACCTGGCCAAGATGGACCGCCAGAGCGAATTAAGCATTTAGGCGGTACCAGGACGTATAGGGCCAAAGACTGGTTTTTAGAGAAACGATAGAGTCATAGCAATCTTTGGCATCCTGCCCCAAGCTGGGCAGGGAGGCAGCGGGAACTATTCGACCCAAGGTGGAGTCTAAAGAAGGGAAGTAAAAGGCGCATGATCGAGTTATTCAAAGAGCCCAATATCGACTGGATGGGCAAAGCCAAGTATTTCTATGCGCTTAGCGCCATTTTGCTAATTGCCGGCTGGACTTCCATCTTTTTGAATGGCGGGCTTCGCTACAGCATCGATTTCAAAGGCGGCACAAACGTAGATGTGCGCTTTGCTCAGCCTCCGCATATTGACCAGATCCGCAACGGCTTAAACGCGCAGGGTCTCGGCAATAGCGAAATCCAGACCGTGAGCGACATCGCCAACCCCAACTCGAATGAAGTGCTTATCTTTGTGGCGCAGAAGAACCAGGGCGACGAAGCGGGAGACGCCAGCAAGAACCAGGTCATCAATGCGCTGAATGCGATCTACGGTGCGAATAATTCTTCCAAGCCCGATTTCAATTCTGCTTCGGTTTCCTCTCTGACCCTTTTCTTCACGCAACACGATCCGTTGCTGCTCTCGACAAATGCCGGCGACCGGTATCAGCAGCTTGCAAAAAGAATTCTCGATTATCGCGACAAGAACAGCCAAGGCGTCCTCACCAGTTTTGACAGCGTCTCGAAAGTCGATGGCGTTACTCCCGGTGTTCTTTCGGCTTTGAAGGATAACTACAGTCTGGGAACTTTCGCGATTCGCGGCGTGGAAATCGTGGGGCCCAAGGTTGGAGGCGAGCTTCGCCGCCAGGCAATCGTCGTTACCCTCTATGCTTTGGGGGGCATGCTGGTATATATTGCCTTCCGATTCCAGTTGGTCTACGGGGCGGCTGCGGTCCTTGCGGTGTTTCACGACGTTTTGATTACGCTGGGCTTTTTCTCGCTGCTACATTTCGAGATTTCGCTGACGGTTATCGCGGCGCTTCTCACATTGGTTGGATATTCGATGAACGATACTATCGTCATCTTCGATCGCATCCGGGAGAACAATCGTTTGCTGCGGCGAGAGCCATTTCCGGATGTGGTGAACAAATCGATTAATCAGACGCTGTCCCGAACGATACTGACAAGCGGATTGACTTTCCTTACAGTGCTCGTGCTGTTCCTGATGGGCGGCCAGGTGCTTCGCGCATTCTCCTTTGCTCTGGTGGTAGGGATTGTGGTAGGAACGTACTCCAGTTTTGGTATTGCAGCACCGCTTGTGGTCGCGTGGAATCACTGGCGCGGCCAACAGAGCGTCGCAGTTGGCACCGGACCCGCAGCCGGAAACAAAACCCGCGGAAGTGAAGGCGTCGCAGGACGTCTTGCTCCTTCGGGGAGGAGGTAGGATTCATGTTTGAAGATATGGTGCTGTCAGGCGATACGAAACGGACGAACAAGCCATGGACAGTTGTGCTGTCGATGGTTGTGCAAGCCGTTCTCGTGGGTATCCTGATCCTCATTCCGCTGATTTATACAGAAGCGCTGCCGAAGACGATGATGGCGACCATGCTCACCGCTCCGCCGCCGCCTCCTCCTCCTCCCCCTCCGCCGCCTCCCGCGGCGGTTGTGCACATCAAGCCACAAGTACACTTGATGGACGCTGGCAAACTTGTGCAGCCGAAGGCTATTCCGAAGGACATTAAGATTATCAAGGAAGACGCGCCTGACATGGATGCCGGCGTACAAGGCGGCGTTCCGGGCGGCGTGCCTGGCGGTTCGATGGGCGGCGTGATTGGCGGCGTCATCGGCGGCATGGGCGGAGCTCCTCCACCGCCGAAGCCGACGCAAACGCGCATCAAGCAGGGCGGCCAGGTGCAGGCTGCCATGATCATCAATAGAGTCCAGCCCTCGTATCCTCCGCTGGCTCGGCAGACGCGCATCGCAGGTACGGTGCGGCTGCATGCGATTATCGGCAAGGATGGCTCGGTGCAGCAACTCGAAGTCATCTCCGGGCATCCACTGCTGGTACAATCCGCGCTCGATGCGGTGCGGCAGTGGCGCTATAGGCCGACGCTGCTCAATAACGAGCCGGTCGAAGTCGACACCACGATCGACGTGATTTTCTCTCTGAACCAGTAAGCGGTCTGGCGTGCTCGTCGTGGGACAGGCGCGCTGGTCCGGGCGGCAAAGCTTGGCAAACTCTCGCGTTGGCCCTGGGAGACCCGGGGCCATCAGATCTAAGGAGCAAAACGAATGGTAGCGACCCTGTTTGTGAACGCGGCCCTGTTCTTGCAATCTCAGGCTACTTCCTGGGATCTACGGAGCATGTGGTCTTCAATGAGCACCCTTCCCAGGATCGTCGTTGCGATCCTTTTCATTCTTTCGATTTATTCGTTCGGCGTAATGATTGACCGCGCCCTGATGTACAGCGCGGCTCGCAAACAGTCGCGTGTTTTCGTGCAACAGGTTGCCGGTGCTTTGAAAGAAGGCAAGCTGGACGAAGCGATTGCCATCGCCGAACGGAACAAGAAGAGCCATATCGCGAAGGTTGTGGCGACCGGCCTTTCCGAATTCCAATCTGCTTCGCAACAAGTTAGCGACGCGGACGTGATTGAAGCGGCCAAGCGCGGTCTCGAGCGCTCTGTCGCCATCGTTCACGCAGAAATGAAGCGCGGCCTTTCGGCGCTGGCCACCATCGGTTCGACGGCTCCGTTCGTCGGACTGTTCGGCACGGTCGTTGGCATCTTGAACGCGTTTAAGGGAATTGAAACGAGCAAAGCAACCGGTCTGTCGGCAGTCGCCGGCGGTATCGCTGAAGCCCTCGTCACCACGGCTCTCGGTCTTCTCGTCGCCGTGCCTGCCGTGTGGGCCTACAACTACTTCACCAACAAAGTCGAAGCGTTCGACGTGGAAATGGACAACTCCTCGATGGAGTTGATTAACTACTTCATTTTGCGTCGCGGCGCGAAGAAATAAGGTAACCCCATGGGATACAAACCAAAAGTCGGAGCACAGATGGCGTCGCCAAACGTCATTCCGATGGCCGACATCATGCTTGTCCTGTTGATCATCTTCATGGTGGTCACGCCAATGTTGCAGAAGAGCCTGCCAGTGGATATGGCCAGGGTCAACAATGCAAAGGAAATGCAGGACGCTGATAAGGATGACGCGATTATCGTGGCGGTTACTCGAGATGGGACGATCTATCTGAAGAATACGAAGATCACCAAGGACGACATCACCGGGCAGGTTAAAGATATGTTGTCCGCTCGTCTCGATAAGACTGTCTACGTGAAGAGCGACGCTCGCGCCAAGTATGGCGACGTTGTTGCGGTGGTGGACGAAATCCGCTCCGCAGGCGTCGATCAACTCGGGCTTTTGACCGAGCAGAATCAACAAGAACGCAGGACACCGGCCCCGCCTCCGAATGCATCGCCAGCTCCATCGGGCGATTAAAGAGGCGTTCGGCTGAGGTGTTCGAAGTATTCGCACCATTCGTTTGCTGAGTCAGAAGGGCCGCGCCGGATCCCACCTGGCGCGGCTTGATGGCCTGCAAAGCTCGCGAAACGCAGGCTGACAGGAGATTCGCAATGGGAATGTCTGTTGGAGAAAATAAGGGCGGTGCGATGGCGGAAATGAACATCGTTCCGCTTATCGACATTTTGCTCGTGCTGCTGATCATTTTCATGGTTATCACTCCGCTCACTCCGCACGGATTGGACGCCCTGGTGCCTCAGCCCAACCCGAACCAGAAGCAAGACGTGGAGTTGGAGAACAAGACCGTGGTGGTCCAGGTGCTTGTCAATAACAAGCTGAAGATCAATAACGAAGACACGACCTGGGATGGACTTGGTCCGCGCCTTGAAACGATTTTCAAAGAGCGCGCCGAGAAAATTGCTTTCGTGAAGGGCGACAACGATGTACTGTTCATGGAAGTTGCCCGCGCGATTGACATTATGCGTGGCGCGGGAATCGACAGAGTCGGTTTGATCACGGCCAAGCTCGAAGCCGGGCAGTAGTACGAGGGATTTCTTTTTTCACTTCGGCCGCGTTTCGGCCGGCGCAGGGTGTGAGAGTCCTCCTCGCGGGGAATTTTCTTTATGCGAGGCGACTCATGGGGATTTCGTTGGGAAGTTCAAAGCTGGGAACGATTGCGGAAATGAACGTGGTTCCGCTGATCGATATTCTGCTGGTGCTTCTGGTCATCTTTATGATGATCCGCCCCAAGCCGGAGTTTGGCCTTGCTGCGGATTTGCCCCAGCAGACGGATGCTACGGCCAAGACGCCCGCGCAGCCCGGATTGATTGTTGTGCAAGTTTTCGGCGATGGCACGCTGCGCATCAACCAGGACCGGTGCAGTGGCAAGATCTTCAAGGCCGGCTTGAGGAAATTTTCAAGATGTGGGCAAGTCGTGTTGCTTTTGTCCGGGGAGACAGCGCTGTCGAATTTGGCGTAGTCGCCCAGGCCATCGATGTGATGCGCGGTTCAGGCATTACGACGGTGGGCCTGATGACGCCGGAACTCGAAAACGCGCACTAAATAGTGTAGATTGGCCCCTCGCAGGGCGGATCTGAATCCTAGCAGGGATGGATGCTTCGATGACTTATGCTTCAGTTCGTAATGCTCGCCGGACCGCTTCTCTGGCAGCGATGTTGATCCTCACGGTCGGCGTTTCGGGCTGCAATAAGCTCAAAGCACGCGATCTCTTGAACAAGGGCGTAAACGCGTTCAAGGCCGGCCAGTCAGATGCCGCTATTGAGGACTTCAAGCGCTCGACGGAGCTCGATCCTAGTCTGATGATGGCTCGCGTGTACCTGGCTACCGCGTACGCGAGCTTGTATATTCCTGGCGCGCCTTCTCCTGAAAATAAAGCGCGTGGCGACCAAGCCATCACGGAATTCAAGAACATCCTGGAAATCGATCCCAACAATCTGACGGCGATCGATGGCATTGGTTCCTTGCTTTTCCAGATGGCAGGCACGCCGCCGGTCAACGAAAAGGGCTTCGAGGAATCGAAGACCTTCCATCAACGTCACATTGGAATCAAGCCGGATGATCCCGAGCCCTATTATTGGATCGGCGTGATTGACTGGACGCTGGCGTGGCGCGGGAACGCAGCAATGCGCCTGGACTACAACAAGAACAATATCAAGAAACAAGTGCACGATGACCAGCCGCTGCCCGCTCCCGTCCGCACGGACTATACGGCCAAGTACGGTGCGCTCGTGGATGAAGGCATCGCCGACCTGCAAAAGGCTATCTCGCTGAAGCCGGATTATGATGATGCCATGGCGTACCTCGGCCTCCTCTATCGCCGCAAGGCAGACATGGTAGAGAGCGCAGATGAGCGCGCAGCGCTTGAGAAGCAGGCGGACGATCTCCTCGAAAAGATCAAGGAGATCAAACAGAAACGTCTGGACCAGCAGCAACAGACGCCCTAATTTGAGATGCTGAATCGCCTTTAGTAAATCGATTTTCTTTTTCACCGTAGCTCGTGCGCCTGGCCTTTTCCGCCTCTCGCGTGGGGCCCATTTCAGGCGTATAATTCAATATGCCGTCTCCTAGTAATGTTCCTCTAAGCTTCCAGCGGGATCGGGCTATCCGCCAGCTGGAGTCTCGCTTCGAGGAGCTCCTCGAAAAACTTCGCAAAAATCGGCCTTCCGAAGACCCCTGGGTAGTTCGACGCGCTTACGAAATTGCTTGTGAGCGCCATCGCGACCAATTCCGCAGCTCCGGCGATCCGTATATCTCGCATCTACTGGAAGTCGCTCATATTCTCGCCGACATGCGTATGGATGCGACCACCTTGACGGCCGCACTTCTGCATGACGCCATTGAAGACACCGAGTATCCCGTCGCGCGCATTGAGGAACGCTTTGGACCGGACGTTGCGCACCTCGTGGAAGGCGTCACAAAAATCAGCCGCCTGAATATGACGGCTCCGGAGACGCGCCAGGCCGAGAACGTCCGCAAAATGCTACTGGCCATGGTCAATGACGTTCGCGTCGTGATGGTCAAACTAGCCGACCGGCTTCATAACATGCGCACGCTCGAATTTCTCGGGCATGAAAAGCAACAGCGCATTTCGCGCGAAACGCTGGACATCTATGCGCCGATCGCCCATCGGCTTGGTATGGGAGTGATCCGCGGCGAACTTGAGGATTTGTCTTTCCGCTTTCTCGAACCGGAGGCGTTTCTCGCTCTGCAAAAAGAAGTCACGGAAAAGAGTCCTGTTTACCAAAGATTTTTGGAGGAAGTGCAGGGCACGATTCGCACCAAGCTCGTCGAAAGCAGCATTCCGGCGGAGCTCGAAGCGCGGGTTAAAGGGCTCTATTCACTGCACGGCAAAATCCTGCGGCAACAGAGCAGCCTCGAACAGGTCTACGATTTGCTCGCGGTTCGCGTGATCACGGATTCAGAGCGAAGCTGTTACGCCGCCCTTGGCGTGATGCATCACATTTGGCGACCTGTCCCAGGGCGTTTCAAAGATTACATCGCCATGCCTCGCCCAAATCTTTATCAGTCCCTTCACACCACCGTTTTGCACGGCGGGCAGCCTTTCGAAGTGCAAATACGCACACAGGAAATGCATCGGATAGCGGAAGAAGGCGTCGCTGCTCACTGGAAGTACAAGGGCGGCAAGCCTGCTTCCGGAGACGACGATCAGCGCATCGCTTGGATGCGGCAACTTATTGAGTGGTCGCAAGAGCTGCAGGAACCTGGCGAATTTCTTTCCACGCTGAAAGTGGATTTGGCGCCCGTCGAGGTTTATGCGTTCACGCCCAAAGGGCGCGTGCTTGAGCTGCCCCGAGGAGCGACTCCCGTCGACTTTGCCTATTCGGTTCACACCGAAGTTGGTCATCAATGCGTCGGCGCAAAAGTGAACGGCCAAATGGTTTCGCTGCGCCACGAAGTTGTCAGCGGTGACGTAGTCGAAATCCTAACCAATAAAAGCCATACGCCGAGCCGGGACTGGCTCAGCTTCGTCAAGTCTTCGCACGCGCGCAGCAAGATCCGCCAGTGGATCAACCTGCACGAGCGCGAAGAAGCCACCGACATGGGAAAGAAGTTGCTGGAGAAGGAGTCCCGCCATTTTGGCCGCAGTTTGAAGAAAATCCCGGAAGCCGAGTGGAACAAATTGCTGGCAGATTACGGACTTTCGAAGCAGGAGGATCTTTACGCCGCGGTAGGATTCGGCAAATACTCCGCGCGGCAGGTTCTGGCGCGTTTGCTCGGCGAACCGGAAAAGGGCCCGGAGTCGGAAGCGGAAGACTCCAAGCCGACTCTGGTAAAGACCGTCAAGCGCATGCTGGGTTTCGGCGAAGCGCCATTGATCGTCAAAGGCCACGACGACCTGCTGGTCTATCGCGCAAAATGTTGCAATCCGATTCCCGGTGACGACATCGTTGGCTACATCACGCGCGGCCGCGGCGTCGCGGTTCACACACGGGCCTGCCCGAATGTGCAGAACTTGATGTATCAGACGGAGCGCCGCATCGCCGTCGAGTGGGGCGGAGAGAGCGCGGCTACTTTCCCAGTGCAACTTTCGATTCGCGGCAAGGATCGCGCGGGCCTTCTTGCGGAGATCACCGCAGTTATCAGCGGTGCGGGCTCGAATATCCGCAGTCTTGAAAGCCGTCCTGACCGCCAGAATGCCCGCATCGAAGCCAGCCTTGAAATCGTTGACCGTCGTCAGCTTGAGACTATTCTTGCGAACATTCGAAAAGTGACGGGCGTGTTCGGTGTCGAACGCGTTTACCAGATTTAATTTCCGGCTTTTTCGCACCTGTCCTTTCTGCCGGGTATCACCCAAGCACACGCCCGCGTTTGCCGCTTCCCCGCCTCTACAATATATATATGTGGTACCAACGATTGCTTCTCGGTGTGTGCGTCTTCGCAGCGGTGGGATGCCACCAGCATCCCCTCGCGGATTATCGTCCGCTGGACCAAGCGGGAATGTTTTCCAGCGACATAGAGCAGCTCAAAGGGCTCAACGTCTCGGACCTGGAAATCGCTCAAGTCGTCAAGATGAAGCACGCAAGAATCAGCGATGACACTTGCGTGGAGTTGGTGAGCTCCGCGCACATTCACAAGCGTATCTTCCTCAGCGCCGAATCCGCTTCCGATTTGGCTGGCGCCGGATTTACGGAGCAGCAGATTCTCGATATCGCTCACGCGGACCAGCTCGACGCGATCAGCATCGACGCCGTCACTCTCAAGCTCATCGGCCTTTCGGATTCAACTGTGCAGCTCGTTCTGCAGCGCCATTTGGATGGCCTGCCGGTCATGGCTAGCGCCGAAATTTCGCGGCTGAAAAACACCGGGTTAACGGAACACCAAATCCTCGACCGCATCTATGCCGGAATGACGGACGAACAGGCCGAAAAAGAAATTAAAGCTCGCGAGAGCGCACGCAACCACAAAGACACGTCCTTTGTGCGCGTGCACGGCCGCAAACCGAGCTGACGCCTGTTTTTTCTCAACAGGCCAGAACTTCCGTTCTCCCTTTTGCTTCTTGCGATTTCCCTCGCTACAATCGTGTCGCTTTGTTGCGACGCTCGCATGTCCGTCCGCTTCTCTGTTTACTTCTGGCCGCGGTAGCTTATTGGGTTTCTTCCTGCGCTGTGGCTTTGGGGCCCGGTTACTCGATTGAAAAGCAGGAAATCCGCGTGCAGTTTTTGCCTGGGCCTGATCCAAGAATACGCGTCGACTCGGACTACCAGCTTCGTAATACGGGCAATCAGCCTCTTTCCTCGATTGAACTGCGTTTGCCTTGGAGCCGCGGCTTTAACGTTGTAGCAGCGCAGGCCGCATGGGATGGGTCCGCCCTCGCCGAGCAAAACTCGCCTGCGAATCCTCGCAACACATTGCTTGCGCTTCCGCAGAAGTGGAAAGTCTCCGAGCGTCATACCCTCCATCTCTCCGCGGAATTCCAGTCTCCTGCTGCGGGCCAAGCCGGTTTCCGTTTTGCCGCGGATGCATTTTCCCTGCCTTCGGAAGGTTGGGCGCCCCAGTTGCTTCCCTCGCAGGGCTTGTTCGCCACGGGGGGAGTTCCTCCAAAAGAATGGAAGTTAGTGGTGCGCGTGCCCGATGGATTTCTCGTTCACATGAGTGGTGGCTCTAAAAAAACGTCTCGCAACGGCCGCGAAATCACTATTCAAGCCTTGCAACATCCCGAGGATCGTTATCCGTTCGTTGTCACCGGGCTCTATAAAGAAACGTTGCTGAATGCCGGCACGGACAACAAAGTCTTTTTGTGGACTCGGGCTCAAGAAGATTCTGCGCATTTGCAGCAATCCGCGGATGCCCTCGTTCGTGCCGTTCAGGCTTACGACGTCACCTTTGGCGCCCGCGCTCAAAAATCTAAGCCGTTCTGGATTGTGGAGTGTCCCGTGTTGGAAGGCTGCTTTACCGCCGCGGAATCCGTTTATGCCAATCTCTTGAGCGCGGAGCCTGGCGCCGTTTCCTCACAACTCGCCTCGCTCGACACACTACTAATCAATTTTACTGGCGGAGCGCCAAAGCTTGCCGCCGCCGCACCCGGCCTCGCTGCCAGTTGGCTTGGTTACGGGCAGAACCCAGGCTTCTACGAACAGCGACCTCCTCTTTCGGCTCTTCCTGCGTTCGCTTCCGCGCTGGGCCAAGAAGCTATCGACGGGCCTGCTTCTCGGACAGAGACAATCCGCCGTGCCTTGCGTATGATTCCCAAGAGCGCAGTGGCGCGCAAAACGGAAGATGAGAACGTACTGCGAGCAAAGAGTTTCCTTTTCTTCTACGCTCTTCAGGAGCGCTATGGGCAGGAGGTTTTCCGCCACGCGATCAGCCACATGCTCTCCGCTCGCCATGGGCGAGGTTTCGATCTCGACGATCTGATCGCTGCATTCGAGCAGGAAACCCATCAGAATGTCGCGGAGTTTGTCCGCTTGTGGATGAAGCGCCCCGGAGTTCCTGACGAGTTTCGCGCACGCTATGAGAATGCTTCGGCGGCTATCGCCATCACTTCCAAGGAGACCATGCCATGAGAGAAATTGTTCTGACGGATCGCGGTCCAAAACCCATCGGCCCTTATTCGCAAGCCGTCAAGGTTAACGGCCTTCTCTTCGTTTCCGGACAAGTTGCCATCGATCCGAAGACCAATGAGTTTGTTGCCGGAAATATTCAGCAGCAAACCGAGCGCACGCTGGAGAATGTGAAAGGCATCGTCGAAGCGGCGGGCAGCAAGCTGGGCCACGTGATAAAAACGACCGTGTTTTTGAAGAATATGAGCGACTTCGCCGCGATGAACGAAATTTATGCGCGCTACTTTTCCGCAACTCCGCCGGCTCGCTCGACCGTAGAGGTAGCTCGCTTGCCAAAAGACGCTCTGGTTGAAATGGAAGTTATCGCGACGATCTGAACTGCACAGGAAAACTAATTACGGCCTGTCTGGACTTTCCAGCCCCTTGTAAATCGCAATGGCGGTTACGATGGCTACAGCTGCGGTTGCATACCACACAAATTTGCTGGTCCCTGCCTTGAGAGGTCCCTTGTTTGATCCTTTCGCGCCCGCGCCTTGCGGAGGAGGTTGGTCCTGGGCTTCTTCCGCGGAGGGCTCGAGAACTATGCGATACGCTTCGCCTTCCGCGATCACCCGCGAATCATCGCCAACCGTAATCGTCAGCGAACCCCGGATGCTCTTGACCAGCAATTGCTTCTCGCCAAGCACGGTCACTTGCCCGACCGTGGGTTCGTCGGACTGCGGCTTGATCACAGCCGTCAAAGCGTTCAGCGCAAACGCGTTTGCGTTGGAGGTCGAAAATGTTCCCGATCCCCGCAGCAGCGTTGCCGTTGGCGTTCCGCCATCTTCATTGACTGTGGCTGCAGAAGCGGCTGCAAGTAGAAATCGCGCCGCCTGGGTCCGCAACTGGACGCTTCCCATGTCGGCTGTGCTCAGTCGATCGCCGTTGAAAATGGTCGTGCCCACGGCTGCATCTGCCCCGCCGACACTCGCCCCATTAGACGATACAACTGTCCCCAGAGCGCCCGTAGTAGTAGCGCCCCAGACCGGAGTCATCAGTAAGCAAGAAACCAAGAATGCAGCAACAATTTCGCGCGAGCGCGCCATTGAAGCCTCCAAGAGGGCTACTCGAAGAATACTCACAGGCCTTCCCCCCGTCAATAAAGAATCAACTGGGAGGCCAAGAATCTTTTGGCTGTAACTTCCGGCCTCCTCTGGCTGTAGCAAGCTTCCGCTGCTACAATGCAAGCCAACACATGGCTGACTGGAAACAGATCACCGCCCGTATTCGTCGGGCCCGCACCGGCAAGGACCCCGTCGGGCAACTATCTAATTTGTACGAAAAAACGCGCGACGCCATGGTGGCGTTTGAACTGGCACGCTATTTCGAAACCGCCGGCCAAAATCCGGAAGCCGCTAAATGGTACCTTGCGGCCGCGGACCGTTTTCGCAGAGCGGATTGGAAAGTCAAAGCGCAAGAAGCGGCTGTAAGACTTGGCGCGGAAGTTTCAGCCGTTGATCCCGCGCATTCGTCCGGCGATTTTATGCTGGCGCCGCCTTCGGTTGTCGCTGCGGAGTCGGCCTCCAAGCACGAAGAGAATTCCACCGCGCCTGAAACTCCGGATGTTTCTACTGAATCGGAAGCTGAAACCGAAGATACTTCGGTGAAATCCGAGGGAGAATCTGCGGATTCGCCGGATAAAAAACGCCGCCGTCGGGGCCGTAGAGGCGGCCGCAATCGCCGCAAGGGCGAACCATCCAAGAGCTCCGCAACCGTCTCCACATCCCGTGCCTCGGAATCCACTGCTCCCGTGAAGGGCTTGCCATCGCGAGTGTTCGATGAAAAGGCCGAGCCCAGACCATCGCGAGCTGCGGAGAGCCGCGCCATCCCCTCACTGCCAATCGAACCGATTGGTGAGCCAGGTGGTCCGAGCGTCCGTGGGCGTTCCGGGGATCCCGGCCTCTCCTCCAGATTGTCTCTTCTTGAAATGCAACTCCGCCGTTTGTTGACCTGTCCTCCTGTAAAACTTAGCGAGGCAGATCATGCGCCCGTCGGTCCCGGCGTTTTCGTTCTCACCGATTCCGATCTCACCAGCTATTACTACGTTGAAGCCTGCCAGACTCTGCGGATCGCTGTCGGAAATCTTTTGCGAGGCGGTGCCAGCCGCCGCGGCGCGGATTCTCTCAAACCACAACTTGCGGAGCATCTCGGCATACCAGAAACTCGTGTGACAAAATATCTCGCCGATCATTGTGTCGTGCGCTGGCTGCAGCTTGACGAAGGCGCTTCGCATTTCGCCCATTTTGTGACCGCCGTCATTCGTCCCACGCTGAACGAATAGCGCTACCAAGCAGGGACTACTTTTCCGAAACGAAACACTACGCTTCCCGAAAGATGCAAAGTTCTAGGCCATTCGCACTAGAAGTAACCCCCAACCCACCCCTCCTCAGACTACCGTTCACTGCGCCTAATTGCCGTTCAACCCCCATTTTCGACCGTTCGACGTATCCTTGTGGCATCCTCCCCCCTTTACCGTCAAACTATAGGCGTACAAAGACTTATTGGACGTACCAGTAGAAAATGGTACGGTATTTCGAGCCCCAGGGGGCCGTTTAGGGCTCGGTTTTCATCCAATTTAGTGAGCAGTGGGGCCGCATTTTTTGAAAGCGAGGGTAGAGCTTTATGCCGAATCGTGTGGGGACGCAGATTCTGAGAACTTTTGACTGGGCGCTTTGCAAAGCTGCCGCTGTCACATTTAACAGCATTCAGCATTTCAACAAGCGCAATCCGAACCCCTCGGTTACGCCTCAGTGGTCAGAAAAGCCGCTGCTCAAGTCCTGGGAAAAGACCAAGCCCACGCTTGGCTTTCCGCGGCAAACCGATTCTCTCTGTCCTGCATGCGTCAAAGAGGCGCGTGAAGCGATCATCGCCGGGAAAAAAGACTGGCGCGATCTGATGAGCGAGAAAATCGGCGAAATCAAAGCGCAGATCATCGAGCGCGACAACGAGATTTGGATGGTCAAGGATTGCCCCATCCACGGCCACTACGAAGACATGATGGCCATCGACGCAAAATTTCTCGATTGGATTGAGAAGCAGTTCCCCGGCCGCGATATTCCCGCGCACAACGACGAAGATCTTCATAAGCATGGTTCTTCGACCGTTCGCTACGGCCGCGGTTCCGTTCTCACCGTCGACCTCACCAATCGTTGCAACATGATGTGCGATCCCTGCTTCATGGACGCGAACCAGGTCGGCTATGTTCACGAACTTGGCTGGGATGAAGTTAAAGAAATCCTGGACAACGCGCTGAAGATCAAGCCGCGCCGCCAGATGTCCGTGCAATTCTCCGGCGGTGAACCGACCATGAGCCCGCTGTTCCTCGACGCCGTCGCCTACGCTCGCAAAATTGGTTACAACAGCGTGCAGGCTGCCACCAACGGCATCGAATTCGCCAAGAGCAAGGAATTTTCGAAGAAGGCTTTTGACGCCGGCATGCGCTACGCGTACTTGCAGTTCGACGGCATCGGCAATGACGCCAACAGCCATCGCCAGATTGGCAACCTCTTTGACGTGAAGCTCCGCGCCATCGAGAACATGCACGAAGCCGGCATCGAAATCGTCCTCGTCGTCACCATCGTCAACAACGTGAACAATGACCAGGTTGGTTCGGTCGTCAAGTTCGCGATGGAGAATCCCAAGAAAATCGCTTTCGTCAGCTTCCAGCCGGTTTCTTTCACTGGCCGCGACGAAGACATCACTCCGGAGCGCCGTCTCCGCCAGCGCTACACGCTTTCGCATCTCGCGAAGGACGTCAGTGCGCAGGTCGGCAAAGTCGAGCCTACGCGCGACTGGTTCCCCATTTCCTTCATCAGCACGTTCGCCGGATTTGCGGACATGGTGAAGGGCACCGAATCCACATGGGGTTCACTCTCCTGCGGCTGCCACCCGAACTGCGGCGTCGGCACGGCGATGATGATCAACAAAGAGACGAAGGAATGGGCGCCGGTTCCGCGCTTCCTCGATGCCGTCCAGCTCACCAAGGACGTCACTGCCATCACCGACGCGGCTCGCGGCAAGAATTTCTCTAACTTCATGATGGCCATGGCCCTCCTGAAGAACTATCACCCGTTCCGCGGACCCAAGGGCCTGACGCTCAGCGCGCTCTTCAAGAAGTTTGACAAGACCTGGGCGCTCACCAAGCGCTCCACCACCAAGTACGGCCGCACCTCTCCGGATCGCAAGATTGACGACGCCATGAAGCGCCGCCAGGATCCGTGGAACTTCCTCTTCATCGCCGGCATGTGGTTCCAGGATCTTTTCAATTACGACTTCCGCCGCACCGAAATGTGCATCATTCCTTACGCCACGCAGCAGGGCGAAATTTCCTTCTGCGCTTACAACACGGGCGTAGGCTGGCGCCAGATCATCGAGAACATGCACAAGAACGCGACGGTTGCCGAGTGGTACAAGAACCACGGCAAACACGAAATCTATGCCAAGGGCAAGAGCGTCAACCTTCAGAGCTTCGAACACTCATTGAACATTGACTCCGATGACGCCGCTCGCGTCCGCCATCTCGAACACGACATTCCTCTAACAGCAGCCGAGGAAGATCGCGCGCGTCGCAAGAAGGCTTTTGAAGAACAAGCCAAAGTCCGCGCCATCTACGAAGAGCTCGTTCTCAAGAAGCCCCAGCCGACCGTCGTTCAAATCGGCACGGTCTCCGACATCGCCAAAGCTACCCCAGCGAATTTCGCCAACGCCGGCAAGCCGGTAACAATCGCTCCTGCCAATGGCAACGGCCACTCCAACGGCAACGGCGCTAACGCAGCCGCCGAAAAAGCCACCGAAGCCGTAGCCGGCGACTAACCGCCTCGTAGGGGCACGGCATGCCGTGCCCGTCTTTGCAGCGGCTATCCTGTCCACTCCGCAGTTTGTATCTGGCTCCGGTCACCCGGAGCCAGACGCATTTAGAAAGGAATTTTTCCGATGAACATCTTCTCCGGACGCGTCGCCCTGGTCACCGGCGCAAGCCGCGGCATCGGCAAAGCCATCGCCATCGCGCTAGCCGAAGCTGGTGCCGATATCGCCGTAAACTATCGCGTACAAGCCGAAGCCGCCGAAGCCGTCTGCCAAACCATCCGCGCCGCCCGCAGATGCATCGCCGTTCAAGCCGACGTCTCCATCACCGCTGACGTCGAGCGTTTAGTAAAAACGGTAGAAAACGAGTTGGGACCCGTCGGCATTCTCGTCAACAACGCCGGCATCGGCAAAATGATTCCGCCCGATCAAGTCACCGAAGAAATCTGGAACGAATTCCTCCGCGTCAACCTCACTTCCGTCTTCCTCGTCACACAGCGCGTCCTCCCCGCCATGCGCGCCGCCCGGTGGGGCCGCATCATCAATCTCTCCTCCGTCGCCGCCCAATACGGCGGCGTCATCGGCCCGCACTATGCCGCCACCAAAGCTGGCATCCTAGGCCTCACGCGTTCCTACGCCTCTCAATTCGCCAAAGAAGGCATCACCGCCAACTCCATCGCCCCCGCCCTGATCGAAACCGACATGGTCGCGGCCCTTCCCAAAGACATTGCGAGCCGCATCCCCGTGGGCAAAATAGGCGAGCCGGACGAAGTCGGCCGCATCGCCGTCCTCCTCGCCCAAAGCTCCTACATCACCGGCCAAACCATAAATCCCAACGGCGGCCTCTATATGACCTAGTCGGCGGTTGTTTTCCTCTGCCGCAACCCGATATATTGTCGATGGCTCGGCCGCATAGCTACCGAGCTTTCATCTCACTGTGAGCCCTATGTTCAACCTGTTAGGTTTTCTATCGCTGGTGTCACCTCCTTTTCTTGCCTTCTTCGTGTGGTTCAAGTTCCTCAAGGCTAAAAGCCCCACGGAGAGGCCCCGTTGGAAAAGCGTGGTTGACTGGATAGCAATTCTTTCAGTTTCGGGACTCTTTGCAGTTTGTGTCATCGCGGTCATCACAATTCCATGCGACGTAGACCGTCTAGGGTGGTCATGTGTTGCAAGGTGGCGCTCCTTCAGCGCAGTCGTCGTCCGTTTGACGCCGTTGTTCCTAGTGCTCGCTGCTGCTGGAAGAAGAGGCACACGAATTATGTCGCTTCTGTGGGTCCTCGCGATCAACTTTGACTGCATCATGGTTGACGCCCTCCCGTGACGCAGCGCTTTGGCCCAGCTTTGACCAAGCTGGCCCCAATTCATCGCCGAAAAATTGCTATACTTGAGGGGAAGCGAAAAGGTCCAACTATGCCAATCTACGAATACGTCTGCGAAGACTGCCAAGCCCAGTTCGAAAAAATCGTCATCAACAAGCAGCAAGAAATCACCTGCCCCAAGTGCGCCAGTAAAAAGGCCACTATCCAGCTGTCCGTTTTTGCGACGGCGGGCAACGGCAGCTCCTCCTCATCCTCCGGCAGTTCCTCAAGCGGTGGAGGCGGCTGCTGCGGCGGCGGTTGCGGCTGCCACTAGCTGCCTGTGGCGCAGCCAATCCTGGCTGTGCGCTTTTGACTCTCTCTTTTAGGTCTTCATTCGAGGCGACATGTCCATCACCACCGCCGAACAACTCGAGAAACTACGCGCCTGCGGCCTAATCGTCGCCAAAGCCCTCCGCGCCATGTCGAACGCCGTCCGCCCCGGCGTCACCACCGCCGAACTCTCCGAAATCGGCGCTCGCATCCTTGCTGAAAACGGCGCCCAATCCTCGCCACCGCTCATCTACAATTTCCCCGGCGACGTCTGCATCAGCGTCAACGACGAAGTCGTCCACGGCATCCCCGGCCCGCGCGCCATCCAACCCGGCGACCTCGTCAAGCTCGATCTCACAGCCGTCAAAGACGGCTTTCACACGGACTCCGCCGTCACCATCCAAGTCCCGCCCACGCAAGAAAAATCCCGCGAACTGGCCCACTGCGCCGAACGCGCTTTCCGCCAGGCTCTCACCGCCGCCCACCCCGGCAATCGCACCAAAGACATAGGCCGCGCCGTTGAGCGCGAAGTCCGCCGCCGCGGCTTCCACGTCGTCCGCGAACTAGGCGGCCACGGCGTAGGCCGCACCATCCACGAGGAGCCTAGCGTCCCCAATTACGCCGACCCCGGCGCCTGCCATCTCTTAACCGAAGGCCTCGTCATCACCGTCGAGCCCATCATCGCCGCCACCACCGGCCGCGTCTCTCTCGACCGCGACGGCTGGACCGTCCGCACCGCCGACGGCAGCCTCTCCGCCCATTACGAGCACACTATCGTCATCACCAAGCACGAACCTATCCTGCTCACCGCAGCGTAGTGCGCCGTCTAAACGCCTATGTTTCCCAACCACACGTCTCTTCTAATCTTTGTTAGCACCGCCGCGCTGCTCCTCGCCATTCCAGGCCCCGCCGTTCTGTACATCGTCGGCCGCAGCATCGGCCAAGGCCGCAACGCGGGCATGGTCTCGGCCCTCGGCATCGGTGTTGGCACGCTGATTCACACCGCCGCCGCCGCCGTCGGCCTTTCCGCGCTGCTCGTCTCCTCGGCCACCGCTTTCGGCGTCGTCAAATACTTAGGCGCCGCCTATCTCGTCTATCTCGGCATCCAGCGCCTTCGCAGTAAGGAATCCTTGGCCACAGCGTCAGATACCAGCGCGCCTCAAGCTACACTTGCTCGCGTATTCTCGCAGGGTATTGTCGTCAACGTCCTCAATCCCAAAACCGCCCTCTTCTTCTTTGCCTTCCTTCCCCAATTCATCGACCCAGCCCGGGGACACGTCGCCACACAAATTCTCTCGCTCGGCATTCTCTTCGCCGCCATGGGTACCGCCAGCGATTCTCTCTGGGCGCTATTCTCCGGCAGCGTAGCCGGCTGGCTCCGAAACAACCAAAGCTGGGTGCGCAACGAACGCTATTTCAGCGGCGGCATCCTAATCTCGCTAGGCGTAGCTACCGCTTTCGCCGGCTCTTCCGCCAGGAAATAATTCGCTCTTTTTTCTTGGAACCGAATGAAAAATAAAATATAGGGAGTTATTCTCGCAGCACGCGCGCCGGATCGGTCCGCGTCGCCCGCCACGCTGGCAAGAAGCACGCCGCCAGCGCGGCGATCGTCATTACCGAAAATGCCGCTCCAAACGCCAACGGATCGCGCGGGCTCACCTTGAACAAATAATTTCCGAGCAATCGCGTCAAGACCAGCGCTGCTGCCGCGCCTAGCAGGACGCCACCACCCGTCAACGCCAATCCCCGCGACATCACCAGCCTCCACAGATTCGAAGCTTCAGCGCCCAGCGCCATACGCAGCCCCAGCTCCCGCGTGCTCTGCGATACCGCATATGACATCACACCGTACAATCCGATCGCCGCAAGTAGCAAAGCCAGCCCACCCAGCACGCCCACCAGAGTTACCGCCACCTTCTGCGGCGCGGTCGAGCGATCCACTTGTTCTTGCAGCGTAATCGCTTCGTAGGGCGCGAGGTTCCCGTCCAGTGCATGCACCTCGCGCGCCAGCCCCGCTGCCATCGTCTCGGGGCTTAGCGGCGTTCGAATGTACAATCCGCCGCTCACCGAAAAATTCTGTCGCCGCGCCACATAAAAAAACGGCTTCGCCGCCTCTCGCACGCTCTCGTACTTGGAATCTTTCGCCACGCCGACCACCTGCATCCACCGGCCTTTCACTTGCACGCGCTCGCCAATCGGATTTTTTCCGCGCCAATACCGCTCCGCCATCGTCTCGTTCACGACCGCCACCGGTGCCGTGCGTTCATCGTCCGCTCGCGTGAACTCACGTCCCTCCACCATCGGAATCCCCATCGTCTCGAAATATTCTTCGCCCACCTCGTTGTACTCCACCGTGGGCTGTTCCTCCAGCGGCGTAACATATCCATCCACAGCAATTGGCGAGGAAGAATAAGCTCCGTAACCCAGCGGCGTCATTCGAGCAAACGTCGCCGACTCCACACCCGGCAGCGCCTTGACGCGTTCGATCAACTCATCTTGAAAATTCCGCGCTCGCTCCGCGTCATATCCCGCCGAAACCAAATCCACCGTCGTGTACATCACTCCATGCGTCGAAAATCCCGGACTCGACGTCCGAATTTTCTGCAAGCTCTGGAGCAGCAATCCCGCCCCCACCAGCAAAATAAAACTCAGCGATACCTGCACCACCACCAAACCGGAACGCATCCAAGCTCGGCCGCGGCTTCCCACCACTCCCGCCGAATCTGCTTTCAGCGCCGCGGCAAGATCAATTTTCCCGCTCTGCAACGCGGGCACCAATCCGACTATGAGGGTTGCAATCAAGCACACGCCCGCACTAACCGCCAGCACGCGCCAATCTAGTTCTCCCGGCAGATGCATCGCCACACCCGCCCGCGCTGGGAACAGCAGCACCAATGCATGCCGGCACCAATACGCCACCAGCAATCCACCCACGGCGCCAAAAGCCGAAAGAATCACGCCTTCCGTCAAAAGTTGCCGCAACAAACGCCCGCGTCCCGCGCCGATCGCCAGCCGCACCGTCATTTCGTGCCGTCGCGCGAACGACCTTACGAGCAGCAAATTGCCGACATTGGCACACGCAATCAGCAGAACAAAAAACACCACACCCAGCATGATTTCTAGCGTCGGCAGCATAGTCCCGGCATTGTTGAACGGCGTCTGCCAAAGCGGCCACAGCTGCACGCTCCGCCCGCGGTTTGTATCCGGATAATCGCTCTCCAGCCGTTTCGCCACAGCTGAAATCTCCTCCTGCCCCTGCTCTCGAGTCACACCCGGCTTCAGTCGCACGTATGCTTCGACCCAGCGCGACCCGCGATCTTCCAGCTTGTAGCCGCCCGCTTCGAATATGTCCTCCATCGAAGCCGGAACCCAAAATTGCATTCCCCAGCCCACGAACGTCCCGTAAAAACCTTCCGGCGCCACTCCCACAATCGTGTGTACCACGCCATTGAGGCGCTGCGTTTTCCCGACAATTTGCGGATCGCCCTTGAATCGCCCTTGCCACAACTGGTAGCTGATCAGTGCTACAGGGTGCGCGCTCCGGCCCGTATCCTCGCCCGCCTTAAATCCGCGCCCGAGCATCGGATGAACCCCAATCGCGTCAAAATAATTTGCCGATACGATGCTACCTATTGTGCGCTCGGCGCGATCGCCGATGCTCAGCGTAGTCCCCGTAATTTTGCTCACAAAAAAAGTGTCAAAGAGCGTGCAGTTCCTCTGCAAATCCAAAAAATCCGGCCACGAGAGTGAAGTCGCCCCCGTCTCTCCACGCGCCGTCCCCGCCAGCGCCAGCAATCGCTCCTGGTGCGCCACTGCCGGGTACGGGCGGAACAAAATCCCCTCCACCCAGCTGAACACGGCGGCGTTCGCCCCGATCCCCAGAGTCAGACACAGAATCGCCAGTACGGAAAAGCCCGGACTCCGCCGCAGCATTCGCAAACCAAATCGCAGGTCTTGTAGTGTGGTTTCAATCATGGGCAAACCTCTCTGCTCGCGATACTGTTCCTTCGTCTGTTCCACGCCGCCAAAACTACGCAGCGCTTCGCGACGCGCTTCTTCCGCGCTTAAGCCCTTGCCCAGGTTCGCGTCAACAGCCATGTCTAGATGCGAGCGCATCTCTGCGTCAAGGTCGTGTTCGAGACGGCGCCGCCGAAGAACGCTAGCGGCACGCTGGACAAAAGTACGCCACTGTTCTCGCATGGGCTCCTTCATCCTTCAAGCTCGCTAAGGCAAAAGCTCCTAATAGGAATCTGGCCCTAAATAGATGCCGCGCGTTCATTTAGACGGTCAACAGGAGCAAACGCGAGCCTATCACACTCCTGTTGATCGTCAACAGGAGCTTTCGGCGGGGGACGTTCATATTTTCTGATTCCGGGGTCAGCGTTCTTCAAAAAGGAACTTCTGCGCTATCGCTTTTGGAAGCGCCGGTTGTGGAGAGAAGCCTCCCAATTTCTGAATCGGCTTATCTCGCTAAGATTCATACGCACCACTGCCGTGATTACCGCCGCATCATCCAGGTATCCCAACACAGGGATGGGATCCGGTATCAAGTCGAATGGCTCAACAAAGTAAACCAGCGCGGCAATTCCTCCGAGCACCGTCAGAATCGGCGGAGAGTACCTTCCGCCAAGCCATGCACGGATCATTCTGAAGAGGATCTGCAGACTCTCCCACGGTGCAAGAAGAAATTCGTAATTCTGTTTCGCTTTGCACATGGAGAGGGAAAGTAGCCGGGCCAGTTTATCCTTCGAACCCACGATCTCTTCGGCCTTCTCTCTTGCTTGCTCAAGTGTTTTCACGCCGCTCCGTAACATGGGTGCTGGGGCTTCCACAAATACATCGGTCAGAGATTCAGTGTGCGGCAAGTATATGCCCGCACGTCTGATCGGTACAACCTGCGGTCCGAGCTCTCGGCGAAGGTAGGCTGCCGCTGTGTCAGCTGTCGAAACCTGCTCGGCAAAGGCGGCAGAAAGTTTTACTGTGGCCGGGAATAGTGCTGGATGTTCGCAGGCACCGGAATCGCGGCGTCGCCTCGCGGATCGCGCATTGGCTCTCCTGGCGTCCATTTGAACGGCAGCACTCCCGTCCAGGCTCCGCTGGCGTACTCCTTGTCGTCATCAACGGCAAATCCTGTCCGAACTTTCGCAGATGCCTCGACCAGCGGCACCGCCAGCACCATCGTGGCTTTCAATTCCTGCTCGCTAGGCGGGCGAACCGTGGCCCAGCGCCCACGCAGCACGTATTCGACGAAGTCGCGCATCGCCGCCAGCTTTGCCTCAGGCTCCGCGATTTGCTCGGCTTGGCCCATGACTACCACGGAGCGATAGTTCACCGAGTGGCCCGTTGCCGTCGGCGAAAAAACAATTCCGTCCAGCAGAGTCACGCTGAGGCAAAACGGCGCGCCGCTCCCAAGGGTCTTCATCAACCGGCTAGCCGTCGAGCCGTGCAAAAAGAGTTTATCGCCTACGCGCACGTAATTTGTCGGCACGACCACGGGCATTCCATCTGCAATGAAGCCGACGTGGCACACAAATGCCTGATCCAAAATGTCGTATACGGTTTGGCGATCGTAACGTCCTCGGTCCGGCTTTCTTGTAACTCTCGTTTTCTTCGTTGGTGTGAAATCGCTCATGAAACGAGGCTAGCGCCAAGCCGCCCAAACCGGCAAGCGCCAAAGTGGCACAGGGTTCAGCTTGTGCTCTTTTCTCTCGGTCACAAAAAACAGACAGGCAAGAATGCCTGTCCCACTATTGTTTTGCTGGTGCCGGTTTTGCAGCTCCACGCACCACGCGGAACCCAATGTATTCCGGCGCCGGTGTGCAACTCGATTCTGGATCGGCGGGACAATCCGCGCTGCCGCCTATTAATTTACTTTTGCCGTCGCGTGTCAAAACCCACTCGGCAACGTTTCCGCCGAGGTCGTAGATCGGCTCTTCGTCGTCCTTGCATTGGGGGTGAAAGCTTCCGACTTCTTTCAGCAAAGGAGCTGTGCCACCAAGTTCCTTTGCCTTTTCACGGAGCCGGGCTGAATCCTCCGGATTCGCCGCATAATCGGCCCAGTAATCCAGTGTGTTTTCGCCGTCACGGTTTTCGTAGAGATCTTTCACTTCGTCTTCGAATGGAATTCTCCACGTTTGTCCAGTGTACTTGCTGAGCCATTCGGCATAGGCTTTCGCATCCTCCAAAGTGACTCCGTTCATCGGATGGTTTTGATTAGAGGCGTCCACGCTCGTTGTTTTTCGAAAGTCACCGTATTGAGCGACAGTTACTTCAAATCGTCCAATTTCGAGCGGAGGTCGCTTTACAACTTCCGGGATGAGGATCGGCGTCGAGTCTTTTCCAGAGCCCGGCTTGACCCATGAAACGCCAAACCGAGAACCGCCATGCAGAATGCTCCTTCGTTTCAAGGAATCGGCAAGGGGAGAGTCTTTCTTAAATGCTTCGTTTTCTGCCGTGGCGGTCTTGAAGAAATATTTATCGAACCACGCGACTTCGTCTTCGACTTTGCGTAGCTGGTGCGTCAGTTTTTGCGGGCCGTGCGGCTCGCCGGGGAACACTACAAATTTCACCGGAACTTTGCCGTAATATTCCAAAGCACGGAAAAACGACCAGCTTTGCGCTGGAGGGACATTGCGATCGGCGGAGCCGTGGAAAATCAGGACCGCCGCCTGCACCTTGTCCATCTTGAAGAACGGCGACTTCTTAATGTAGAGCTGCGGATCTTCCATCGGCGACTTGCCAAAATAATAAGAATCAAACGAATCGCCGAAATCCACGTTGCCCCAGTCGCTGATCCATTCCACGTCGCCCGCGCCAACGCTCGCGGCTTTGTATCGATCGGGGTACGTGGTGATCAGGCTGATCGAAAGGATCGAGCCGTTGGACCAACCAAGCGTCGCAACCTTGTCCGGATCGGCCATGCCCTTGGAAATTAAATAGTCAACGCCCATGTTGATGTCCGGCGTCTCGAGATCATAATACTTGCCGCAGCAAATCGATTCCACCCACTTCAGCCCATAGTTGGCGCTGCCGTGATAATTCGGGCGCAGCACGAACGCGCCGCGCTGGGTCATTAGATTGACCGGGTAAGCCCAATTGTCGTCCCACGCGTCCGAGTCCCAGCCCGTTGGGCCGCCGTGAATCATCGTGATCACCGGATATTTTTTTCCAGCTTCGTAATTCGCGGGATAGTAGAGGATGCCTTCGACCTCTTCGTCAAGAGATCCTTTCCAGCGAATGACTTCTGACTTCGCAAGGGTTCTGCCGTTGACGAGCGCTTCGTTCAATTTCGTGACCTGAACCGGCGAAACAATCATGTTCCCGTCGAGTTGCGCGCGGTAAATCTGCGGCAGCTTGCTGGCCGTCGAATATTCGTAGACGATGGTTTTTCCGTCTTCGCTCAGTGAGAATCCGCGAATATTTTTTACGTGCTCGCCCACGAGCGATTGACGATGCCAAGTCCAACCTGACGTTGACTTCTCAGCCTTATAGCGCGCTAGTTCCGAATGGCTACCGGCCGCGAGGTCGGCAACGAACCCGCCCGGCGCATGTTCGAGGCCAAAGCCAAATCCGTTTTCCCAATCCGCAGGGATTTCCGTCGCCTGGCCCGAGGACAAATCGTAGAAATAATCCTTGAGAATCGTGGCAGTTAGGAACTTTGGATCAGTGGAATACGGAGCAACCGCGTAAAAGCCGGAGCTGTCTGCAGCCCACTCGAATCCGTAAGGTCGCACGCGCCCTTCCGTGAAGATTTGTTTTTCTGTGCCATCGCTCAAATTGTGGAGCACAGCGATAGGCGGCACTTTCTGATCGAACTCATAGTGCAAGCTTTTAGCGTGGGAAGCGGCGACATATTTTCCGTCTTTCGAGACGCTCCAGCTTTCGATCCAATCCGTGTTGGTTGAAAGCCGTGTGATTTTCTTGTCCTTCACGCTGATCTTGTACAAACGCACCGGGGCGGCGTGATCGGCGTCATCAACAATCTGCGAATCGTCTTTCTTTTTCTTCAACTCCTGCTCGTAAAAAGCGGGCTCTTCTTCGGCGCTAAAGATAATCGTGTCCTTGTCCAGCCAGTCGATTTGGCGCGGCGCGCGTGAAAGTTCCGTAAGCACCCAAGGCTCGCCGCCGTGCGGGTTGATCAGCCAAATTTGGATCGGTGCGGTATCCGGTTTGGCCTGCGGCCGTGCCCGCGAGCTGACGAACGCGATGCGCTCGCCGTCGGGCGACCAGCGCGGCCCAAAATTGTTGTCGGTGCCACGCGTAAGCTCGATTTCCTTGGATTCGGTGAGGCTCGACAAGACGAGATTGGAAACGCGAGCATCCTTTTCTTTGTCGGCGGTCGACTTCACCCAGACGAGCCACTTCGCGTCAGGCGAAATTCGAAGTTGACCGGCATATTCCTGAAAGATCTCGTCTTCCGCTTTCCACGATTCCGTTTTCGCTGCGGGCTTTGTTTCGTCCGCTTTTGCGACCACCGTGGGCCGCATCCAAACGGCACCCGCCCATGCGCCAGCCAGAAATATTCCCGCCACTATCCATCTGCTTCGCTTCATCGCATCCTCATTTCGATTGGAACTTGAATAACACGTGACTGCCAGCCAACACAGCAAGCCGCACAGCATAGTTCAATTGACGCCGATTGGGAATCGTGTACTCTTGTCTCCACCAAACCGCATTGAGGCCCACACATGGCAAAACCAGAGCCCATTTTTACGCGCGCAACGTTTCAGTTTTTTCGCGACCTGGCTCACAACAACCGCAAAGTGTGGATGGATGCGAATCGCGAGCGCTATCAGGAATGTGTAGTAAAACCATTCCGCCGGCTACTCGAAGAAGTCAGCCCCGCCGTTCTGCAACTCGATTCGCGCTTTGAAACCACTGGACGCACGGGCGCGAATTTCTCGCGCATCAACCGGGATATTCGTTTCGCAAAAGATAAGACACCATATCGCGCGCAAATGTATTTGAAATTCTCCGCGCCATTTCCCGGCGAAGGCGAGACTGGCCAGCTCTACGTGGGAATCTCCGCCGACACAGTGACTGCGGGCTTCCGTATTTATGCCGGCTCGAAACGCAAGGAATCCGCGCTGGCTGTGATTGGCGACGCGCGCCTCTTGGCGCAGCCAAAGTGGATTGCGCAACAAAAAAAACGTCTGAGCAAACGCTACGAAACTTACTGGTATGGCGCAGTGAAAGGTGAATGGACGGAAAAAAAAGGTTGGCCCGCGGGACTTGATGACTGGAAGAAACTACAGGCGTGGATCGTCCGCCGCAAGCTAAAATCCGCCGACGCCACGGGAGCAAACTTTCCGCGGGACATTGCAAAAATATTTCGCGAGCTTTATCCGCTGCTACAGTTCACCTCGCTGAATGATTGAGACTTAAAACGAAATGGAGAATCGATGAAGAGAAGAGCCGTGAAGTCGCCGAGTGGGAACAAGCTTGTGAGAAAAATCGCCTTAGCAGCGGCTCTCGTTTTATGCATTTTCGTCGTCTCCGCGATCGCACAGGTGTCCGGAACGGCCAAGGATTGGCCGAAAGCGACGCCAAAGGAGTTCGGCCTCGACCCGGCAAAGTTAGCGGCGTTCGACGCCGATATTGCCAGCGGAAAGTACGGACTTGTGGACAGCATGTTGATCCTGCGCTGCGGCACCGCCGTCTATGACAAATCCTACCCGCACGACTACGGCCAGATTTATGGCGAGCGCGCCAAAAAAGAAGGCCCGCTGAATCATGACATGAAAGGTCCGTACAATTATTTCAGCACGAATTTTCATCCTTTCTACAATGGCGGCGACATGCACACGATGCAGTCAATATCAAAGACGGTTACATCGGTCACATTTGGAATCGCGAGAATGCGAAATGAATTTACCGCCAGCTTAGATGCGCAGATCGTGCCGCTCCTGGGAATCAAGAAAATCCAAAACCTCGACGACCGAAAAAAACGCATCACTGTGCGCGACCTGCTGACAATGACCGCAGGCATCGAGTGGCACGAAGATCTGCCCTACGACGATCCGAAAAACTCAGCCGATATCATGGAAGCGAGCCATGATTGGGCGCAGTACGTGATCGACCTGCCGATGGCCAGCGATCCAGGCAAAGTCTTCGTATACAACAGCGGCGCCACTGTGCTGCTCGCCCAGGTCTTCAAAAAGGTCACTGGAAAAAACATCGATGAATACGCAGCTGAACATCTCTTCAAGCCGCTAGGAATGCGCTACTTCTGGAAACATTCACCGACCGGCCTGCCGGACACAGAAGGGGGACTCTATCTATCGGCGCACGACCTCGCCAAAATCGGGCAAGTTTTTCTGAAAGGCGGAATGTGGGAAGGGAAGGAAGTGGTTTCTTCCGCGTGGATCAAAGATTCTGTGTCGCCGCACGTTGCCGCTCCCGGAGGCGATTGGAAATATGGCTATCTGTGGTGGCTACAATCGATCGGAAGCAACGCCGAAGATGTCGCGTGGACCGGGCGTGGATTCGGCGGGCAGCAACTGATCGTCTTGCCGGAATACGACATCGTCGCGGTTTTCACCGGGTGGGACATCCTGCCTTCTGACGAGAAACATTCCCATGATCAGCTTGCGCGCATTCTCGATGCGGCAAACAGATTTTATGGCTGCACGGAATAATTCAACGGAGCGCAATCGCAATCATGGCGTCCAGATGCGGAGCCCGATGAAGTGCCATGAGGCCACGAAGACGGTGACCACGCAACAGGCCAGGGCGACGAGCAGCGAGTGAATGCGCGTTGCGGCGTTGATTTCGTTCTTGGGAACGCGCGCCCCGACAATCAGCCCGATGAGCGAAAGCAGCGGAAAGAGAAGGCTCAGTATGAAAAACGCAGCATTCCAGAGGGTGAATTTTCCGGTGTCCCAGCTCAGTTTCGTGAAGCAAAGAGCCAGCCCCAAGAAGGACAGAGTTGCGAGCAATGGAATCGCTCGGACTGCCAGATGCTGAACGTCCTTCATCCCACCAAAAAGTCTACGTAATACCCAGACGATGGCGAACAGTACCGACGTCGCCATTAAAATAACGCAGAGGATAAGCAACACGAGCCTCGCGTACGGCCATAGGATCGTGGTGCGCTCACCATAGGAAAAGCCATCCGGCTCCTGGCTGGAGAACACCATTTGGCCCGTGCTGTCCGTGACGAAGATACTCGTTGCTTCAGGATCCTTTTCGCTGCGAAAGAGATTTTTGCCGACGGGGATCATCACTTCAGGTTTGCCAAAGAGAGTGGAGTGTGTGAGCTGTCCATTGATGACGCGGATGCGGAGGCCACCCTTGAGGTCATCTATAAACGCGAAAAGCTGCGCGCGTGGCGCCCGAGGCGCGTAGTAGCCAGCAAACTTTTCCAGCTCAGCCGCGGGAATGGAAGCTGGCGGCTGCTGGGTCTTTGGAAAATCCTTGGAAAGAAAATCGATGGCCAGCCGGTTCAGATCCAAGAGTGCCTGAAATGACGTTGTGCTATTGAGCAGCACGACGTAGCCCCAATTTTGCTCCGGCATGTAGCGATAAGAGGAGATAAATCCATCAATGCCGCCATCATGGCCGTGGGTGACGACTCCGCCGACAACTTGGGTGTAGTTTGCGAGACCGTAGCCGAGACGCAGGCCATTTTTTGCGGCGAGAGTCGACTCGACCGATTCCATGCGGATGATCGACTCTTGTTTTAGGATTTGCCCATCGCCTACTTTTCCGCGTCGCAGAAGAAATTGCACCAGCTTTGCGAGTTCCCCGGGCGAGGCCTTAAGATCGCCGGCGGGACGCAAATAGATGTAGGGATAGCCCGGAAGCGCGTGCGGTGGATCGTCAGCGTAGGCGACGGCGAGGAGGGGTTTGTTTGCGTCAGTAAAAGGAAAGTCGGCATTTGCCATTCCCAACGGGCGAAGAAGTGTTTCGCGAATGTACTGGTCAAATGGCTTGCCCGCGGTTTTCTCGATGAGGTAGCCAGCAATACCAAAGCCAGGATTGGAATAGGACATGCGCGTGCTAGGTGGCCAGCGAATATCTTGCGGTTCCTGAAATCGTTTGAAAACTTCGAGAAGTGAAAAATCGTAGGGATCTTTGTAGTTATAAACTTCGGATGCTTGCATGTCGTCAAATCCAGCAGTGTGTTCGAGCAGATTGACGATGCGCACCGGATTCGTCGATTGCCAACTATTTTTGACGGGCACTTCCGGCGCGACATCCTGCAAACGCGCTTCGAGATTGATTTTCCCTTCTTCCTGCAGCTTCAGAAGGGCAAGCGCGACAAACGATTTGCTGATCGAGCCGACGCGAAATTCGGTATCGCAAGTAATATCGCGGCCGGAAGTAATGTCCGCTTTGCCGACCCCCCCACACCAGAGCAATTCACCATTGGAGACCAGCGCCACGCCCGCGCCCGGCAGATGAGCCTTGTCGACAACATCTTTCATCGCCTTTTGAAGGTCTTGAAGCGTCTTAGGATGAGGCAATTCTTCTTTTTGCTGCGCGCTTGCGATTGGGGCTAACAGTAGCGCGGCAATGCTTAGACACACCGTGAGCTGGCGACGGGCTGGACGCATGGGAGCTCCTTGAAACAAACGTTTCACTCTTGGGCTCGCATTGTATAACGGCCACGGTGCGCTACAAGCACAATTCCAGAATCGTTCGCATGAGAGACGCGCATGGATTGACGAAGCTACTGCACTCGCATACGATGCCGCCGTCTACTTATCCATTTGTGGCCGCCGACTACGAGGAGCGTCTCGCCGATGAAATATCGTTATCTGGGATTGAGCTGCGCCGCACTCATTTTACTTGGGAATTCGGTTTCGTTCGCGCAGCAACCAGGGACGAGCGCACCTCCGGCCGCAAAGCCGGGTGAGAAAACTGCCGAAGCTCCCAAAGAATCCGAGAAAAAATCGCCCGCTCCTCCCGAAGACAAAGTGGTACAGACGAAGCACTCTGCACGTATCGGCGGGCAAGAGATCAAGTACACCGCGACGGCGGGAATGCTCGTGATGAAAGACGAAGAAGGGAAGCCGAAGGCGAGCGTCTTCTACGTGGCGTACACGCGCGATGACGTAAGCGACTTATCGCAGCGGCCGGTGATGTTCACATTTAATGGAGGACCCGGATCGGCTTCTGTTTGGTTGCATCTTGGCGCGTTTGGTCCGCGGCGCGTGGAAATGGGCGACGCGGGCTCGTTGCTGCCGCCGCCTTACAAATTGGTGGACAACGAGTCGTCACTGCTGGACGTCACGGACATTGTTTTCATTGACCCCGTATCCACTGGATACAGCCGTCCTGCCCCAGGCGAATCGCCTAATCAGTTTCATGGGATTCAGGAAGACGTTCAATCGGTAGGCGATTTCATACGGCTTTATGCAACCCGCAACAAGCGTTGGGGCTCGCCGAAATTTCTTGCGGGAGAAAGCTACGGCACGACACGTGCGGCTGGGCTTTCCGGATATTTGCAGCAGCGGTATGGAATGTATTTGAACGGAATCATCTTGGTTTCGACGATCCTGAATTTTGCTACGACGGAATTCGATAGCGGAAACGATTTGCCCTACATATTGATTTTGCCCACGTACACGGCGATTGCCTGGTATCACAAGCGATTGCCCCCTGATTTGCAGACGGATTTACGCAAAGCGGTTGAAGAATCGGAGAATTTTGCGAAGGGCGAATATACAACCGCGCTGATGGCGGGGAATGGACTGTCGAATGCTCAGCACGCCGAAGTGGTGCAGAAGCTGGCACGATTGACCGGACTTTCGGCGGATTACATCGAGCGCACCAACATGCGCGTGGAAATCGAACGGTTCACGAAGGAACTATTGCGCAGCGAACGCCGCACCGTGGGACGCATTGATGGCCGATTTACGGGAATTGATAAAGATGCCGCCGGCGATATGCCGGAGTACGATCCGAGCATCGCGGCCATCATCGGTCCTTACACCGCCACACTGAATGATTACGTGCGCGGCGATTTGAAATTCGACAGCGATCTGCCATACGAAGTGCTGACCGGGCGGGTATATCCCTGGAGCTACAAGCCGTACGAAAACCGCTACGCGGATGTAGGAGAGACGCTGCGCAGCGCGATGACACAGAACCCGTTTTTGCACGTATTCGTCGCGAAGGGCTATTACGATCTGGCCACGCCGTTTTTCGCGGCGGAATACACGTTTGATCATCTCGGGCTTGATCCCTCTTTGCGCGGCCACTTGACCGGGGCTTACTACGAATCGGGCCACATGGTTTATGCCCACATGCCTTCGCTGGCGAAATTGAAGCAAGACACCGCGCAATTCATTCGCGCCAGCTCGGGAAGCACTCCGGGGAAATGAAAGGCGTCCTCAAATTTATCGTTTGGCTCTGCGTAGCGATCGTGGGAGCCGGCGCTTTGGCAAAAGTCGCTGTGCACCGCGGCGAGCCTCTGAACGCGACGTGGTTCGTGGTCGCGGCGGTATGTTGCTACATGGTTGCATATCGTTTTTATTCCGCATTTATCGCAGCGCGCTTGCTGGCGCTGGATGATTCGCGCGCCACGCCTGCAGAGATTCACGACGACGGCCGCGACTTTGTTCCGACTAACAAGTGGGTTCTCTTTGGGCATCACTTCGCGGCGATCGCCGGCCCCGGACCGCTGGTCGGGCCGACGCTTGCCGCGCAGTTCGGTTATTTGCCGGGCACGCTGTGGCTGATCGTCGGGGCGGCGGTGGCGGGGTGCGTGCAGGATTTCATTATTTTGTTTTGCTCGATCCGGCGCGACGGAAAAACTCTCGGCCAGATGGCGCGCGAGGAAGTGAGCGCGCGAGGCGGATTCATCGCGCAAATTGCCGTGCTGGCGATCATGGTGATTCTGCTGGCTGTGGTTGCTCTTGTCGTGGTGAACGCCCTGAAATCTTCGCCATGGGGGACGTTTACTCTCGCGATGACGATTCCCATCGCGCTGCTGCTGGGGGTCTACTTGCGGTTCATCCGGCCGGGCCGTGTTCTGGAAGCTTCTTTGTTCGGAGTCGTGCTCGTGCTCTTCGCAGTGGTCGCGGGACAGTGGGTGGCGGCGTCGCCATCGTGGGCGCGGGCTTTCACGTTCGGCGGCATTTCGCTGGCTTTTATAATCATCGCGTATGGTTTTGCGGCCGCCGTTCTTCCGGTGTGGCTGCTTCTCGCGCCGCGCGATTATCTGAGCGCTTTCATAAAGACTGGCGCCATTTTTTCGCTTGCGGCGGGAATTCTGTTTGTCCGCCCCCACATGATGATGCCGCCGCTCACGCGATTCATCGATGGAAGCGGTCCGGTTTTCGCGGGAAAGATTTTTCCGTTTTGCTTTATCACCATCGCTTGCGGAGCGATCAGTGGATTTCATTCGCTAATTTCATCGGGCACGACGCCAAAGATGATTCTTCGGGAAAGCCATGCTCGCTCAATTGGCTATGGTGCGATGCTGCTGGAATCGTTTGTTGGCGTCATGGCCATGGTTGCGGCTTGCGCGATGCCGCCAGGCGTCTATTTCGCGATTAACAGCCCAGTTAGCATTGTTGGCGGAACTCCGGATGCTGCGGCCGCGACTATCAGCAGTTGGGGATACCATCTCGACGCACAGACCATGACCAATCTCGCGCATTCCGTTGGCGAGCAGACGTTGCTCAATCGCGCGGGCGGCGCGCCTTCGCTGGCCGTCGGAATGGCGCAGATTTTTTCGAACACCATCGGCGGTGATCGATTGCTGAGCATCTGGTACCACTTCGCGATCATGTTTGAAGCGCTGTTTATTCTCACCGTACTGGATGCCGGGACGCGCGTTGGCCGCTTCATGGTGCAAGAGCTCGGCGGCCGGGCCTGGAAACCACTCGGGCGCACGGGTTGGATGCCGGGAATTTTGATTTCGAGCGCGATCATCGTGGGAATGTGGGGTTATTTCCTTTATCAAGGTGTCGTCGACCCGTTGGGTGGAATTAATTCGTTGTGGCCGTTGTTCGGGATTGCCAATCAGCTTCTGGCTGCGGTGGCGCTGGTGGTGGCCACGACGGTTTTGTTGAAGATGAAGCGCGTGCGTTGGATTTGGGTAACGCTTGTGCCCATGGCATGGCTGGTCGCGGTTACGATGACGGCGAGCTATCAAAAAATATTTGATGCCAACCCGAATCTCGGTTTTCTCTCAAAGGCAAGTGCACTGGCCTCGCAAATCGCGGCGGGGCAGATTCCCGTGGCAAAGATTGCCGAGACGCATCGGCTAATTTTCAATCAGAGGCTGGACGCTGCTGTTACGGGCGTGCTTGCGCTGATGATTCTCGTGCTGCTGGTGGAAGCGCTCGGGCAGTGGTACATGATTCTGAGCGGGGGCCGCGAAGCGGTGCTTCACGAAGCTCCGTATGTCGCGACGCAGTGGGCCAAAGGTTTTACCGGCACAGCTCACGGAGACGATTGATGCAGCGAGCGGCAAAATTCGCGAAACGATCGCTTCGCCAGTTCTGGCGCGGCTTACGGGAATGGTGCGGTGACGCTGCATACGAGCGCTATCTGCGTGCAAGCGGCAGGCAGGCTTCTGAGCCACGCACGCTTAGCGCGGAAGAGTTTTACGTTGAGCAGATCAACCGCCGCTATTCGCGGCCCAACCGCTGCTGCTGACGGTTCTTGCCTTTCCCCAGCTAAACGGCCTAGAATTTCCGGCAGCACTCAGCCTACCTATTTTCCA
>Ga0210388_10000262_pt1 | contig 45708 bp, 33 predicted proteins | sample IncBWC19OmetaG_FD_155485 | JGI IMG/M metagenome (GOLD analysis project Ga0210388, IMG submission 155485) | Forest soil microbial communities from Barre Woods Harvard Forest LTER site, Petersham, Massachusetts, United States - Inc-BW-C-19-O ...
CGCCGGTGATGACCACGCAGGAGATGACCACCGGGGTCGGGGCGGGCGGCGGGCTGAAGGTCACGTTGTCGACGCACAGGTTGTAGGCCTGGGACTGGGTGGTCGAGGCCACCACCTTGAACTGGACCGCGCCGATGGAGGTGCTCCAGGTGGTGGTTGGGGGCGAACAGCCGTAATTGGGCTGGGTGAAGAGGTTGCCGATGGTGTTCACCCCGGGGAAATAGACGTCCACGGTGTTCCAGCCGCTGTTAGGGGGCGTGAATTGGAACTGGTAGTAGTTGCCGCAATTGGCGGCCGTGAGCGGCGCGATGATCTGGACCACGTAGCTGACGCCCACGGTTCCCATGTAGTCGAACTGGATGCCGTTGTTGGGGTCATAGGGACCGATGTCCGCCACGTCGCCGCTGTTGCCGGTGTTGCCGCTGGGGGTCACGTCCAGGGCGATGTAGGCGTAGGGATAGTCCGTGGGGCTGCCGCTCTGGGCCGCGATCGTCCCGGTGATGCAGCCGCTGTTGGCTCCGGGCAGGCTGGGGCCGTTGCCGGCGGCCTGGGAGCCGGCGCCCCAGGGGAAGGGCGACAGGCTGGTGGCCGGCGAGGGGTTGGAGCCGGCGCTGTCGCCGAAGCCGGTCACGATCGGTTCCTGCCAATTGTCGTCCGCGCCGCCGTTGTTCGCGGGGGCGTTGTTCTCAAAATCCGCCAGCAGGGGGCCCGGGCCGGCGGTCGGGGTTTGGGAGGGAGTCGGCGAATCTGTGCTGGTGAAGGTCGCCGTGGGCGAGGTCGCCACCTTTTTATAGTTGGGGCTCAAGGGGTCGTTGGCGTTGCTGCGCGACGGCGAGCTCAGCCAAAAAGGGAACGCAAAAGCCACGCTGGCGGCCGTGAACAGGCCCAACGCCAATAGCAGCGTGGAGAATTTGGAAAATCGAGACATTCAAAATCTCCCGTTTACTAGAATTCTGCCACTTTCCAGCGCATCTGCACGCCGTGGTCCTCGAGGGCCACCTGCATGTTCGACGGGAGCAGCGAAGGCATCTGGGCCAGGGCCTGGTCGGGCCGGGCGTTGACCACGGCGTCGATCAGCGTGTAGGCGTAGACCAAGCCGAAGGCGATGTAGGCGATATGGTTGATGTTGGCCATCTCGCTCCAGGTGTCGTAGGGCGAGTTGTAGGCGCCCTGCGAGAGGCCGGGCCCGAGGCCGAGGTACTTGTTCTCCGCCTGGGTGCCGATCAGGTCCGTGGAAATCGTGGTGACGGCCAGGACCAGTTCGGTCCCGCCCAAAATCCAGCCCTTGGTGGACTGGCCGTTGTAGCCCTGGCCCCAGCCCGGCAGGATGGCCGAGCGCCACAGCGGCTGGGCCCAGTCCTTCGGCATGGCGTTGAGTTTGGCGGTCTGGGCGGCGTCCAGGCGCGTGACGAAGTCGGCGAGGGCCGTGTTGGAGGGGTTCAGGGCCAGAGCCTGCTTGTAGGACGCCTCGGCGGCGCTCATGTTGCCCAGGGCGTACTGGCAGTTGCCGGCGCCTTGGAAGGCCTTCGCGTTCTGGGGCTGCTGGGCGGACACCGCCTGGTAGGCGGCCAGGGCCTGGCTGTACTGCCGGGCCTGGTAGAGCTGGTTGGCGGAGGCAAGCGGATCATTCTGGCTGGCGCTGAGCCGGGCGACCACGGCCTGCAAGGCCGTGTTGGACGGATTCAGCTGCAGGGAGTATTGGTAGTAGCGCAGAGCCATCGCCGGCTGGTTCTTGGCGTAGTAGCAGCTGCCCACGGCCTGGTAAGCGGCCGCCTGGCGGTTGTCGAGACGCAGGCTGTATGCGAAGTCCTGGAGGGCTTGGTCATACTGCTTCTGGTAATAGAGCCGACTCCCCGCCGCGTACCATTGCGCCGCCGCCGGCTGCGCTGCTGCCGGCGGATCCGCCGCCAGGTGCAAGGGATGAAACAGGATTACCAGGATCAGATAACGGAAGACTCGCAAAGCCGCCTCCAGATAGGAAAAATCTCTAAGTTAATATAGGGAGGCACTTGCCTAAATGCCTCCTGCATTGCGTATTAGTTGTCTTGAAATTTTGCCCGGGCCGCCTAAATACCGAGCGAACCTCCCTTATATACCCGAAAAATGGGGCTATTTAAAGGACAATCCAAGAAAACGGGCTCTTTTTTGCGATTGAGGCGCGGTCCCTGTTTTTTCGGCTAAATCCATAAAAAGCCCATATTCCTGTCCTTTGCGCCGTACGGGACAATGTCCATCCTGAAAAACAACTGCAATTGTTCAATGAACAAAGGAAAAGCATCACAAAAATCGCTTCAAAAAAATGACTCCCGATGTTTTTTTCTGTAAACTGTTCATCCTTATGGCCTCCATGCCGGGCCTGAGCAAAGGATACGCCAACCCAGGAGCAAGCATGCGTCCGCACCAGAGGCTTATTTCAAAATCCGGACTATGGGTTCTTCTGCTGGCATTGCCCGTCGGCTTGTTCGCGGACGCGGCACAGTATGTCGCATGGGGCGACCAGATGCTGGCCCAAAAAAAATACTCCGCCGCCTTGCCCTATTACAGCGCCGCGGTGAAGGCCGACCCCGGCGACGCTGCGGCCTACCGCGGACTGGGCTATTCGGAGATGGGCCTGCACGACGAGGCCCAGGGCCTGAAGTACATGGAATATTCCCTGCACCTGAATCCGGACGACAGCGGCTTGAGCAAGTACCTGGCCGGAATTTACCAGAGCTACGGCAACCGTTATCATCAGCTGGGGGACCAAAACCACGCGCTGAGCTGCTGGCACAAGTCGCTGGCCCTGGAACCGGGCAACACGCAGCTGGCGGCTTATGTCGCCTCCATCGAGGGCGCGAACGCCGCCCCCCTCGCGCAAGCCGCCACGGGCACGGCCTCCGCCGAATCCGGAGCGGCCTCCCCCGCCCCTGAAAGCTCCACCGCGGCGGCGAAAGGCCCCACCGCCGGCATCAACCCCTGGATCATGGTCGGGACTGTGGCCGGGCTCGGCGCGATCATGATCTTCCTTTTCTAAATTTTTAGAACAATCAAGGCCCGCCGCGCGTCTTGAATGGGGACGCCTTCAAGGGCGGCCGGAGAGCCCCGTTTTTTTCGGACCCTAGCATGCTCGCCAAGACCCTGACCCTGCTTTTATGCCTGTCCCCGGCCGCCTTCGCGGCCGCGGACGGCGCGCCCCTCTCGCCCTCGCCCATGGTGGTGCGGGCGGCCGATGATTTCACGCAGGTGGCGGAGCTGGTCAATCCCTGGGTCGTCAACATCAGCACCACCCAGACCATCCGCCAGAACCTGGGGAGCTTTTGGGGCGACTTCTACGGCTTCGATCCCTTGGGCGGCGGCACACGCACCTTCAAACGGCAGAGCCTGGGATCCGGCTTCATCTACAGCTCCGACGGGCTCATCTTGACCAACGCCCATGTGGTGTCCGGCGCCGACAAGATCGAGGTGCGCCTGGTCGACGGCACCGAGGCCCAGGCCCAGGTGGTCGGCGAGGACGACAACGTCGACCTGGCGCTGCTGAAGATAAGCGTCAACAAAAGCCTGCCGGCCGCGGTGCTGGGCGACAGCAGCAAGGTGAGGGTGGGCCAATGGGCCATCGCCATCGGCAACCCCTTCGGTTTCGACCACAGCCTGACCGTGGGCGTCATCTCCGCCAAGGAGCGCACCAACATCTTCACGGGCGAGGGCGCGGCCAAATACCAGAACTACCTGCAGACCGACGCCAGCATCAACCACGGAAATTCTGGCGGCCCCCTGTGCGACATCACGGGCGAGGTCATCGGCATGAACACGGCCATCAGCACGCCCAACGACGGCAGCATCGGCATCGGCTTCGCCATCCCCATCAACTTCATCAAACGCTCCATCCCGGACCTTGAACGCGCCGGAAGGGTGGTGGCCCCGAAGCTCGGGTTCTTCACCCAGGACGTGGACGAGCGCCTGGCAGGGGCCATGAAACTGCCCGTGGACAACGGCGTCCTGGTGACGGACGTGGCCGCCGGCGGCGCGGCGGACAAGGCCGGCCTGAAACGGGGCGACGTGCTGCTGCGGCTCAACGGCAACGCCGTGGCCAACGCCGCCGAGCTGCGCACGCGCATCTACGAAAACGACCCCGCCTCCACCATGACGCTGGAGGTGTGGAGGGAGGGCCACAGCCTCGACCTCACGGTCACGCCCGACCAGCTCAAGGCCAGCGAAAACGCGGGGACCTGGCACGGCCTGAAGGTCGTCGGCAATTCCGCGGCCGAGGCGGCCAAACGGGGCCTGGCGGTGACGGACGGCGTGGTCGTGGACTCGGTGACGGAGGCCAGCAGCGCGGGGCGCATCGGCATAAAACCCGGGGACGTGCTGATGGAGCTGAACCAAAAACGCATCGAGGGCATGGACGGCTGGAACCGCCTGATCAAGAGCGTGGACGAAGGCCAGGACGTGGTGGTCCTGCTGGTGCGCGAACGGCAAAGCGCCTACATCGTGATTCCGGCCGAACAATAGGGGGAGCGGCTTCCACTATAATAATATATGTAAGGATAATTTTATGTTTGGGACGCGCAATGGATGATTTCGTTTTCCGTGACCAGCCATTGGACCGGGATATCCAGGGAAGTGGCCGGCACCTGGGGGACCAATTGGCTTTCAAAAGCCAGGCCGATCGTGGGGAGGCCGCGCCCCTCTGAGGCCAGCCAGCGGTCGTAATAGCCGTGGCCCATGCCCAAGCGATTGCCGCGTCGGTCGAAAACCGAGCCGGGAACGAGCACGAGGCTGGGGATCCACAAGTCGGCGGGGCGCGCGTCCGCGGCGGGCTCAAGAATGCCGTAAGGCCCGGGCACCAGGGCTTCGGGTTCGTCCACCCCGTAAAAATGCAGCTTTTTGGGGCCCGCTTCGCAGCGGGGCGCGGCCACCGCCAGGCCCAAGGCGCGGCAACGCCGGCGCAGGGGACCTGTTTCGACCTCGCTTCCGTGGCTGATGAAGAACAGGACCTGCGCTATGGACGGGCTGCGCATCAGCGGAACATCGAGCAGGCGCCGCCCTATGGATTCGCTGAGCTCCAAGCGCAGGGAAAGGGGCATAGCTTTGCGGCGTTCAAGCACGCTTTTCCGCAATTCGGCTACATCCATCGGATTCTCCCCTCGCGCGGCGCTTTCCAGCGGCGATCCAAGCTGAATTGTCTTTTAAAAACAGTTGGTTTTCAAAAAATCGTAAACGCCGTGGAAGTCCTGGTCAAGACAAACCAGCCTAGAAAAGCATTGTCGTGACTGACAATCTTGTAACACTCTTTTGTCATAATATCCGCGCTTATCCCCTGAAACAAGCCGCAAAAACGCCTAATAAGTTCCAAAAATTGCTTGTACCCCAAGAAGCCTTTGATTTTTCAGCCCGCCTTTAGGAAATCCTTGATCTTTGGCACGGGCCTTGCTTCTACAACCGACACCACAAAGGCGATGGGGTTGTCATGAACGAGAGCATCACCCTGAAAAACACGCGGGACCTGAATCTGCTGCATCGCATCAGCCAGGTGCTCGGATTCGACCTCAGCCTGAGCGACGTCCTGCAGGTCATCGTGTCGGTGACCGCGGACCTCATGGACAGCAAGATCGTGTCCATCCTGCTCTACGACGAAAACACTCGCACGCTCAGCATCGCGGCCACCCAGAGCCTTTCGCCGGCCTACCGCGATAAACCCAGTGTTTCCGCGGATAAAAGCGTTTCTGGGAAGGCCCTGCTGACCCACGCTCCGCAGGCGATCACGGACATCGCCAGCGAAAAAAGCTTCGGTTTCCGGGAAATCGCCCAGCAGGAAGGCATCGTCAGCATGTTGTGCGTGCCGATGATGATCCGGGGTCAGGCCATAGGGGTGATCAACAGCTATTCCCAGCACGCCCGCATCTACAACGACGACGACACCAAAATGCTGGCTTTGGTGGCCAGCCAGGCGGCCATCGCCATTGAAAACGCCCGCCTGCAGTCGGCCACCGCGGCGTTCCAGGAGGACCTGCTCAACCGCAAGATGGTGACCAAGGCCAAAACCCTGCTCATGAAGAAAAAGGGCATGGATGAGCCGGCGGCACACCGCTATATACAGAAGGAAAGCATGAACCGCCGCAAGCCCATGCGGGAAATCGCGGAAGCGATACTGCTTTCCGAGGAACTGCAGGTCAAATAACAGTCAACAACTCGCAGTAGGCAGCACCCTGCCTTCAACGAGACACCCTCTTCGCGGCGCCCGGGTCCGGATCCTGGGGAGGCGCCGGCTTGGGCGCCGCGAATAGGGACAAAATGGGGCAGTGCCAGGGATTTATGGACCATACTGGCATCGGAAAAACATCGCCTCGGATAGTGCATTTTGCATTAAAAATAGGTTACATAAAACGCAAAAAATGGTATTTTGCGTAACGTCACTGTAACGGCACGGGACCTTGCTCGACTTCTTTACCCAAAAGAAGTCGCTTTCAAAGCACGGCGCTGGCAATATGCTCGGCAAAAAACAACCTCAAGGAGGAAGAATGATCCGCTTCAAGAAACACCTCATCACAGGTAGCCTGATCCTGGGCGCCCTGGCGGCCCCGGCCCTAGGCCTGGCCGACGACACGACGGCGGCTGCGCCGGCGGCGACCCCGGTCGCCACCCCGACGCCGCTGGCTTGGTACCAAAAGCTGACCGTTGGCGGTTATTTGGACGAGTATTACCAGGTGGACTTCAACCGTCCGGCCGACAGCTTCGGTTCGGGCGAGCCGATGTTCCGCGCGTTCGACACCACCAGCAACCAGTTCAGCTTCGGCGGCGGCGAGCTGACCCTGACCCAGAATGATGCGTCCTCCAACACCGGCTATTTCGTGGACCTGCTCATGGGGCCCCTGGCCGGCCTGTACAGCGGTGACGGCAGCTCCAACGGCCTGGAAATCGGGCAGGCTTACCTGACCCAGACCTTCGGAAACGCCAAGTTCACGTTCGGAAAGTTCGGCACGCCGGTCGGTTACGAAGTGACCTACCTTCCCTCCAACGCCAACTTCAGCCGTTCCTTGCTCTTCGGCCAGGAGCCCCTGTTCCACGTTGGCGCGGAATTGGCCTACACCCTGCCTTACAGCTTGGTGGCGACGGTTTGGGCTGACGACGGAAACAGCATCGACAACGCTGCGAACGCCGGCAAGGATTACGGCGCCCAGTTGGCCTACACCGGTGTCAAGAACCTGAGCCTGACCGGAACCTGGTACCTGAACAACGACCAGCTGGTGACCTACACCGGCGACCCCAATGGCGGCGAACTGTATGACATTGAATGGGGCAACTTGGTCGCGACCTACCAGGCTATGGACAACCTTAGCTTCGGCGGCGAGTACCTGTTCAAGGAATACAGCCTGCTCGGAACCTACACCTTCGACGCTGCTGGCCTCCTGCCCTACAACGCCATCCAGCAGGGCTACGCTCTGTACGCGACCTACAACACCCCGATCGCGAACCTGAGCTTGTCGCCCCGTTGGGAGCAGTGGTTCAACCCGACCTTTGGCTACGACACCACCAGCGTTGGCGGCTCTTTCCTGGGCCCCTTCCTGGGCCAGGCCGGAACGCCGTCCAAATTGGCTGAGCTCACTTTGACGGCCAAGTACCAGATGGGCCCCCTCGCCCACATGCTGGAATACCGCGTCGACGGAGCCAGCGCCGACAACGGCGGCCCCTATCCGTTCCTGACCAGCAACGGCAACAAGCCGTCGTTCTTCAGCCAGTTCCAGCAGACCCTGACCTACGCTGCTGTGTACAGCTTCTAAAGAACGGCTTCACGGTATTCGGAAAAAGGCGAGATCCCCGGGGCGAAAGCTCCGGGGATTTTGTTTTTTCGCTCCGGCCCGGTTTAAGGCAGTGATAGTCCCATTCCCTTGGCGCGCCCTGTCGTTCTTAACGCCTCTGTCGGAACTGACAAAAAGGTCATTTGTTTAGTATCGTTTAACCTTTTAAAACCAATACTATTTCACAATCTGTGTTTGGCATAAGTATTGCTTATATTTCAATATGCATAGTTTCGAGAAAGATCCGCACTGTTAGACATACCCATCCCCCGTCCCCGCAATGCTGCCGGGACATATAGCATAGAGAGGCCACAATGGCAGAATCTAGGGAAAACGCGTTGGGCGTCAAGCCAACGCTGGGACTAATGGGCGCCTCCATGAACGCGATGGCCCTCATCGCGCCGGGCGCCTTTTTGTGGATCACCTTCCAGATCCAGGCTTCAGCCACCACGCCTGCCGGCACCTCCGCGGCCCCGGACATGTGGTTCGGCATTCTGCTGGCCTTGATCCTGGCCTTGCTCACGGCCCTGTCCTACGCCCAGCTGGCCAAGCTCTACCCTGAGGCCGGTTTCGCGAGCTGCACCTACTTCGCGGAAAAGGCCTTTTTGGACAGCCGCAAAGAAAAGCGCGCCATGCCGCATTCCTTGGCCCGCTACTCCAAGCTGGCCACGGGCTGGGCCGCCCACCTGTTCTACTGGGTCTATCCGGGCGTCATGGTGGCGACCTTCGCCATCCTCGTGGGCTACGTGTACACGGCCTTCACCAACCAGACCCTTTCCAACGCCTCCCTGACCTTTATCGGCGTGGTTTTCGCGGCGGTCGTCGGTTTCATCGCCTACAAGGGTATCTCCGGATCGACCAAGACCAACATCGTCATCAACATCATCCAGTGGGTCGCCCTGACGGTGTTCAGCCTTCTGGCCCTTTACTACCGCTTCGCCAACCCGGAGCACGCTACCCAGTGGGCATTTTCCGGACCTCTTGACGTGGTCAAGTTCCACGATTTCCAAAGCGTGCTGGTGGAATCCACCATCGCCATCCTGATCCTGGTCGGTTTTGAAAGCTCCACCGCCATGGCTCCGGAGACCAAGAACCCCGAAACCACCATCCCCAAGGCCATTTTGCTGGCGCTCATCGTGCAATGCGTGTTCGCCTACATGTTCGAATACTTCTGCGCCAACTTCATGATCAGCGAGAAATTGACGGGCATCGCCACGGTCCCGGCTCCGGTGGCGGCGGCGGTTTCAGGCACGGCGGCGGCGGCCTCCACGGCGGCGCCGGTCATGATCACCCAGACCGTCACGGGCATGGCCGCCGCGGCGAACTCGTCGGCCCCCATCGGCGACATGTGCGTGGCTCTGGGCAACCATGTGCTGCCGGGCATCGGCTTCGCGTTCATGCTGGGCATCGCCGCCACCGTCATCATCGCGGTCTTGGGCACCACCCTGGCTTGCATGAACACCGCGGTGCGCGTGACCAGCGGCATGGCTGAGGACCGGGAGCTCCCCGAATTCCTGGCCTTCCTGCACCCCAAGAATAAGACCCCCCACACCGTCATCGGCGTGCTGGTGGTGATCTCCTGCATCATCGCCGGCATCGGCGTGCAGTCCGTGGACGGCCTCACCGGCATCACGCTGGCGTCCAACTTCGGTACCTTCATCCTGTACGGCCTGGTTTGCATCTGGACCTTCATCGCCTACAAGGACCGCCCGGATTTCAGCGTCCTGAAGCACTTGCTCGTCCCCCTGGGCGGGCTGATCCTGAACACGCTGATGTGCGCGGGCATCCTGTACCTGAACATGACCGGCACGCCGGACAACAAGATCGAAGCGGAAATCTGCTTCTACATCGCCGGCGGCTGGGCGCTCCTGAGCTTCGTCTACATCATGGTCACCACGGTCCACAAGAACTACGGCCTGAAGATGGTGCAAGCCATCATCCGTCCGGACAACCTCGACGAGCTGGTCGACACCCTCACCAGCGAAGGCCTGCTCCAGGGCATGACCGTCACGGAAGTGAAGGGCTTCGGCCGCCAGCGGGGGGCCAAGGTCGAGGGCGCCGCCGCGGAGAAGATCAAGTTCCTGCCCAAGGTGCGGGTGGAGATCCTGGTCAACGAGTGGGACGTGGAGCACGTGCTGCAGGTCATGCAGAAGGTGCTCAACACGGGCAAGTTCGGCGACGGCAAGGTCTTCGTCTTCGAGGCCGAAGAGGTGCTGCGCATACGCACCGGCGAAGTCGGGGTCGCCGCGGTTTAGGCATCCCTGTCCAAAACAAAAAAAGGCCGGTCCCGAGGGACCGGCCTTTTTTTTGCCCAAAGATCCGGGGCCTCAGGAGAGCCCGGCCTCGTCCTGGAGGTCCTGCTCCTTCAAAATCCTGATGCCCTTGCCGTCGCGCTTGATCATCTTCCTCTTTTCAAGGTCGCTCAGGCAGCGCATCAGGGTCTCGGCCGCGGTGTCGGACAGCTCGGACATGTCCGTGCGCGAAAGCTCGATTTTGAGCAGGCCGTCGTGCTCCAGCCCGTAGTTGCGCAGCAGGAAGCACAGCACCCTGGCCACCCTCTGCTCCGCGGAGACCTGCGCCGCCCCGACCAGGCGGTCCTCGACGTCCCCCAGCTCGATGCTGAGCGTCTTCAGCAGGAAATGGGACAGGTCCTTGTCCTTGCGCAGGTAATCCAGGAAAAAATCCCTCTGGATGAAGGAAACCTTGGCGTGGTGGTGGGATTCGGCGGTGATCTTGTAGAGCTCCCCGGCCAGCAGGGCGCGGTACCCGAAAAGGTCCCCGGCGCCGCCCATATAGGTGATGTGCATGCGGCCGGCCTTGCCGGTCTTCATGAGCTTCACCAAGCCGTGGTGGATGAAGTAGACGCCGAAGGGCTCGTTGCCCGTGTAAAAGATGGTCTGGCCCGCCTTATACAGGTGTTCGGTCAGGACCGGCGGGCCCTTTTTTTCGGCCGCGGCCAGGAGCCCGTGCATGATGGCCTTTTTTTCGCGAAGCACGTGCCCGTAGAACTCCGCCCCTATGCCCATGTCACCCCGCCCTCGCTTGGAAACGCCCCTTGGTGCGGCGCCCTTCATCGTGCCTTAGCTTTTTGGGATTATATCCTTAACAAGCCGAACTAATAACGCCTGATAAATTTGAAGGACGGGCGGGCAATCCGTGCTCGACCAGGCTGCTTAGTTCAGGTAGCGGGCCTATCGTCCCCAAAAGGATGTAACAAAAAAGGTCCGGCGATGCGTACAAATAGGTAATTGGAAGGTCTTTACATTTTTGTAGCGGTTAAGAAATTTCCATTCAAACGATTTCTTTATGAGTTATTTTTATACAAAAAATGGCACACATCTTGCACTTGCTAGGGTCTCTGCCCTAGACGCCAGCACTTCGCCCACACCCAGGACATCCGCTATGCCCGCCACCCAAGAACTTGGCGATTTGATCGTCAGCGAAAATCTGACCATACACTTCCAGCCCATCATTTCCCTCAAACAACAAGCGGTCGTGGGCCTCGAAGCCCTGGCGCGGCCCGGTTCCAGCCCCGGATGCGGCCCCCTGAACGTCCTACAGCTGTTCCGCATGGCCCAGGAAGAGAAGCGCCTGCTGGAATTGGACCGCCTCTGCCGGCGCAAGGCCCTCAACACCTACCGCGGCCTGGCCTCGCTGCCCGAGCCCAAACCCCTGCTCTTCGTGAACTTCGAGGCCTCGGTCATCGACCAGGGCGTGGAAGGCTCCGGCGCCATCAGGCAGGCCGTGAAGGAAAGCGGCCTGAGCCCGGAGGACGTTGTCATCGAGATCAACGAAAGCAGGGTGGTGGACAGCGCCGGGCTGAAGCGCTTCGTCGACCGCCACCGGGACCAGGGCTTCCTGATCGCCCTGGACGACCTCGGCACCGGGGAAAGCAACCTGCCGCGGGTGGCCGCCCTGCGCCCCCATATCCTGAAGCTGGACCGCAGCCTGGTAGCGGGCATCGACGGCGACTATTTCAAGCAGGAGACCTTCAAGTGCCTGGTCAGCCTCGGGCACGGGGTCGGCTGCCTGATCCTGGCGGAAGGGGTCGAGACCCAGGCGGAGGTGGACGTCTGCGCCTCCCTCGGAGCGGAGCTCTTCCAGGGCTTCAACTTCAGCCGGGCCCTTCCCGCGGACGGGCTCCATCTCCAAGCCCTTTCCCCGGCAATCCACGCCGCGGGGCAGCGCCAGCGGGAGTCGGCGGTCAAGGCCATCCACGCCCGCGGAGCCCAGGCCCTGAACATGCGTCGCCTGAGCGACACGATACGCGGCACCCTGGTCGCGGCGGCGGCCGGCTCCTTCGACACTGTGCTGGAACGGGTGGTGCGCACCGAGCCGCAGGTGGAGTGCGCCTACATGCTCGACCACAACGGCATCCAGGTGACCGAGACCCACAAATCGCCCTTCGCCGCGCTGCTGACCAACCGGCTCTTCTCCCCCGCGCCCAAGGGGACCGACCACTCCAACAAGGAGTATTTCTACAGCCTCGTGGACGCCAAGCTCGAGCGCTACATCACGGAAAACTACCTGTCCCTGGCCACGGGCCGCCACTGCCGGACCGTGTCCAGCCTGGTGGACCTTCCCGGCGGCGAAAGCTACGCGCTGTGCCTCGATTTGAGCGCGGACGACTGAGGGGGGCCTTCAGGAGATGCGCCGGAACACCGCCGGACGCGACGAGGCGCTTGGCGCCTTTGCGGGGCGTGACCCCGGGCTTGGGCGGGCGTTGAAGGGCCTGCTGCCAGGACACGAAGGCCCATTCCTTCAGGCGCGACGGCCGGCCGTGCCAGGCCGTAGGCAGCAGCACCCAGAAACGCACGACTTTTGAGTCCACAACCCAGGCCTCGGCCCCGGGCAGGGCCATCAGCTCCGTCCGGCTCCCTTCGTCCGTGATCCGCAGACCCAGACGGCCTTCCTTCCATACCAACGCGAAAATGTTGCCGTTGACGAAATAAGCGTCGCATCCGAAGAGCCGCTTGGGCTCGACCCCCTCCAAACCAGCCATGGAGCCGTCAAAGACGGCCTTCAGCCGCGCCAGTTCGTCGGGCTTCAGGTCAGCGGGCTTCATTCTCGGCCCGGGTCAGGCTGTAGTCCCAGACCACCTGCGCCTCCATGCCTTTGCCCCTGTCCAGGCAGGAGCGCACCTCGGCGGCGGCGGCCTCGACCGTCAAATTCCTCATGACCAGGCCTTCGGGCAGAAGCTGGACCACGGGCGCGTATTCGCACCAGCCCATGCAGCCCGTCTTGGTGACATAGAGGCTGCGCTTGAGGCCCGCCTCGGTCCGCGCCGTTTTCAGGGCGTCGGCCAGGGCCTGGGGGTTGCCGTCGCGGGCCTTGAGCGCGGCCCCGCAATCGGCCCCATAGGTGCACACCAGCAATTGCAGCGGCCGGTCCCCGTCGAAATCATGCTCGTTCATGCGATCCCCTTTGTGCTGTGGAGCTTCAAGGACGCGCCGCCCGCGCCGCGGCCACGCGTTCCTTCAAAAAATCCCGCGCCTCCGGACCCAAGTCCGCGGCCGGCAGCAGGACACTGGCGCCGTTCTCGGCGTGCTGGAGCAGGACCCAGACCCTTTCCAGGCACCACAGGCTCTGGAAGCGGGACCATTCGATCGTTCCGGATCCCCAGGCCGCCTCGTAGCGGTAGGCGTCCGGCTCCAGGCTGACGCGGACCGGCGCCCCCTGGAAGCGGGCGAAGTTGCGCAGGGCCAGCCTTTGGTAGTGGCGGCAGGCCGCGACCAGCCCGCCGAAGGCCAGTAAGAGCATAAGCCCAAGGAAGATCCCGTACCACCACCAGGCCAGGCCGGGCAGCACCAGGACCAGGACGGCCTCCGCCGCGGCCAGGAGCACGGCGAGGCACGGGGCGGCCATGGGCTGGGACGCGGTGTGGCGCCAGAAAATGCCGGCCGTGGCCTCCCGCACGTGCTCCGGCGTGATTTCGGTGCTGAATTGGACGGACAAGGAAGCCCTTCAAGGAAAAGGACGGGCCTGAAAAGCAAGAGGGGAGCCCGCGGGCTCCCCTCTTGACCATTCACCCGGATGGATCCGCGGCCTAGGAGCAGCCGCTCGTGGTCCCGCAGCTGATGCACTTGTGGCAGCTTCCGCTGCGCACCATGATGTCGCCGCATTCGGGGCAGGGCGGGGCGTCGCTTTCCACCTGGAAGGCCACCTGGGTCTTGCGGCCGACCTTGGGTTTGGCCTCGCCCATGGGCGCGAAAGCCACCGGCATGCCGGAGGGCTTGGAGCCCGCCAGGGCGCGGGGCGCCTCGGCCGCGGGGATGCTGGCGTCGACCTGGGCCTCCGTGGCGGACTCCTTGGGCAGGACGAACTTGAGCTCCAGCCAGCGGAAGATGTAGTCCAGGATGGACTTGGCCATGGGGATGTTCGGGTTGTTCGTGAAGCCGTTGGGCTCGAAGCGGGTGTGGATGAACTTCTTGCACAGGACTTCCATCGGCACCCCGTACTGCAGGGTGATGCTGGTGAGGGTGGCGACCGCGTCCACCAGTCCCGACACCGCGGAGCCCTCCTTGGCCATGGTCACGAAGATCTCGCCCGGGGTGGAGTCCTCGTAGAGGCCCACGGTCAGGTAGCCTTCGTGCCCGGCGATGCTGAACTTGTGCGTGATCGCGGCGCGTTCGTCGGGGAGGCGGCGGCGCTGCAGGCGGGCGTCGTAGGCGGCCTCGCCGTTCTTTCCGCTGGTGTCCTTGAGCTTGTCCAGGCTGGTGTTGAGGGGCTGGCTGCGCTTGCTGCCGTCGCGGTACACCGCCAGGGCCTTGATGCCCATCTTCCAGCTTTCGGTGTAGGCGGTCATGATGTCGTCGATCGTGCACTCGGTGGGCATGTTGACGGTCTTGGAGAGCGCGCCGCTGATGAAGGGCTGCACCGCGGACATCATCTTCAGGTGCCCCATCCAATGGATGCTGCGCACGCCGCTGGTGGGCTTGAAGGCGCAGTCGAACACGGACAGGTGCTCGTCCTTGAGGCCCGGGGCGCCCTCGATGGTCTCGTTCTCGTCGATGTAGCCGATGATCTCCTTGGCCTGGTCGGCGCTGTAGCCCAGGCGTTCCAGGGCCTCGGGCACGGTCTGGTTGACGATCTTCAGCATGCCGCCGCCGACCAGCTTCTTGTACTTCACCAGGCTGATGTCGGGCTCCACGCCGGTGGTGTCGCAGTCCATCATGAAGCCGATGGTCCCGGTGGGGGCCAGCACGGAGATCTGGGCGTTCTTGTAGCCGTACTGCTGCCCCAGGGCCAGGGTCTCGTCCCAGACCGTGTTGGCCTCGGCGAGCATCTCGGCGGGCACGTGCTGGCGCTCGATGTCCTTCAGCGCGGCGCGGTGCTGGCCGATGACCCGCAGGAAGTCCTCGCGGTTGCGGGCGTAGCCGGCGAAGGGCCCGTGGTTCTTGGCCACCCGAGCGCTCATGCGGTAGCTGTTGCCGGAGAGCAGCGCGGTGATGGCGGCGGCGTAGGCGCGGCCGTCGGGGCTGTCGTAGGCCATGCCCCGGCTCATCAGCAGTGCGCCCAGGTTGGCGTAGCCGATGCCGAGCGGGCGGAAGGCGTGGCTGTTCTTCTCGATGGCTTCCGTGGGGTAGCTGGCGTAGTCGATGATGATTTCCTGCGCCAGGATGATGATCTCGCAGGCGTGGCGGAAGGCCTCCACGTCGAACTCGCGGTCCGAGGGGCGGCGGAACTTCATCAGGTTCAGGCTGGCCAGGTTGCAGGCGGAGTCGTCCAGGAACATGTACTCGCTGCAGGGGTTGCTGGCGTTGATGCGGGCCGTCTTGGGGCAGGGATGCCAATGGTTGACGGTGGTGTCGAACTGGATGCCGGGGTCGCCGCAGATCCAGGCGCTCTCGGCCATCATCTTCATGAGGTCGCGGGCGCGGTAGGTGTCCATGGCGCGGCCGTCGACCACGGCGCGGGTCTTCCACTCGCGGTCGTCGATCACCGCGCGCATGAATTCGTCCGTGACGCGCACCGAATTGTTGCTGTTCTGGAAGAAGACGCTGCCGTAGGCCTCGCCGGTGAAGCTGCCCTCGTAGCCGGCGTCGATCAGGGCCCAGGCCTTCTTCTCCTCGCGCTCCTTGCACTGGATGAATTCGACGATGTCAGGATGGTCGATGTTGAGGATCACCATCTTGGCCGCGCGGCGGGTCTTGCCGCCGGACTTGATGACGCCGGCGAAGGCGTCGAAGCCCTTCATGAAGCTGACCGGGCCCGAGGCCTGCCCGCCGCCGGCCAGGTGCTCCTTGCCGCTGCGCAGGGGGCTCAGGTTCGTCCCGGTGCCGGACCCGTGCTTGAAGAGCATGCCTTCGGTCTTGGCCAGGCCCAGGATGCTGCCCATGTTGTCTTCGACGCTGTTGATGAAGCAGGCCGAGCACTGGGGCTTGGCCTCGATGCCCACGTTGAACCAGACCGGGCTGTTGAAGGCGGCGTGCTGGTGCAGGAGGATGTGGGTCAGCTCGTCGCGGAAGGCTTCCCGGTCCTCCTCCGCGGCGAAGTAGCCGCCGTCCCAGCCCCAGGCCGTGAAGGTGTTGGCCACGCGGCCGATGAGCTGCTTGACGCTGTGCTCGCGGTCCGGCGCCCCGGGCTTGCCCCGGAAATACTTGCTCACCACGACGTTGGTGGCCAGGAGGGACCAGCCGCTGGGGATCTCGCAGTCCTTCTGCTCGAAGACCATCTTGCCGTTTTCGTTGGTGATGGCGGCGGTGCGCTTCTCCCAGGTCGTCGTGTCCCAGACCGAGGCGCCGGCCTTGGTGTAGTGGCGGCCGATCTTGAGGCCAGTGCGCTTGCCACGGGCGGCTGGGGCGCTGGCGGCTTCCTGAGTTTCCACTGCGGCGGCGGCGGCCTTGCTGGTGCTCATGCGTGTGACTCCAGGTTGGGGGTGCCTTGGCCGGCCCTGGGGAGTGGGGACGGCGGCGGCAAAAAGGTTTAGAGGGGGCCCGCAGAAATGCGGGAACCTTCTGAACCCCCCAGAGACGGCAATGCCCTGGGGACAGTTTAAAGGTCCGATGTGGCCTATGCTCGGGTGGCCGGCCCGTCCAACAGCGTGTCTCGCAGAAATTTGGGTTCGTCTTGCGGGTAGGACTAGCGTCCGGATCTTGCGTCCCATCGGATGGGACTTATTCACACTTTTTTCTTGGGCCCACAGAGGGAGCCTGGGAAGGCTCTGGCACTGCGTTGTTAGGAGGTATTGGCCCAATATTTAGTGAGGACCGCAATATACGCCACCAGATATAGTGCGTCAAATTAATTCAGCCAAAGGGATAAAATAGTCCGAAAAAAAGAAAAAGCATTGATTATAAAAAGTTTTTTGGTTTCGTATTGCGGAACTTTTCCGTAAATCCGTTCCCGTTAAAGTATTACATGAAGCAAAATGTAAAGTGAAAGTGGATTTCCCCTTGTCACTGAACGGTTATCTTACGTTTACCAATTCCACAAAAACCCAAAAAATATAAAAAAATTTATGAAGGTTATTCACAGAAAGCTTGAAACCCTATTTACCAATGCAAAAACGCCGGAAGATTTCCTCCAGCACCTGGGCCCTGGGAGTGGCCCCGATGATCTCACCCAGGGCATCCAAAGCGGCCCTCAGATCCACGGACAGAAGTTCGACCCCCGCGCCGCTGCGATGGCCCAAGCGCACGCGTTCCAAAGAGGCGCGCGCATCGCGCGCCGCGCGTTCGTGCCGCGCCTGGGTCAATGCCACAGCCTCCAAACGCTGCGTGCCGCGGCCCCGCAGCGCGCTGTCGACGACGCGTTCAAGCAGGCCCTCCAATCCTTCGCGCGTGCGCGCGCTCACGCGCTGCGCCCTTGCGGCCAGCGCCGCGCTGTCGCGCGGCGCGCGGCCCTGCGCGGCCAACGCGCGCTCAAGCTCTTCCTTGCCCCAGGCCGCCTGCAGGTCGCTTTTGTTCAGGGCCAGCTCGATCGCGCCGCCGGCGTCCCTCATCACATCCAGGGCGCGGAGGTCCAGGGGCGCGGAGAGGTCCAGCACCATCAGCAGCACGTCCGCCCCGCGCGCGAGTTCCTGCGTGCGCCGCACGCCTTCCGCCTCCACCGCCGAGGCCCCCTCGCGCAGGCCCGCGGTGTCATAGAGCACCAGCGTGAGGCCCTGCGACGACACGCGCACCTCCAGCCAGTCCCGGGTCGTTCCCGGCTCCTCGCTGACGATGGCGCGGTTCTCGTCGCACAGCGCGTTGAAAAGGCTGCTCTTGCCCGCGTTGGGGGCGCCGGCCAGGGCCACGCGCACGCCCTGGGTGAGCATGCGGCCCGCCTGCGCCGTGTCGAGCAGGGCGTCGAGGCGCAGGGTCAGCGCGCCGAGGCGGGCCTGGAATTCCGCGCCCGCGTCCGGGAGCTGCTCGTGCTCCTCGGGAAAATCGCAGGCCGCCTCGCATTCGGCCAGCAGGCCCAGGGTCTCCGCGCGCAGGGACTCTATGGCGCGCTGCAGGCCCCCGCCCAGCTGCTGAGCGGCCGCCGCGCGGGCCAGCTCGGAGCCGCTCTGGATGAGGTCGGCCACGGCCTCGGCCCGGGTCAGGTCTATCTTGCCGTTGAGAAAGGCGCGCTGGGTGAATTCGCCGGGCCGGGCCAGGCGCGGCGGGCGTTCGAAATTCCTGGAGGACTCGAGCAGGGCGGCCTGCACCTCGCGCAGGTGGAAGGCGCCGCCGTGCGCCTGCACCTCCACCACGTCCTCGCCGGTGAAGCTGTGCGGCGCGGCGAAGCGCACCACCATCACCTCGTCCAGCAGGGCGCCGCCGGCCCTGTGCAGTTTGCCGAAAGCGAGAAAGCGGGGGGGCTGGTCCTGCAGCGCGCGTCCGTCGAAAGCTTTGAACAAAGGCGAGACCACGGCCACGGCCGCGGGCCCGCTGATCCGCACGACGCCTACGCCGGCAGCCCCGGGGGCCGTGGCGATGGCGACGATGGTGTCCGCGTTCATCCCTTTTTCTGTACGACCAATTTCTTCACGCTGCCCTGGCCCACGCTGAAGCTCTCGACGCCTTCGATGGTCTTCAGCGTCATGTGCACCACGCGCCGCTCCATGGAGCTCAGCTGGCCCATGCTGGCCTGCCCGCCGTCCCTCAGGACCTGTTCGGCCAGGGCCAGGGCCTTCTCCACCAGGCGCTGCTCCTGGCGTCCGTGGTAGTCGGCCACGTCCACCGAGACAAAAAGAGTTGAATCGCCCTCGCGGCGCCCCATGAACTCGTTGACCAGGGTCTGCAGGGCTTCGGCGGTCTGGCCGCGCCTGCCGATGAGCAGGTTCTCGTGCTCCGAGGACTGCACGTTCAAGACCACGTTGCCGGCCCGCTCCTTGCGCTCCACCGTCGCGGGGGTGCCCATGGCGGCCAGGAGCCGTTCCAGGTCCTCGGCGGCCCTGAGCGCCTGGCCGGCGTCGGGGGCCTTGCGCAGGGGGGCCTGGGAGCCGTAGTCCGCGGGCTTCTCGTAGCGCTCCTCGCGCTGGGGCTGCGCCTCGGCCGGTCCGGTGGCCGCCGGCGCCGTTTCCGGCGCGGGGGCGTCCGCCGCGGGAAGGACCGCTCCGGGGATCCCGACGCGCACCTTCACCCTGCGGGCGCCGGGGCGCGACAGGACCTGAACCTGGGCGTCCTTCTCCTCGATGCCCAGCGCGCGCGCCGCCGCGAACACGGCCTCGGGCACGGACAAACCTTCCTTCTCGATGAAATCCATGGGTTCCTCTGTTGAAAACCGGCGACGCTAGTCGACCAAAAGCTTGTTCACCACGACCTGCTGGAGCACGCCCATCGCGTTGCTGGCGGTCCAGTACAGGAGCAGGCCCAGGGGCCAGTGCAGGTACAGGGCCATGCCCGTGAACATGATGGGCATCATCCACTGCATCATCTTCTGCATCTGCTGCTGGTCCTCGGAGGCCGCAGCGGCCGCGGGCGTCATCCGCTGCTGCAGGAACATGCTCAGGCCCATGGCGATGGGGAAGATGTAGGTTGGATCGGGAGCGGTCAGGTCCGTCCAGCGCCAGATGAAGCCGGCGCCGCGCAGCTCATAGGCCGCGGCGAAGGTGTCGTAGAGGGCGAAGAAGACCGGGAACTGGATCAGCATGGGAAGGCAGCCGCCCAGGGGGTTGACCCCGAATTCCTGGTACAGCTTCATGGTCTCTTCGTTGAGCCGCTTCGGGTTGTCCTTGTAGGTCTTCTTCAGGGTGTCCAGGCGCGGCTTCAGGAGCGCCTGCTTCTTCTGCATCTTGCGCATGCTGACCATGCTCTTCATGCTCGGATAGAACAGGGCCCCGCGCACCAGCAGGGTCAGCAGGATGACGGCCACGCCCCAGTTGCCGGTGACCATGTGGAACCATTTCAGGATCAGCAGCAGGACCACGCAGGCGGGGTTGAGCCATTCAAGCCAGGAGGCGTAGGAGAACTGCAGCACGCCCTGGAAATTGTTCCCCACCGCCTTGAGGGCGGTGTATTCCTGCGGGCCGGCCCAGAGGTCCGCGTCCAGGACCAGGGTCTGGCCCGGGGCGACGCTCAGGCCCTCCGCCTGCAGGGCCACGGTGACGTGCTGGTCGGCGCGCACCTCCGCCCGGGTCCAGGCCGAACCCGCCGCCGGGAAGATGCCGACCACGAAATAATGGTTCTTCAAGGCCAGCCAGCGCGGCGCGGCGTAGTCCAGGGTCTGCGGATTCTTTCCGGAGACCACGCGCTCCAGGCTCTCGGAGAGCTGGACCACCCCGGTGCGCAGGGGGCCGCGGTTCATGCCGCCGCCGTCCCCGCCCAGGTCCGGGCCCCACAGCAGCGACAAGGGGGCCGGGAAGCTGCTCAGCGCGGCGCCGCCGTTGTGCACCGCGATTTGCACGTGGATCATGGATCCGGCCGGGTCAAAGCTGAAGGTCTTGACGACCTTCAGGCCGGTCTTGCCGACGCTGGCGCCGAAGCGCACGACCTGCTTGCCGCCTTCATCCAGGGGCTTGGGCGTGAGCACGGTCCAGGCCATGCTGTCCAGGTTCGTGCCTTCCAACTCCAGGGCGCCGTAGCGCGGCTCGTCCGCCGGCGGCACCAGGTCCAGCGTGCCGTTGCCCTCGGTGCCCATCTTCTTGATGCCCTTCAACTTCAGGCTCGAGAACTTCGCGCCCTGACTGCTCAGCTCGGCTTCAAAGGCGCCTGTCTCCACCGTGACGATCTGTTCCTTGGAAGGGCTCAGGCTGGGGACGGCGGAGGCGCTGAAGGCCGCGGCGGAAGCCGCGGAGGCCGGGGCCGCGGATGCTGATGCGGAGGGCGCGGCGGAGGAATGGCCCGCGCTGCCGGGCGCGGAGGCCGCCGGGACCGGCAGGGGCGCGTAGTGGTCCACCACGCGCTGCCACAACAGAAGTATGCCCAGTGACGCTAGGATGAAAATGACGACATTGCGGTTCATGCGTGTCCTTCCTTTGCCTTCAAAGGCCTGCCGGGTACCGGATCATAGCCAAAGCGTCCCCAGGGGTGGCAACGCATCAGGCGCCTGACAGCCAGCCAAGCGCCCCGGATCAGGCCATGGGTTCTTAGGGCCTCTGCAGCGTACAGGGAACAGCTCGGTTCGTACCTGCATGCATGCGGTAAGGCTTTGGATATGGTTTTATGCCAAAATTCGAACATTTTGGCCAAAATTATGGAAAAAATGCGCACTACTGATCCTTTTTGAGCATTTTTCCACGGATGAGTAGGGAAAATATCTTCATTTCCAGATTTTGATAGGACAATCCAACCGCTTCTTTGCGAGGAATGACCACCAATTCAGTTCCCGGGAGCATTTTTTCGTGATTTAGACGAAAAATCTCCCTCACCCGTCGCTTTAGCTTATTACGCTGGACCGACTTCCCCACCTTACGGGAAACAGATAAGCCCAATCTTGGGGGACTGTTCCGGCCCTCTTTCGCCGGACGGACACGGAAGGCCAAGGTGAATTCCGGAAGGCTCTGACGCCGGCCTTGCTTGAAGACCCTGTTAAAATCGGAGGCTTTAAGTAAACGCCTGGCTTTACAGAAGTCCTGCACCGCTCCTTGGGAGCGTTCCAAATCCCCTTGACCCCCCGTCGCCAAGGGTGGCACGGCTTTTAGTAATCCGTCTTGATCTTATGGCGGCCCTTGGCGCGGCGGCGCTTGATGACCGCCTGTCCAGAGGGAGTCGCCATACGGGCGCGGAATCCGTGCTTCTTGACCGCGCGGCGGTTGTGGGGCTGATAAGTTCGCTTCGGCATTGCCTCTCCTGCTTGTGCTTAAATCCGCTTGGCGCGGAAAACGCGGGCCTAGCCAGGCCAATCCGGCGCCAGGCGCCAGGACCCCAAAGAGCTCTAAAAGCCGTAAATTGTATGGCAAGCCAACAATCAGGGTCAAGTCCAATATTTGAAACGGGTTGAAAAATACACCGAATTCCACTTATAATCAACATTGGCTGCAAGGTTCTCCCCAGATCCACAGCAGAATGGATGTGCATTTGTGGAAAAGACTGTGAATAAGACGAATGCCATCCCACGGAGCTGACCATGGGCGATAAGACGGCGGCCCTACCCTGGCCGCAACTACAAGCCAAATTAAGCCTGCGCTTCTCGGACACCGAGTTCGAGACGTATTTCAAATCAGCGCGCCTGTCGGACTGGGACGGCCATGCCCTGGTGCTTGAAGCCGCCGACCCCTTCCGCCGCGAATGGATGCTGCAGCAGAAGGGCCGCATCACCGAGGTCCTGCGGGAAGCCAGCGGGGACGAACAACTGGCCGTGACCTTCAGGATCCCGGAAAAAGAGGACCTGAAAAGCCGCATCGTCGTGTCCGAACGGGTGGTGCTCCCCATCCCCGTGGAAGAGCGGGTCACGCCCCTCAACCCATTGTTCACCTTCACCAATTTCATCGTCGGCCCCAGCAACCGTTTCGCCCAGGCGGCCTGCCGCGCGGTGGCGGAAAACCCGAGCAAGTCCTACAATCCTCTCGTCCTCTATGGCGGGGTGGGCCTGGGCAAGACCCATCTGCTGCACGCCATCGGCAACCTGGCGCTGAGCCATCACCCCACTCTGCGGGCGCTCTACATAAGCTCGGAAAATTTCATGAACGAGATGATCTCGGTGCTGCGCAGCGGCGGCGACATGCGTCTCTTCAGGGAAAAATTCCGCAACACCGACATCCTGCTCATCGACGACATCCAGTTCCTGGCGGGCAAGGAGAGCACCCAGGAGGAGTTCTTCCACACCTTCAACGACCTGCACAGCCACGGCAAGCAGATCGTCGCGACCAGCGACATCCCGCCGCGCGAGATCAACCTGGACGAGCGCCTGCGCAACCGCTTTGAATGGGGCCTGGTCGCGGACATCAGCCGGCCCGACTACGAGACCCGGCTCGCCATCCTCAGCAAGAAGGCCATGGCCGAGAACTGCGGGGTCCCGGAGGACGTGCTGGAGTTCCTGGCGCGGACCTTCACCCACAATGTCCGCGAGCTGGAAGGCTCCCTGGTCAAGATCATGGCCCTGCGGTCCATCCTCGACCGGGAAATCAACCTCGACCTGGCCAAGGAGGCCCTGCGCGACCTGCTGAAAGCCCAGGCGCGGCCCATCAGCATCGACCTGATCCAGGAAACCGTCACCAACCGCTTCAATCTGAAGCTGTCCGACATGAAAGCCCGCAAGCGCACCGACGCCGTGGCCTATCCCCGCCAGATCGCCATGTACCTAAGCCGCGAACTGACGCCGGCCAGCCTCCCGGAGATCGGCAACGCCTTCGGCGGCCGCGACCACACCACCGTCATCCACGCGATCAACAAGATAGAGCAGAAGATGAAGCAGGACCCGGACCTGGCCGCCACCATCGAAAAATTGATCCAGCAGATCAAAGGCGTCGTTTGAACACCGTTGATAAGCCGTCCGTAAATCCCGGGATTGCGCACAAAACGAGGCTCGCGTCGATCCTGTTGGCGTTTTGCGGCCATGAAGTGTAAAACTAGCGCCGGCCATGACCAGGCTTTGAACAGGACTTGGGCCTTTGGCCCCAAGGATTCGGCGGCCTTATCCACTAATCCCCAGGTCCTATGACTACCACTACTACCTTTATAATCTTTTAAAAGAAGTATTCAGCAGCGGAGGATGTGCATGAAGATCGTTTGTTCAAAGGCGGACCTCTCCAGGATCATCTCCCTGGCCCAGAGCGCGGCCAGCACGAAAAACATCATGCCTGTCCTTACCAACCTTTTGTTTGAAGCCGACAAGAACTCCCTGACCGTCACGGGCACCGATCTTGAGCTTGGTGTGCGTGTGAAGGTCAACCTTGAGGTGGCCCAGGCCGGAACCGCCACCCTCCCCGCAAAAAAGCTGGCCGAACTGGTGAAGACCTTCGACGAGGGGGATGTCGAGATCACCGTCAAGGACGGGGTGAAGGCGGAGATCAAGAGCGGGCGGGCCACCATCAAACTGACCGGCGTCCCCGCGGAGGACTACCCGAGCTTTCCCGCCTACCGCAAAGAGAAGAGCCTCAGCCTTTCCAGCAAGGTCTTTCTCGACATGATCCGGCGGGCGGCCTTCTCGGTCTCGGTGGACGAAACCCGCTACATCCTTCAGGGAGCCCTGCTGCAAAGCGACGGCAAGAAGGCCTGCATGGTGACCACCGACGGGCACCGGCTCAGCTACATCGAACACGAGCTGGCCACGCCCCAGGAGGCTGTGTCCGCGGTGATCCCGAGCAAGGCCCTGATGGAGCTGGGCCGCGTGCTTGAATCCAAGGACGACCCCGTGACGGTCTACTTCACCGAAAACCAGGTCTTCTTCGAGATGGGTGAGCTCACGGTGTTCAGCCGCCTGCTCGACGGCCAGTTCCCCAACTTCGAGCAGGTCATCCCCAAGAAGAACGAGCACACCCTGCTGGCCAACGTGGCCCCCCTGATCAGCGTGCTCAACCGCATGAGCCCCCTGGCCTCGGACAAGGGCAACAGCTTGAAGTTCCACCTCAACGAGGACGGCCTGCAGGTCACGGCCGCCACCGCCGACGTGGGCGAGGGCAGCGAGTCCCTCGACGTGGAATACAGCGGGCCGGCCATGACCCTGGCCTTCAACGCCCGCTACGTGCTCGACGCGCTCAAGGCGCTCGGCAGCGAACGCCTGGACATGAAGCTGAACACGCCCCTGAGCCCGACCTTGATCACACCGGTGGGCGGCACGACGGTCTGCCGCTACGTGGTCATGCCCATGCGGGCCTAACAGGCAAGGACGCCTGGGACAGGCCCGGAACGCTTTCCTCCCCAAGACTCTTCAGAGACGACGACTGATGGCAAAGAATGACGAAAATATTCCGGTGAAGGAAGGCGGCATCCAGGGCGTGAACATCGAGGAGGAGATGAAGTCCTCCTACATCGATTACGCGATGAGCGTGATCGTGGGGCGCGCGCTCCCCGACGTCCGCGACGGCTTCAAGCCGGTGCACCGCCGGGTGCTCTATGCCATGTGGGAAATGGGGCTGGAATACAACAAGGCCTACCGCAAAAGCGCCAAGATCGTCGGCGAGGTCATGGGCAACTACCATCCCCACGGGGACGCGTCGATCTACGACACCATGGTGCGCATGGCCCAGGAGTGGAACCTGCGCTACCCCCTGGTGGACGGGCAGGGCAACTTCGGCTCGGTCGACGGCGACCCGCCCGCGGCCATGCGCTACACGGAAGCGCGCCTCAGCAAGATCAGCCAGGAGGTCCTGGCCGACATCGAGAAGGACACGGTCGAGTTCGGCCCCAACTACGACGAGAGCCGCGAAGAGCCCCTGGTCCTGCCCGTCAAGATCCCCAACCTGCTGGTCAACGGCAGCTCAGGGATAGCCGTGGGCATGGCCACCAACATACCGCCGCACAACCTCGGCGAGGTCGTGGACGCCCTGTGCGCCCTGATCGACGACCCGGACAGCAGCATCGAAGCGCTCATGAAGATCGTCAAGGGGCCCGATTTCCCCACCGCCGGCTTCATCCTGGGCAAGGACGGCATCAAGGACGCCTACCGCACGGGGCGCGGCTCGCTGACCATCCAGGCGAAGGTCGAGATCGAGGAGGACAAGCGCGAACGCGAGCGCATCATCGTCACCGAGCTGCCCTACCAGGTGAACAAGTCCAGCCTGATCGAGACCATGGCCGGCCTGGTGCGCGACAAGAAAATAGACGGCATACGCGACCTGCGCGACGAGAGCGACCGCGACGGCATGCGCATCGTCATCGAGCTGGCGCAGAACGCGGTGGCCCAGGTGGTGCTCAACCAGCTCTACAAGCACACCAACATGCGCACCAGCTTCGGCGTCATCCTGCTGGCCCTGGTGAACAACCAGCCCCGCGTGCTCAACCTGAAGGGCCTGCTGCACTACTTCATCGAGCACCGCAAGGACGTGATCCTGCGGCGCACCCGTTTCGACCTGGCCAAGGCCGAGCGCCGGGCCCACATCCTGGAAGGCTACAAGATAGCGCTGGCCAACCTGGACAAGGTCATAGCCATCATCCGCAAGTCCAAGAACACCGAGGAGGCGCGCCAGGGCCTGATGACGGCCTTCAAGCTGTCCGAGATCCAGGCCACCGCCATCCTCGAGCTGAGGCTCCAGCAGCTGACCAACATGGAGCAGCTCAAGATCGACGAGGAGTACCTGGGCCTCATCAAGCTCATCGAGCAGCTACGGGCGCTGCTGCTGAGCGAGAAGAAGCTGCTGGGCCTCATCAAGGAGGAGCTGGGCGCGGTGAAGGCCGAGCACGGCGACGCCCGCCGCACCCAGATCATCGCCAAGGCCGGAGAGATGGCGGTCGAGGACCTGGTCGCCGAGGAGGACGTGGTCGTCACCTTCAGCCACGCCGGCTACGTCAAGCGCGTGCCCGCCAGCGCCTACAAGGCGCAGAAGCGCGGCGGCAAGGGCGTGGCCGCCATGGGCACCCGCGAGGAGGATTTCGTCGAGCGCCTCTTCGTGGCGAGCACCCACGACACCCTGCTGATCTTCACCAACCTCGGGAAGGTCTTCTGGAAGCGGGTCTTCGAGATCCCCGAGGCCAGCCGGGCCGCCAAGGGCAAGCACCTCTCCAGCCTGCTGCCCATACGCGAGGAGGGCATCGCCGCGGTCTTCGTGCTGAAGGACTTCAGCGGCAAGACCAGCCTGGTGATGAGCACCAAGGAGGGCCTGGTCAAGAAGACGGCCCTGCAGGAATACTCCAACCCGCGCACCGCCGGCATCATCGCCATCACCCTGACCAAGGGCGACGAGCTGATCGGCGTGCAGATGGGCACGGACGCGCAGGACCTGATCCTGGCCTCCCACGAGGGCATGAGCATACGCTTCCCCTTGAAGGAGGTGCGCGAGATCGGGCGCACCGGCCAGGGCGTGAAGGGCATCACCCTTGAGAAGGGCGACTACGTCGTGGACATGGAGGTCGTGAAGGACCCCAAGGGCAGCCTGCTGACGATCTGCGAGAGCGGCTACGGCAAGCGTTCCGAGCTGGCCGAATACCGCGTTCAGGGCCGCGCCGGCAAGGGGCTCATCAACGTGAAGGTCACGGACAAGACCGGTCGTGTGGTGGGCGTCAAGCCGGTGACCAACGAGGACGAGCTGATGCTCATCACCAGCGGCGGGACCATGCTGCGCATGAAGGTCAGCGACGTCAACACCACCGGACGCAACACCCAGGGCGTGAGGGTCATCAAGGTCGGCGGCGGCGACCGGGTGGTGGCGGTGGCCAAGCTGGCCTCGGCCGAAGAGGAGTCTGAGGAATGAAGGCCTCCGGGCGTCTGCGCTCTTCGCTGGTCATCCTGGCGGCCCTCGGCGTAGGGCTGCTGCTGGCCGCGCTGTGGATCGACGACACCCAGTTTTTGGGCCGGGACCGCGTGCTCGGCGAGAGCCTGGCCCAGGCCCAGGAGGCGGGGCGGCAGTCGGACCTGGTCCACTCGGTCGCGGCTTTCCTGGATCCGCAGGCCGTTCTTGTCGACGGCCGGCGCGGGGCCCTGCTTGAGTCCCTGAGCCGGGCCGCGGACAGCCCGGCCATGAACGCCTGGGCGGACTACGTCCCCGGGCGCCGTCCCAGGAGGACGCGGCCCGTGAACCCCCAGCTGGTGCTGAACGCGCTGTGCATGGACCGGGCCAACCGCTGGGTCTCGGCGCAGCTGACGGACAAGACCGGACGGGTGGTGGCCTCCTGGCCGGCCCTGGCGCAGGGCGCGGTCGTGGACCTGTCCCATGACCCCTACTTCATGGCCTTGAGCGACCCCAATGTCGGCCCGGGCATCGTGCGCCACGGCTACATCAAGGTCGCCACGCCCCAAGGCGCCCCGGCCGCGGTGCTGGTGGCCGCCTGCGGCGTCGCGGACGCGAATGGCGCCTTCGCTGGCCTGCTGAAGATAGACATCGATGTCCACCGCAACCTCTTCGGCCGCGACGAGGGCCTGGACCCCTTGCTGGCCCAGATCCCCGGATCGGAGGCACTGCTGGTGCTGGGCGACGGGCGGGAGATCTACAACAGCGCCGGCCAGACCCTTACCGAGAACCTGGCCACCGCCAACGCGGGCGGCCCGGGCCTTCTGGCGGCCCTCCTGAACGCCCCCACAGGCAGCCAGAGCCTGGACAACTACGACAGCCGGCCCATGCTGGCGGTCTGGCAGCGCGTCGGCAGCGCGGCCGCCGGCGCGACGGCGGAGGACGTGCTCAGCCTGCTGGTCTTCGTACCCCGCAGCGCTTTCGCCGTCCCGGCGCCCGGCCCCGGGGAGGCCCCCAAGGCCTTCTACCAACAGCCGCGGGTGATCGTGCCGCTGGCCCTGGCCCTGGTCTTCCTGCTCCTGGCCTTGACCCTGCTGCTGCGGGCCACGCCGAGGGACTTCATTTCCAGCGGCGAGCTGCTGCTGCTTCCGGAGGCGGTCGGCGACCACGGCCAGTCCGGGGAAGGCGGGACCGAGGACAAGGAGCAGGACGCCGGTCCGCACGGCCCCCCTGCGCCGGAGGCGGCCGAGCCCGGCGAAACGGAGCAGGAGCGGGAGGAGGCCGAGGAAGCCCCACATCCGGCTCCGGCTCCCGCTCCCGCCGTGGACACGGAGGCCCTTGCGCGGGCCGCCGCGGAGCACGAAGAGGCCCTCAAGGAAGTGCTCGACCAGCTTTCCGCGGCCCAGGCCGCCCTCAAAGAGGCCAAGCAGGGCCAGGACAAAGAGGCCAAGGCGGGCCAGGAGCTCAAGGCCCAGCTCAACGAGTTGCGCTCCTCCTTGGACGCGTCCAAGCGCGAGGGCGCCCAGAAGCTGGCCGAGAGCGGCGCCCGCGAAGCCCGCGCCCAGGAGATGAAGGCCGGCCTGGAGGCGAAGCTGAAGGATTCGGAAAAGGCGGAGGGGCTGCGCAAGGACCAGGAATCCGTGCGCCTGGCAGCCGTGAACACGCTGTCGGGGGAGCTGAAGGCCACCCTGGAGGTCATCAAGAATTACATCAGCACCCTTTTGGGCGGCCAGGGCGCCATCAGCGACGGCCAGCAGGAATTTTTGGGCGTGGTCATCAACAAGAGCGCCCGCCTGGAACGGCTGATCAACGACCTGGTGGAGATCAGCGAGATCGGGTCCGGCGCGAAACCCATGCGCCTGGAGAGCCTGGGGCTCTCGGCCCTCGTCCAGGACGCCCTGGTCAATGTGCGCCCCCAGGCCGAGAACAAGAACATCAGCCTGGAGCTGGTCGACAACGGCGCGGCGGGCCCGGTGAAGGCGGACCGGGAGAGGATGGGGGCCGTCCTGCGCGGGCTCCTGACGCAGGCAGTGAAGGTCAGCCCGCGCAACGAGAAGATCGGCCTGGCTCTGGCCGAACGGGACGCGACCGTGGAGCTGCGGATCACGGATTCGGGGCTCAACCTCTCCCCGGAGCGCGCGTCCAAGGTCTTCGTCCAGTTCCACGGCGTGGATTCCCAGGCCGGCCCGGAGTTCATCGGCGCCGGGCTGCGATTCAACATCTTCAAAAGCGTGGTCGAGGCCCAGGGCGGAACCATCACGATTGAGAGCCAGTCGTCCAGGGGCAAGACCTTTGTCCTGTCCCTGCCCAAGGACGCCGGAGGCGTGGACGCGGCGCCCGCCCCCCTTGCGGCGGCCCCGCCCCCGCTTCCAGGCGGTCCCTTGCCCGCCTTGGGAGCGCTTCCGCCTCCGCCGCCTCCCGCGCCGCCGAAGCCCGCGTCCTCCGCGACCCTGCCCCCCCCGGGATCCTTGCCGCCCTTGGGTCCGCCGCCCCTGCCGGCCCCGAAGCCCGCCGCGCCGCCCGCCGCGGGCTTGCCCGTCCTGCCCTCCCTGCCGGTCCTGCCTCCCGTGTCCCCCGCTGCCGGCGCCCCGTCGTCCGATCCGGCGCCGGCGCCGGTCGTGCACAAGCCGGCGCCCGTGGACGAAACCTTGAACGCGCCCTGGAAGCGCAAGCAGACGGACGACGATCTCGGCGATTTGGCCGACCTGATCAGCCCGCTGCCCTCGGACCTGCCCCTTTCGAAGCCGGCCGAAAAAGAGACGATCGACTTCGACAGCCTTTTCGCGCCGAAGACCGAGGGAAAGCCGGCAGGGGAAGCCGCCGCGGGGGCCAAGCCCGCGGACACGGACCTCCTCCAGTTTTCCGCGGTTTTTGGATCGAAGCCCCAGGGTCCGGCTCTGGAGCTTCCGCCGCCCGCCGCCGCGGCCCCGAGCGCGCCTGCCCCTGCCGTGGTCCCGCCCCCCGCGGCGGCTCCCGCGCCGCTCGCGTCGCTGGGGACGGATTTCGACGCCCTCTTCGGCCCACCCGGCGGCTCCGCGCCGAGGCCGCCCTCGGTCCCGGCCGCGCCGCCCGCGCCCGCCCCCGTGGCGCCGCCGCCGCCCGCCGTGCCCAAGCCGGTCCCGCCTCCGGCGGGCTTCAACACGCTCGATGATCTCAACGAGCTGCTGGGCCAGTGAGGCCGGGCTTGCCTGCCTTTGACCGGCGTCTGCAATGCTACGCGATCACGGACCAGGCCTCGGCCAAGGGACGGGACGACGCGGCCGTGGCGGAAGCCCTGCTGAGGGGCTCGTCGAGCTGCCTGCAGTACCGGGCCAAGAAGGTGGCGGCGCGGGAGCAATGGCGCATGGCCGGGATTTTGCGGCGCCTCACGCGCGATGCCGGCGCCCTGTTCATCGTCAACGACCGGGTGGACCTGGCCTTGGACTCCGGCGCCGACGGGGTGCACCTCGGCCAGGACGACCTGCCCGTCGCCGTCGCCCGTTCCCTGGCGCGCCGGGCGGGGCGGCCGGACCTCATCATCGGCCTGAGCACCCATTCCCTGGAGCAGGCCCGGGCCGCGGAGGGCGAAGGGGCGGACTACATAGGCTTCGGCCCGGTCTTCGCCACCCTCACCAAGGAAAACAACGTGCCTCCCGTGGGCACCGCCGCGTTAGCGGCGGTGCTTGAGGCCGTGGCGCTGCCGGTGGTGGCGATCGGCGGGATCAAGATGGGGCACCTGGGGGCCTTGGCGGGCCTCGGCGCCCGGCATTGCGCCATCGTCACGGCCCTGACCTCCGCGGAGGACGTCGCCGCTGCCGCGGGGGAGCATTGGCGGGTTTGGCGCGAAGCGCGGGATGGGCGGGCCCCAGGGGCCTAGCCGTTTTTCTGCCGGGATGGACACCGTGAAACAGCTCGGAAAACTCCTCGTTGAAGAAGGCATGGTCGACGCCGACCAGCTGAACAGCGCCCTGGACTACCAGAAAAAAAACGGGGGCAAGCTCGGCGCGGTGTTCGTCCAGCTCGGCTTCCTCAGCGAGGAAGCGCTCTATTATTTCCTGGCCGTGCAGCTGGGCCTTGAATACGTGGCCGCCCCGGACGTGACGCCGGACATCGTGAAGATGATCCCCTCCCAGGCGGCGCTCAAGTTCGGGGTGGTGCCCTACCGCCGCGACGAGCACAGTTTCACCCTCATTACGTCGGACCCCACCGATTCCCGCTTCCTGACCCTGCACGACGAGCTGCTGCTGCCGGCCACGGTGGAAATCCGCTTCTGCGTCACCACCGAAACGCAGCTCAAGGCCCTGCTGGAGCGCCACTATCCCGCCACCCCCGAGGGCGAAGCGCCCGCCGGCATGGGCATGCCCGTGGACACCTCCAAGGACCTGGCCGAGCAGGAGCGCCTCCTCAACCCCGAGGATTTCCTCAACTCCGACACCGAGGGCGAGGTCGAGAGCGGCGGCGCCGACGACGTCTACGACGAGAACAAGGTCGACGACGCCCCGGTCATACGCCTGGTCAACAGCATCATCAGCAGCGCGGTCGCCAAGGGGGCCAGCGACATCCACCTCAACCCCTTCGAAAAAAACATGGTGGTGCGGCTGCGCATCGACGGAAACCTCTACATCCAGCCGGCTTCGCCCCCGAAGTACAGGCGCGCCATGGTGGCCCGCATCAAAGTGATGGGCAAGATGGACATCATGGAGAAGCGCAAGCCCCAGGACGGACGCATCAAGATCAAGGTCCAGGGCAAGACCATCGACCTGCGCGTCGCCACCCTGCCCACCATCTACGGCGAGAACGTGGTCATGCGTATCCTGGACCAGGAGAGCCTGCAGCTGGACCTGACCAAGCTGGGCTTCGAGCCCGACGAGATGGAGGTCTACATGTCGGCCATCCGCAAACCCTACGGCATGGTGCTGCACACCGGGCCGACGGGTTCGGGGAAGACCACCACCCTGTATTCCGCCCTGGGCACCATCAACGACCCCGGCAAGAACCTGATGACGCTGGAGGATCCGGTGGAATACAACCTGCCGGGCGTGGTGCAGTGCCAGGTGAACCCCGACTCCGGGCTGAACTTCAGCTCCGGGCTGCGCGCCAACATGCGCCAGGACCCCAACGTCATCATGGTGGGCGAGATCCGCGACGGGGAGACGGCCGACATCGCCGTCAAGGCGGCCCTCACCGGCCACCTGGTGCTGAGCACCCTGCACACCAACAACGCGCCCGCCACGGTCATGCGCCTGGTGGACATGGGGATCGACCCCATGTACGTCGGCAGCTCCCTGCTGGTCGTGGTCGCCCAGCGCCTGGTGCGCCGCGTCTGCAAGGATTGCAAGCGGCCCTACGAGCCCGACGACGACGAGCTGCTGAAGCTGCGCATCACGCGCGCGGACATCAAGGGGCACACCTGCCACAAGGGCCTCGGCTGCGACCGCTGCGGCGGAAGCGGGTACAAGGGCCGGGTGGCGCTCTATGAGATCATGCGCATGACGCCCAAGGTGGAGGAGGCGATCTACGCGAAGGTCGACCTCAACGACCTCACGGAGGTCTGCATCCAGGAGGGCATGCAGACGCTCCGGATGCTGGCCGTGAAGAAGTGGAAGATGGGCGTCACCAGCAGCGATGAAGTGTTGGCCGTGACCGCGGCTGCGGACTGAGGTAGGGGCGATGGCGGGACCGATCAAAAAAAAGCGTCTGGGCGAGGTGCTCGAGGAGGAGGGCATCATCACGGCCGCGCAGCTGCGGGAGGCCCTGGACAAGCAGAAGATGTCCGGGAAATCCCTGGGCGCGACGCTGGTGGACCTGCAATTCCTCACCGAAGAGGCGCTGTACCAGTTCCTGGCCATCCAGCACGGCCTGCAGGTGGTGGACGTGCGCGAGATCGTGGTGCCGCCGGACCTCCTCAAGGTCTGCCCCGAGGAGGTGGCGCGGCGCCTCCTGGTCTTCCCCATCTTCCGCCCGAGGAACAACGTGATCTGCGTGGTCGCCAGCAGCCCCGAGAACCCGGCGCTGCTGCACCTGGACTACGACCTGGTCGTCCCCAGCGGCACCGAGTTCGAGATCGTGCTCTGCCCCGAGGGCGACCTCCTGGCCCTGATCGACCGCTACTACAAGCCCGCCGGCACCGCGGGCAAGGGCCTTGAGGAGACCCTCAAGGACCTGGAGAACGAGCAGGAAGACGCCATGCTCAAGGCCATGGGCGGAGGCGGCGCCGGCGGCGACGTGGAGATCGTCAACAACATCGGGTCGCAGGACGACAAGGAGGACGCCGGCCTGCTGGGGGACGAGGGCCCGGTCATCAAGATGTGCAACTTCATCCTCGACGACGCCATCTCCAAGGGCACCAGCGACGTGCACATCAACGCCTGGGAGAAGAAGATCGTCGTGCGCCTGCGCATCGACGGCATCCTGCGGGAGGTGCCCTCGCCGCCGGTGAAGTACAAGCGCGCGCTGGTGAGCCGCTTCAAGATCATGGCCAGGCTGGACCCCATGGAGCGGCGCGTGCCGCAGGACGGGCGCATCCGCTACAAGTTCCGCGGGCGCAGCATCGACCTGCGCATCAGCACGCTGCCCTCGATCTGGGGCGAGAACATCGTCATGCGCGTCATCGACCAGGGCTCGATGAAGCTCGACATCAAGGCCATGAACTTCACCGAATCGCAGATGGCGGCCTTCGAATACGCCTACCAGGCCCCCTACGGCATGATCCTGGTGACGGGCCCCACGGGCAGCGGCAAGACCACCACGCTGTACGCCGTGCTGGCGGCGGTGAACGACCCGGCCATGAACATCATGACCGCCGAGGATCCGGTCGAATACCGCCTGCCCCACCTGATCCAGGTGCAGGTGAACCCCGTGGCGGGGCTGACCTTCGCCTCCGTGCTGAAGTCCTTCCTGCGGCAGGACCCCGACATCATCATGGTCGGCGAAATCCGCGACAAGGAGACCGCCGACATCGCCGTCAAGGCAGCCTTGACCGGCCACCTGGTCATCAGCACCCTGCACACCAACGACGCGCCCGCGACCATCCTGCGCCTGGTGGACATGGGCATCGACGCCATGTACGTCGGCACCTCGGTGCTGGTGGTCTGCTCCCAGCGCCTCCTGCGCAGGGTGTGCAAGGACTGCGGTGAGCCGTATACTCCTGATTCCGAGGAATTGGCCCAGGCCGGGCTCACCGCCGAATTTTTGAAGGACGGGAATTTCAGGCGCGGGAAGGGCTGCCCCACCTGCGCCAACTCCGGCTACCGCGGCCGCTGCGCCGTGCACGAGGTGATCGGGATCAACGCGGCCGTCCGCAAGGCCATCTTTGAGGGGGCCAGCCTCAAGGACCTGAAAAAAATCTGCGTCGCCAACGGCATGGAGACCATGCGCCAGGTGGCGCTGAAGGATTGGAAGCGCGGGCTGACGTCCCTGCACGAAGTGCTCGGCGAGACCGCGGCGGACCGCTAGCCGGAGCCCATTGGGGCGGCGGTCCAGGCTAAACAGAAGGATGTTCGATGGCTTGGTCCTCATTCTTTAAGCTGCGTTCGCACAGCGTCACCCTGTCCAACAAGATACTCGGGCTTTTGTTGGCGGCGGTGGTGTTCAGCACCGGCCTGGCCGGATGGATCATCTACGACGGCCTGCGCCACCACGCCTGGGACGACGCCGGGGAGGCCCTGATGCAGGCGGCCACCTCATCGGCGGTCGGCATGCACGTCGACGGCCTGGACGCCGTGCGCGGAACCGCCGACCGCTCGAACCCCGCCTACCGCAACCTGAAGCACGCCCTGCGCGAGCTGTACCGGCGCAACCATTTCAACCTTGAAAACCGCTGGGGCCGCCTTTCCGTCCTGCGCTTCACGCCCTCGAAGGCCGAAGTGGTCCTCGTGGCCAGCATGGAGAGCAACAGCGGCATAGGCCTGCCGCAGCCCCTGGACAACGCCCTCTACAAGTCCGTGGCCACCCAGGACGCCCAACTCAAGGACGACTCCGACGAGCCCGACTGGCTGGTGGCCTACGCGCCGCTGGGCCAGGCCAAGGACGCCTTTTACGTGCTGAAGCTGGAGCGCAACACCCTCTTCCTGCGCCAGGAGATGATGGGGCTGCTGGGCACCATCCTGCTGGGCGCCCTGGCCGGCCTGGTCCTGACGCTGCTCAGCGGCTGGGTCCTGACGGGGCAGATCACCAAGCCCCTGAGGACCTTCGTCGACGTGATGAAGCTGATGCAGTCGACCGGGGACTACGACATGAAGATCGACCTCCACCCCGAGGACCGCGACATGAGCGTGGTGGAGGAGACCTTCCAGTCCCTGGTGCGGCGCATGCAGAACAGCCGCGAACGCGAGGAGCAGAGCTACTGGTCCACCCTGCAGGCCCTGGTCACGGCCCTGGACGTCCGCGACAACGAGACGGCCGGCCATTCCATGCGGGTGACCCGCTACAGCCTGGCCATCGGCGAGCGCATGCGCCTGAAGCAGGAGGTCATGGAGCAGCTGAGGCAGGGCGCGCTGCTGCACGACATCGGCAAGATCGGCGTGCCGGACGCGATCCTGCGCAAGCCCGGCCGCCTGACCCCCGACGAATGGGTGGAGATGCGCAAGCACCCCGTCATCGGCAGGAATTTCCTCGAGGAGATAGCCTTCCTGAAGCCCGCCATGGCGGTGGTGTACTGCCACCACGAGCGCTGGGACGGGGGGGGCTACCCGCAGGGGCTGGCCGCGGAGGCCATCCCCCTCACCGCCCGGATTTTCGCCGTCGCCGACGCCCTCGACGCCATCACCAGCCAGCGCTACTACAAGGAGGCCCGCAGCTTCAGGGAGGCCCAGATCGAGATCGAGTCCTGCGCCGGGACCCATTTCGACCCGGCCGCCGTGAAGGCCTTCCTGACCATCACCGAGAAGGTTTTCCTGCGCATCAAGCAGGAAACCAGCCGCAGCGGGGTGGAACTGGAGCGTTCGCGCAAGGGCGCCGCCGCCCAGCCCCCCATTTAGCTTTTTTTGCGGTTCCTTTGGGCTTCCCCTAGTAGCAGAATTAGCACCCTGATTTTTTCCGCCGACTGGCCCCGCCCGACGAAGGCCCCCCCGCAGGGGCGGCCCCTTGCAGGCGCTGCCTGAAAAACAGCGGCATCATCGAAAGCCTATGGATCCCAAACTCGAACGCCTCAAGCAGCGATTTTTCCAGGTTTTCGGCGACCAAGGGCGCCATCTCTCGGTGACCCGCGCCCCCGGCAGGGTGAACCTGCTCGGCGACCACACCGACTACAACGAGGGCTACGGCCTGGCGGCCAATTTCCCCATGGACATGGTGGTGATGGCCCAGCGCCGCGGCGACGGCATGCTGGGCATGTACTCCTGCGAGGTCGAGGAGCGCATCCAGGTCCCCATCCACAACCTGCGCTACGTCCCCGGCGACGGCTGGGCCAACTACCCCAAAGGGGTCATGTGGGCCCTGGAGAACGCCGGCGAGAAGCTCGAAGGCATGAACATCCTGATCGAGGGCCGCATCCCGCAGGGGGCGGGCCTGGGGAGCTCCACGGCACTGGCCGCGGCCTGCGCCCTGGCCGCCGCGAGCGTGGAGGGCTTCCAGCTGGAGCCCCAGGCCATGGCCAAGGTGCTGCAGCGCACCGAGAACCAGTTCATGAACGTCCACAGCGGCATCCTGGAGCCCCTGTGCATCCTGACCGCGGGACAGGGGAACGCCCTGTTCATGGACGCCCGCAGCCTGGAGAGCGAGGAGCTCCCGCTGGCCCTGGACGGCGCCCTGATGGTGGTGCTCGACAGCGGCGTGGCGCGCAGCCTCAAGACCGGGGACTACGCCAAGCGCCAGGAGGAGTGCCGCGAGGCCCTCAAGCTGCTGAAGACCAAGAACGAGGCCTACAAGGCCCTGCGCGACCTGAAGGTGCTGGCCTTCGAGCGCCACAAGAAGGTGCTCCCCAACCTGCTCAGCGCCCGGGCGGAGCACGTGGTCTACGAGAACGACCGCGTGCTTAAGGCCCGCGAGGCGCTCCAGGCCGGCGACCCGGCGGCCTTCGGCGAGCTGATGAACAAGAGCCACCGATCCCTGAGCCGGCTGATGCAGTGCAGCACGGAGGAGCTGGACACTCTGGTGGGCCTGGCCCAGAGCGACGCGGCCTGCTTCGGTGCGCGCCTGACCGGCGGCGGCTTCGGCGGCTGCGCCGTGGCCCTGGTCAAGGAGGAAGGCCTCGACGAATTCCTTGAGCGGCTCAAGCGCGGCTACTGGCAGAAGGTGGGCGGGAAGATGAAGAGCTGGGTCCTGGACACGGTGGGGCCCGCCTCGGAGATCGAGGAATAGCCATGGCGGACAGCTGCCTCTTCTGCGGCATCATCTCCGGGTCCATCCCGGCCGAACGGCTGTACGAGGACAAGGACTGCGTCGCCATCAGCGACATCGCGCCCAAGGCGCCGGTGCACCTCCTGGTGCTTCCGCGGGCGCACTTCAGCTCGACCCAGGAGATGGGCCTTGCGCAGGAAGCCTTGGTGGGCCATCTGGTGTACGTGGCCGCGCAGCTCGCCCGCGAGCGCGGTTTGCAGGGGCAGGGATACCGCCTGGTGTTCAACCACGGCTCGCACGCGGGCCAGACGGTCCAGCACCTGCATCTGCACCTTCTGGGCGGCCGGAATTTGCGCGGGATGGGCTGAAAAAAGGCTGTGAATAAAGGGTTTTTAAAGATGAAACTTTGTGGCCCAGCGCATTGACGGCCAAGCCTTGCTTGGCTAAAGTACCCATCCTTTGCACCCAAGAATGACGCCCCATAAGCGGGCTTGAGAGGACGGTGATTTTTTCATGGTAGAGATCAGGGTCGACCCCAACAAGCCCTTTGAAGCAGCTTTGCGCCAATTCAAGAAGAAGGTGGAGCTTTCCGGCATCACCGGCGAGATGCGCAAGCGCGAGCATTACGAAAAACCCAGCGTGCGCCGCAAGCTGAAAAGCCTGGCCGCCCGCAAGCACGCCCGTCGCAAGGCCCGCGTGTACTGACCGCTCTTGCGCGGTGGCGGCACTGGGGCCCTTGGTGGCCTGAAGCCATGGCGCGAGGCAGATGTCCAAGGCGGGGACCCATCCGGGTCCCCGCCTTAAGCTTTTTTTAGGGCCCAAAAAAAGGGGCAAGAATCATGCCTGTCAAACAGGATCTCGACGCCGCCTTGAAGGAGGCGATGAAGGCCCGCGACAGCGTCGCCTTGGACGCGGTGCGCGCCATCAAGAGCGCCTTGAAGCTGGCCGAGATCGAAGCCGGCCGCGAGTTGGCGGACGCCGACGTGCACGCGCTGATCCAAAAGGCCATCAAGCAGCGTCGCGACAGCATCGAGCAGTTCACCGCGGGCGGGCGCCCGGACCTCGTCGAAAACGAGGCGGCCCAGCTGAAGGTGCTCGAGAAATTCCTGCCGGCCCAGCTGTCCGAGGCGGAGATCAGCGCCCTGGTCGCGGAAGCGGCGGCGTCCACGGGCGCCACCGGCCCCAAGGACATGGGCAAGGTGATGGCCGCCTTGATGCCCAAAGTGAAGGGCCGCGCCGACGGTGGGCTCGTCAACCGCCTGGTCAAGGCGAAGCTGGGCTAGGCCGTGCGACTACTGGTGGACGGCGACGCGAGCGGCCAGCGCGACCTGCTGATGGATCTGGCCAGCGAATACGGCGCGCTCCTGGTGTGGGTGCACAACCCCAGCCACCGGCCGCCCCAGCCCCGGCCGGGCCTGCTCCTGGAAGTGCACCTCGCCGACGGCGGCCCGCAGGCCGCGGATGTCGTGGTGATGAACTTCGCCGGGGTGGACGACATCGTCGTGACCGGCGACCTCGGCCTGGCCCTGGTCTGCGTCGCCAAAGGCGCGGCGGCCATCAGCCCCCGGGGTTTCTGGTTCAAGGCCGAGGACATGGAACAGCGCATGGAATTCCGGGCCTTGGCGGCCCGTTTGAAGCGCGGGGGGGAATACCTCCACCATAAACCGCCGCAGAGGCGCCTGGACGACTGGCGCTTCGAGCAGGAACTGCGGCGGGCCCTGGCCAGGTAAGCCGGCGGAGGCATCTTGGCTTTTTCGCCCGATTTCATCGACCAGGTCCGCCAGGCCAACGACATCGTCCAGGTCATACAGACCTGGGTGCCCCTGAAGAAAGCCGGCGCGTCCTGGAAAGGTTTGTGCCCCTTCCACCAGGAGCGCACGCCCAGCTTCAACGTGGTCCCGTCCAAGCAGATCTTCCATTGCTTCGGCTGCGGCGAAGGCGGCGACGTGTTCGCCTTCGTGCAGAAGCGGGAAAAGATCGACTTTGTGGAGGCGCTCAAGCTGCTGGCCGAGCGAGCCGGCATCGAGGTGCCCGAGCTCGCGCGCGACGAGTCCGGCCGCCGCGAGTCCGAACAGCGGCGCGAGGCCGAGGAGGCCCAGCGCCGCCTGCTGGATCTGGCCGCCGCCTGGTTCCGCCGCAACCTCGAGGAGGGCTCCGAGGGGGCCCAGGCCCTGGCCTACGCCCGCAAGCGCGGGCTGGACGACGCGGCCCGCGAGCGCTTCGGGCTGGGCTACGCCCCCGCGGACGGGGCCGCCCTGCTGGGCGCCGCCCTGAAAAAAGGCTTCAGCGAGGCCGAGCTGGCCGCCGCGGGTCTGGTGGTGGTCAACGAGCGCGGGGCCTATGCGCGCTTCCGGGCCCGCCTGATGTTCCCCATCCACGACCCCAAGGGGCGCCTGGCCGGCTTCGGCGGCCGGGTGCTGGGGGCGGGGGAGCCGAAATACCTGAACTCGCCCGAAGGGCCCCTGTTCAGCAAGGGCAAGCTGCTCTACCCCTGGGACCTGGCGAAGCCCGCCCTGGGCAAGCGGCGCGAAGCCCTGGTGTGCGAAGGATACATGGACGCCATCGCCTGCCACCAGGCGGGCCTGGACTTCGCCGTTGCCACGCTGGGCACCGCGCTCACCGCGGACCACGCGCGCCTTTTGAAACGCTACGTGGACCGCGTGGTCCTGCTCTTCGACGCCGACGCCGCCGGCCTGCGCGCCGCGCGCCGCGCCGGGGAGCCGCTCCTGGAGGCCGGGCTCGAGGCCCGGGTCGCGCACCTGGAGGGCGTCAAGGATCCCGACGAGCTCCTGCGCCGCGACGGCCCCGCCGCGCTGGAGGCGGTGCTGGAGTCCGCCCGGCCCCTGCTTGAATTCTGCGTTCAGGCGGGCCTGGCCGCCGCCGGGGCAAGCCCCAGCCCGGCCCAGCGCGCCGCCGTGCTGGCCGACAGCTTCCCGCTCCTGGCCCGCATGGCCAGCGCCAGCGAGGCCGACGCGGCCCTGGCCGCGGCCGCCCTCGCCGTGGGCGTCAGCGGGGAAGCCGCCCGCCAGGATTTCGCCGCCTTCCGCAAAGGCGAACACCGGCCCGTGGAGGCGGTGGCCGCTCCGGAGGCCGCCTCGCCGGCCCCCGCCCAGCGGGCCTCGCCGGAACTTGCGCTCGTGGAGCGCGAACTGCTGGCCCTGCTGGTGGCCCACCCCGAGCTGGTGGAAAGCGCCAAAGAGGAGCTGGGTCCGCCCAGCCTTTGCTCGCCGGATTTGCAGGCCGCCGCGGACCTCCTCTGGCGCGCCCCCCGCGGGGCGGTCATGCTGATGGAGGACGACGGCAGCGAGGCCTTCAAGCTGGGGGACGCCCTGCTCAGCGAGCTCATCCAGCGGCGCCTGCCCCAGCTGGCCCCGCCCATGGATTCGCTGCACGACATCCTGCGGCGCCGCCAGAAGCTGCAGCTGGAACGCCAGGCCGCCGCCCGCACCCTGGCCCTGCGCCAGGCCGGTGGCGACGAGGCCCTGAAGTCCTCCCTATTGAAGGAAATACAGGCCTTTAGGCAGGCCATACAGGAATTGCGCAATGAACGGCGTTGAAGCGCCCCGGAAACCAAGCGAGGAATGAAGCATGAGCCCTAGCCCCAAGAAACCAGCCGTCGCCAAGGCCGCCGCGTCCAAGCGCGGACCCGGCCGCCCCCGCAAGGAGGGCGCGCAAGCCGGCGCGCCCGGACAGGCTCCCGCCGAGGGGGCCCAGGCCCCGAAACCGGAAGGGGGTTCGGGCGAGGGCATGAAACGCCTGATGGCCAAGGGCCGCGCCAAGGGCTTCCTGACCTACCAGGACGTCAACGACGCCCTGCCCGACGAGGTGGTCAGTTCGGAGCAGATCGACGACGTGCTGTCCATGCTGGGCGAGGAGGGCATCGAGGTGCTCGACAAGGGCCGCTCGGTGGACGACGACAGCGAGGGCGCGAAGGACGAGGCCAAGGTCCGCATCGGCGCCGACGGCCGCGAGGAGGAGGGCGAGGACAAGGAGCGCCCCGAGGCGGCGGAGGCCGATGACGACGAGAACGAGGCCCAGCCCCAGCCAAAAGGCAGGGCCGAGGCCCGCGAGGAGGGCGGCTCGGACGACCCCGTGCGCATGTACCTGCACGAGATGGGCCGCACGCCCCTGCTCACCCGTGAGCAGGAAGTGCGCCTGGCCAAGCGCATCGAGGACGAGGAGCTGAAGGTCCAGGACGTCATCCTGTCGGCCACGCGCGCCCGCGACCAGTCCAAGGCCCTGGCCGAGGCGGTCGTCAAATCGAAGCAGCTGGCCAGCGAGGTGGTCAAGCACACCATCGACGGCGAAGTGCCGCCGGCCGCGGAGAAGAAGATGGCCGCGGACGTGGCCAAGGCCCTCAAGAAGGTGGACGCGGCCGAGAAGAAGTGGAACCTGGCGCGCAAGGCCCTGGAGAAGCAGGGCCTGAGCGACACCGAGCGCAGCCGCCAGATGAAGGCGCGCGACGAGGCCCACACCCAGCTTTTGGAGGCCCTGCGCCAGTTCAATTTCAAGCCCAAGGTCTACCAGGACCTGGCCTCCTCCTACAAAGGCTTCCTGGAGCGCATCGCCCACATCGAGCGCGAGATCGGCAGCCTGGAGCGCCAGCTGGGCGGCCTGAGCATCGCCGAGACCGCCTTGCGCTTCAAGAAACCCGGCGAACGGGCCAAGCTGGCCAAGGAGGCGCGCCAGCGCCCCGAGGAGCTGGAGGCGCTGGTCGAGCAGTACACCCAGGCCCAGCACAAGATCGTGAGGGTCTGCGACGAGGCCCTGGTGCGCAGCGCCGCCGACGTCAAGGAGGTCTGCCGGCGCATCGACGAGGGCAACGAGGCCGCCTACCGCGCGCGCATGGAGCTGGTGGAGGCCAACCTGCGCCTGGTGGTGTCGATCGCGAAAAAATACGCCAACCGCGGGCTGCAGTTCCTGGACCTCATCCAGGAGGGCAACATCGGCCTGATGCGGGCCGTGGAGCGCTTCGAATACCGCCGCGGCTACAAGTTCTCCACCTACGCCACCTGGTGGATCCGCCAGGCCATCACCCGCGCCATCGCCGACCAGGCCCGCACCATCCGCATCCCCGTGCACATGATCGAGACCATCAACAAGCTGATCAAGACCTCGCGGGACATCGTGCAGCAGACCGGCAACGAGCCCATGCCCGAGGAGATCGCCAAGCGGATGGGCATGCCCGTGGACAAGGTCCGCGGCGTGCTCAAGATCGCCCAGCAGCCCATCAGCCTTGAGACGCCCATCGGCGAGGAGAAGGACTCGCACCTGGGCGACTTCATCGAGGACAAGGACGCCGTCAGCCCCATCAACGCGGCCAGCTACATCCTGCTCCAGGAGCAGATCAGCAAGGTCATGGAGACGCTCAAGGAGCGCGAAGCCAAGGTCCTCAAGCTGCGCTTCGGCCTGGAGAACGGCTATCCGCACACGCTGGAAGAGGTGGGCAACATCGAGGGCGTCACGCGCGAGCGCGTGCGTCAGATCGAAGCCAAGGCCCTCAGGAAGCTGCGGCACCCTACGCGGGCGCGCAAGCTCAAGGGCTTCCTGGACTGATGGAACTGATGCTCTGGGTCGTTTTTCTGATCGTCATCGCGGCGGTGCCGGCCGGCATCCGCCATTGGAGGAAGCGCGTGTCCCTGAAGACCTTTGAACCCCTGCCCGAGGGCTCCAAGCCGGTGGTCAGCATCGAGCTGGAGAACGGCGGGATCGTCAAGATCGAGATCTACCCCCAGGACGCGCCGAACCACTGCGCGGCCTTCGTGGACCTGATCAAGAAGGGCTACTACGACGGCCTGAATTTCCACCGCGTGGTGGAGGGCTTCGTGGCCCAGGGCGGCTGCCCCAAGGGCAACGGTTCGGGCGGGCCGGGCTACAAGCTCAAGGCCGAATTCAATGAACGCCCGCATCTGACGGGCAGCCTGGCCATGGCCCGCACCCCGGATCCGGACAGCGCCGGCAGCCAGTTCTATATCTGCCTGGCCCCCCAGCCCAGCCTGGACCGGCAATACACGGTCTTCGGGCAGACCATAGAGGGGATGGAATTCGTCGACCAGATCCGCCAGGGAGACAAGATGGTCAAGGTGAGCGTGGAAGGGGTCTAGTTCCGCCCATGGTCCGGCCCGGAAAAGCCCCGCGCCTCGGCGTGGGGCTTTTCATTTATTAAGGACGCCTTAAATTTTTTAATCGCCCGGGGGGCCGCCCCCCAAAGACCGACGCATTTCCAATGGTTTTCCGGCCTTTCACGATGGCACCGCACTTGCAAACAGCAAGGTGCTTACTTTTATATTCCGTTGGAGGCCTGGTCCGTGAGCGATTCCCACCTGCCCAAAAACGTCGACCCCACCCAGCATCCGGACCTGCCCGAGGAAGCGGACATCAGCTGGAACATGCGCCTCTGGCAGCGCACGCGCCATTTCCTGATCGGCGGCGCCAAGGACCTCAACGACCAGGGCCTGTTCCACAAGGTGGCCCTCATCCCCGTCCTGGCCTGGGTGGGCATGGGCGCCGACGGCCTCAGCTCCTCGGCCTACGGGCCGGACGAGAGCTTCCGGGTGCTCCAGCACAACCTCTACCTGATCCCGCTGGTCGTGCTCGCGTCCATGTTCACGATCTTCATCATCTCCGTGGCCTACAGCCGGGTCATCGAGCATTTCCCCAACGGCGGCGGCGGCTACGTGGTCGCCACCCACCTGCTGAGCCCCGGCGCCGGCCTGGTGTCGGGCTGCGCGCTGACCGTGGACTACGTGCTCACCATCACCGTGTCGGTGGCCGCGGGCGCGGACGCCCTGTTCAGCCTTTTCCCTCCGACCTGGCAGCCCTACAAGCTGGGGCTGGAGCTGCTCAGCCTCCTCTTCCTGATCATCATGAACCTGCGCGGGGTGCGCGAAAGCGTGCTGACCGTGGCGCCGATATTCATGATCTTCGTGGCGAGCCACATCCTGCTCATCGGCAGCAGCTTCTTCGTGCACTGGGACCAGCTCAGCAGCGTGGCCGCCTCGGTGCCTTCGGGCCTTCACCAGGGCATCGCCATCCTGGGGCTCTTCGGCGTCCTGTCCATGTTCATGAAGGCCTACGCCATGGGAGCCGGCACCTACACGGGCATCGAGGCGGTCAGCAACGGCCTGGGCATCCTGCGCGCGCCCCAGGTGAAAACCGGCAAGATCACCATGCGCTACATGGCCATATCCCTGGCCCTGGCCGCCGGCGGCCTCTTCCTGGGCTACCTCATCGCCCATGTGCAGGTGACGGGCGACCAGACCATGAACGCGGTGCTGGCCGAGGACGTGTTCGGGCCCAAGGGCCTGTATTGCGGATCGGCCCTGTCGCACATCCTCATCTGGGTGACCCTGGCCTCCGAGGCCGGCCTGCTGGTCATCGCGGCCCAGACCGGCTTCATCGACGGCCCCCGGGTCATGTCCAACATGGCCGTGGACGGCTGGTTCCCCAAGCGCTTCAGCGGCCTGAGCGAGCGCTTCACCATGCAGAACGGGGTGCTGGTGTTCGGCGCCGCCTCCATCGCGGCCCTGCTCTTCACCCACGGCGACGTGGACATCCTGGTGGTCATGTATTCGATCAACGTGTTCATCACCTTCTCGCTCACCGAGCTGTCGATGAACCGCCACTACTGGAAGGAGCGCCACGAGAACCCGGGCTGGCTGGGCAAGATCTACATCCACGTGATCGGCTTCTGCCTCTGCTTCAGCATCCTGATCGTCATGCTCATCCAGAAGTTCGCGGACGGCGGCTGGATCACGGCCGTGGCCACGATCCTGCTGATCGGCCTGTGCGTGCTGTGCCGCCGTTACTACCGCGGCGTGGCCAAGCGCCTGCAGCACCTGGACGACCAGCTGATGCAGCTGCACGTCGACGAGCCGCCGACCGAGGCGCCCATGGACCCCTCCAAGCCCACGGCCATCATCCTGGTGGACGGGTACAACGGGGTGGGCCTGCACTCCCTGTTCTCGATCTTCCAGATCTTCTTCCCGGGCCACTTCAAGAACG
>Ga0210388_10000263_pt1 | contig 45644 bp, 43 predicted proteins | sample IncBWC19OmetaG_FD_155485 | JGI IMG/M metagenome (GOLD analysis project Ga0210388, IMG submission 155485) | Forest soil microbial communities from Barre Woods Harvard Forest LTER site, Petersham, Massachusetts, United States - Inc-BW-C-19-O ...
ATGACAGCGCGGCATTAGCGTGCAGCTTCATCCGGTTTCTCCTTGGGACTGGGGCTTTGACACCACCAGCCTCCAAGGAGGACCGGATGAACAACGTCCTCAGGTCCTACAGCTAGCCACCGGCGTGCGGGCGCAGGCTGCTCGGAATCAGCGACTGGCACGCCTGCATCGCCGCCTTGAACTTCGGTGCGTGCGTGTTCACCGTCGGCGGCAGGTGCACCCCGCCGCCCGCGAACGACGGGTCCGGGAGGTTTGGCTCACCGTGTTCGCGGATGCACGCCACGAGCTTCAGCACCTGCGACTGTTCCCGGGCGTTCAACTGCGGGCCCGAGCTGGACCCGCGAGATTCCCCCGGGGCGAACGCCCTGCATGCCTGTTCCGCCTTTTTGAAGGTGGGCGAGCCCGGATCGATGCCGCTCGACGGTGTCACGCGGAGCCTGACGCTCGTCCCGCCGCCGCTGCTCGAGATTTCCGGGTCCGGGAAGTTCGGCTCGCCGTGCGAGCGCATGCACGCGGAGAACTTCAGCGCCTGCGCCCCCGGCGCGCCGGAGCCCGAAGCGGAAGATCCGCCCGAACCGCTCGCGGTGCCCGTCGCTGCGGTCGTCGAACCCAGATGCGCCACGCCCGCATTCGGAGAGCTGCCGCCGCAGCCGGCGGCGAGCAGCGCCAGAGCGACGATGACCACCGCGAGCCTGTGGGCCGGCGGCCTGGCGATTACCCGTATGACTCTCATGTCGTCTCCCTCGCGCGGGGGTGGATGGCGCCGTGTGGCGCCGGTGGTGCCGTGCAGGAGCGTTTGTACGAAACGGCCGGTTACAGCACGGTGACTGCAGCTGTAACCGCGCTGTAACCGCAGATGCGCCACGCTCAGTGGTCCCATGCGAGTGCTCTTGGTCGAGGATCACGTCGAGCTGGCGGAAACGGTCGCCACGGGCCTGCGCCGCGAGGGCATGGCCGTCGACGTCGCGCTTGATGGCAGCGACGCGCTCGCGCACCTGGCGCTCACCGACTACGACGTGCTCGTGCTCGACCGCGATCTGCCCGGCGTGCACGGCGATCAGATCTGCCGCTCGATGGTGGCCGAGCGGCGCGACGGGCGCATCCTGATGCTCACCGCCTCCGGCTCGATCGAAGACCGCGTCGACGGCCTCAGCCTCGGAGCCGACGACTACCTGCCCAAGCCGTTCGCCTTCGCCGAGCTCGTCGCCCGGGTGCGGGCGCTCGGGCGACGCGCCGGCGCCGCGTCGCCACCGGCGCTCGTGCACGGCGACCTGCGCGTCGATCCCGCACATCGTCTCGCCATCCGCGGCGGGCAGCGCCTGGCGCTCAGCCCCAAGGAGTTCGCCGTGCTCGAGTACCTGCTCGGCGCCGCCGGGCGCATCGTCTCCGCCGAGGAGCTGCTCGAGCGAGTGTGGGACGAGAACGCCGATCCGTTCACCAGCACCGTCAAGGTCACCATCCGGCGGCTGCGCGCCAAGCTGGGCGAGCCGCCGCTGATCGAGACGGTGACCCGCGGCGGCTACCGGATCTGAGCGCCCGCTGCGCCTCCCCCGCTACACGATCCGCCTGCGTCTCGCCGTGCTCTACAGCGGCGTGTTCCTGATCCTGGGGATCCTGCTGCTCGCGATCCTGATCCTGTCGGTACGCCAGTCCACGCACGGTGTTGTCGTCTCCGCCGAAGGGGCCGCCGCGAAGCTGGTGGAACCGCACGTGCACGTCCATGTGACGACGGGGGGATCGACGCTCACGGCCACGCCCGAAGCCCTCGGTCTGGAACACGCCCGCGCCCGGGCCCATCAACTCGGAGCAGTGGCGGTCAACGTCAACAACAGCGACCTGCACCACCTGTTGATCTGGTCGGTCTTCGCCCTCGCGATCATGGCAGTCGCTTCGATTGGAGTCGGATGGCTGCTCGCCGGGCGCGTGCTGCGCCCCCTGCAGGTGATCACCGCAGCCGCACGCGAGCTGTCCGCCTCCAACCTGCACGAGCGCCTCGCGCTCGACGGCCCCAACGACGAGCTGCGCGAGCTCGGCGATACCTTCGACGAGCTGCTCGCGCGGCTGGAGTCCTCGTTCGAGTCCCAGCGCCAGTTCGTCGCCAACGCCTCGCACGAGCTGCGCACACCGCTGACACTGGAGCGCGCGATCCTCGAGGTGACGCTCGCCGACCCCGACGCGAGCGCGGCGTCGCTGCGGGCGGCCTGCCAGCGGGTGCTCGCGATCGGCGAGCAGCAGGAGCAGACGATCGAGGCGCTCCTGACGCTCGCGCGCAGCGAGCGCGGCATCGAGCACCGACAGCCGCTGCTGCTCGACGCCGTCACGCGCCAGGTTCTCGCGGAGCGCCGCGACGAGCTCGAGCGTCGCGGCCTGCGTCTGGACACCGAGCTCGCGGACGCGCCGACGATCGGCGACCCGCGCCTGGTCGAGCGCCTGGTGGCGAACCTTCTCGACAACGCCATCCGCCACAACGCGCCGCAGGGTTGGGTGGCGGTGACGACGGGCGTCGAGGGCGAGCAGGCCGTGCTGAGCGTCGCCAACAGCGGAGCGGTGATCGGCGCCGAGGAGGCCGAGCAGCTCGCCCAGCCCTTCCGTCGAGCCGGAACCAGTCGCATCGGCCACGGCGATGGCCACGGCCTGGGGCTCGCGATCGTCAGCGCGATCGCCACGGCCCACGGCGCGACGCTCGCCGTGCTCCCGCAGGCGACAGGCGGGCTGCGCGTCGAGGTGCGGTTTCCGGCGCGATGAGGCCGGACCCGCCGTGCCGGTGCGTACCGTGTCGGTCATGCTCATGAACTCAATCGACGGATCAGATTCGACAGGTGGCTCACAGCCGATTGTGCAGGCCCAGGACCTGCGCCGCCGCTACGGCGAGGGCGAGGCCGCGGTCGACGCGCTGGCGGGCGTCACGGTCGACTTCCCCGCGGGGCGCTACGCGGCGATCATGGGCCCGTCGGGCTCCGGCAAGTCGACGCTGATGCACCTGCTCGCGGGGCTCGATCGCCCGACGTCGGGCACCGTGCGCGTCGGCGGGGTGGAGCTGACGGAGCTCGACGACCGCGCGCTCACGCAGCTGCGCCGCGACCGCATCGGCTTCATCTTCCAGACGTTCAACCTGCTGCCGGTGCTGAACGCCGAAGAGAACATCCTGCTGCCGCTGTCGATCGCGGGGCACGACGTCGACCGCGAGTGGTTCGACCGCCTCGTCGACACGGTCGGCATCCGCGACCGGCTCAGCCATCGCCCGGCGGAGCTCTCGGGCGGCCAGCAACAGCGGGTCGCGGTCGCACGAGCGCTGATCTCGCGTCCCGCGGTGGTGTTCGCCGACGAGCCGTCCGGCAACCTCGACTCGAAAGCCTCGGGCGACGTGCTCGAGCTCCTGCGCCACGCGGTCGATGACTTCGGCCAGACGGTGGTGATGGTCACGCACGACGCGCACGCTGCGTCCTTCGCCGACCGGCTGCTGGTGCTCGCCGACGGCACGATCGTGCACGACGGGCCGGCCGCGAGCACGGAGGAGGCGCTGGACCTGATGAAGGCCGTCGGCTGATGCTCGCGCTCGTGCTGCGCGGCTTCATGCAGCGCAAGCTGCGCGTGCTGCTGACGGCCGTCGCGATCGCGCTCGGCGTCGCGCTGATGGCCGGCACGTACATCCTCACGGACACGATCAACCACGCCTTCGCCGAAGTGTTCGGCAACGCCTACGCCAAGAAGGCGGTCGTGGTCACCGAAAAGGAAACGCTCGGTCGGGGCGCCGGCTCCGAATCCTCTGTGCTGAACGACGCGACCCTCGCCACCGTGCGCGCGGTCCCCGGCGTGGCGGCTGCGTCGGGCAGCGTCACGACCCAGGGAGCGCTGCTCACGACGTCCGGCAAACGACTCACCAGCGGCGGCGCGCCGGCAATCATCGACGCCGCGCAGCCACCTCGCTTCGAGGCGTTCACCGCGGTCAAGGGCCACCTGCCGAGCACCGCCGAACAGGTCGCGATCGACGAGGCGACGGCGAACCGTCAACATCTGCGTCTGGGTCAGCAGGTCGTGATCGCGGGCCGCGCCCCGGCGCGGCGCTACACGATCGCGGGCATCGCCAAGTTCGCCGGCAGCGAATCGCTCGGCGGCGCGAGCGTGGCGCTGCTCGTCCCCCAGCAGGCCCAGTACGTCGCCGGCGAACCGGGCGCGTGGCAGGGCATCAACGTCGCGGCGAGCCCTGGCGTCTCGCCGCAGCAGCTCGCCGCACGCGTGCGTACGGCGCTGCCGGCGACGTTGACGGTGCGCACCGGCGCGCAGGAAGCCGCCAACCAAACCTCCGAACTCGAAGAAAAAGTCGGCTTCCTGCGCACCTTCCTGCTGGTCTTCGCCTACATAGCGCTCGTCGTCGGCGCGTTCATCATCTTCAACACGATCTCGATCACCGTCGCCCAACGCACGCGCGAGTTCGGCCTGCTGCGAACGCTCGGCGCATCGCGCGGGCAGATCATGCGTGCGGTCGTCGAGGAAGGCGTGCTGCTGGGCGTCGTCGGCGCGGTGATCGGCCTGCTCGCCGGGATCGGACTGGCGCCGGCGCTCGACGGGCTGTTCAGGGCGTTCGGCGCGGATCTGCCGGACAACGGCACCGTCCTGGAGGCGCGCACCGTGATCGTCTCGCTCGGCGTGGGCATCGTCGTGACCGTCGCGGCGGGCTTGCTGCCGGCACTTCGTGCGACGCGCGTCCCGCCGATCGCTGCGATGCGCGAGGGCGTGCAGATCCCGCCGCGATCGCCCTTGTCCAAGCGCGCGCTGATCATCCGCTTCCTCGTCGGGCTGGTACTCGTGCTGGCGGTCAGCACGCTGTCCAAAGGGGTCGGCGTGGTGCTGCTGATCGGACTTGTGATCCGCGCGTCGCGGCTGCGCTATCGCCTGCGCCACCACGGCAAGCCGCGCAACTATCGAGTCGTACCCGCGCTCGCGAGCGCCGTAGGCTGGCTCGTCAGCTGGCGCGGGATCACGGCGCGCCTCGCGCGCGAGAACTCGGTGCGCCAGCCCGGACGCACGCTCACGACCGCGCTCGCGCTGACCGTCGGGCTGGGGCTCGTGGCGTTCATCTCGGTCCTCGCCGCGGGCACCAAAGCGACGATCGACCAGGCCGTCAGCCGCTCGTTCGCCGGCAGCCTGATCGTCCAGAACTCGGAAAGTGGCCAGGGCCTCCCGGCTGCCGTGGCGCCGGCCGTCCGCACGGTCCACGGTGTCGGCGCCGTCACCGCGGTCGCCTTCACCAAGGGGAGGGTCCGAAACCTCGCTGCGGCGGGCGCACCCGTGATCGCCGAAAAGAGCACCGTGACGGCGATCGAACCCGAGTCGTTCGTGAAGATGTACAAGACCGAATGGGAGCACGGCTCGCCGGCGACGCTCACGGCGCTCGGACCGGACGACACCGTGATCACGAAGAAGTTCGCGAGCGCGCATGATCTGCACGTGGGGCAGCGCCTCGCCGTGCTGACGGCCTCCGGCCACGAGGTCACGCTCACGGTGACGGGCATCGTCAAGGAAGAAGTGCTCGGCCTGCTCGCCAATCTCACCGTGCTGCGCTCGCTCGCGAGCTCGGCGTTCGGGCAACGCGAAGACGGAGTGGACTTCGTCTCCTACGCACCGGGCGCCAACAGCGCCGAGGTGCGCCACGGCATCAACTCGCTGCTGCGCGCCGACTTCCCGCAGACCCACTCGCAGACCGCGGCGGAATACACGCACGAAGTCAGCAGCAAACTCAACACGTTCCTGCTGCTCGTCTACGTGCTGCTCGCGCTGTCGGTGATCGTGTCGCTGTTCGGCATCGTCAACACGCTGATCCTGTCGATCTACGAGCGCACCCGCGAGCTGGGCATGATGCGCGCGATCGGCACCTCGCGCAGCCAGATCCGCCAGATGATCCGCTACGAGTCGCTGATCACGGCGATGATCGGCGGCATCCTCGGCCTGGTGATCGGCGTGGTGGGAGCGATACTCGTGACGATCTTCGCGCTCTCAGGCTCGGGCTACGTCGTCTCGGTACCCGTCGGCACGCTGTTCGTGCTGCTCATCGCCGCCGCACTTGCAGGCCTGATCGCCGCGCTGGCGCCCGCGCGGCGGGCGGCGCGGCTGGACGTGCTGCAGGCACTGGCCAGCGAGTAGCGCGCGAGCTCATCCGAGCCCGGTCTCGGTGAGCCAGGCGCGCAGCGTGTGGTGCATGGCCTCGTCCCCCACGATCGGCTCGGCCGGCTGGCTCCAGGTCCTGGGAACCACGGCGACCGGCCGCATCTGTGGCCCACCGAGGCCCCCGTGCGAGCCCATGAACTCCTCAAACGGCCCGACCTCGTCCGCGTCGGGGTCATAGGTGGCGTTGACGAGCAGGTCCGGGCAGTGGGTGAAGCTGTCGTGGCGGCGCAGGTGATCGGCCGCGTTCGGCCCGAATGCGGCGAGCGGGTCCTCGCCCTCCACGTGATCGTCGGCCAAGCGCCGCGTGCCGCCGGCGCCGATCACGAGGGCTCCTTCGCCCTGTGACCGGACGAGCACGAAGCCGATGCCCGGGTGGCTCGCCAGCTCCGAAACCAGCCGCGGGTGCGACGCGGCTATCTGCTCGCGGGTCAGCCGCTCCGGGCTCGACGTGAGGTATATGAGCCCCAGGGGACCCGAGACCATCACGACGGCGTCGCTCTCGCTCGCCTCGGCGGCGTCGCTGAGGGCTTCGCGGTTCGGGCCGAGCGCGACGGTTCCCTCCACCGCCCGCCCGCGCGTCGCGCGGTGCAGCATGCGGCCGGGCGTGCTGTCGTCCTCCCGCGCGTCGGCGAGCACCGCACCGAGATCTCCCCAGGACTCGTCCACAGCGAGCGGCGCGCGCACCTCGCCACGCTCGAGCGCGCCCTTGACGACCTCCTCGAGGGTGTGGCCGTAACGCTGGCGGAAGGGTCGTCCCTGCGTCTGGCCGTGGTCAGAGAGCGCGACGAGGTGATAGGGGCGCGGCGCCTGCGCGATCGCCCGCTGCAGCCGGGCGAGCTGACGATCGTGGCGGCGGAGCACTTTGAGCGCGTCACCCTCGCGAATCCCGGAGTGGTGCGCGACCTCGTCGTATCCGACGAACGTCGCGTAGGTCACCGGGATCCCCTCGACGATGTCGGCCATCAGCGTGGCGACGGTCAGGTCGCGCATGACGACCGCGATCGCTGCGCGCACGAGCGGGTAGAAGCCTCCACGCTTGACGTGCTCGGCGCCGCTTCGCCTTTGACGGCGGGCCGCGAGACGCTCTTCGGTGATGTCTGCCAGGGACAGCGCGATCGTCCGTATGAAGCCGTACGGATCGGCGAAGTAGGCGAAGAAGTCACCCGAGCGCGAGCGCTTGCGGTCGCGGATCACGCTCATCGTGGCCGAGCAGCGTGGCGCGTCGCCCGAGAACATGTTGGCGCGGCTCGTGCCGCCCGCTGCCAGCAGCCCGGCGCCGTTGGAGCGCCGTCGCTCGATCTCGGCTGCGTCCGGTGGGTGGTTGGATACGAGCGTGCGACCGGTCTCCTTCTCATACCAGCGAAACGCCGGCATGTCCCAGTTGCTGCCGAGCAGCAGCCCCGCCTGGCTGGCTCCGGTCTGCGAGGAGAGATCACATTCCCAGCCGACGATGCGATGGGTTCCCTGCTCGAGCCAACTCGCAATCGTCGGTGCGTAGCCGTCGCGTGCGGCCTCGCGCAGCACCTGCTCGCCGAGACCGTCGAACTCGAACAGCACGACCCCCGGCACGTCTGTCCGGTTGCGCGCCCTGCCACGGCGCACGCGCCGGCGCACGACCCGCAGGTGATAGGCGTCGCCGTCGAAGTCGAGCAGCGGCGAGATCAGCATCGACGCCACGGCGAGCACGGCTGCCACCAGCAGCGCCGCGCCGAAGCTCGGCGCGCGGTCGTGGAGCAGATCGAAGGCCAGCTCGATCACCAGCGCGTTCAGCACCAGCGATCCCAGGCCGAGCGTGAGCAGCGTGAAGGGCAGCGCCAGACGCGTCAGCACCGGCCACAGCAGCGCGTTCAACAACGCGATCACCGCTGCCGTCAGGACGGCCTCGCCGAAGGACGGCGCATAGTCGCCGATCCCGATCTTCGCGAGCACCCACAACAGCAGCCCGTCGACGACCAGCATGATCGCCGCACGCGCACCAAATCCAACGGCGCGACGCACGGTGCTCGCGCCGCGCTCGGAGCGTTCGGCCATCACCGGTCGGCGAGTGCCACCGGCGGCAGGTCCTTGACCTCGTCGCGTGTGAGATCGAGGTGAACGCCTTCGCCGTCGACGGCCTTCACCGACTGCATCGGGATCGAGACCTGCTTCTTGCCCCACAGGTGTCCCTCCTGCAGGAGCACGTGCGTCACGCGGTGGTTGCTGGGGTCGATGACGAGGCCCTGCACGCGCCCGATGTCGCCGTCGCTCGCGTGCACCTGTTCGCCTCGGCGGACCTCGACCTCACCGGCGGGCACCCGGCTGGTGAAGTACGTCTGCGGGCCTTTCGGCATGCCGCCGCCGATCGCGCCACCGAGGCCGTAATAGGGCCAGACCGACATCTCTCCTTTGCCGTAGCCAAGATCGTCGCCGCTCTCGGAAAGGAAGTGGATCTCTGCGGCGTATTCAAGCTTGTCGAACTCGCTGATGCTGCAGCGCAGGCATAGCTCCGGCGCACCCGTGTCGATCAGGTCGACGGGCACCAGGCGTTCCTGACCCTCGCGGTGCTTGGGCTCGACGACGATGTGGGTGATCGCGCGGGCGACCGGGTCGAGAACCACACGCACGAGTTGCCCGCAGGCGCCGTCGCGGCAACTGACGGCTGCGCCGATCTCGTATTCGACGGCGTCGCTCATGTCCCGTCACCCCGCGGTTGCCGCAAGTGGCCAAGCGTAGCGGACGACATCCTCCACGGCAGAGCGCTTGCCGGCGCATCCGGCTGATGCTGGTCGGCCGACGCGGAACTGCGCCTGACCGCCGCGCGTTCACCGTGAATATGTGCTCTCGTGTGGGCTCGCCAACGCCACGACGAAGGGAGACCGATGGACATCTTTGAGATCGAGCGAGAGGAGACCGTCAGCCGGGAGGAGGTCGCGACGCGCCTGCGCCGGCTCGCGGACATGCTCGCTCGAGAGAACGACCTGGAGTTCGACCGCGGCGGCATGCATTTCAAGGTCGACGTCCCTGACCAGGTGCGTCTTAAGGTCGAGCTCGAGGTGGAGACGGATGAGCGCGAGCTGGAGATCGAGCTGAAATGGTGACCGCGACGCGCCTCACGATCGTAGCCGTGTAGCGAGCCGGGAGCCGCGCCACCGTGGAGGTGCGGCGATCAGGCCCGAGCAGATTCCGATTGCAAGGCCGGCGGTGACGTCACTCGGATAGTGAACGCCGGTGTGCACGCGTGAGTAGGCCACGGCGCCCGCAACCGGGACGAGCACCGGTGCCAAGACCGGCATCTCGGCGCTGGCAGCGGTGGCGAACGCGAACGCTGCAGCGGTATGCCCAGAGGGAAACGATGTCGAGCGCGGCATGCGGATGAGCGTCGGGCGTGATCGCGAGAAGGGCCGACGTCGGCGAGCGATCAGCTTTGCCGGGCCGTTGGCGAGGGCGGCCGCGACCGCGATTGCGACGATGCCGCGGCCGGCGGCCCGCTGCCCCCTTCTCCCGGCGACGACGGCGAGCGCACCCGCGATCACGAGCCACAGCCTGGAGTAGTTCGCGGCGCGTGTGATGTTGACGAGAGCGCGATCCAGGAAAGGCGAGCGGGCCTCGAAGGAGCGCCGCATGAGCCGATGGTCCAGTCGCTGCACGCGATGCCAGATCGTCACAGGAGGCTCACCGTCCTGCCGCCACGCGCAGCAGGCTGCCGAGGCTCTCAGGGGTCAGCGCGACCGCGCGCCCCGCCGGTGACAGGCCCGTGCCGCGAGGCAGCCGCACGCGCAGCGCGCCGGGCAGTGAGACGAAGCGCAACGGCGGCTCGAGCACCAGCGCCTCGCCATCGAGCCCAACCTCGACGGGAGCGGCGGAGCGGACTTCGAAGGCGGGCGCGGACCACGACATCAGACCTGGGTAGCGGCCGGCCTGGCCAACCAGCTCGAGCGCGACGAGCTCGGAGACGTCCGCGCCGCGCACCCGTGCAGCCACGACACCCAGCACGCCCTCGTCGATCCGCTCGCGCGTGCCAGCGCCGGACAGGTGCGTGAGCTCGTAGCGGTTGTTCGAGACCAGCACGAGCGGAGCGTCTTTGCACTCAAGCCCGTCGGGACCGGTGAACTCGAGATCGATCGGCTTGGCATCGGAGCCGAGCAGCTCAGGCAGCATCTGCGTCCAGGTCTCGAGCTTCGCGTCTCGATATGCCTCTGACTGCACGACCTTCGCATAGACACCAAGCGACGCGTTGTTGACGAACACGCGGTCGTTCACACGCGCCAGGTCGACACGCCGCTCCACGCCGTCGGTGAATGCGTCCAACGCGCCCACCACGTCGTCGCGATCCAGCCCGAGGTCGAGCGCGAAGTGGTTCCGCGTTCCCGCAGGGATGCAAACGTGGGGAACATCGCGCCGCGCGGCGACCGTCGCGACGAGCGCCTGCGAGCCGTCGCCGCCGGCCATCCCGACAACCTCCGCGCCCCGCGCGATAGCGCGCTCGGCGAGCTCCAGCAGATCATCCCCCGGTTGCAGGACGATCGGCTCGATGCCGCGCCGCCGGGCCTCGCCGGCGAGGTCAAAGTGCTCGGCCTTACCACCGCCTGACTTCAGGTTGATGATCAGCGCGGCCGAGCCGGCTGCCCCGGCCGGCACGACCGTGGCAGCGACACTCGCGAGCGCCGCCTGCCCCGATCGCCCCAGCGCGTAGCGCGATGCCAGCCCGAACACGGGCAGCGCCAACAGCAGAACGATGAGCACCGCCAGTCCCTGCCAGTGAGTCACCAGCACGGCGACGAGGCCGGCGGTTGCGAGGACCGCGCCCACCGCGGCGAACGCTCGCCGCGCGCCACGCTCCGTCAGGGCGAACCAAACGGCGGCATTGGCGGCCAACGCCAGCGCCACCGCCAGCACGGCGATCGGGACGTCACCGGCGAGCGCCACGGCCGCCACCGCAGCCATCGCGACCGGCACCGCGAGTGCCACGATTGCGGCCAGGCGCCGCAGCCGCTCGCGTCGCGTGTCCAGTTGCTTGGCAGGAGTGCCCGAGACGAGGTTCACGATCGCCTAGACCGGCACCGATTCGGAGCCGGGTTGTCGCGTTGGGATTCCGCCGACGAAGAACAGCGCGACAGCGGCGATCAGCACCAGCACGGTCAGGGCGCCGCGCAGCCCGTCAAGGCGCGCTCGAGCGTTGGCGTCGAGCGCCGCCTGCGTCACCTCGCTGCTCGCGCCCGCCTGCTTGGTCGCGGCTTCGAGTTGCTTATCCGACATGAACGGGATACCCGCGGACAACTCGGTCTTGGCCTTGCTCTTCACGCTCTGAGGCACCGCATTGTTGGCCTCGATGTGGGTTAGAAATGACGTGGTCAGCACCGCGATCAAGATCGATCCCGCGAGCGCGGTACCCAGCGAGGCGCCGAGGTTGGTGACGGTGTTCTGCAGCCCGCCCACCTCCGAGCTCTGCTCGTCGGGCACGGCCGAGACGGTGACCGCGCCGAGCTGCGATGCCAGCGCGCCGAGGCCGAGCCCGATGAGCAGCAACGGGACGGTCACGATCTCCGCTCCGGCATCGACATCGATCGCGGCGAGCAGCACGAGCAACCCGAGCAGCATCAACACGATCCCGATCCGTACGACCAGACGCGGCGAAACCCCCGGGAACAGCCGCGGGACCCCCAACGCAGCCGCCAGCAGTGTCAGGGACATCGGCAGGATCCGAACGCCGGTGTCGATCGCAGACAGCCCGAGCGCGACCGACAGGTAGAGCGGGAGCAGGAAGAAGACGCCCATCATCAGGAGGTATTGAAAGAAGAACATCGTCAGCCCGCCCGCGAGCTGCGCGTTGCGCAGCAGCGCCGGGTCGACGAGCGGCTCCTCGCCGCGCGTGACCATGCGCGCCTCCCAATGCAGAAACGACCACACCAGCGCGAGCCCGGCGACCATCAGCCACGGCACAGGTGAGATTCCAAACCATTGCGGCGCGCCCGTCTTTGGCGCGACCCAGCCCCAGGAGCCGGACTTGAGCACACCAAACACGAACACGCCGAGGCCGGCGGCACAGAGGACCGCGCCGATCAGGTCGATCTTCGGCCGACGGTCCGGCGGAGGGTCCTCAGCGCGACGCGCGAGCACGAGGATCACAACCACGAGGATGACCTCGCCGGCAAAGACCCAACGCCAGGACGCATAGGTCGTCGCGAGCCCGCCGATCAACGGGCCGAGCGCAATCGCGATCGCCCCCGCGGCGGCCACAAGCCCGTAGGCCGCGGGGCGGCGTGCCGCCGGGAAGTTGCCGGCGACCAACGCCACGATCGACGGCAGGATCAGAGCCGCTCCGACGCCCTCGAGGAAGGACCAGCCGAACAGCAGCACCGGCAGGCTCCCGGAGAGCGCTGTCGTGAACGAGCCACAGCCGTAGATGACGCAGCCGATCATGAAGGCACGCTTACGGCCGATCAGGGCGCCCACCTTCGCCCCGGGGATCATCAGCATCGCCATCACCAGCGTGTAGGCCGTGATGGCCCCCTGGATCCCCGTGACGGTCGTACCGACGTCTTCGGCAACCGTCGCAATCGAGACGTTCATCACCGAGCTGTCGAGCGCCATCAGGAACTGGCCGGCGGCCAGCGTCACCAGGATCACCTGGGCGCCAGCGACCGCAGTCTTGGTGGCGGTCGCATCACTCATCGCATGCAGCTTTACGTAGTCGGGTTCAGCGCCTCTTGGAGCTTGGCGGTGTCCTCGTCGGAGAGCGAGGTCTTGATGACCGTGCCCTTGTACTGCTCGAGGGCTGCGATCGCCTTGTCCGGCGTCGCCTTCTCGATGATCAGGAACAGAGCCGATGTGCCGGGCTGTACGTAGTCGCGCACCTGCTGCTGGAACTGATCATCGATCATGTCCTTGCCGAGGTGCCCAAACAGCGCACCGATGCCGGCACCGATCGCCCAGCCGGCGAACGGGATGAAGAACAGCAACCCGAACAGCAGCCCCCAGAAGCCACCCCACACCGCGCCGCCGGCCGTGGATGAACCGCCGTGGGTAGTCGTGACGTGGTACTTGCCCTTGGCGTCACGCCTGATCGCCGCGACCTGATCGGCCTGAATCACCAGGTCACCTTCCAACCCTTCAACCGTCCCGCGCGCCTGATCGGCGGTGGCTTCATCCGGATAACCAATCGCAACGAGCGTTGCCATAGCGACCTACCTTTCGTGTTGGCGTCGGTGCGCTGAGCCTGACGGTCCACGTTGATCGACCGGGGCGGTCACCGGATCGCCTCTGGCCCAGCGCTCTCGGTGATCGAGGTTCGCGCCAGACGTGCGGCGGCACATCGTCCCGATCGGGTGAACGCTCAGTGCGCGACCCCTGGTCGACGCCCTGGCGCCACGCGCCGGCAAGCGCGTGGCGATCGTCTCCCGAACGGGAGACCGAGGGCTAACGTAGGAGCGTCTGATGCTCGCGCCCCACCCAAACGACCCCGGACCCGACAGGAGCCAGCGATGAGCACCCAGCTTCCCGATCCGCGCCTCAGCCTGGTCTACCGCCTCGAGGCGACGCTCGGGGCGCCACTGGACCTCGGCGTCCTCGCGCAGGGCAGGCGCCGGATCGTGCCTCTGACAGGCGGACGGTTCACCGGCCCGGAACTCAGCGGTGAGCTGCTCGCGGGCTCGAGCGCCGACTGGCAGATCATCCTCGCCGACGGGACCGCGCTCGGCGACATCCGCTACACGCTTCAGACCGAAGGCGGCGATCTGCTCTACGTCCGCTCGCGTAGTGTGCGCCACGGCAGCGCCGAGGTGCTCGCCCGCCTCGGGCGCGGCGAGGACGTTCAAGCCAGCGAGTACACCTTCCGTACCGCCACTCAGATCGAGACCGCCGCAGCGAAGCTCGACTGGCTGAACAAGGGAATTTTCATCAGCGTCGGTGGCCGCCAGGCCACGGGCGTGATCTATGAGACCTACCTGGTCGCATGAGTGCGGCTGACCCCGAACCCGCCGGGTCGGGGTCAGCCGCACTTGGCAGCGCATCGGCGCGGGCGTAACGAGATTCGTCTACCAGGTGAGGCTCTCCATGTACAACCCAGCTGCCGTGGTTGCCTGCTCCGAGGTCTGCCCCTCCTCGCGCGCAGCAAGGTAAGGGGCGTACCAATCCCACCAGTCGTGCTTGGGGTGCGTTTTCTCGTAGTGGTCATGGTGCTCGGATGTCTCGTGGAGTAGTTCGGCCAGGGTTGCAACGTCCATCGTCAGCCTCCTCTGTTGACTCGTGCTCCAGCATTAATCCACGGGGTCACGTGGAAGCTCCGGAGACGAGCTGCTCGCCGCCGTCGATGTCGAAGGTCGCACCTGTGAGCGCGGTGTTGCTCATGATGTGTACGGCGAGCGCAGCGACGTCGGCCGGTCCGACCACGCGCCCGATCGGAAGCGTGGCGCGGAGCTGATCACGACGCCGTTCGAGGTCGTCGCCGAGCAGCGACGCCGACAGCGGAGTATCGACGAAGCCAGCGGCGATCAGATTGGCTCGCACCGGCGCGACTTCAAGCGCCAGGTTGGGGATGAGAGCTCCGAGTGCGAGGGTGATTGAGGACGCGACCGCGAGCCCGACGCCGGCCCGCCGGGCACCGGTGCCCGTCATGAACAGCAGCGTGCCGCCGGGGCGCATCTTCGCAGCGGCGACACGCGCGACCCGCACAGCGAGCCACAGATGGGCGTCGAGCGAGCGGCTCGCCTCGCCTAGATCGATGTCGGCCAATGACGCGTAGTAGGGGCCGCCCGCCGTGACCATCACGTGATCGATCGGCGTCGACAGGCCCTCGAAGAACCCCTCGACCCGGCCCGCATCGGTGACGTCGAAGGCGGCGATGCTCAGCGCGCCGAGCTCATCCGACACTCGCTGCAAGTGCTCGAGATTGCGTCCGGTAAGCACCACGTCGGCCCCCTCGGCCCGCGCGCGTCGGGCGGTCTCGAGCCCGATCCCGGAGCTACCGCCGATCACGACGACGGTCTGGCCACGAAGTTGAGGTTGGCGCTGGGCTTGAGAAAGGGCGGCTCCGCTGCTCATCGTTTCTCCAATCGGTCATGACGGCGGAGTGTCAAGGTATCGCCCCGCTCGTGTACGCGACCAGGGCGCGAACCAGGGCATTCCGGCCGGGGACGGCGATCGCGCCGCTCGGGTTGTGTAGGACCTTGGTAGGGGTCCACTACGACCTCAGTCGCATGACGTCTATCTCGATTTCGTTCTCCAGGCCGTTGTGCGGACGCTCTCATCTTCCTAGCGTTGGGGCATGGCCGACGCTCAGCAGCAGCGATGACAGCGCGCGCCGCGTCGCCCACGCGAATGGCCTTGACGAAGGTTCCCGAGATCACCGCGATCTTCTGGGTGTTGAAGCTCCTGACGACCGGGATGGGCGAGTCGATGTCGGACTTCCTCGGGAACAAGAGCGTCCCGATCGCCGGGGCGATCGGGATCTTCGGCCTGTGGTTTGCGATCTGGCTGCAGATGCGCCAACGCGAGTACCGGGCGCCCGTCTACTGGTTTGCGGTGATGATGGTCGCGATCTTCGGCACGATGATGGCGGACGGGATCCACGACGGCGCGAGCATCCCCTACTCGGAGACCACGCCGTTGTTCGCTGCGATCATGGCGGCGATCTTTGTGTGTTGGTACCGCAGCGAGGGCACGCTCTCGATCCACAGCATCACCAGCCGTCGCCGGGAGGGCTTCTACTGGGCAACGGTGCTCGCGACGTTCGCGCTCGGAACGGCGGCTGGCGACCTGACGGCGACGCCATTGAATCTTGGCTTCTTCCCGTCCGCGCTGCTGTTCATCTCGATCATCCTGATCCCCGCCGTGGGCTGGTGGCGCTTCGGGCTGAACCCGATCGTCGCGTTCTGGTTCGCCTACATCGTCACGCGGCCGATTGGCGCTTCGTTCGCGGACTGGTTCAGCAAGCCGCGCGCGATCACCGGCCTCGGCCTCGGCGACGGCACCGTCAGCGGACTCGCACTGATCGTCTTCCTGGCACTCGTCGTGTACGTCTCTGTCACAAAGGTGGACGTGCAGGGCGCGGCGCCTCACTCAGAGCATCCGCACCTGTACATCGAACCGCATCCGGAGCTCGCGCCCGAGGTCGACTGACGCCGGCGACTATCGTCAATATGGGGCGCATGAAGGACGCGGCGGATCGCCTGGCCTCGCGATGGCTCGCCCAGATTGAGCTCAACGTCCGGCGCGTCGGGGCGCATCCTTTCGTTGTGGACCTCGCCACCGCGGCAGGGGTGGCGGTGCTCAGCGTATTCGGGCTCGCAACCCAGGCTCGACTCGGCCCCACAACAGCGGTCTTCTGCCTGTTGCTGTGCGCGCCGCTGCTGCTACATCGGCGCGACCCGCGCGTGTGCTTCGCGCTCGTGGCGCTCGTCGCGTTTGCGCAGTGGCTGATCTCCGCACCCCAGCTCGCGGATGCCGCCGTGCTGATCTCCCTGTACTGGGTGGCACTTGAGCGCGACCTCGCAGAGGTCGCTGTGGCAGGGGCGGTTGTGCAGGCGGGGGCGATCATGGCCGCGGTGCGCTGGTCGCCGTCCGAGCCGCTGAAGATCTGGGTCGGGCTGACCGGCCTGGCTGCCGCGGCGGGGGTGTCCGGGATCACGATTCGTCAGCGACGCGCGCTGTTGATCTCGCTGCACGAAAGGGCCAGCCGCCTGGAAGTCGAGCGCGATCAGGAAGGCCGTCTCGCCGCTGCCGCCGAGCGGGCTCGCATCGCGCGTGAGATGCACGACATCGTCGCGCACAACCTCAGCGTGATGATCTCGCTCGCCGACGGCGCCGGCTACGCGATGGCATCCTCGCCGCAGCGCGCTGATGAAGCGATCGCAAGGATCTCGGCGACAGGCCGCCAGGCGCTCCTGGAAATGCGCAGGCTGCTCGGCGTGCTGCGCGAGGACGCCGTCGAGCAGCCACTTGCGCCGCAGCCGCGCCTGGACCGTCTCGACGAGTTGCTGGCGCAGGTCCACGCCGCCGGTATCCCCGTGACGATGGACCTCGACGGCGATCCGCGCGAGCTTCCCGAGGGTGTCCAGCTGACCATCTTCCGGGTCGCGCAGGAGGCGTTGACGAACACGCTGAAGCACGCTGTGCGACCCACGAGCGCGCACGTCGCGCTGAGCTGCGCGCCTCGCAGCGTCGAGCTCGAGGTGACTGACACGGGCCGGCGCGCCGGGCTCGCCGCCGCGCCCACCTCGCTCGCTGGAAGTGGCCGTGGACTGAGCGGCATGCGCGAGCGGGCGGCTGCATACGGCGGCAAGCTCGACGCCGGCCCAGTCCCCGACGGAGGCTGGCGCGTACATCTGCGCTTGCGGCCGGACGCCGAAGCCGTCGCACCATGAGCACACGCCTGCTGTTGGCCGACGACCAGGAGCTGCTGCGAATGGGCTTTCGCATGGTGATCGACACCCAGGAAGACCTCACGATCGTGGGTGAGGCGTCAAACGGCGTACAAGCCGTCGAGGCGACGCGCCGGCTCGATCCCGACGTCGTGCTGATGGACGTGCGGATGCCCGAAATGGACGGCGTGCAGGCGACAAAGCTGATCGTCGAATCCAACAGCCCAGCGCGCGTCATCATCCTGACGACGTTCGACCTCGACGAGTACGTGTACGCCGCGCTCCGCGCCGGCGCCAGCGGCTTCCTGCTCAAGGATGCGCCCCCGGGCGACCTGCTCTCCGCGATCCGCGCGGTCGCCAGCGGCGACGCGGTCGTCGCGCCGAGCGTCACGCGCCGGCTGCTCGCCAACTACGCCCACCGCCTTCCCGCGACAGATCGATCAGAGCAGGAGGACAACGAGCGTCTCCAGTTGCTGACGACGCGAGAGCGCGAGGTCCTGCTGGAGGTCGCGCGCAGTTGCTCCAACGCCGAGATCGCTGAGCGGCTCGTGCTCTCCGAGGCCACCGTGAAGTCGCACGTGGGACGCATCCTCGCCAAGCTCGGGCTGCGTGACCGGGTGCAGATAGTCGTGTTCGCCTACGAGACAGGACTCATAACGCCCGCGCAGGGCTGATCGAAGTGATCGCACCGTGAGTACCGACACGATCGGAGCGCCCGGGCGCGGGCACGTGGACTGGCGGCGCGCCGAGTTCACACTCACGCTGCTCGCGTTCCTCGGCTTCCTGACGCTGCCCATTCGCGTCACGACGATCTACAGCGGCCTGCCCGCGCATCCGCTGTTCGTGCATGTACCGGTGATCTTGATCCCGACGACGGTCCTCGCGGCCGTCGTGTTCGTCTTCAAGCGTGAGTGGCTCGCGCGCTACGGGATTGCGCTGGCCGTCGTGTCGATCGTGGCGATGAGCTCGATCTTCCTCACCATGCAGGCGGGCGCGGCGCTGCGGGGTGAGCTGAACCTCCAGGGCCAAGCCGCGAAGCTGATCTCCGAACACTCACAGGCCGCGCACATCCTCGCGATCATCTACGTCGTTTTCACCGCGACCCTGATCGTGACCTTCGCCGCGCAGCGAATCTCCGCAGGCATGCCCACGGGCCTCGCCGTCCTGGACGAGCTACTGTCGCCGCGTTGGGTCCTCGGCGGGCTCCGCGTCGCGCTCGTGCTGCTGTCGATCGGCGCCGGCTACATGTGCTTCAGGACCGGCGATCTCGGCGCGAAGGCAGTCTGGCAGGGGCGACTCCAGGCCGCTCACAGCGCGGGTCCCGCTCGACGCTGACCTCGCGTCGCGCCACACCGGGCGCTGCTCGGCCAGTTTCCTGTTGCCCGGGTCGGTGGACCTGAGCACCCGCGCCAGACCCCGCCAAGTCGGGCGCGTGAAGAAAGGCCACAAACTTGGTTGAAATTATGGAGATTATGCCCTAGCTTGCGATGCGAAGGCTGAGAGCCGGCGAGAAACCACGTCGGTTCACGGCCTCAAATCACATCCACCCGTCAACAAAGGAAGAACGACATGCTTCAGATAACGTCCTCAAGCGCGCCCAGGAATGGGTTGCAGCGACGGCTCCAGATGCTCATCGGTGCTGTGACGATCGTCGTAGGAGCAGCAGCGATCGCGCTCATCGGCGCGAACGCCGCGGTCGCGGCGACACCCACGGCGCCACCGCCGCTCACGATCCTGACGTCCTCGCCGTTCGTCGCAGGAGGCGGTGACTTCTTCATCTCCCCGTTCGGCGACCAGAGCACCTACGCCAACGGCCCCGAGATCGTCAACAGTCAGGGCGACGTGCTGTGGTTCAAATCTGTACCCACAGGCGAGGAGGCCAGCGACTTCCGGGTCCAGACCTACCAGGGCCAGCCGGTCCTGACCTACTGGCAGGGAACCGGCCTCGGCGGGTTGGCCAGCGGCACCGACTACATCCTCAACGACCACTACCAGCAGATCGCCACGGTCAACGCCGGCAACGGCCTCAGTGCAGACGGACACGAGTTCCTGATCACCCCTTGGAACACGGCACTGATCCTCTCCTACACAACCGCGACGGCAAACCTCACCTCGATCGGCGGGCCGGCTGACCAGACGGTGGTCAACGGGGTCGTACAGGAGATCAACATCGCCACCGGCCAGGTGCTGTTCCAGTGGAACAGCGAGGACCACGTGCCGTTCAGCCAGAGCGAGCAGCCGCTGCCCGCGTCGGCAAGCACGCCTTGGGACTGGTTCCACATCAACGCCATCAAGCTGGACACCAACGGCAACCTGCTGATCGACGCCCGCGACACGTGGACCACATATGAGGTCAACCCCCACAGCGGGAACATCCTCTGGCAGCTCGGCGGCAAGGACTCGAGCTTCAAGCTCGAGGCGGCGCCGGGACAGGTGCTGGACAGCGCGGGTGAGATCTTCGCCTGGCAGCACGACCCCGAGGCTCTCGGCAACAACACCTACACGTTCTTCGACAACGACTCCACGGGAACGCCGTTGCTGCCCTACAGCCGCGCGGTGACGGTGAAGCTCAACCCGTGGACGAAAGTCGCAACGCTCGTGGCCTCCGACAACCAGCCGGAGGGACTGGCGGCTGCATCGCAGGGCAACGCCCAGACGACGCCGCGTGGAAACGTGGTTGTCGGCTGGGGAGCGCTGCCGTACTTCTCGGAGTTCAGCCCGTCAGGCCAGCTCAGCTTCAACGCTGAGTTCCCGGCCGGCGTGAACACCTATCGCGCCTACCAGTTCCCGTGGCCTCCAAGCCACGGCTTCAGCGGGCCGTTCGGTCTCTAGGCAAGGCGAGGCTCTGATGAACGGCGCGGCACGGTCCGGGGGTGTGCGTCTGCGCACCCTCGGGCCGGCCGCGCCGTGTCATCACGGCGAACCGCCGTCGACCCGCGAGCCACCCGCGAGATACGCGCCGAGCTCACCGATCACCTCACGCGCGTCGTCCTCGATGCCGCATAGGAACGTGGACCTGCGCCGCCGCAGTACGGGCAGGCCCAGGGCGTACAGGCCTGGGCTCTCGACGACGCCGCCGTCGTGCCGGAGCCGGCCCCTGGCGTCGAGCACCTGCACGCCGAGCCACCGGTAGTCGGGTCGGAAGCCGGTCGCCCAGAGGATCGTCCGGATCTCACCGCTGCGCAGGTCGAGCTGCCAGCGGGGCGACCGCGGCGCCTCGGTCGGGGCGAAGCGCTCGGGAGCGTCGACCTCCGCGTCCCACGCGGACCTGTCGGCCCATTCGTCGAAGCCGCCGAGCAGCCGGTTCATCTTCAGATCGGCGAGCGAGCAGACGTTGCGCAGGCCACCGGAGAACAACGCGACGCCGTCGCGGACGGACGCCCAGCGGCCGACCAGCTCGACGCCCGACGCCACGAGCGCGTTGAGGTCGAGCGTCGCGCGCTCGGGCGTTCCAACGAGCTGCGGCGAGGGCAGGCGCCGTGCCCGCGTGAGGTCTTCGACCTCGTCGTGGCGCTGGTCCCACACGCCCGACGCATCCATCCACCAGAGGACGTCACGGCCCCGGTAGGTACGTGGCAGCCGCACGTGCTCTCCGACCGACATGGTGACCGCCCGACCCGAGCGCCTGATCTCGGCCGCCAGCTGCACGCCGGTCGCCGACGCCCCCACGACCAGCACGCCCCCGTCCGGGAGCTGGTCGGGGTTTCGGTAGCGCAACGGCGTGATCTGCTCGACCTCCGCAGGCACGGCGTCCGCGAAGGCCGGCATCGTGGGCAGATTGCAGGCGCCGCTGGCGATCACCACCGTGCGGGCCCGGATCTCGCCACACTCCGTCGTGACCCGGTAGCCGTCGTCGCCCACGCGCCGCAGCGAGGTCACGTCCGTTTGCGTGCGAACCGGAGCGCGGGAGCTCTGCGCGAATCGCTCGACGAGCTCGGCGACCTCGGCCGCCGTCATGTAGCCGTCGGGGTCGCCGCCGTCGTAGGCAAGCCCCGGCAGGCGGCTCTGCCAGTTGGGCGTCAGCAGCCGCAGCGAATCCCAGCGCTCCCGCCGCCACGAGCTCGCCAACTCGCCACGCTCGAGCACGACATGGTCGATCGACCGCTCGCTGAGGAAATGGCTTGCCGCGAGGCCGGCGTGGCCCGCGCCGACGACGACGCTGGTGAAGCGCTCGCTCGTGCTGCTGTCAGACGACCGCGACCGAGACCTCCGTCGGGTTCGTGAGCGCGTCGAACACCGCCGAGCGCTTCTGGGACTGTGCGACCAGCGCCTCGATCTCGTCCTGGGAGGCGTCGGCGTCGATGTCGAAGGTCACCTTGACGTCGTTGAAGCCATTGCGAACATCGGCGTCGCCAAGGATGCCGCGAACGTCGTGGTTACCCTCGACCGTCGCCTCGACCGAGCGCAGCTGGATCCCGCGGTTCTGCGCGACCGACGCCACGCCCGCCGTCAGGCAGCTCGCCAGGCCCACGAGGAGGTACTCGATCGGCGTGATCGCGTTGTCCTCTGCGGCGAAGACCTCCGGGTGATCGGCGTCGAGGATCGTCTCGGTCTTGTGGCTCTGCTCCTCGCCGAGGCCGAAGTAATTCTGGATCGTCGTCGTGCTGTGCACGCCGTTCTGCCACTTCGAAGACGCGCGCCACGTGAACTGGGCGGCCTCCGGCGCACCCGCGAGGGTCTCGCGCGCGTCAAGCAGCGCCTGCACGTTGACTCCGTTGTCGATGGCTGTGGACATCGCCTCCACGCCCCTTCCTATGTCGTAGGCTAGTTTCTCGACTGGGAAGCAAAACAATATACGCCGGTGACGCCCGAGATGGAGAAATGACCGTGACCGCAACGCCGAGCGCTGGCTCGGTCGGAACCGTCGAGACGCATTACCTCGACCTTCCTCATCCGGTGGCGCTCGACTGCGGACGCACGCTGCATCCGGTCCGCGTCGCCTACGAGACCTACGGAGCGCTGTCGCCCGGCCGCGACAACGCGATCCTCGTCTGTCACGCGCTCAGCGGCGACGCCCATGCCGCCGGCTTCTCCAAGGAGGCGGCGGCCCAGAGCACCCGCGACGGGTTCGGCGCCGAGGACCGAGACGGTGAGGCGGGCAAGGGGCTCGGCTGGTGGGACGGGATGATCGGACCGGGCAAGGCCTTTGACACCGACCGCTATTTCGTCATCTCCACGAACCTGCTCGGCGGCTGCCGCGGGACGACGGGACCGTCGTCCCGCAATCCCGCGACGGGACGCCCGTTCGGGCCGGACTTCCCGGTGATCACGGTCGCGGACATGGTCAGGACCGAGCGGGCGCTGCTGGATGCGCTCGGGATCGAGCGGCTCGCCGCGGTGGCCGGCGGCTCGTTGGGTGGGATGCAGGCATTTGAGTGGGCGGTCATGTTCCCCGATCAGGTTGACGCTGTCGTGGCTATCGCCAGCACCCATGCCCTGCACCCGCAGGGCATGGCGTGGAACGCGATCGCCCGCGAGGCGATCATGCGCGACGAGGCGTGGCAGCAGGGCCGCTACTACGACACAGCCGGGGCGCCAGATGCCGGCATGAGCGTGGCGCGTATGATCGGCCACATCACCTATCTCTCGGCTGCGGCGCTCGAGTTCAAGTTCGGCCGACGGCTGCAGTCTGCGCGCGACGTTCGCTACACGATCACCGAGCCGGAGTTCGAGGTCGAGAGCTACCTCCGACACCAGGGGGACTCGTTCGTCAAGCGATTCGACGCGAACACCTATCTCGTGATGTCGCGGGCGCTGACCTACTTCGATCTCGCGCGCGAGCATGGCCGCGGCTCGCTCCGGCGCGCGCTCGAGGCCGTCAAGGCACACACGTTGCTGATCGCGTTCAGCTCCGACTGGCTGTACCCGCCGTCCGGATCGCGCGACATCGAGCAGGTGCTGCGGGAGCTGGGCAAGCCGGTCGAGCTCCACGTGATCGACGCTCCGTACGGCCACGACTGCTTCCTGCTGGAGGAGGCGCAGCAGACGCCGATCATCCACCGCTTCCTGCAGGAGCTTCGATGAGCGACCAGCGCGACCGCGCGGAGGAGACGCGCGCGTACGGCTTCGAGACGCGCCAGCTCCACGCCGGCCAGCGGCCCGACCCCTACACGGGAGCTCGCGCCATGCCGATCTTCCAGACGACCAGCTACGTGTTCGAGGACCCCGAGTCGGCGGCCGCGTACTTCAACCTGCAGGAGTACGGCAACACCTACTCGCGGATCATGAATCCGACGGTTGCCGCCTTCGAGGAGCGAGTGGCGAACCTCGAGGGCGGCGCCGGCGCCGTTGCGTTCGCCAGCGGGATCGCCGCGCAGGCGGCGGCGCTGTTCACGCTGCTGGAGCCGGGAGACCACGTCGTCTCGTCCTCCGCGCTGTACGGCGGCACGGTGAACCAGCTCAAGCACCTGCTGCGCAAGATGAACGTCGAGCTGACGTGGGTCGACCCCGACGATCCGTCCGCGTGGCGTGGCGCGGTGCAAACGAACACCAAGGCGTTCTTCGGCGAGACGATCGGCAACCCGGGCGGCAACGTCCTGGACATCGAAGCTGTGTCGGGCGTCGCCCACGACCACGAGCTGCCCCTGATCGTGGACAACACGTTCGCGACACCATACCTGTGCCGCCCGTTCGAGTGGGGCGCCGACATCGTCATCCACTCGGCGACCAAGTTCATCGGCGGCCACGGGACGAGCATCGGCGGCGTCGTCGTCGAGTCCGGCGAGTTCGACTGGTCCAACGGGCGCTTCCCCGTGATCGCGGACCCGTCGCCGGCCTACCACGGGCTGCAGTTCCACGAGACGTTCGGGACCTACGGCTACCTGATGAAGCTGCGGGCTGAGACGCTGCGCGACCTCGGTGCGACGCTCTCGCCGTTCAACGCGTTCCTGTTCCTGCAGGGCCTCGAGACGCTGTCGCTGCGGATGCAGCGCCACGTCGAGAACGCTCGCGCGGTCGCGGCGTTCCTCGAGTCCCACGAACTGACCTCGAACGTCACCTACCCCGGCCTTGCGAGCAGTGGGTACGAGTCACTCGTGGCGAAGTACCTGCCGCGCGGCGCGGGCGCGGTGTTCTCGTTCGACTGTGCGGGAGGGCGAGCCGCCGGGGAGGAGCTGATCCGCGCTGTGACGCTGTGGTCGCATCTCGCCAACGTCGGCGATGCCAAGAGCCTGATCATCCACCCCGCCAGCACGACACACCGCCAGCTGAGCGACGCGGAGCTCGACGCGGCGGGCGTCAGGCCGGGAACGATCCGGCTGTCGGTGGGAACCGAGTCCGTTGATGATCTGATCTGGGACCTCGACAAGGGTCTCGCGAGCGTGAGATGACCGACCTCGAACTCGAGCGATACCAGGACCCGCTGACGATCCAGCGCGTGATCCACAGCGCGCGCACGGTCGCAATCGTCGGCCTGTCCGCGAACCCGCTGCGCCCGAGCAACTTCGTCGGCTTCTACCTCAGGCGCCACGGCTACCGCGTGATCCCGGTCAATCCGCGTGAGAGCGAGATCCTCGGAGAGGTGAGCTACCCGAGCCTCTCAGACGTGCCTGAGCCTGTGGACGTCGTCAACGTCTTCCGCGCTCCCGATGCGCTGCCGGCGATCGCGCGGGAGGCCGTCGCCGTCAAAGCCGGCGCTCTCTGGTGCCAATTCGGCGTGATCAACGAGGAGGGCGCGCGGTTCGCCGAGGAAGGCGGCCTGGACGTCATCGTCGACCGCTGTCTGAAGATCGAGCACGCACGATACGTCGGCCGGATGCACTGGCTCGGGTTCAACACGCAGCGCGTTAGCTCTGTGCGAGAGGCGCTCGAGTGACGCCGGGCCTTGGGGCTGCCCTGGTGGAGGACTCGATTGGCGGCGGTCCCACCTCCGGTGGGCCGGGGCGCGTCGCGGTCGTGTTCGAGCGCAGCGACGCAGGCGCCGCGGCTTTGCGCGAGGGTGCCGAACTGGCCAACGCGGGGCGCGAGTTGTCGGTCGTGACGCTCGCGCCGCAGGCGCGGGCGCCACTGTGGGGCCGTGCCGGCGGGACAGGCCCTTACAACATCGCGATCAAAGAGGAAGCTGAGCTCGAACTGCGAGAGGCGCGGGATATCCTCGGATCCATCGCCAGCCGCGCAACGTTCAACGTGCTGGTCGGGTCCCCCCAGCCGCCGCTCGCCTCGTGGGTGACCGAACACGGGTTTGGGCTTGTGCTGCTGCCCCACCATCGACTGACCCCGGGCGGCAATCCTTTTGCGAGGAGTCTGCGGAAGGAGACGTCGGCGGAGGTGCGGCTCGTCAGGCCTGCTCAGCGACGGAGCTAGCCGAACGTGAACACGTACGCCTCGACACCGGGCTGGGCGAACACGATCTCGAGCGTCCGCTCGCCGACCGTGTCGTGCTCGCGCACGAGCTGGTATAGGCGGCCCTCCTCGAGCAGTCCGTTCCCGTCTGAGTCGATGTCCACGCCGTGCGACGGTCCCGGTGCCTCGCCATCGAGGAGCACCTGGAAGGGGATCGGACCTCGCGTCCCCGGCGACAGTACGAGATGCGCGTCGCGCGCGCGGAACCGGTAGGCAATGCTCCCGCCGGCCTCGTCGAGCACGAGCCTCTCGCGCTCGATCGTCCATTCGCCGGCGAGCGCCCAGTGGTTGGGGAGCAGGCGCTCGGGGAGCTCGTAGGCGCTGCGCTCGTCGAACCTGATGGCGTCCGCTGACGCGAAGTGCTCCGCGCGCGCGTACCCAAGATAGGTCTCGGGCGAACCCAGGTGGTCCCAGTCGGCTTCCGCTTCGACGCCGCGTCCCTCGACGGATACTGGCTCGCGCTCGACCCCGAGCAGCGCCTGGATGAGGCTCTCTGATTGCTCGTAGCGCCCCTCACCGAAGTGGTGGTCGCGAATGATGCCCTCCCGGTCGAGGAGGTACAGCGCCGGCCAGTAGTGGTTGTCAAAGGCGCTCCATACCGCGTAGTCGTTGTCGAGCGCGACGGGATATTCGATCCCTCGCTCCTGCGTGGCCTGCCGCACGCGATCGATCTCGTGCTCGAACGAGAACTCCGGCGTGTGCACTCCAACGACGACCAGCCCGTCGTCGCGATACGCCTGCGACCAAGCACGGACGTACGGCTCGGTACGCAGCCAGTTGATGCAGGTATACGTCCAGAAATCGACGAGAACGACCTTTCCCCTGAGCCCGGCGGGCGTCAGCGGCTGCGAGTTCAGCCACCCAGTCGCACCGGCGAGGGACGGGAACCCGCCGTCAAGCGAGATACCACGGGTCGCAGACATTCGGTCCTCCAATCGGATAGCTGTGGCCTGGGGGCGTAGCGGGGCGGTGGGCATGCGCACCGCCCCACGATCCCCTAACGCAGTGTTCTGAAGGCTGCGCGCATCTCTTCGGAGAACAGCTGCGGCTGTTCCCACGCAGCAAAGTGCCCGCCTCTGTCGAGCTCGTTGAAATAGATGAGGTTGTCCGGGTACGCCCGTTCTGCCCAAGTCCGAGGTGCTTGATATAGCTCGTCGGGAAAGACGCTGATGGCATAGGGGATCGAGACGTTCTTGGCTTCGAAGAAGCCGGCCTTGTTCTCCCAATACAGACGCGCCGAGGACACGCCCGTGTTCGTCAACCAGTAGAGCGTGATGTTGTCGAGGAGGTCGTCGATCGTCACGGCGCCGGGTGGATTGCCCTGAATGACCTGTTCCACGAGCCCGGGCTGCCCTTTGCCGTCGCCATGATCGAGAATGAAGGCTGCCAGGTCGACGGGCGAATCCGCCAGGCCGTAGAGCGTTTGCGGGCGCGTCGTCATGATCAGCGCGTAGGCGACGTGCTTCGCATAGAAGTTGCTCAACTGCTGGTACGCACGGCCTTCCTCAGATGAGAGACCAGGCGGCGGCTCCTCGCCGGTCAGGAACCCCGCAAGCTCAGCTGGAGCCGTCCCGGGCATGTTGGAGTGAATCCCGAGCAGCTCCGGAGCTGCCTGTTCACCCATCGCCTGTGTGACAGCCGCGCCCCAGTCGCCGCCCTGCGCGACAAAACGCGTGTATCCCAAGCGCTTCATCAGCTCGACCCAGGCGCGTGCGACCCGTGGCGGACCCCATCCGGAGGAAGCCGGCTTGCCAGAGAAGCCATAGCCCGGAAGCGACGGAATCACGACATGAAAGGCGTCGGAGGCGCTGCCGCCGTGTGCCGTGGGGTCGGTGAGCGGCTCGATGATCTTCAGCTGCTCGATGATCGAGCCGGGCCAGCCGTGCGTGACGATCAGCGGCAACGCATCCTCATGCTTGGAGCGGACGTGGATGAAATGAATGTCAAGCCCATCGATCTCGGTGATGAACTGCGGGAGCGCGTCCAGCCGCCCCTGAACCCCGGACCAGTCGTAGTCGGTCTGCCAGTAGCGCGTGAGCATCTGAATCGTCGCGAGCGGCACGCCCTGCGAATCATCCCCGACTGTCTCCCGCTCGGGCCAGCGTGTGGCGGTTATCCGCCTGCGCAGCTCGGCGAGCTCATCCGCGGGGAAACTCCGCTCGAACTGTCGGATAGCGGTGCTATCGCTGCCCGTCCCTCTCGCAACGTCGGTAGCGGACATCTGCTCCTCCTGAGGTCGTGGTCGCGCACCCCGGTTCGATCCGCGGCCCGTGGTTTCTTTATTGAGCACGATCCTGCGTCAGAGGGACTATCGCACCCGGGGCATGCCCTGGTCGGCTCCCCGGTCCCTACCCGCTGGTGAGTCGAGCCCGGCCTGCTTGCGCTTCTCTAAGCCGGCCAGCGTGGGTTTCAAGCGCGGCATGGCTGCGTTTACGCGAGAGCGCGACGATGGGGTCCGTCAGAGACGACGCGGCTGGCCAGGCGCCAGGGCTTCGAGGATGAACAGGCCTCTGGCCAACCTAAGGTGATCAAAGCCGTTCTTTGAGACAGTGATGGTCTCACGAGACACGTGCGCGACAAGCCGGTTGACGTGTTGATAGTCGCGATCTCGAGCGTTTGGTTTGCTTCGACAGCATTTGTTGTTGCGCTTTGTCGCTCGGCCGCGCAGGGGGACGTCGCGGAGGTGCACGAGCTTCAGCCGGCGCTCGTCAGCCTGCGCGAGGGGGCCAGGCGGTCTCTGACGGCACTTGGCAGCGGCGGGCGAGGTCCACTGGCGCTTGTCGAGGACCCGTCACCGATCGCGACACACTCGGCCGGCTGTCGCGATCCTTCGAAGCACACCCAGTACAGGTCGCCCGTGAGGAGCAGCTCGGTTGCGGCTCGGGCGCCCCGGCGCCGACCATAGCGGGTGCCCGAAACGCCCGAAGCCCGGCGTCGCCGGGCTTCGACCCTCCTCCCTCTGCGGAGGGTGAGGCGTGAGCGGCTCGGGGGAGTGGGCCGCTACAGTTAGTTAACGCGATAGTTCGCGGAGGTTGGCCGGGCGCGAAAGACTGTTGGACTACGACGAAGGCGTTTCGCCGCCTGCTTCTTTTTGTTCTTCGCGTTCCTTGCGGCGTTGTTCGCGCCTTTCACGTTGCTTGCGGAGCTGTTCTTCGCTCTTCGGGGCGCGTGAATGGCCGACAGGCGGCGGTTCTTCGGGTTCCTTTTCGCCCACTTCTTCGCTCTTCGGCGGGCGCGACCGGCCGACGCGTTGTTCTTCTTGGCGCAAACGCTTTTCTTCTTCACGCTTGAGTTGGCCTTGTTCATGCTGCTGCTTGCGTTCGGCATTCTGCCGTTCGTCTTCTGCGGCCTCTTTCGTGCGTTGCTGGCTGCGCTGTTCCTGTTCTTCGATCCTTTTCTGGTGGCTTTCATCACCAGCCGTCGGGGGCGCTCCAGGCGCCGGCTTCTGTCCGAGCGCGGAGTCGCCTTGATTGCTGTCGTCGCTCGGCGCCGTGCCGGTCTGGTCCGGACTGCCGGTGTCCGTTTCCAGGCCGGCGGATACCGTGCCGTGTTCGTCAAGCGAGGTGGGCGCATGCGCTTCGCCGGTGACCCCGTTGACCAACGACCCCGCCCCCGGAGCCGAATCGGACAGGCTCCCAGCGTCTGAGGTTGGCTGATCGACCGAAGCGACGAGGGAGCGCGCCGCGCGTTCGGCGCTGACGGACACGGCCGGCGCGTGTTCGATCGGGCCCGCCGGAGTGCCGATCACCGAAGCTCCCACGCCTGCGCTGGCGCCCACCAGGGCTGCGCCCGTTGCCACCTTGAGCGCAAGAGCTTTGACGCCGCTACCGGCGATCTCCGCGGCTGTGCCTGCCACGGAACCGGCGACGGTCGCGCCGCCTGCGTAGGTGGCTGGATCCACGCCCCCGATCCCAAGCGCCTCTTCGAGCACGCGATACTTGAGCGCCAGCGACGGCGCGAACGGCAGCAGCGCCGCGAGCTGCCCGCGCTGGCGAGCCACGCCATCGGCGTATCCGCGGCACTCCGCACACGAACGCAGATGGCGCCGAAGGCGGCTCCGCAGGAGCGCCGCGCCACGGGCCGTCGCCAGCTCTTCCCGGATCTCCCGACAGTCGGCTTCACGTGCTCGCCTATTCGATATGAGGTTCGAGCGCGCCTGATAGACGAACGCCTTGACCTGCTCGGGCTCAACCCCTAGGACCCCGGCGATTTCTTGCTGGCTAAGACCCTGAAGCTCCGCGAGCACCAACGCCGCCCGTTGCTTCTCGGGCAGCTCGCGAAGACCGTCGAGCATGTGTCGAACCTCCTCGCGGACCTCCAGTTCCTTGACTGGGTCTCCCCCCAGCGCAGGCTCGCCGTTGAGCTCGACCGTCGGGTGGCGCTTGCGCAGGATGCTCAGGCAATCGTTGCGTGCGATCGTGAACAGCCACGGCCGCAAGGCCACTGGCCGGCCATCAGCGCGCAGCGCACGGTACGCGGACGCAAAAGTCGCCTGAACCGCATCCTCCGCGTCGTGCTTGGATCCGAGCATGTAAATGCAAAACGACAAGACTCCCCGGGAGTGCCGCTCATAGAGGACCTCAAATGCCGCGCTGTCGCCACGACGAACGAAAGCCACCAGCCGGTCATCCGCCGCGAGCCGCAGCCGGAGCTTCGAGCCTCTCGTTATGAGTCGATTCTGCGCGGTCATCTCGTCCTCCCTGTGCGCTCAAGTCTACTGGTTGCCGACTAAACCGGCCCATGTCTCTGCAATCTCCGAGCGCGAGTCAGGATCGCATGCGACACCGACTTTTTTATGATGTCTGTGTCCAACCTAAGCCCCCGCGACGCGTTAACACTTTCGGCGCTTGCGCACCATACGTGGCGTGATGGACGATCGGCGCCAGAGGTGTGCATCGCACCGGCCGCGCGTTGCGTCATCGACATGGTGGTTCGAGCGTCTTGGTGCGGCGAAGGTCTGAGCTGCCGGGGCTCACGACTTGTACTTGAAGCGGTCCTTCTTGCCGACAGCGCTTGTACCGACACTCGTGGTGACGGTGACGTCGACGGCGCCCTTAGCCTCAGCCGGCGAGATCGCCGTGAGCGAGGTGGCTGAGTTGACGGTCACTTCCGTCGCCGACACGCCGCCGAACTCGACGGTCGCCGGCGCCGTGAAGTTCGCGCCCGTTATCGTCACCGTCGTGCCGCCGGTTGTCGGCCCGCTCTTCGGCGTCACCTTTGTCACGGTCGGCGGCTGCGGCGGCTGAGCGGACCGTTGCTTGCAGGCGCCCGCTTCGTTGCTCCACATCTGCTGGTACCAATAGAGGTCGCCGTTGATCACCTGGTTGTAGTTCGAGCCATCGGGCGCTTTCCCCAGCGGTTCCCCGAATTCTGTCGGTACCTTCAAGGTGCGGCACTTGTCCGCGACCTCTTCGCCCTTGCTGTCATACCACGCGTTGAGCTCCGGATCGGTCACCGACTCGGCGTACTCATGAGCGAGGCCGCCGCCGATCGTTGCGTCAGAGGGCTCGCCGCTTGGATGTTCTTCCCCGTTGTCACAGTTGGTTCCCTCAACGTAGGGATTGTTGGTGTAGACGATGATAAGCGTGCCCGTGACCTGTATATAGCCGTGGTAGGAGCAGTAGCTGGCGTGCTTGGTTCCGGCAGAGCATTCGTGGCTCTTGGCTTCGATACAGCTTTCAACGCCCGGGGGAGTGAGCAGGAAGTACAAGTGCTGCAGGTCCATCGGGAGTTTGCGGCCTTCCACGTATTTCGTGATCTCTGCGCGCAGCTGCTCCTCGGTGAGGCAGATCGGCGCCGCAGTGCAGCCGCTCGCCGGATAGGGATCGGTGTCGACCAGCGCTCCGCCAAAGTGAGCGCTGTAATTCGCGAATTCGCCTGCCGAGTCTTTGTACTGCACGAGCACCGACTCCACATTCTGATCGCCGCCGCTGTCGTGGGCGACATCTTCAAAGTATTTGTCGAGACCAGACTCGTACCCGGCCGGGTATTCGGGAGCTCCAGAAGGATCCCAATAGAGGGCATAGTCGGTGTTCGACGGCATGACTGGACCACCGTGATATTCAAGCGGCCTGCTCACAAGCGGCCCGCCCGAGGGTCCCTTCGCGCGCGTCTGCGCCTGGGAACGGCTCGGCGACGCCGCTCCTCCCACGCGTTCGTAGCCAATCGCACCGCTATGTGAACGAACGATCACTGCTGAGGCAGTGGCGGCACCTGCAGCCAGTAGCGCTGTGACGGCGAGTGCAGCGACAGCGATGACAGCCCAAGCTGGGCGACGACGGCGCGCGGTGCATCGCAACCCGTTATCGGGCCCGGTGTCTGACGATGCGCTATGTGTCGGCATGATCCTCCCGGAAGTCGTCTTTCCGGCGCGTCTGATTCTAGGCGAACGGGAAGCCGGCAACAAGCCCGCTTCCCGTCCCCGACGCGCCACGTCCTTGCGTGGCTCGCGCGTCTCGCGCCCGATCGAGGGAGGAGGACAACCCGCCTCCCCCCTCTTTCGATGAGTCAGGCTTCTTCTACTTCGTAGTGGATCGTTGCGTTATCCGTCTGTCCGTCGGTGCTCGTCGCGGTCACCGTATAACTGTGCTGTCCAGGGGATGCGGTTTCGAGCGAGCCGGAACCGCTCGAAGCACCGTTGGAATCGACGCACGACTCGAGACCAGGGCCGAACTCATTTTCGAGGCATGAGAAGGTCGTCGTCACTTTCGCGTTCTGCGCATAGATCCCGCCGCTCCCCGGCGATTCGATCGTGGCCGTTGGCGGACCGGTGATCCTGAAGTCAGAGCCGCTCAAGGTGCCAGCCTTGACCTTCTTGACCTTCTTGCCATTCGCCTTCCCGCCACAGGTGCCGCTGTAAGACTGCGAGACGGGCCCAAAGATCCCGAGATGTGCGAGTGAGCCCTTTTCGATGCTTCCACCCATGCTTACGCTGCTCGAGCCGGTCAGGGGCATGGTCAGCGTTCCCTGAGAGTTACCGTTCCCCTTCGGAGACCACTTGATCTCGATCGATCCCGTCGCGGGTTCGCCCGGGCCTGTCAGAGCGGCGCACGTGACCGCGCCGGTGGTCTTCAGCTGCGCTACGTACTTGGCACTCGTGAAGCTGCTTCCCGTACATCCCGACAGAGTGCCCTTGATGGTGATGTTCTGAACTCGAGCGACTTCTTCAAGCCCCGGTGAGAGCTTGATCGAGCCGCTGTTGCTGGCGCAAACTGTGCCTTCCGCCGCCGCTGCCGGAGCGGCTGATACGCCAATCACGGCGAACGGTGCAATCAGTGCTGTAACCATAATGAGCCACGTCAATCTGGCGCGCATCGGTTTCTCCCTCGCTAGATCCTGTTCCCTCGTTGATGCAGTTAACGAGTTCCTGCGTCGAAGGTTGGACGGCAGGGCGGCTGCACAGCGGAGACGGGGCGGCGCATGCAGCGATCATCGGCGGTGAATCCGTCGCTGAGCGCGTGGCGGGAACTGTAACCGCCAACGGCGCCGAAGGCGATCAGCGCGATCGCGCGACCGAGCGCAGCACCGAATGGCGAAGCGTGGGGGAGGCCAACGGCCGTGGCCCTCCCACCCGGTCGAGCTACTTCTTCGCTTTTTTGACCGGCTCCAGAGAGTTGCCGGCCGCGATTTCCGAGCAGTCCTGCGGCGCTGCCAGGCCGGCGAAGCGCCCGGCCAGCCAGGCCGCCGTTTCGGTGAGCCATGGCGCCGCACCCTCGATGTGGCCGAGGTGCTGGTATTCGCGGTATTGCACGTCCACGCCGCGTTCGCAGTACTCACGGGCGAGGCTGCGCACGTCGCCGGCGATCATGACGCCGTCGCCCGGCCCGATCCCCGGCTTGTCGCCGGGGGTCCCTTCGAGTTCTTCGCCGCCGTTGCCCTGTCCGATCAGGAGCGGCACGGTCGGTGTCCCTTCACGACCCATGATGAGCTTGTTTGCGGTCTTTACGAACACCGGGATGGTTTCCGGCGCCGGGTACTGCGGCTTGGCCACTTCAGCCCACGTGAGGCCGGGGACCGACTTCTCGTCGGTGATGGACGCGCTTTCATCATCCTTGAGGAGTTCCTCTCCGTATTCGCTGAGATACGGCGTCAGGTTGAGGTGGAAGGCGCGGCTCAGGCCGTCCAGCGACATCGGGATGACCGACGCCCAGCTGCTGCTGCCTTCTACATACCTCAGATTGTGTGCCGGGTCCACGAGCACGCCGCCCATCGCTGCCCCGACGATGTCCGAGTTGATTTCTGGGGCGTAGGACGGCGCCAGCTGCGCGGCCCACTCGGTGGCGATCGCGCCGCCGGAATAGCCGGCCAGCCCGATCTTGGTGGCGCTCGTCAGGCCCGTGGCCGGAGAGCTGAGCGCCGCTCGCAGCGAATCGAGCGTGTTGTATCCGTACACGGGCCCAGCGGAGAAGTCCGCTTCCTCGCCCTCGGTGTCGGGGATCACGACGGTCTCGCCTGCGAGCAGCGCCGGCGTGATCAGGACCGACTCGACTTGCGGTATTTCACCTCCCGTCGGGTCTCCACCGGAGATCGCGTAGGACGGGTCGTCTTCGGTGCTGAGGCTGTCGTAGAAGGACTGATAGGAGAGCGCTGTTGGCGTCAGCGCTTTCACCGGCGGCAGGAGCACCGAGGTCACGTTGACGGTCGGCTTGCCCAGCTCGCTCGTCGAGCGGTAGAGAAGCTGAACGGCGGTGAGCGGCAGTTCGCCACCGGCGAGGTGGAAGGGGACGGTCCGCGTCTTCAGGACCGTGCCCGGCGCGATGTGCTTGAGCGGCGTCTTGCCTTCGTATTTGTAGAAGGGATCCTGTGCCGGCGGGAGCGCGGCTCGCGCAGCGGGCGCGGCAAGCGTGGCCGAGGCGATCAGCAAGAGCAGTGCAAGCGAGCCGACGCACCAATTCCGCCGACGCCCGACGAGATCCGCGCACAACGATCCAATTCCGCTCGTGACCATCGTCCGTCCCTGCTCTTGTCGTTACGGACCGAGTTGGTCCCCTCCTCCGGAGGTCTGCATGCGAGCACCCACGGGCGTGCTTTTTCTACCCGCCACGGGGAGGACGCAAACCCGCGAGCGCCGTAACCCGTTAGCCCAGCTCGACAAGAGGGAAGGAGCGGTGGCGGCGCGGCGGCACGAGGAAGTTCTGGCGCCGCGTGGCGGTGAGGAAGCGCTCGAGCCCGAGGTTGCTCTGCGGCACCGAGTACTTCTGGGCGAGGTCGACCGAGGCCTGGCTGCGGCGCATGGTGGCGAAGAACTGCGCCGTCGGCACGAAGATGCTGAAGTGGAGCTTCGGCTGGGAGGAGCCGTCCGGGACGTCGAGCGCGTCATAGCCGGGACCGTCGGCGCGAATGTGCATCGGGGTACGGTCCTGGGCGCGGCTCGTGCGCTGCAGCGCGGTGGTGTGCGCGATCCACTTCTGGCCGTCGAAGTTGTGGGTGCCTTCGGCTTCGCGTTCGGCCTGCTGGGTGCCGGCGAACACGTTTTCGATAAACGCCGGACCGCCGCCGTTGCTGTAGGGGTTCTGGTTGGCGGCGCGGGGCAGCGGGTCGGCGCTGAACATCTCCGCCTCGCGTCGTTCGTAGGTTTCGCCGGGGCGTTCGTAGAACTGCTCGAGGTCCTGGATCACGTGCGAGAGATGCTGGATCGAGCCGTGGTCGAAGTAGTCCTTCTTGCGAGCGGTGGTGAGCTTTGCGGAGGCGTCGCCGAGAAACGTCACGATCGCTGGCGGGCCGCTGCTGTGCAGCTGCTGGGAGACGAAGCCCATCCACATCGGCGACGCCGGATTCACCATTTCAGCGTAGGGAAGCGCTTCCTTCTGCGCGATCGCCCGCGGCAGCCCCTGTTCCACGAACATCAGCCGGCGCGAGGTCACCTGCAGGAGCTCGCCCAGTCCCGACCCGCCCGCTTCAACGCCTGCGAGGGTGGTGTCGGCTTCGGTGAGCCAGCTGAGCACGTCGTCGAGAATCTCGCTCGAGTCACTTCGCAGGGTGAGCAGCATGTCGTTGCTCTCGATCTGCACGGGGACGTTGAAGCGCTGCTTCGTGATCCCGGGGTTCTCGGGGCTGACGTCGGTGGGCCCGGGCACAGCCTCTTCCAGCGCCGGGCGTTCCGGTTCGGCGGCGAGGCGCGGCATGTGCGCGCCGACCAGTGACCCGGAGAAGCCGCCCGGGAGCCCTTCGAAGTAGGGGATGCCGTACGCGACCGTCATGAACACCCCGCTCGGGCTGAACGCGTATGCCTGCTCGACGCGCGCGAGCGCCTGCGTCAGCGTGGCCTGATCGGCGACGCTCGGCGTGCGCGCCAGCGTGATGGTGACGAACAGCGTGTAGACGGGACCGAAGCGGACGCGCACGCCTTCGGCCTTGATCGGCTTTCCCAGGAGCTTTTCGATCTGGAACTGGATTTCCGGGAGGCCCGAGCCGCGCGCCAGCGCTTCCTCGGGCGGCGGCGCGAGCAGCTCCAGCGCGCCGAGCGTGGAGGCGGCCAGGCCTAGCCCGGCGGCACGCTGCAGCAGGCTGCGCCTGGTCAGCCCCTGCGTTAGCCAGTGATCGGTGCTCACTTGCTCGCGACCCATGGGTAAGACCCCGCGTGGGTGGCGGGGACGTCCCCGTCGCCCACAGAGGCGGCGGGGACATCACATCCCGCTTGCCCTATTCGCAGAGTGGGTTCGTGGGAACCCCTTCGCACGGGTTGGGCATCGTTTCCTGCGGTCCCGGCGCCGGCTGCGGTTCGCCCGGCACCTGCGAAGATTCGTAGGAGAGCTGTTCGACCCATCCCAGCGCCCCTTCTCCGCCGTTGGGACTGGGCGTCGTGGTGTTGTCACAGCCCCATTCGCCTTCGAGGTCCGCCGGCTGCGTACCGTCGGGGGTGGTGTTCCCGATCGCGCAGTCGTTGAGCGAGGAGGTGAAGACGCCGCCCTGGAACATGATGTCCCGCGCGTACGGCCCACCGGAGCCGCCGTTTTCTTCGAACGTGTTGTCAGCCACCTTGACGCCGGAGAACCCGAACAGGATCGTGTCTTCTTCCGGCGGGTAGGGGTTCGGGTACTCGAACCCGAGGAACCCGTCGTTGACGTTGCCCTTGATCGTGTTCCCTTCGACCGCGTCCCCGTACACGCCCGGGAACTCGACGCCCACGCCCCACGGCGCGATCGCCGTCGATGAGTTCGTCGGGGCGGTGAGGTTGTTGTTGTCTTCCACGAGGTTGTCGCGGTAGATCGTGCAGTGCTGGATGTCAGTGCTTTCGAACGTCGGCAGCTTCCTGTGGCCGGCTTTGTAGGGCTTGACGGGGTCACAGGCGCCGTTCGACGGCGGCGGCGGGTCGCCCGGATTTTCCGAGTTCGGCACGATGCCGGCCCTGTTGCCCCGGAACACCGAGTTTTCGATGATCAGGTTGCCACCGGAGTTCGACCCCGAATAGCCGACCGCGTCGTCTTCCATCACGGCTTTGCTGATGCGCGCCTTGCATTCGCGGCAGGCGCCGAGGTATATGCCCGAGTCGTCCATGCCCGAGGAGTAGATGTCTTCCCACGAGCCTTCTGTCTCGTCGTTGGTGAAGATCCCGTAGCCGCCGTTCATGCCGGTGTCATAGGCAGTGAGGTAGCGGCCGAACCAGCCATGGGCGCCAATCTTGCCCGACCCCGAGCCGCCGTTCCACCAGATCTCGTTGCCGCATTCTTCATCTCCGCAGCTTTCGGTGAGTTCGAAGTTGCGCACCGTGAGGTTTTCCACCCACACATCGTTGTCCTTGTAGATTTCGATGCCGTTGGCACCTTTATGCTGACCGTCGAGGATCACAGTGTTGCGGTTCATGCCGCGGATCCAGATGTGGGAGTGGGGTTTCTCCACCTTCACCGCTTCGTCGTAGACGCCTGGTTCGATCAGCACGTAGTCACCATGGGCGGTGGCATCCACCGCTCCCTGGATCGTGTGGAAATAGAGAACCTTGCTGGAATGCACAGCGGGGAATTCCCCCTGGGTGACGATCATCACCTTCTTTGCCATTGCGGTGCTCGCGAACAGCGCGATGGCCGCGAATGCGGCCAGCGGGGCGATCGCCAGCGTCCGAGCCGGCAGGTGCCGCTTCGAATGCATCTCTCCTCCTCCAGATTGAAATGCGATTCGCGTAACCTAACCGCCGCGTCTCGAAATGTCAATCGTCCGCTGCGGCGTCTGCGAGGATGGATCCGCTCGATGGCAGCCTCACCGCGTCAACGCAGAGAACCCCTGCAGGCCCGCAGCCGTGAGACGGTGGAGAGGATCCTCGCCGCCGCCGGCGAGCTGATCGTCGAGGAGGGCGTCGACGCCGCCACCACCACGGCGATCGCCGCGCGCGCCGGGGTCGGGCCGTCCTCGCTATATCGCTTCTTTTCCGACCGCGACGCGCTGTTCGCGCTGCTGCTGGAGGCCGAGGTGAAGGAGATCGAACGCGTCGCGCAGGCCGGCGAAGACGCCTGGGAAGTCCGCTCCGTACGCGACTACGTGCAGCGGATGCTCGAGATGTTCCTGAATTACCACGAGCGCAGACCACTGTTCGTGCGCCTGTGGTTCGGAGGGCGGGTCTCGCCGGCGGTGACGGCGATCGCCCAGGCCGGCAACGTGGCGCTCGCCGAACGCGCGCGCGAGCACCTCGTGGCCGCCGGGCTGGTGGCGGAAGACTCCCCAAGGGAGGTCGCGCTGCTCGCGGTGGAGGTGGGAGACCGCATCCTCGAGCTCGCCTTCCGCGGGCGCCAACGCGCCGACCGCCGAGTCATCGCCGAGGGTGCCGAGATGCTGATCGGATACCTCGAGGGGAGCGCCGGCCCGTCACGCAGCTCAAGTCGCTAGGGACCAGAGGTCCACGCGTTCGTCGGCGAGCTGTTCAGGAGCCGGTCGGGCTCGCTGCGCTACGAGGCGTGCGCACGCTGCCATCTCGGAGTGGAGGTCCAGCTCGGGGTCGCCGCCACGGTCGAGGCCGACGGCGGCCTGCAACAGGCCGCCTTGCAGGTAGAAGCCGACGAGCCTGCGCTCCTGCAAGCTGCCGCGTACGACGAAGTCGTCCCACGTCGCGGCGTGACCGACGTACTCGAGCTTGTGCTCGTACTGGTCGGACCAGAAGCTGTGGATGTAGCTGTACGGATCGGTGGAGCCGAGCATCGACCTGGCCGCCGCGCGCCCCTGCTTCTCGGCGTTGTTGTAGTGCTCGACGCGGACCCGCCCGAAGACGGGGTGCAGCTGGTTCGCGACATCCCCCGCGGCGTAGATGTCTGGCGCGCTTGCGCGGCACAGCTCGTCGACGAGCACTCCGTTTGAGAGCGCGAGCGCCGGCCCCGTGACGGTCGGCAGCTCGGGCTCGATCCCGATGCCGGCGACCGCGAAGTCGCATGCGATGCGCTTGCCGCCGGCGGTCACGGCCACCTGCACCCGCTCGGTTCCCTCAAACGCGACGATCCGATCCCCGGCGTGTAGTTCGACGCCGTTTGCTCGATGGATAGACGCGATCGCCGCGCCGACCTCTGCGCCCAGGATTCGTTCCAGCGGCGCCGTCTCGGGGAACACGGCAGTGACCCGAACGCCAAGCTGGGTCAGCGAGGCGGCGACCTCGCAGCCGATGAAGCTCATGCCCGCGATCACCGCGCGCCGATCGGCGACCGCCTCCCGCTTGATCGCGTCGCACTCGGCGACCGTCCGCAGCTGGTGGATCCCGGCCAGTGCAGCGCCGGGAACATCGAGCCGCCGGTTGCGCCCGCCGGTCGCGATCAGCAGCTTCTGGTAGTTCAGCCGTTCTCCAGAATCGAGCGTCACCGTACGGCCGGCGGTGTCGACGGCGGTGACGCTCGCCTCGCCAGGCCGCTCCACGGCGTGCTCCTGATACCAGCGCGCCGGCTTGACGTACCAGCCGGAGAGGTCTTCCTCCGAGCGCAGGTACGTCTTTGACAGCGGCGGACGCCCGAAGGGGATCCCGGGCTCGCGACCGATCAGCACCACGCGGCCGCGAAAGCCCTCTTCGCGCAGCGTCACCGCGGCGTTTCCCCCGGCGAGGCCGCCGCCCACGATCACGATCGGCGGACCGTCGTCTGTCACGGACATCGCCGGCACCACCGATCGCTCCACGCGCCTCTATGCATTTGAGAACAGGGGGATGTTCGCACCGCTGGCGGGAGCCATGCGGCCGTCGAGCACGGCGACGATCAGCTCTGCGACGTCGCCAGGTGTGAGACCAGGGCGAAGGTCGGGATTGGCGCGACGGAGCATCTCCGTGTCGACAGCGCCCGGGCTGATGCAGATAGCGCTTATGCCGTGCGCCCTGCCCTCCACGGCGATCGCCTCGGTCAGACCGATAACCCCGTACTTGGACACGTTGTATGCGGCGAGCCCCGGAAACTTCTCGGTCGCGTACACGCCCGACAGCGACGCGATGTTGACGATCCGCCCTTCGCCTGCGGCACGCATCGCAGCGTACGCTGCGCGGCAGCACAGAAACGAGCCGGTCAGGTTGACCGCGAGCGTCTGCTGCCAGATCTCCGATGTCGTCTCGAGGAACGGCGCGGGTGTCAGCACGCCGGCCGCGCAGACGAGCGCCACAGGCGGACCCGCCGCCTCGGCGGCGGCAAAGAGCTGCTCGACGTCCTCGGGATTGCTGACGTCGCTCGCAACGACGGTCGCCTCTCCGCCCGCGTCTCGCACGCTCCGCGCGATCACGTCGAGTGCCTCCTGGTCGCGGGCGGCCAGGACGACGTGCGCGCCGGCGGCCGCGATCGCTTCGGCGGTGGCGGCTCCGATCCCGCGGCTGGCGCCGGTCACGACCGCGACCCTCCCCGCCAGCCAATGCGACGACTCAGCCACCGATCGCCACCCCGGTGCCGGCGTTTGCGACTTGCGTGTAGAGCTGCTCGTGCGCGTCGAGGCTCCGCTCGAGATCGAGGTTGCTTTCGGCGTGCTCGCGGCATTTCGAGCGTGACAGCGCGGCGGCCCGCGTGACGGCGTCGGCTGCCGCGTCGATGTCGTCCGGCGCGACCAGCCAGCCTGTCTCGCCGTCGACGATCACCTCGCCCAGCGCGCCGCGCCTGAACGCCACGACAGGGGTGCCGCACGCCTGCGCCTCGGCGGCGACCATCCCGAACGGCTCGTCCCATCTGGCCGGGCAGAGCACGACCGCCGCGGCGGCCATCGCCTCCCAGAGAGACCTCCGCGGCACGCCCGGGCGAACGCAGACGCCGGGATCCTCCCGTCGCGGGTCGATCTGCTCGCGCGTGTAATCCACGTCGTAGCAATCGCCGTAGACATCGATGCGGATGCGCGCCGCAAGCGCGATGCGGATAGCCTCGGCGGCTCCCTTCTCGGGGCTCAGCCTGCCGGCGAAGATCGCGCTCTGCCCGGCCGCCGGCGACCAGTCGATCGAGCGCGTTGGTATGTACGGTGGCAGGATCGCGTCGACGCGAGCAACGCGGCGCCAGGCGTCTGCGTGGAACGCAGACACGGCTGCGACCGTCGGGCGCGGGCCGTGCCGGGCCGCCTGACGAAGCGCGCCGGCAAGCACCGCGTCGGGCGGCAGGTGAAGCGTGTGCAACACCGGCGCGCGCAGTTCGGTCGCGAGCGTGACCGCCGGCGCGTCGAAGGCGTGGTTGTGCACTACGTCATACGATTCGCGGCGCACGGCGCGGTAGACGCTGGCGAAGGCTCTCTCCGCCGCGCCCGACTCGGCCGCCGCCGGGCCGCGAGCGGCGCGATACAGCGTCGACTCGAGGGCCTGGGGGTCGACCCCGGTGTCGATCACCTCAACACCGAGCACCTCTGAGCCCGAAGCGGCGTACAGGTGAACATCGTGGCCTCTGCCGAGGAGGCCTCGTGCGAGATCGGATACAAACGCCTGCGATCCGCCCCGGTTTGGCTCGCGGATGGCGCTGACGAGCGGGGCGACGATCGCGACCTTCATCGCGCGATCACCTTGAAGGCGAGGTCGCGCGGGGGATTGATCCCCAGGACGTCGTAGGAAACCCGTCGCGTTCGCTCGCGACGGACCTCCCCGGCGACGGCTGGGTAGAAGATCTCGATGAGTTCGACAGCCTCTTCATGGCTCGCGAACTCGAGGAATATCTCTCCGTCAAACCGCACGTACTCATAGCCATGCTCTGCGAGCCAGCGGACGTTGTTTGGCCAGACGATCACGACGCGACCACCGGGCCTGCAGGCCCGCTCCATCTCGGCCAGGCCGGCCTCGCCGCCGTGCCCCGCTGCCGGCGTGAGCGCCGAGCAGGCGATGACCATGTCGGCACAATCGTCAGGCACGGGGATCTGATCGAAGAAACCATGGCTGACGCGCGCCATGTCAGTAGCGCCGGGCAGGCCGAGCTTGCGCCTGAGGATCTCACGCAAAGGCGCGGCCGGCTCGATCGCCACCAGCTCGCGTGCGCGCCCGATCAAATCCAGCGTCAAGCGGCCCGTGCCGGCAGCCACCTCGACGATCCGCTCTACGCTTGCTGGCAGCCAGCCAATCACGTCCGGATGCAGCCGCTCCGCGTTGATCAGCCGGTCATACAGATCCGGCTCGAGTCGGTACAACAGCTCCCAGGCCAGCGCGATGTCGGTTTCCGGGTCGCCGGTTCCGTCGGGAAGGAACCGTCTCGCCTCCTCCGGCGTGAGCACGTGGAGATCGGCGGCGCTGTAGCGCGTTCGCAAGTCGCGACCATGTCGTTGGCGCGTCTCAGACGTGATCACGGACTTCCGCCCAGTTCTTGTCGGTCTCCCACAGCCGGACCGACCGCAGCGATCCCTCCGGGAGCTCTGGACGGACTCGCTCCCAGAACGCGGCGGCAAGATTCTCGGCTGTCGGGATGACCCCCGCCAGCCACTCAACGTCCGTATTGAGGTTGCGGTGATCCACATCGCGGATGATCTCCCGACAGATGATGTCTGACAGGAGCTTCAGGTCCAACACGTAGCCCGTGGCCCGATCAATCTCGCCGCCGACGACGACCTCGAGGACATAGTTGTGCCCGTGCAGATTCGCGCACTTACCAAACAGGCGCTGATTCTCTTCGTCGGATAGGAGCGGGTCATACAGCTGGTGGGCAGCATTGAACGACTCACGACGGCTGACGAGAACGGCCGCCGAGCGCGAGCCGCCATCCACGCCGGTGGCGACCGCAATTGGCTCACTTCGATCGTCATCGGCCACTTTGACCCTCCTGACTCCCTCGCGACGCCGAAACTGGACACCGACGATACCGGCTCATTTCGAGGCGGGACCGTAGCTCGGGGATCCCGCAGCTCTCGCCTAGCCAAGCTCCCCCCACGAGTAGAACGGCTTGAGCCCGCGTGCGCGACCAATGGGCGCAAGCACCGCGAACATCGCTCGCTGTGCCGCCCAGGGCGCGATCGTTGCTCGTGTGTCCTGGGTCAGCTGAGAAAACGTCACGGCGACCTGCTGCATCGACGGCCGGCCGTCCGCTGAGAGCCGTCCCGCACGAGCCAGCTCGGAGAACGTGACGAGCTGGTCCTCCAAGCGTCCCGGTACGTCAAAGGTCACGCGGGTACGACCGTCGAGGTCGGGAAGCGCTCGCTCGAGCTGGGATGCATGTGTTCGGGCGGCCCCGGCGCACCCGCGGTCGTCTCGATGTCGCAGACGAGCCCCTTCTGTGGGCAGCCGTCGGCCATGGCCTTAGGCTGCTGACGCCAGGCGCTGGTGGTGTCTGACGTAGCGCTCGTGATCGGTAAGGCTTGGGGCATGAATCAAACTGTCACGAGCAGGGAGCAGAGCGCCTGTAGTGCTGGGTGTTGCGAGCGTGGAGGATGAACGGTTGCCTACCGCGGCTCCGGCGATGGCCGAGCCGCCGAGCGCGATCGCGGCCATCGCCGCTCCCGCGATCAAGAGCTGCTTGGGTCGCGTCAGCATCATCGTTGTTCCTTTCATGGTCCGGGCTCTACCCGGGTATGAGATCCAGAATGGCTGCGGTCCCTGTGAGCGACGCGAGATGAACCTGAGGATCTCCAACGAGCGCCCGAAGGCGCCTCTGAGCCGGCGTGCGCTCAGACCCCGCTGGTGGGCCTCGCGGGCGTTTCGGCTTGCTCGCCGGCCTGCATGACCGGAAGCGTCACGGTGAACACCGCGCCGCCGTCGAGCGCGTTCCCGGCATGTACTTCGCCGTGATGCGCCTGCACGATCGCCTTGACGATCGCGAGGCCCAGGCCAGCGCCGCCGGGCCCGCGGGTTCGCCCTCCCTCGGTGCGCCAGAAGCGGTCAAACACGCGGTCTCCGGCGTCGGCAGGCAGGCCGGGCCCGTGGTCGCGGACCTCGAGCACCGCTCGATCGCCTTCGCGTCGAACGCTGATCTCGATCGCCGTCTCGGCGGGGGTGTGAATCACCGCGTTGCGAGTCAGGTTCGCGATCACCTGACGCAGCTGCTCGGGATCGGCGAGCACCCTCACGGCGCCGTTCGCCGTGAGGCGAACCTCACGCTGCGGAGCGACCGCCCGCGTGTCCTGAACAACGTGCTCGGCGAGCTCGCGCAGGTCCACCGGGACGAGTCGCATTTGTGGGAGCTCGTCGAGGCGTGCGAGTAGGAGGAGGTTCTCGACGAGGACGCCCATCCTGGCTGCCTCCGTCTCGATTCGAGCCATCGCTCGTTCGAGGTCCTCGGGTTCGTTTGCGGCGCCAAGGCGGAACAGCTCGGCGTAGCCACGGATGGACGCGAGCGGGGTACGCAGCTCGTGCGAGGCGTCCGACAGGAAGCTGCGCAGGCGTTCTTCGCTCTCGCCACGAGCCACGAATGCCTGCTCGATCTGCGCCAGCATCTCGTTCAGCGACGCTCCCAGGCGCCCAACCTCCGTCCGCTGGTCGTCCGGACTGACGCGGCGCGCGAGATCTCCGTGCGCGATCTCGCTCGCGACCCGCCCCATTCGCTCCAGCGGCCGCAATCCCAGACGGATCACCACCCACCCGAGCGCTATCAGCGCGATGATCACCCCGCCACCAACCAACAGCTCGACGACGATCAGTCGCTGAAGCGTCTGATCCACTTCCCGTAGCGGCACCGCGATCACCAGAACCCGGCCGCCGGAGATCGAGAGCGCGACCGCGCGGTAGCGCAAGTCCGAGCCAGATTTCGAGTCGACGGTGAACAGACGAAGCCGCATCGACTTGAACTGCGAGATCGGGAGCTTAGCCGGCAGCGCAGGAGCTGACGGGGCGGCCTCGCCATAGGTGAACGAGTGGATCTCGGTCACCTTGCCATCCGCGTTCAGCAGCTCGCCGTAGGTCCCGGAGGTCTGAAACGTGGTCGGCGCCTCGCCGGTGCTGGCCCCCGACCCGACGCCCTTGGTCGCGGTCCGGCCAGGGTGTATCAGACCGAACGCGACCGATACCGGAAGCCTGGAGTCGGCCACCTGCTGATCGACCCTTGTGAACAGAAACGAGCGCTGCTCCTCGTAGGTCACGATCGCGGCGGAGGCCAGCCCCACCGCGACCAACGCAACGAGACCGAGCAGCAGGCGCGCGCGCAGCGACACGCGGCTCAGCTCTTCGGCAGCCGCAGGGCGTAGCCGACGCCGCGCACCGTGTGCAGCAGCGGCGGCCCTTCGGCGTCGATCTTCTTGCGCAGGTAGCTAGCTGTAAGACCCGAGCAGGTTGTTCAGTCGGTTGATGGGTGTCTCTCGCCCGATGGCTTGGTGTCGTCGTTGATGGTTGTAGGTCCATAGCCAGCCGTCAAGGGCTGCGGTGCGTTCTGTGCTGTCGCGGTAGATCGCTCCGTATGCCCAGCCAGCGAGCATGGTGCGGATGAAGCGCTCAGCCTTGCCGTTGGTCTGTGGGCGGCGAGGCCTGGTGCGCAGGTGGCG
>Ga0210388_10000266_pt1 | contig 45521 bp, 29 predicted proteins | sample IncBWC19OmetaG_FD_155485 | JGI IMG/M metagenome (GOLD analysis project Ga0210388, IMG submission 155485) | Forest soil microbial communities from Barre Woods Harvard Forest LTER site, Petersham, Massachusetts, United States - Inc-BW-C-19-O ...
GCGCATGGAAGGAAACAAATTCCTGCCGGCGCTCATGCTGTCGCTGGTCATGATCTTCCTCGTGCTGGCCGCGCAGTTCAACAGCTTCCGCGACCCGTTCATCATCCTGCTCGGCTCCGTGCCGCTGGCGATGTTCGGCGCGATCATTTTCTGTTTCCTGAAAATGCCGAGCCCGATGGTGCCGTTCTGGACGCATGGCTGGACCACCACTTTGAACATCTACGCCCAGGTGGGCATGGTCACGCTCGTCGGGCTCGTGTCGAAGAACGGCATCCTCATCGTGCAGTTCGCGAACGAACTCCAGCGCGCCGGCCGCACGAAGCTGGCCGCCATCCGCGAAGCGTCGCTGCTGCGATTGCGCCCGGTGTTGATGACCAGCGTCGCGACCGTGGCGGGCCATTTCCCGCTCACGATGGTCACCGGCGCGGGCGCGGCGGCGCGCAATTCCATCGGTCTGATCGTGGTGTCCGGAATGTTCATCGGCACGATCTTTACGCTGCTCGTCATCCCGTCCATTTACATGTTGCTCGCCAAGGATCATTCTCACGAAGCGCCTAAAATCCCGGGGACAACCGAAACTTCCCATGAGTGAAACCCCGACCAACCCGCCGGCTGCGCCACCCGCAACTCCAACGGCTCCGCCGCCCGAAAAAAAGAGCGGCTTTAATTTCAATTCGCCGCTGTTTCTCGTACCCGCCGCCATCGTGCTCGCAGTGCTGCTGTATCTCGGCCTTGGTTATCTGGCCGTCGTGCTGACGCATGAATCCACCGACGATGCCTTCATCGCCGGCCATGTCGTTTCGATCGCGCCGCGCATCGCCGGTCAGGTCGTGAACGTTCACGTGCTCGACAACCAGATGGTCCATTCCAACGATCTCCTCGTGGAAATCGATCCGGCGGATGACGCCGTTGCCGTCGCGCAAAAGCAAGCCGCGGCGGCCTCGCAGGACGCCAATTTCCGCACCGTGGTTGCGGCATATGAACTGATGCAGTCGAAGGTCAATACGGCGGAGGTTTCAGCGCGCAAAGCCGTGGCGGATGCCGCCGCCTCCGCCGCGACGGCGACCAACGCCCAGGCAAACTTCCAACGTTCGCAGGACTTGACCAAGGACAATACGATTTCCAAGCAGGAATTTGATGCCGCCCAGGCCGCCAATGACAGTGCGCAGGCCAATTTTAAATCCGCGCAGGAAAACGTGGAGGAGGAAAACTCCAAGGTGGACGAGGCGAAGAAACAACTCGACGCCGTGTTCGCGGAAAAGGACATGGCGCTCTCGCAGTTGAACGAGGCCCAGACCAACGTCGCCGCCGCGCAGTTGACCCTGTCGTACACGAAGATTTTTGCGCCATGCGATGGCCGCGTGACGCGCAAGGCCGTCGAGACCGGCGACTATCTGCAGGCCGCCCAGCAGATCATGTCCATTGTGCCGCCGGAAGTCTGGGTCGTCGCGAATTTCAAGGAATCGCAGCTCAAGAAAATGCAGCCCGGCCAGCATGTGGATGTGGAGATTGATGCGCTCGGCGGACGCATATTTTCCGGCAAGCTGGACAGCGTGCAGGCCGGCAGCGGCGCGGCCTTCAGCCTGTTGCCGCCGGAAAATGCGACCGGCAACTTCGTGAAGGTTGTCCAGCGCGTGCCGGTGAAGATCCTTTTTGACGAACCTTTGCCCGCCGACAAGGTGCTCGGCCCGGGCATGTCCGTCGAACCCAGTGTGCAGGTCGGTTCCTTCGCGCCATCGGACTGGCTCGTGGCGCTGGTCGCGATCGGGCTGGCGATCATGGCGGTTTTCGCTTTCAAATTTTTTGCCGGTGACGAAGACAAAAAATGATTTATAGCGGTTTAAGGAAAGTTATGGCCGTTGATTTTCGTCTATTTTCTCCCTCACCCGCCATAGCCGCTGTCGCTGCTCCCGCTGGGAGAGGGGGAAACGCTCCCTGCTTCAAACGCCGGCCAGTGGCTGGATTGGAGCACAGCGCATTCAAAAAAAGAAAAAGCCAACGTGGCTGTTCCTTCTCCCCAAGGGAGAAGGTCAGGATGAGGGGGAAGGCGGCACCCAGTCCCTTTTATGTGTGCTTAAAAATTGAACGATCACTTTCCCCTCACCCCGGCCCTCTCCCTCAGGGAGAGGGAGAAACGCTCGCAGCGTCTCGACGATGGTACGCGCCAGGTAATTCAGGGGTGCTAGAGCACAACGTTGGGAATTTTATCGTTTTCAAATTCGATCAGACTGATTTCCATGGCTGACGCACCGCAACAGGTATGGCAACCGAAGCATAACCCGTGGCTCATCACGGTCACGGTGATGCTGGCGGTGTTCATGGAGGTGCTGGATACGAGCATCGCCAACATCGCCCTGCCCCACATCGCCGGCAGCCTCTCGGCCACCTCGGAGGAGGCGACCTGGGTCCTCACCAGCTATCTCGTCTCAAACGCCATCGTGCTGCCGATGACCGGCTGGCTGGGAAACCGTTTCGGGCGCAAAAAAGTCCTGCTCACGTGCATCTTCATGTTCACGTTCGCCTCCGCGCTGTGCGGGCTGGCGTGGGATTTGCCGACGCTCGTGATCGCGCGGATTCTCCAGGGCTTCGGCGGCGGGGCGATGGTGCCGATCGCGCAGGCCATCATGCTCGAAAGTTTTCCGCCGCAAAAACGCGGCGCGGCCATGGCGGTGTTCGCCCAGGGCGTGGTCGTGGCACCGATCCTCGGCCCGACCATCGGCGGGTGGATCACGGACAATTATTCCTGGCGCTGGATCTTTTACATCAACCTGCCGGTCGGTATTTTTGCGTGGCTCATGTCGAAATGGCTCGTCGAAGACCCGCCGTACATCAAACGTAATATCCTGGCGACAATCGACTACGTCGGCTTCGGGCTGCTGGCGGTGTGGCTGGGGACGATGCAGATCGTCCTTGACAAGGGCCAGGAAGCCGACTGGCTCGGCGCGATGTGGGTGCGCTGGTTCATGGTCATCTCGGTCATCGCGTTTTTTGCGTTCATCTGGTGGGAATTCCGCGTGGAACATCCGCTGGTGGACCTGCACGTTTTCAAAAGCCGGAATTTCACCATCGGTTTGATCCTGATGACCTCGCTCGCGGCGATCCTTTACGGGACGACCGCGTCGCTGCCGCTGTTCCTGCAAAATTTGATGGGTTATCCCGCGCTGCAGAGCGGCTATGCGATGTCGCCCCGCGGTATCGCGGCGTTTGCGGCGACGATGTGCGTGGGCCGCGTCATGGGCAAGATCCGTGCGCGCTGGCTCCTGTGTTTCGGCTTCATCCTGCTGGCCTACTCGTCATTCGTGCTGGCGGGAATCAATTTGCAGGTCGGCAGAATCAACGTCATCTGGCCGAGCATCCTGAACGGCATCGCCATCAGCTTTATTTTCGTACCGCTCACGACGGCGACGATGAGCCAGCTGGGCCAGGCGCAGATCGGCAACGCCAGCGGCCTCTACAACCTCATGCGCAACCTCGGCGGCAGCATCGGCATCGCGTTCGTGACGACGATGCTCGAGCGCGGCGCGCAGACGCACCAGGCCTTGATGGTCGGGCACCTGACGGCGGCCGACCCGGCCTTCCGGGAACAGCTCGCGGCGGCGAAAAGTGTCTTGGGCCAGCACACCGATCCGGCGACCGCGACGATGCAGGCCTACAACGCCGTCTATTCGCTGCTCCAACAACAGGCCAGCCTGTGGGCGTACGTGGACAACTTTTTCGTGTTCGGCGTCCTGGCCCTTTGCGGCATCCCGCTCGTTTTCTTTTTTCAGCGTCCGAAATATGCGCCCCAGAAACCTGCGGCGGGTGGACATTAAGGGTCGCCGGAGCAATTTAAGAAAGACTTCGATCCCTACAACCTGTCAATAACTATGCCGGGACCCGTTTTAGTATCTCTATTGCACTTGAATCAATTGCTGGACCGGCAGGTTTTGTGTGCTTATGGCCGTCTGAGCGAACAAATATGAGAGCATTGTAAAAACTTCTTCATTTGATTTTTCGTCATCGCTTAGGGCATCGGTGACACGGTAGATTTTTCCCAGATAGGGGACGCTACATAAAACGTGGTCGATTTTTTTATACTTATCATATGTAAGCGTCATGGTTGGCCGAACTTTTAGCTGTCTGTAGACAGGCCCCGAAGAATTGGTGCCTATGATATGCGAGGATGTCACCACCGCATACAGGCCGTCTTCGTCGTTCGTATATAAAACGGTTCCCTTTGAATATGGCTGGCTACCTGCCTTGGTTTCATTTTCCAGAAATTCTTTTTCCTGCCATGCCGTCCAGTACATGGCGCTTTCAAATGTCCTGGTAGAGATGGTTATTTGTTTGTTAATGATAGCCTGCACCAGATTGCTTGCGTCAACCAGCTTCATATCTGAAGGATCGGTGTCATACACAAAGTTAGTCGTGTCCGGCTGCATGGCATCGGCATATTGCGAAAAATCTCTGCCGGAGGAGCGGTCAATGAAGTGTGGGGTTTGTTGGGATTGGGAGACTACAATATTCCCCTGGTCATTCGCCGCCACCGACAAATTTGCGCCAACGGCGCTTACGACATCTGCCAACGAAGGGTTTCTTTTATCCTTTTGATAGGTCACATTCGTGGTGGTCGTGCCGGTGAGGGTGTCAACATTCAACATGTGGTACAATTGCGCATCGTGCAGGTCGGCGCAAAATTGCAAAAAGTTCCCGTAAGTGGGGCTGCCCGGACTATTTATCATGATTTCATAATTCGTTTTTATCTGTATGCAGTTGGTAAAGATGGCATTGGTGATATACGCGGCGGTGTTCGGGCTTAGCTGCGCCAGTGAAATTCTTTCTTTATCACCCAAATCGGTAACAACATTGGCCGTCAAACTGTTCGTGATAAAGGTTTGAACATCGGTTGGAATGGAAGACTTGGGAACCGTGATTTCGCTGACTGAGGCGGCGCCGGCCGGGACAGCGGTTTTTATAAACGACGAAACGAGGGGGTCTATCGGGTCGCCGTTGGGCGAACTGACCGTGATGGAATTGATATAAGATGAAACGGCAAATGAATCATGACAATTTGTTATCTCTAAAAGCAAATTCGGGCTTAACGCTTTTTTTTGGACAATAAAACTGTCTCCGTTCCAGGATATATCGTTTGAAGAGAGGCTCGAATTCGTGACCTCCGCCAAAAATGGGGCGGCATTGGCCATCAGTTTGGGCCGGATCAAAAATGCATTCGCATCATTTGTCACCAAATCGAATCTTGACTTCGCGATCCCTGCAACTTCCGCGACCAATCGCGGATCCAGGCCGCCGGTTTTGATGGTAATGGCCGTGCCGGTGAAATTGGTGTTGACGGCATTGGTTTTAAAACGTTGCCATTCGACCCGACCGATGATTGTACGCGCTATCAGGTCCGCGCTAAAGCCTTGTTCGTAAAAACTCAGGTAAAGCTTGTCGGTGATGGGCGCTAAAACCGCCTGGACCAGATTCGTACCCGTCAACGGCACAAAAGAAAACAGCGGCGTTTGCACCTCGCCAACGTTTGCCTGTCCGCCGTAGGTAAGCGCATTGGCTACCTGGCTTGGAATAGTTCCAAGGGGAACGCCAGTATCGGTTACGGGTTTGGTTGTCGTCCTTGTATTTCCACCCTGGAGTTGCAGCGAGGTCGTCAACTGGTATTGCGAGCTGATCGAGCCAAGTTGGATATAATAAACCGGGTCGTCATTCTGCAACCGTGCCAGATTCAGCAACAACTGTTTGTTGCTTTCATCCCCGTAGATGGCAGAGTAATTCGTAAAATCGCTCTGGAGCATCCTATTCGCGCAGCCCGTGAGCACCGCAACTCCAGCGGTTAATAGTATTAAAGCCCACGTCGCAAAATGCCTGTTATAATTTTGCATAACCAGATTCCTTTCCCAAATTTATTCTTGCAGTGAATGCCCGGCCATGTAGAAGCGCCGATACATCATAATTTTTAATTATTTGCATTATGTCAAGTAAAAAACGGGGGTTTTAACTCCTATCGGAAACCCCTGCAAAAGCCGCACGATGTGCGGGGTGGTGTCCGGGCCTGTTGGCTAGAAATGCAGAGATTTACGACGGTATGATCAAGGCACAGCCTCGACACTACACCTTTTGCAGAGGTCTCCGGCAGGGTTAATGAATTTATCGTTACGTTAACCCAAGGCAGGTGTTCCTCGCGGATCGGCCCGGAACACCAACCTTGGGCTGAATGACATTACCCCTTTTGGGTAGTTAACACAGATTTTTTATTGTTGACAAAGACTGCAAGGATGGCTATGGTGTATCCGTCCCGCACGCGGGACGCGATAGGACGGATTCCGGTCAACGGAGTTCGAGTCTGGCATAGAGTTTTGCGGGCTACTCCTGCGCCAAGGCTTCCGCCTTCTCCCGCATGCGGGATACGGCGGACAAGATGGAGGACAAGGTGTTCTTTGACATAGCCACGAAGTGGCGCTTGATATGAGTGAGGCATCGGGCTCGAGGCGGGGCTGAATGGCTCGATTTGAGTCATTCCAGCCCTGCCGGAGGGCTGGCACCATACCCTTCAACCCAAAATGTCGCTTATGTTCGTTTAAGCCGGCGAAAATCTACGCGTATGTTCGCTTATGTTCGGATAAATTCGCTTATGTTCGCTTAACAGAGAAATTTTTTACCACAGAGACGCAGGGCACGGAGAGGTCCTGCCGAGCAAATGCTCGGCGCTCCGACAAAGCTGTGTCCTAGTTGGTCAAACATAGTCAAAGTTGATTGATGCAGTCGAAGGACGAAGACGACGGTTAAAGACAATATTACGAAACGAACCCAATTTCCGAGCCGAAAACCCCATTACCAGCCAAGTGAATCGGGGTAAATCAGAGTAAATCCGACCAAAAAATTGGTCGAGGGGCGAGAGACGAGGGCCTGAAATATATCTCGAACCGGGGCGTTTTGCACCGGGCTTTAATTGGGGCGGCGGGGCACCGCCCTACCAATTCATGTTTTGATATGCGCCGCATACAGCTCTTCCAGCCGGTCGAGCATGCGGTCGATGCTGAAATTCTTTTCCACAAACATTCGACCGTTCTCCGTCATGGCCTTGGTCATGGCCTTATCCGAAATGGCCGTACGGATCGCCGCCGCGAGGGCTTCGGAATTATTCGCGGGGAAAATCCGGCCGGTCTCGCCGTCCCGTATGATTTCCGGGATGCCGCCGACATCGCTGCCGACGACAGCTGTCTTGCAGGCGAGCGCCTGCAAACCGATCTGCGGCACGCCCTCGTGTTTCGTGGAAGGGATGCACAGCACATCGAGGGTGCGCAAAACGGCCGGGACGTCCTCCCGATGCCCGGCCAGGGTCACCACGTCGCCGATCTGCAATTCGGCGATTTTCTTTTCGATGTTCGCGCGTATCGGGCCGTCCCCGACAATGACGAAGCGCGCCGGGAAATTTTCCGATTTCAGTTTCGCCGCCGCCTCCAAAAACGTCGTGTGCCCCTTCCACGAGCGTAACACCGAAACCATGCCGACCAACGGATAGCCGGATTCCTTGCCCGGCAGTTCAACCCGCCCGCCTTCGGGTGAAAATAATTCCAGGTCGATGCCGGTCGGCAGCGTGGTGATGCGGTCGGCCGGTATCTGGAATATTTTTTGAAAATGGGCGGTGATCTTGTCGCTCGTGGTCAGCACGTGGTCGGCAAGTTTTTTGAACACGATGCCGCTGGAGAAGGTGTTCGGATAATCCACGTCGATATGCCGGGTGCGAATGATGAGCGGCACGCCGGCGAGCCGGCCAGCGACGCCGAGCAGCCAGCCATCGCGCGAGCTGTGCGGATTGAGGACCTGGATTTTTTCGCGCCGCAACCAGCGCGCCAGCCGGAGGGCATCGAGCGGAAAACGGGGCCGGGCAAAATTAACGTCCAGGACGGGAATCCCCGCCGCGTCCGCGCGTTGAAAGATGACGCTGGCGCGCGGTGCGATCAGCCGGACCTCGCAGCCGCGCCTTTGGAAACCGCGCAGCTCGGCGAGCACGCGGTGTTCCTGCCCGCCCCAACCGGTGGACGCTTCCGAGTGGGCGATGCGCCAGCGGCGCGAGGCTACGGTCATTGCGAAATGTTTCACGAACCCGGCGGCGGGCGCAATCTTTCAATGCCCGCCGGAAAGACATTCGTGTTCAGACGCTAAAGGTGGGGCGAGCGTCCCCGCGAGCCGCTTAAACCCAAGGCTCACGCCGGCTCGCGAGGACGCTCGCCCCACCGCTTTCTCGAAACAAGGGCACTGCCGGTCATTTGTCGTAGTGGACGCACGGGAGGCCATCTGTTAAAAATTGGCCGATGTCCGACCTTTTACAGCCGTCCGCCGACAAGCTGATATTCGTCGACCCGTCCTCGGTTGCGCGGCGGTTGCTGTGGCATCTGTTTTCCCTTGGTTCACGGCGCGTCACGCAGGTCGACCGGCACGAACGTTTTGAAAAACCTGGCGCGCACCTTTTCTGGGTGCAATCCGGCGAGGGCGAACTGGAATACAAATCCTCGAAGTTCGAGCTGAAGCGCGGCCGGAAAGTCTGGCTCGCGGACATGAGCAAGCCGCGCACCTATCTCCCCACGGCCGGGAAACACCTGACGATCTGCGGCTTTCGCTTCGGCGGACCGGGCCTGGAATTCTGGCACGAGGAACTCAGCCGGTCGGATAATCCGGAATTTTCCATCGACGATTTTCGCTTTGTCACGGCGACCCACAGCGAACTGCTCCGGCTCGTGCGCCGCAAACCCACGGGCTGGGAATGGCAGGTACACCAGCGCATCACGGAAATGATGGGCAAGCTGCTCATCTCGCGCGAGCTGCTCACCTCGCCCCACGCGGAATTGCCCCTGCCGGTGATGCGCGTGTTGAACGCCGTCGCCGCGAACCCGTTGCGCGACTGGAAGGCGAAGGAACTCGCCGTCATCGGCAAGGTCAGCTACTCCGGGTTGCGCGCCGCCTTCCAGAAATCCGGCCAGGGCACGGTGCATGAGCATATCCAGCGCGCCCGGCTCGACCAAGCGCGGCTGCTGCTGGCCGACAAGCGGCTCTCGGTCAAGGACGTCTCCGGCCAGTTGAACTTCTCGAGCGAATTTTACTTCAGCCACTTTTTCCGCCACCATACCGGCATGACCCCCACGGAATTCCGACAGCACCTGAAGGGTTAAACTTTAACCGCAGAGAACGCAGAGAACGCAAAGATGAAAAAAACATTTCGCTATTTGAAAATTCTCTGCGCCCTTTGCGTTCTTTGCGGTTCAAAATCTTTTGCGCAAAACACCGAAGTCCAATATCTAAGCGGCCACGGCAAGGACGATGCGGTCCCGTGGCATTTCTTCTGCACCGCCAACGCGCATTCCGGCTACTGGACGAACCTGCCCGTACCCTCCTGCTGGGAACTGCACGGGTTCGGCTATATCAATTACCACCGCGACGCCACGAATTCCTACGACGAGCGCGGCCTTTACGAGAAACAGTTTACCGTGCCGCCAGGCTGGGCCGGCAAACGCATCTTTCTCGTTTTCGATGGCGCGATGACCGACACGAGCGCGAAGATGAACGGCCTGAGCTGCGGCCCCATGCATCAGGGCGCGTATTACCGTTTCAAGTACGAGGTCTCCAAGCTCGTGACTTTTGGTGAACCGAACGAACTCGAGGTCACGGTTGCCAAACATTCCGCCAATGCCTCCGTGAACGGCGCCGAACGCACCGGCGATTACTGGATGTACGGTGGCATCTTCCGGCCGGTCTATCTTGAAGCCATGCCGCAGGAATTCATCGGCCACGTGGCGGTTGACGCCCGGGCGGATGGAACATTTTCCGCCAAAGCTTATGTGGATGGCGCGACCAACGGCGCGGCTAACGAAGAGATTGAGGTGCAGATCCAGACGCTCGATGGAAAAAACGTCGGCCCTGCCTTCCACAGCGGAATCACCTCCGGCGACGCCGGATGTGAAATCTCAGATTTGAAATCCAAAGTCCGCAAACCGAAACTTTGGACGGCCGAAACACCCAATCTTTACCAGGCGGTTTTTCGGCTCAAGCAAAACGGCACGGTCATCCACGAGATTTCCCAGCGCTTCGGCTTTCGCACGTTTGAAGTCCGCGATGGCGACGGCCTTTACCTCAACGGCCACCGCGTCATCTTGAAAGGCTGCGACCGGCATTCGTTCTGGCCGGATTCCGGGCGGGCGTTGAGTTCCGCCGTGCAGCGCCTCGATGTCGAGACCATCAAGGCCATGAACATGAACGCCGTCCGCATGTCGCATTATCCTCCGGACGCGGAGTTTCTCGATGTGTGCGACGAACTCGGCCTTTACGTCCTGGATGAACTCGGCGGCTGGCACAAATTTTACGACAACGAGACCGGCCCGGAACTCGTGAAGGAGATGGTCACGCGCGACGCCAGCCATCCCTCGATCGTGTTCTGGGACAACGGCAATGAAGGCGGCTTCAACACCAACTTCGACACGCTTTTCGGAAAATACGACCTCCAGCAGCGCCGCGTGCTACATCCGTGGGCGCCGTTCAACGGCGTGAACACGGTGCATTACCTGCCCTATGACCGCGCCATCCTGGCGTGCGACGGCACCGCGCTTTCCTATCACAAAAACGATTATCTGGTATGGAGCAATTCACCGCAGAAGTGGATCTACATGCCCACGGAATTCATCCACGGCCTGTACGATGGCGGCGCGGGTGCGGGGCTGGCGGACACCTGGAACCTGATGTCGCACAGCAAATACATCGGCGGCGGTTTCATCTGGGCATACCTGGACGAAGGCATCAAGCGCGCGGACAACGGCCAGATCGATGTGAGCGGCAACGAAGCGCCCGACGGCATCGTGGGTCCGTACCGCGAACGCGAGGCAAGCTTTTACGCCATCAAACAAATCTGGTCGCCCATTCAGATCCTGGAAACGAACCTGCCGGAAAATTTCGACGGAAAGCTGACGGTGGAAAACCATTTCAGCTTCACCGACGCGAATCAGTGCAGGTTCACCTGGCAGTTGCGGCGGTTCATTCCCCCTAATCGGGCCGGCTCCAATGACGAAACCATCAGCGCCGAAGGAACGGCCTCAGTTGGTTCAATCCCGCCGAACGGCCGCGGCAAGCTGCGTCTGCATCTGCCGGGAAACTTCCGGCGCCTGGTCAACATGACCGAAGGCGATTATCTCGCCGTGCGCGTGGACGATCCGTCCGGGCACGAGCTGTGGACGTATGTCTGGCCTTTGCGTCAGCGAAAAATCCTGTCCGACAACGCCGGGATCATCGCGACCGCGGAATCTTCGGAAACGAACAACGGGGTGACGGAACTAAAGGGCGCGGGCATCGTCGCCCGGATCGAAAACGGCGAACTCATTTCGGTCGAGCGTGACGGGACAAAGTTTTCATTGAACAACGGCCCGCGCATCGCCGGCACGAATTCCGTTCTCCAGCAGGTTTCCTGGCAATTGCGCGACGATGGCTGGTTGCGGTGCGATTACACCTACGCCGCCGATGGGACGAATGATTTCTTCGGCGTGATTTTCGATTATCCGGAAAACCTGGTGAAATCGAAGCGCTGGTTTGGCGACGGCCCGTATCGGGTCTGGCAAAACCGCCGCGAGGGCGTCACGCCCGGGCTCTGGCAGAATGATTATAACAACACCATCACCGGCTGGAGCGGCTGGGTGTATCCCGAATTCAAGGGCTGCTTTGCGAACGTGCGCTGGTTGCAACTGGAGACCGCCGAGGGCGAGATCACCGTCATCCCGGAGAAGATTCCCTTCGTGCAGGTTTTGACGCCGGAATTCCCGCCGGAAAAACTGGCCGGCAACACCATCGCCCGCCTGCCGGATTGCGGCCTCGGTTTTCTGGACGCGATCCCGGCGATGGGCAGCAAGTTTCAACGCGCCTCGGTGGTCAGCCCTTCCGGCACCACCGCCATCGCCCATGGCAGATTTCATAATACTTTATTCATTTATTTTGGAAAATTGCCTTGAACAATTACCAGAACGTGGCCAAATAGAGTGACCCATGAAAAAATCAGTTTTCACCCTCATTGTCGCGTTGTCGGCTGCCGGCGCCTTGGCCCAGACCAGCACCACCGCGCCCACGGATGCGGAAAAGGAAGCGTTCTACGCCAAGACCATCGAATATCGTGTGGGCGACATCTTGAAGGTGCTGAACCTGACCGACGACACGAAGTCAAACACCGTGCATGACCTGCTGGTGGCGCAATATCACGCCCTGCGCGTACGCGACGCGGCGATTGACACCCAGCTCAAGGTGGACGGCAAGGACGTAAGCTATGAAAATCGCGCCGCCCTGCTGGCCGCCCAATCCAAGCCGCTGCATGACAAATTTTTCACGGCGCTGGCGGACAATCTTTCGCCCGATCAGATCGAGAAAATCAAGGACCTGATGACTTACAACAAGGTCAAGGTGACCTACGATGCATATTGCCAGATCATACCCGATCTGACCGATGCGGAAAAAGCGAAGATCATGGACCTGCTCAAATCCGCGCGCGAAGAAGCCGTAGACGGCGGCAGCGCGCCGGAAAAATCCGCCATCTTTCAAAAATACAAGGACCAGATCAACACCTACCTTGATGCCAATGGCCACGATACGGCCAAGGCGTTAAAGGCGTGGGCCGATGCCCACCCGAACACCAACAACCCGGCGGCGAAATAGTTGCCGCCCGGCACGGCTTGTGATGTCCGCATATCCTGCTTCCATTCTGACGTCCGGTTTTTGAATTTAAAGATCCCGCGCGGGCTTCAAGTGTTTTTCTCAAAGCCCGGCGGGATTGTTCAATAGTAAATCAGGGCGTTAACCACCGCCGGCCGGGTTCAATTGGGAACCAACAGAAAACTGTTGTAAGGCGGCACGGCCACCGTCACTGAACCACCGGAGGTGGTGACTGTTGATCCGCTGCCGCTCCAGGTGCCGTTGGTGGTGATGATCGCCCCGCCAAGCGTAAAGCCATTGGTCTGATACCACGATGTCCCGGTCAACTTCATCAAGGTTGCGCTGGCGACACCCGATCCCAGGTTGACCGTCGTATTCATGGTTTTAGCCGTATCCTTGTTGTTCAGCAGCACCGCGGTGCCGCCGCTGCTCAAATTCACACCATAGGCCGTGTAAAAAGGCTGGCTGGGGCTGATGGTGGCGGAAACGACTTTGCCCGCCGGAATCATCGAAAACATTGCCAGCGCGTAATATTCCGGGCCGATTCTGGTAACCACGCCATTGTTGTTGTCAAAAATCGGGCAATAGGCGCTCTTGCCACCGCCATGAAAATTGACGCCTTGGACGCCGTTCAATGCCAGTATGAACATATAATCCAGCGCCCATTGCGCGGAACCGAAGGCATCGCTCACGCCCCACTGGCCGCCATTGACTATTGAACCGCTTTCATCCACGCGAAGTCCCCCGGACGCAACCGAATGACCATCTGAATTCACCGCCGACACCTCTCTGGATATATCACCCGGCAGGGCTGGATTATTTGTTATCAGCGATATCATGGTGGCGGGATCCCCGTAGCCGCCACTGGGTACACCCCCGTAGTAATGCCGGGTCGCCATCGAAATGATGGACGCCTCATCGTAGGCAAAATTTGTCGTCCATTCCCAATGGCCCGCCGTAAACGATGCCGTCGCCGGACCGACCAGATCTCCATATTGGTGGGCGGCAATTTTCAGCGGATTCCATTCCGGGATATAACTGTCGCTTCCCGTATCATAGGTGAAACTGGAATCACGCAAAGTGTTACCCCCAACCCCATACTCATCCGGTTCGTTTCCAATTTCAAAGCCGAGCAGTTGGGATCCCAGGTCGGGGCTCACATAAGCTGCCTCGTTGGAGCAATCCACGGCGGTGTTCGAGGCAAAGTTGAGGCCGTAAATCACCTTCCAATTTGGCACTTGTTTCATAAAGCCGGCAAGGCTGTCCACTTGCGCCCCTGTGATAGGCGTGCAGTGCTCTATCCCGGCCCAATTATAGGTATCCACCGTGCCGCCGCCGATGCGCACAACGCCGGAGCCGAGCATGTTGAACAAGTTTATTACCGCAGTGTTGGTGGAGGTGAAATAGTCTACAGTCAGCCACTTTTTCTCGAAGCTTAACCCGACAAACGATGAGTTTATCGTCAGGTTCGGGCCTGACGAAAGGGTCACCGTCTCATTGACCGTGCTCGCCCGCGCCTGGCTAAATCCCGCGGCCAGCACCAACATCGCGACTATTACCATCGCACGCCGCATGATCGTATCACCGGCGTATGTGACAGGTATTCTCATAACTTGTTTTCCTTTGGTTTGCTTGGTTCATTTGGTTGTTGAGCAGGGTGAACTATCTGATTGGACCAAAATTTCCGGCTGCCGGCCGGCGTTATGGAGATTTGAAAACCTCGTAACGTGACCAAAAGCAGCCGTGACGAAGCTATGGTGCTTGTCGGGCATGGTGGATTGATAAGTTTTATACTAACGATAAGTTGTGTCCATACCCCCAAACGGGTGAGCAGAAAGTGACCGGTCTGTTCAAGGAATCATCCTCATCGTAATCCTCATCCTCATCGCGATTGACATTTTATTCCCGTCGTGGCTCAGTTCGGTTGTTAGCGGCCTCATATTTTATGGAAAAGTTCACAATCGAAGTCGAGACTTCCGCCGGCTGGGTCATGCTCCATTCCATCATGCGACCCGGCCGGGAACGTGCGCTGAACATCCTGAAAGAACTTCGCGAGAAGCATCCTCAAAGCAATTTACGCGTCGTCAAATGGATCGGAACGCCGCTGGAAGATTGATTGGCGGCCGATTTAGATCGGCAATCACTTCATGAGAACACCCGCTACCATCATTATTTGGTATTACAACCGCGCGGACGCCTTGCCGGATGACTCGCCCGTTTGCGCGTCGAAATATTGGATCAGGGAATACGCGCGCACGTTGAGTTCCTTCATCGCGTCCAGCAACGGCGCGTACGGCTGGTAGTGGATGTCCACGATGCCCTTGTTCGCGTCGCGGTTGGACGGATCGGCCTTCGTGTCCGTCGGGTCGTTGTCCGCATATTTGAACCAGTCCCAACCGACACAGTCCTTGGATTGCAACAGTGCCAGCGTGAAATTTTGGTAGAACTGCCCGCGATCGCCCTGCGTTTTGACGATCCAGCCCGCGCCGCCTTTGTTGGCCATGCCGGAATCCTCGCCCTTGGTGTACCATTCGGTGATCAAGACCGGCCTGCCGGATTCCTGCGTCCACATATCGAGCTGCTTTTGCAACGGCGTCCACACGTCGTAATAATTCACCGACACCACGTCCACATACGGCCCGGCGGCATGGAACACTTCCGGCAGGTTCACGACCTTGCCGTTGAAACGCGAACCGATATAAAGATGGTTCGGGTCATATTTTTTGATCGCGGTGGAGACAATCCGGTAATACCTGTCCACCACTACTGCCAGAAAATCCTTTTCATCGTCCGCCGTGATGTCGTTGGTCGTCGCGTTGTCCCCGTGACGCGTCCGCAGCCATTTTTGCGCCGCCTGAAAACCCGCCTCCGTCGCCGGCAATTTCAAATAATTTTTCAAGGCACTGCGCCACAGCGGCATTTCGTTGTCCGAAAAATAACCGAGCAGCCAGGGATCATCCTTGAATTGCGTCAACTGTTTGGCCTGGTTGTCACAAAAAGCTTCGAAGTCCGGGTCGAACACAAAAATGCAGTCGTTCGGATAACCCGCGTGTCCTGGTTGTTGATAGACCCCGCCCCGATGTTCACCGTAGCTGCTCATGAAATTCAGGACGCGGGTGTACACCAGCGGATGCGGCACCGCACGGATCGTGTCCGTTGCCGACCACGCGCCGAGATTGTTGAAACCGTTCGCGCGCAGGAAGTCGGCCGTCTGGCTGGCCCAATCGGTTTCCGCGCCGAACTTCTGCTTGAGCAACTGGTCCGAACCGGTCCCATGGAACGGCTGCACCGCGGTGACGCCCTTGTCCAAAAACAGGCAGCCCTCGGGATCCACCAGCCACCAGCGCCCGGCCAGGTTCGTGGGATAGAAAAATCCGGTGGCATTCACCTTCCGCGAAAGCAGGCCGCCGTACCGGCTCAAGCCCGAATCCACCTTGTTGGTCGCATCGCCCTGCAAATCTTCCAGCGAACGCGTGGGATAAGATTTCCACTGGCTATCCACGCGGATCTTGGCCATGACCATGTGCGGGGCCTCACCTCTGGCTAAAACAACCGCAGACAAAATGACGGCGCCCGCAAGCGCCAAACGACTTGGATACATGCAATCATTTTAAGCGGTTTTACGAATCCCTCCATCCTACGAAACCATAGGTGGTATCTGGGCTTGTGCTTCGGAGCGCGGCATAAATGCCGAGCTCCGTATATCAAGCTTGCCGAACCATAGGTCTTAAAACCGCCCCGCCGGGAGTTCACGGCTGCATGCCACGGATCTTGTTCACGGCCTGCATCCGGCTTTGGACGTGCAGTTTCTTGTAGATCCCGTGCAGATACCAGCAAACGGTGCCGACGGTCAGGTCGAGTTGGTCGGCAATTTCCTTGTTGGCATAGCCCTTGGCCAGCAGATCCAAAATGTCTTTTTCGCGGGGAGCCAGGGCTTCCGTTTCCCCCTCCGCCTTGGCCGCCGGCTCGCGGAAGGCGGCGATCACCTTGCGGGCGATTTCGCTGGTCATCGGCGCGCCGCCGCGCCGGGCCTCGGCGATGGCCTCCATGATTTCCTTTGCCGTCGCCTGCTTGAGCAGATAACCGGAGGCGCCGGCGCGCAAGGCCCGGAATATGTTTTCCGAATCGTTGTAAACCGTGAGGATGACGATGTTCAGATCGGGCATGGCCGATTTAAGCTGCGCGCTGACATCCGCGCCGGACATGTCCGGCAGGTTCAGGTCCATGATGACCACATCCGGTGCCAACGCAGGAATGCCGGCAAGCGCGTCCTTGCCGTTCGCAAAAACCCCGCTACAGGTGTGACCGGAATTGGACTCGATCACCCGCTTCAGGCTTTTGCAAAAGCGGGCGTCGTCCTCGACTATGGCGATCTTGATCATATGTTTTTTGACATCTCCACCGGGATGAAAAGTTTGACACACGTCCCGCCGGCGGTTCCGGCGGTGACTTCGCATTTTCCGCCGAGTTGCTGCAAACGCTCCTGCATCCCGATCAGGCCCAGGCCGTCGCCCGGCTTCGCCCCGGTTTCCAGACCGCGCCCGTTGTCCTCCACGCTGATCACCAGTTCGCGCGCGGTAAAACCGATGCTGATCCGCACCTCGCTCGCGCCGGAATGACGGATGACATTATTCAACGATTCCTTGAACGCCAGAAAAAGCTGGTGCCGCTTCTCCGAGCTTAATCCGTAATTGGGAAACGGCTCGGCCACTTCCAGCCGGCACCGGATGGAGGCACGATGCAGCAACGTCTGCGCGAACCTCAAGAAATAATCGTTCAAGGATTGCGAGGTGTCGTTGGCCGGATTGATGGCCCAGACGATTTCATCCAGCAGCAGCACCAGTTCGCGGGCGCGCCCGGTGATTTCGTGCAGATAACCGCGGCCCGCCTCCTGGCTGGCGGAACTGTCCGGCGTGCTGGCGAGGTCGCCGAGCAGGCCGATTTCCGTGAGGCCCACGCCCAGTTCATCATGCAGGTCGCGGGCGATGCGTGCGCGCTCGCGTTCCAGCGAGCGCTGCTGTTCAAACTGCCGGATCTGCAACTGATGACGGCGGCGCAAAATCAAAAATACCGACCCGGACATCACCACCACCACCATCGCGACGACCAGCGGTTTGAACCAGAACATTTCCCAGATGTGCGGTTCCAAAGTGATGTCCACGCCCGCGCCGGTGTCGTTCCAGATTCCGTCGTTGTTGCACGCGATGACCTTGAAATGAAAATTGCCCGGGGGCAGATGCGTATAAGTCGCGACGCGGCGCGTACCGGCGTCCACCCAGTTCTGGTCGATGCCCGCAAGCTGGTAACGGAAGCGGACATTTTCCGGCGCAAGAAAACTCAGGGCCGTGAATTCAATGTCGATGTGCTGCAAGCCCGGCGGCAGGGTGACGACCTGGTTGCGTCCGGGCGCGGCCAGTTCCAGCACCGGCAGGTTCGTGTTCTGCGAGTACATGGCCTGATATTCGGCGAAGGTCCGGTCATCGGCCACGACGCGCTCAATGATCACCGCCGGCGGCAACGGGTTGAAACGTACGCGGTCGGTCCGGAATTCGGCCAGCCCGGTGAGCATCGAAAAATAAAGCCGTCCATCCGCGGCGCGGAAGGCATCGGGGAAAAAGTCGAAACTGGCCTGGAGGTTCGGCAGGCCCTGGCTGCGCCCGAACAACACCGGCTGCAACTGTGATTCGCGGCCGGCCGTCACGTCATCAAAATCTTTTTCGGGCACCGAAAAAATTCCCCGGTTGCCCGCAAACCACAGCCGGTTGTCGCGATCCGCCAGGATTTGCGAGACAAAATTGTTCGGCAATCCCTGTTCCGTGCCGAAGCGGTTGAATTTGCCGTCGCGCCAGCGGCCCACGCCGAAGCCCGCATAGCCGATCCACAGGCTGCCGTCGTCCGTCGCCAGCAAACTACGGATGGAATACGCCTGCCGGCCTGTCGACTCATGGGTAAGCCTGTCGCCGCTCACGCGGATCAGCAGGCCGTCGGACGCGCCCGCCCAGAAATTTCCCGCGGCGTCCTCGGCCATCGCTCGGATGATGCGGTAACCCGTGGGCAGCGGAAAAGTTTTTACGCCATCGCCCCGGATGCGATAGAGAAAATTGGAACTGTTTACCGTGTCCGTGGCCAGCCACAGGTCGCCGGCCTTGGTGACGAACAGCGAACGCACCGCGCCCTTGTGCGCGGCGTTGTCGAAATTGAATTCTTCAAACCGGCCGCCGTTCCACCGGTACAACTTGCCCTGGTCCGTCCCGAGCCACACGACACCGTTCGAGTCTGCGATCACGCTGGTCGAGTGCGTGTTCGGCACCGCTACGTCGAACGGAACGGGGGACCAGGTCCCGTTCAGGCCACGCGCGAGCACACTGTTCTCGCCGATGGCCCAGATCGCGCCGGGCGTGTCCTGGCACGCGGAACGCACGGCTTCAAACGGCAGGCCGGCCGCCGTGCCCGCGATGGAAACCATCCGGGGCCGCAGGCGGTTCAAGCCCCCGCCGACCGTGCCCACCCAAAGCCCGCCCTCGCGGTCTTCGGCCAGGCAGGAGATAATCGGCGACGGCGTCTGGATGTTGGAAACGCCGTTGCTGTCGCAACGGAACAATCCTGCGGGCGTGCCCAGCCACACCGCACCGTCGCGATCCTCCAGCAGGGCGGTAGGCTCGGCGGTCGCGCGGATGTCCGGCAACGCGGCCAGCACCGTTGGCTCCGAATCCATGGACAGCCCCAGAATTTTTTGGCCGACGCACGCCCAGATCCCGCCCGAATGGGCCGGTGCGATCTGGATGTTGCGGGCCGTAAAACTTTTCAGCGTGACAAATTTTCCGTCCCGCCAAATTCCGACCTTGCCGCCCTTGGCGAACCACAGCCGGCCGTCGCGATCGACCGCGAATACGCATTCCCGTCCATCGGGCAGACCCATTTTGCCGGTCAAATCCTCGACACGCCCGTTCTTGTACCGCATCACCCGGCCGAGATTGTAGGCGATCCACAAACCGCCTTCATCGTCCTCGCCCATCGAACATTGCCCGCCAAACTCCGGCAGGCCGTCCTTCGCCGTCAGGGCGAGCAGGTTGGTTTCCGCGATCCGCACGAGCGCGCCGTGTTCCTTGGCGACCCATAAGTTGTTCTGCCGGTCGCGGTACATATTCCACATCGTGCTGGTGGTGAATCCCGTGGAACTGGCCGCTTCAAAAGGCTGGAAACGCACGCCGTCGAAGCGGACCAGCCCGCCGCGTGTCAGCACCCAGAGATAACCGTCCGCAGTTTGCGCGATGCCCACCACCCGGTTCTCCGGCAGGCCGTCTTCCGCGGTCCAGGATTGCGCGAAATAAGAATCGTCCGCCGGCCCGGTGGCGGGATCAGCTTGCGCGGAAACCGAAAATGCCGCCCCCATCAACACCCAACCGCACGCGAGCGCGAAGACCATTTTCCGCGGACCGGATTGGAAGTTTTTGTTCATGTCGCGGATAACGCCAAAAAATTTGCGGCACGGCCGGAATGATTGCAACGTTGAGATTCAAAAAAGAAACTCCGGCTGCATCGGCAGCCGGAGTTCTGACAGCTTAAACCCGTTCATGCCACTTTCATCTCACTGGACACTCAAGCGGAAGAACCGCTGCGGATTCGCCGGGCTGATGGGCGTGGAGAAGTTCAAGGTGCTGCCGCCGGCTCCCGAGTTCGTCTGGATATTGCTCCAGCTGGCCGGCACAAGTTGCGGCGTGGCTTGCAGCACATAATTCAACGAACTGTCCTGCGAGACGACCTGCATCATCAGGTTGGTTCCGCTGACGGTCACGTGATTGATGACGGGATTGGTGGCGGTGATGCCGCCGGCCACCTTGATGATGCCGGAACTGTTCAGCTGCGAAACGTCCCAGGACAGGTTCGTCGTGGAGAGCGCGGGCAGGTTCGTCGTCGCAAACACACCGGACAATGAACCGCTGAACAGGTGGAACGTGTCACCCGACAGCAGGGCCGGTCCTACGTTGGTGACATTCAACAACCCGCCCAGGCTGATCGAGGTCCCCGCGAGCTTGCTTGCATTTTGGACGTTGGTCCGGTTTAGCGACAGGGTTGTCGTGGCATCCGAATTGAGCGTGACCGTGTTGTTGACCGTCAAGGTGGCGGTCGTAGTCGCAGTGCCGGGAGCCAGCGTGCCGTCCATGGTCACCGTGCCTTGGATGGTTCCCGAGCCGCCGAGGGTCGTGGTGTTATCAACCGAGACCGGGCCGCCGTTCAAATTGCCGTTCACCAAAAGGGTGATCGGGCCGGCAGCCAGCAGGCTGTTCGCGGAATTGTCCGCCGTCACGACCGTGCTGCCGCAAGTGGTGCTGCCGCCCAAAATCACCACGCCATAGTCATCGACCGTCAAGGTGCCGGATCCCAACGCGAGCGTATTTTGGAAGTTCATGGTCGTGGCCGTGTCGGAGGAAACAGTTCCCGCGGTGCATTCGAGATTGACGTTCGTGCCCTGAACCGTGTTGGAAAAATTCAATTGCACCCCGTTATTGACAACGCGGAAACGGGAATCGGTCGCGATGGTGATCGGCCCGGAATAGGTCACGTTGTTCCCGACCGTGTTGCAGTACAGCGCGCCCGGAGCGGTGCCGATGCCCTGGCCGTTGACCGTGACCGGCTCGGGAATGGTCATGTTGCCGACCAAGGTGGCGACACCCAGCCGCCCGCCGGCATTGACGGTCGTCCCGGCGCTGGTGCTGCCCAGGGCGGAACCGGAGGTGATGTTCAACTGGCAGCCGGGATCGACCGTGGTCTGGCCCGTGTAAGTATTGGTGCCGCCCAGGACCACGGTGTTCGCACCGGTGACGTACACCGCGCCGGTACCGGTGATCGGGCATTGGATCGCCGCGCCCGCCGACGGCAGGTTGACTTTCAAAAGGCCGTTATTGGTGATGACCGTGGGCGTTCCCAGCACGGCCCCGCCGGAACCGTTGCCGATGGAGAGCGTGCCGTTCTGAATGGTCACCGGCCCGGAAAAATTATTGCCCGAGCTGTTAAGATCCACTTCGTTCGAACCATCCTTGATGAAACTGCCCGTGGTGACGATCCCCGATCCATTGAACGTATAAAAGTTGGAGTTGTTGGTGATGGCCACCGAGGCGGGATGGACGATCGCGGCGATATTGATGGCCGGACTGGCCGAGCCCGCATCGGTGAAGCTGACCGTATCGCCATCGGAATAAGTATTCGTACCACCGGTCCAGTTGGCCGAGCTAAAATCCCAATTATTGGCCGCGTTGTCACCCGCCCAGGTGATGTTGTAAGTGGCGCCGACAACCACGAGGTTGACCTGTCCCGCCGTGGATGTGTCCACTGAAAAGGTTTCGGACGATGCGTTAGTACCGGTCAGAGTGAACGAGCCGCCGCCTTGAATGGTGCCGGTGTAGTTGATGAGCCGGTAACTGCCGGTGGGTTTGTAGCCCGCAACACTGACGTTCAACCTGGGATTACCATTCAGCGTCAACGAACCGCCGACGTTCAAAATGTCATTGGTGCTCGCGCTGACATTGAAGTTCAGCACGTTGGTGGTCGCCGCCGTCAAACCACCGTTGACCGTGCCGTTGCAGTTGGTCATCACCTCACCGACAGTGCTCAGGGTCAGTCCGCCGATCAAGCTGGCATCCAGCGTCGCCCCGTTAAGCAGTGCAATCGCGGAAGAATTGGTAAGGGTGGCGCCGGAACCGATCTGCAACACGCCGTTGGAGATGGTGGTCATGCCGGTGTAGGTATTATTGCCGGCCAGAACCACGGTATTCGTGTTCATCTTTATCACGTTGCCGATGCCGGCGATGGCGTTGTTGAAGATCATGCTGCCGTTGGTCGCATCGAAGAGCAAAAAAGTGGATGTCGCAAAGTTCAGGAGCACCGCGCCGGACCCGAGCGCGTTGACGCTTCCGCTCCCGACCTTGATGATGCCGGTGATGTTCGTCCAGTTGCCGGAGTAGGAAGTGTTGGTGCCGTAGAGCACCAGCGCGTTCGTCTTCGTGTCCATGTTCACAGACAGGTTTCCGCTGCCGCTCACCGGCCACATCATCCAGATGTCGGCCCCGGAAGAGCCGCTGGCACCGGTCTGGTCTGAATTAATGGTTGAATTCACCGGAACTTGCAGCGTGCCCCCCATCGGCGCGGGAACCGGCGCAAAGCCGCCGTGATAAGTCATCGTGCCGCCGTTCAGGGTGAGATTGCAGACCGCCGCGTTCGTGAGATTGCCGCCGTGTTTCAGATAGAGGATGCCGCCGGCGTCGATCTGCAAGCCGCTGCCCGCGAAATTGGTCGAATACAAGCCGGTCAGGTTTTTGTTCGGCGTGCGGACAGTGAAAGCCGAGCTCGGGCATTCATAGATGTTGCCGCTGGTCGCCACGAATGGGCCCGGCCCCCAACTAGCCGCCGTCCAGTCAACGCCCGCCCCTTCAGTGGCGGTCTGGAGGATGTTGCTGGCCATCGCCTGGCCACAGGCGAGCAGCGCGCCCATCAGGATACCGGCGAGTTTGATGATGTTCTGATTTTTCATGTTTGAGGTTCAGGGTTGGAATGGCAAATGGTTCGATGACAATGGCAGGGAAGCGGGTTGGCTATGCAGTCACGCATGGGTTTCAAATAATCTAGCAGCGCAGGTTTTTCTTTCTACCCTACAAAACCATAGGGAATGACTCTAACCACGGATTGCCTCATTGTACGCGCACGCGAAAGTACTGCTGCGGGTTGGTTCCGGAAACCGGATTGGTGAAAAACAAACTGCCGCCGCCGGAATTGGTCTTCAGTGCCTGCCAGTTTGCCGGGGAAAGACCGGGTGTGGCCTCGATGACGTAACTCAAACCAGCGGCGGAGTTGGTCGTTTGAAAAACCAGATTCGTCCCTCGCAGGCCGGGCCATGAAATCAACGGCGACGCCAGTCCTACGTTCAAGTCGATGCGATGGTTCGCGGCATTATCCGCCAAGTTTCCAGAGAAGCCCGCCGGCAACGCCGCCAGCGTCAGATGCGCAAACGGGTCGCTGCCGGTGTAGCCCACCAGCGGGATCACGACCGTGCCGTGGACGTTCGTAATGGAATCAATCGAGATGCCCGTCGTCCCGCTGGCGTTGATGGTCGTGGCCACGATGTTCGTTGCCGTGGACCCGCCGTTCACGTTCAGGTGCAGCGACGCATTGGTCAGGTTCAGAATCGAGAGCGGCTGGCCGGTCGCGCCCGCCTGGCCGGACAGAACGAGCGTTGCGCCGGTCACGGTCACAACGCCCGCCCCACCACCGCCGGAGATATTTCCTCCAACGTTGAAAATTCCGCCCTTCAAATTCAGGGTTCCCGTCGCCGAACCAAAACCGTTGTCAAAACTGCCGAGCGTCACGTTGCCGCTCACCGAAAAATTGCCGCCGCTGAAATTCAACGTTCCTTGCGCCGCGGGCGAACCCGATGATGCCCCGGCCATGCTGCCGATCAAAACGGGACCGGCCGTCACGCTGTTTGCGGAATTTCCACCCATCGTCAATGTGCCGCTCGCGCCGCCGGTGTTACCGCCGGCTTTCAGGCCGATGGTCAGGTTGCCGAGATTGGCGAGAAAAACGCCGCCGCTCACATCCATCAGCCCGCCGTTGGTGATGCTCGTGCTCCAGTTCTGGCCACCAATGGTTAAACTTGCCGGACCGCCCGCGTTATCAAATTTGAACATACCCCCGGCGGGCAAAATCAGTTGCGCGTTTTCCTTGCGCGCACCGACGGTCATCATGGACGCGCTGAAATAATTGCTCCCGCCGCCGAGCGTCAGGAAATTCGTCCCGCCACCGGTAAACCCGCTGTCGCCGATGAAGATGTTGGTCGCGGTCACGAAATTGTTCGTCGCGAGCAAAGCCGTGCCGAGCGTCGTGAAGCCGTCATTGTCCACCGTGTTGTTGCCGATGCTGAATTCGCCGACGTTCGCCGTGAATTGTGATTGCGAGGACACATCCAGCAACGCGACGCAACTAGCGATGCCCGAACTGGAACTATTCCGGTAACCGACGCGCAACAGACCAGTCGGGCCGTAGCCGACATTCAGGCTGCCACCGGCAGAGACCGTATTGGTCACGCCGCTGTTGATGGTACTGCCGACATAATTTTGCAGCACGAGACTCGACGGCCAGAGAGACGCCGTGCCGGAAAGTTGCAACGTGGCACCGGCGACCGTCACCAGCCCGTTGTAAGTATTGGTAGCTGTCAGGATGACCGCGTCGGGACGTTGGATCGTCAAGCCGCCGCTGCCGCTGATGAGCGACTGGATCTGCATCGAAGTGACCGCACCAACATTCCCCCCGGCATCGATGATGCCGTTGGTCTGCACAAAGATCGCCCCGGCCAACCGGCCCATATCGGGCGCGCCGCCGGCAAAGCCGTTTGAAATCACGCCGTTCGTCAGTTGCAGGTTGGTGATGGTAATCAGGTTCGTTTGTTTGAAGCTCAAAGTGCCGGCCAAACCCAACCAGTCACCAGCGAAGGTGTGAACCAAATTATCAGACGGCGTGTTCAGCGTGAGACCGGGGCCAACGAAATAATCATTCGTGGCACTCGGCGACTTGTCATTGCTCCAGTTCGTGCCGGACAAAAAGGCGGACGCCCCGGCACCGTCGGACCCGAGCAGATTCACTGCCGCCTGCAATGCGAGTTGAACGGTGCTGACGGCGGTGTTACCGGCGCCATCATAGGCCCTGGCCGTGAACGTGACTGTCGCGCCGGAACCATGCGGCGCGCTCCAGACAAATTGATACGGACTGACGCTGTCGGTGGCCGCCAGCACGCCGTTGGTATAAAACTCCACGCCGGTGATGCCCGACTTGTCCGAAGCCGACGCGACGATGTTGTAAGTGTTGCCGGCGTAGGCCTGGATGGTTTGCGGACTGACGATGGAGACGAACGGCGGCATGGTGTCGGTCGCCGTCGCATCGTTCAACAATGGCTGGATCGGGCTGCTGGCGATGGAACCGTATTTATTGCTGCTGTAATAGGACTGGCTGATGCCGGCCTGATAACCGGCGAGCGAATCCGCCGAGGTGGTGATGCGCCAGTCATTGCTGTCGGTGGTGTTGGTGGAATTGAAATAGACCCAGGCCTTGATGCGCGGCACGGAATTCGGCAGATAATTGACGAGCGCGTTCGTGAACCATCGGCCCTTGCTGAAGCCGGATTTTTCGCAACTGCCGGTTTCCGCCACCATGATCGGCTTGCCCGGGACGAGGTTCGTCATGTCGGTCAGCGTGGCCGTGGCGATGTTTGAATAGTCCTGCCAGGAGTTGGCGAGCCGGTTGTAGCCGTCCAGTGCGATCCAGTCCGTGTAATTGTCCCCCGGATAAAGTTCCGTGATCGGCGTGGAGCCGTTGTATTCCGTGTTCACGCACCAGACCCAGGTGACATTGGTCGCGCCGACATAGGTAAAAATGTCATGGACATGCTGCCAGGCGAGAACGTACTGGCCCGGGGAATTCCCGTTGGTACTTTCGTCCCATGGATACCAGTTGCCGTTCATTTCATGTGCGAACCGGAGGAAAAAGGGATTGCCCCACGCCTTCGCTGCCGAGGCCCAGGTATTGATGTAACTGTCAAAATTTCCGTTGATGATGTTGGACAGCGCATACGCCGACGGCACCTGGGTTCCCTCGGGTTGCCAGCTGACCATCGGAATCGAACCATGTGCGCGGATGCCGTTCACCGTGTTGGTGGGAAAAAGCAACGGGCTGCCGTTGTCCCAATTCATGAAATAGTTGATGATGGAAACCGGCTTGGTCGCGCTCACCTCGAAGTTGGTGAACGTCACCCAGTTGGATGCGTAATTAAAACTGTTCTCCTCGTAGACGAACGCCCCGCTGTAAACCGATTCCGGCAATGCCGCCAATGATGACCCGCCGCGCATCGCCGCCGCCATGACCAGACACAAAATGATTTTTCTCAGGCAATTCATCGAGCGGCCGCTCATAACATAGCCGTTACAGAATCGCATGCGGATCAGTTTTTTGCCACCGGATCAGGGCGTGAACGTCAACAATGCCAGTCCGGGTGCGGTGAAGGTGGTGCTGAGGTTGTCCTGATACATAAAAAAATACCGCGATGTGCTGAACGTGCTGACTTGGTACGTCCTCTCTATCTTGATCCATGCCACGGAACCGTCGCAGGTCAGATGATTCCCGCCGTCAGGAAATTGTTTGCCACTGCGCGGGTGGGCGATTTTCAGGAGCGGGGAGGTGACATCCGCCCATGGATTGGCTGCGGTCGGATTTTTGCACATCAAGTCGGCGGCCATCACCCAGTATGGCTTCGCATTGCTTAATTTGGTCGGGCTGGCAGATTTAAAAGGGCCTCCCGGGAGCGCCGATCCGCCATAAGGCGTATAAGGTGTCCACCAATAAATGCCGCCCATGTACTGATACCCGATGTTCCATTGCTGGGGCGTGGTCGTCTGATTGATCACAACACTTCCTACACCCAGACTCGGACAGGTCCAGACGGACGCCGTGTTGGTCTGGGTCGCATCCAGATAAACGTTCTTCAGTGAACCCGCCTGATTTTGATTGATCGCATGTTGATTGTAGGTATCGCCCGCCGCGCTTCCCTCGCCCGCAGAGACATCCGGACCACCTCCCACCCGTGCGGAAACGACATAATCACTGTTGTCACCGGCATAAACCGCCATGCCGATGCCGATCTGCCGCAGATTGCTCTGGCAGGAGGCACGCTTGGCGCGTTCCTTGGCCGCTGCCAAGGCCGGCAATAACATCGCCGCCAAAATCGCGATGATGGCGATCACCACCAGCAACTCGATCAACGTAAAGGCGCTCCGGCTTTGCGACGGCGAAGGAGTTGTTAACCCGGGCTGGTTCCGACTGACATTATGACCGCACTTTTTCATAAATGGACAAAATCGCGCTGTTAAAAGGGTTGTGTTGGTGCCGCAACTCTAAACCAGCACTCGAAATTATCTACCCTACAAAACCATAGGCCATTTCAACCCGGCGCTTTTGAAACGGAAGCAGTTGTGTTGACCAGCAGACGCGGGGCGGGCTAACTCGTTATTGTTTGCCGCTCCCCAACCACAACAAACTATCCAGCACCAGCTTCGCCTCGGTCTCATTTTCGAAGGTGTACGACAACGTCCGGTTCGTCTGGTCGTACTTGTGCTCGTAGTCCATGTCGTTGTGGCCCATGTTCACGTAGATCATCCGGTAACGCGTGTTCGTCCAGACCACTGGATAATATCCGCTCGTCCAGATCTCGCTCGCCCCGCCCGAACCGGTGCCCGTGCCCAGCGGAAAACTCGCCGGGTCGATGGAGATCAGCACCTTGATGTCCGGATTTTTCTTCAGATCATTTTGCCAGCGATACCATTCATTCGGCGCGGACTTGAAAGTCGCCGGCAGATTCTGCATCGCCGGAAAATTCGTGTCCTCCACGCGCAGGACGGCGGAAGTCGGCCGCCACGTGTTGCTCAGATATTCGCCCGACCCTAAAAACGTATCATGGTACCAGTTCCAATTTTGCGGCACTCCCGACTGGTTCATCGCAAACGCCGAAAAATGAAACCCCATCCACGCGCCGCCGTTCTCCATGTACTTCTGAAACGCCGCGCGTTGGTCCGGATTCTCCGGACGCGTATCCAGAAACAGCACCACTTGATAATTGGAAAGCACCTCCGCCTTCAGCTCGCTCCAGTTCGTCGTCGCCAGATAGGAGAAATTGTATTTCGCGGCCATCTTCGGAAACCATTTATTCGCTTCGTGAACAAAACTGATGTGCGCCAGATCGTCCTTCCCCGTGTAGAAAGCGATGACATTGAACTTCGGCGCCTCCTGCGCCCGAACATTGGAAAAACCCATCAACGCCGCGCACAGAATTGCAGATAATGTTTTACAGGTCATAGAAAGGGAGTGCCGACATGATAAGCCCAAGATGAACCGTGTCATGATGTTTTTTGGTTTGATTTTGGATACAGGGAATCATCCTCACCCGGACGCTTCTGCATTCTTACTTCTTCCTTGGAATTATGTCGCGTCCCCAATTATACCTTTTCCCCGTAATTAATCGCCATCGCCCCCCCGAGCAGATTGATCACGCGCACGTCTTTCATCTTCAATGCCCGCATCTTGTCCGCCACCGCCAGTTGCGCCGGATAATGCTTCAGTGATTCCAGGATATACGCGTAAGCCGACGCGTTGCCGCAGAACAACAGCCCGATTAGCGGCACCGAGAGCTGCAAGTGCGTGAAATACAACGCCCGCCACAGTGCATTCGGCGGCTTGCCAAAATCGAGCACGATGAGCCGCGCGCCCGGCTTGGCCACCCGGTACATCTCGTCAATGCCGCGCTCCCAGCTCGTGAGATTGCGCAGACCGTAACCGACCGTGACGACGTCGAATTCCTCCGCGCCAAAGGGAAGCTGCTGCGCATCGCCCTGAAGAAATTTCGGATTTCGGATTTCGGATTTCGGATTTTTATTTTGCCGTTGTGCGGCCACTTCGAGCATTTGCGGGCTGAAATCCAGGCCCGTCGTCTGCGCGCCGTCCTTGGCCAGCGCAAAGGAGATGTCCCCCGTGCCGCAGCACAGGTCGAGCGCGCGGTCGCCGGGTTTGATCTGCGCCAGCCGGACCACGCGGCGCTTCCAGCCGCGATGCAGGCCGAAACTCTGCAGATCGTTCAAAAAATCGTAGCGACGGGCGATGCGCGCGAAGAGGTCGTTGACCTTCGCGGCGCGCTGTTCGCCGGCGGCGTAGAATTCATTGCTCACGCCGGGAGTCTAGCGGGCGGAACGGATTTGAGCAAAGCGGGAGATTTGTTTTGCAGGAACGCAACGGCTTTGCTAGTGTCCATTCCCAAGGCTGACAATCGAACAGAACATGAGCGCCACACCCCAGAAAACGATTTTGGTCGTGGATGACAACGAGATTGTCATCAAGACGATAACCCTCAAGCTCCAAGGCTCCGGGTACCGCGTCGTATCGGCCATGGACGGCTCGGAGGCGGTTGCCTTGGCACGTCGGGAAAACCCCGACCTCATCCTGCTGGACATCAGCTTTCCGCCGGAAGTCACCGGCGTGCCGTGGGACGGATTCCGCATCATGGAATGGTTTCACCGGCTGGATACGGCGAAAAAGATCCCGATCATCATCATCACCGGCAGCGAGGATCCCAAGACCAAGGAACGCGCCACCCAATCCGGCGCCGTGGCCTTCTTCCAAAAACCCATCGAGCACGATTATCTGCTCAAAGTCGTCCGGGCCACCCTGGGCGATGCCGCCTGAAATTCAGGCTTGCCAGATACGGCAACCAGCGTATTATTTCAAAACTTCGGATGCGAGCGTAGCTCAGTTGGTAGAGCATCACCTTGCCAAGGTGAACGTCGAGGGTTCAAATCCCTTCGCTCGCTCCATTTTATTTTAACCCTCCCATACCGTAAATTTTTGACGGTGTTAGCCACCATTGTCTGGGAAGACAAAGTGATGCATGATTGGACGACGTTTAGTGTCAAATTTGTAGTGCGACAAAATGATTAATGGCGTAACCATCACCGAAGAGAATCCATTAGCGGCCCTCTCGGTCCAGCAATTCGCGGGCATAGGCAAAAAGGGCGGGCCCACCGCCGGTGTGCCAGAAAAGAACCGTTTCATCACGGCGGAACTTTCCCTGACGGATCAGGTTTATCAGGCCGCCGAAGGCCCGGCCGGCGTAAACCGGATCCAGCAGGATGCCCTCGCTGCGCGCCATCAACCGGATGGCCTCGCGCTCCAGCTCTCCCACGACTCCGTATCCCCCGCCCGCGCAGCCGTAGATCATTTTGACGTCATCCTTTGCAAACCGGGCGGTGGTGCCGATGTACCCGGCGCAGCCATTGGCGATTTGGGCCACCTCGATTTCATATTCCAAATGTTCGGGGTCGTTCTTGTCGATGGAGACGCCGTGCAGTTGGCCGGGAAAACCGGCGACCTTTGCGCCCACCAAAATGCCGGCCTGGGTTCCCCCGGAACTGGAGCCGAAGACGATATGATCCACGCGCTCACCGCTGGCGCGCAATTGGTCCATGAGTTCGATCATGGCCACCACATAACCGGTAGCACCGACGCTGTTTGAACCCCCGACGGGAATGATGTGCGGCTTGCGGCCTTGGGCGCGCAGATTTTCGGCCACTTCCACAAATTTCTCCGCGCGCTGACGGCGCTCGATCCAGTGTTCCTGCGCGCCAAAGATCCGGTCCAGGAACAGGTTGCCTTCCGGCCACTCCGGTTTCGTCCCGTTCAGGATTAATTCACAACGGAGTCCGGCCTTGGCCGCCGCCGCCGCGGTTTGCCGGCAATGATTTGATTGCGCTGCGCCGGCGGTGATCAGGGTGTCCGCGCCCTCCGCCAGGGCCTGCCCGACGATGAACTCAAGCTTGCGTGTCTTGTTGCCGCCCAAGGCGAGGCCGGTCTGGTCATCGCGTTTGATGAGCAGATGCGGACCACCGAGGGACTTGGATAGCGCGGGCAAGGGCTCGAGCGGGGTCGGCAAGTGGGCGAGCGCAAACCGGGGAAGTTTTTCAATGTGCATCGCGACCAGTTTTAATGGCGACCGGGTTTGGTTGCAAAGATTAATTAACAGCTCTCCCCGTCGCTCGCTAAAAATGTCGAGGAACCGTAAAACTTCCGGCGAAGTAAAAACTCCTTGCTGACGGTATTCATTTTGCTACGTTGCCAACGCTGTGCAAAACGGAAAGCGTCCAATCAGCCGCTGCGTCCGCCATCGTCTTTTTGTGGCGTCCGGTGTGGTGTCGCTCGCCCTCTGGCTGTTCATGGCGGCGGCGACAGTTTGCACGCCGTTGCACGCATGGCTGCATGGCGGAACCATTCCCGATAACGACAATGATTGCGCCATCGTGGCGATCGCCCACGGAAAAGTGGAAACGGTCGTCTGTGCGGCTCCCGCAGTTGTTCCGGTGACCGGGATTGAAATCACCCCCCGTATTGAAATTTCAGTTTATCGCCCCACCACGGTCTTCTTCCCCGATGGTCGCGGCCCGCCGGTCTCCTCTTCCCAATCCTGAATGTTCACCGGGCTTTGCCGCCCGGATTTCGTTGGTTCACTGACCTGAATTATTTCGACGTTGTGCCTTTGGGCATGGGTCGTTTGGAAAATTGTAAAATTTTGCAGGTGAAAAATTTTAGAATCGTGCAGATGGAAGTCCATGTCCTAGCCGCATGAGCAAATTAATTAAACAACGGTTGGTTAAGGTGATTGCCGGTTGGCAACCATCCTGTTTTGTTCCTCTCCTCGCAGTGATTGCCGGCTTGCTGGCCGGCTGCGCGGTGGGACCAAACTTTAAGCGGCCGGCCGCTCCGGCGGTCACCGGTTATACCGCCAATCCGCTCGCGACCACCGTCACCAGCACCAATGTCCCCGGCGGCGAAGCCCAGCGCTTTGCACCTGGCGGCGACCTCGCCGGCGATTGGTGGATCTTGTTCCACTCCCGGCCGCTCAACGAGCTGATTGAACTCGCGCTCACCAACAATCCCGATCTCCGGGCCGCGCAGGCGGCGTTGTCCGCCTCCCGCGAAAATGTGCTCGCGCAACGCGGCGTTTATTTTCCCAGTGTCACGGCCAATTTTTCGGCAAACCGCCAGAAGACATCCGAAAGTCTCGCGCCCACTCCCAACTATCCGGTCGTGCCGCAGGAGTATCGCTACAATTTGTTCACCCCGCAGGTGAGCGTTTCGTATTCGCCCGATGTCTTCGGTCTGAACCGCCGCACGATGGAGTCCGTGAAGGCGCAGGAACAGGCCGTCCGTTTCCAAATGATCGCGGCCTACACCACGCTGACCGCGAATGTGGTGGTCACGGCGATCCAGTCGGCGTCGGTGCAGGCGCAGATTGATGCGACCCGCCAGCTCGTGGACCTCAACTCCAATATGCTGGAAATCCTGCGCTATCAATTGACCCGCGGTTATGCCGGCCGGCTGGATGTGGTCGCGCAGGAATCGCAGCTGGCGCAACTCAACGCCACGCTGCCTCCGCTGCTCAAGCAGGCCGCCCAGTTGCGCGATTCGCTGGCGGTGCTCGCCGGGCGTTTTCCCAATCAAGGGCCGGCGGATAAATTTGAACTGGCGGATTTGCAATTGCCGCAAGAAATCCCGGTGAGCTTGCCGTCGCAATTGGTGGCGCAGCGTCCCGATGTGCTCCAAGCGGAGGCCAACCTGCACGCGGCGAGCGCGCAGATCGGCATCGCCATCGCGAACCGGCTGCCGAACATCACCCTGACCGCCAATGCCGGCAGCACGGCGCTGACCCTGGATAAGGTGTTCTCGTCCGGCACGGGCTTTTGGGGCCTGGGTGCCGCCGCCGCCGCCCCTCTTTTTCAGGGCGGAACCTTGCTGCACCAGGAGCGCGCCGCGAAGGCGGCCTATATTCAGGCGGCGGAACAATATCGCAGCACGGTGCTGACCGCGTTCCAGAACGTCGCCGATACCTTGACGGCGCTGCAACTCGATGCCGATAGTTTGAAGTCCGCCGCCACCGCCGCGGATGACGCCCGGGAAACCTTGGATTTGTCCCAACGCCAGTGGCACGACGGCTACATCAGCTATCTGGCGCTGCTCAGCGCCGAACAAGCTTATCAGCAAACGCGGATCAATCTGGTGCAGGCCCAGGCCAATCGTTTCGCCGACACGGCGGCGCTGTTTCAGGCGCTGGGCGGCGGCTGGTGGAATCGTGCGGATTTAACCCAGGATAAAAAATGAAAAATAAATTATTCTACGCGCAACCGGCGGCGGATAGCCGGTTCACCTGCCCGCGCGTCGTTGCCACCGGCTTGATGGCGATGGCAACGATGCTGGCCTTCACCGGTTGCTCACATAAAACCGACAGCGATGCGCAGACGCCGTCCATTACGGTCAGCAATGTGACGTTGACGGCGGAACAACGGCAGAAAATTCAGATTTATACCGTCGCGCCGGCGACCTTTCACAAGGTTACGGAGGCGACGGGCGCGGTGGATTTCGACAACGACCAGGCCACCAGCGTGCTCGCGCCCTTTGGCGGGCCGGTGTCACGGCTGCTCGTTTCCCCCGGCCAGAAAGTCAAGGCGGGCGACCCGTTGGCCGAGGTGGATTCACCGGACTTTGCCGCCGCCATCAGCGCGTATCGCAAGGCGCTCAGCACGGCGCAGACGCTGCGCCGGGTGGCCGACATGGACAAGGATTTGATCCAGCACAACGGCGTGGCCCAACGCGAGGAGGAGCAGGCCCAAACCGATGCCGCCAACGCCGAGGCGGACCGCGATGCCGCCCTGCAAACGCTCGTTTCGCTGAACCTAGATCCGCAGACTATCAAGGACCTCGAGGCGGGCAAGCCGATCTCGCGTCCGTCGGGCATGATCAACTCGCCCATCGCGGGTACGGTGGTGGAAAAGCTCATCACGCCCGGAGAACTCCTGACTGCGGGAACCACGCCTTGTTTCACCGTGGCCGATCTTTCGCGGGTCTGGGTCATGGCGCAATTGTTCGGCTCCGACCTGGCTGCGGTCAGCGTCGGCGATCCGGTCGAGGTCGAGTCGGGCATCGCGACGAATAATTTTTCCGGAACCGTGGACAACATCTCGGCCCTGGTGGATCCCACCACGCGCTCGGTGATGGTGCGTGTGGTGGTTGAAAACCCGGGCGATTTTCTGAAAAAACAAATGTATGTCCGCGTGCGGATCCAGTCCCGCCAGGAAAGCACCGGCTTGCTGGTCCCGGTCTCGGCGATTTTGCGCGACGACGTGAATCTGCCGTTTGTTTATGTCGTCCAGCCCGACGGCAGCTTCGCGCGGGCGCACGTGACTTTGGGTTATCGGACCGGGGACCAATATGACATACCTGACGGCTTGCATGCCGGCGATCAGATCGTGGTGGATGGCGCACTCTTCATTCAATTCATGCAAAACCAATGAGTGACCCGTTGCCTTCAATTCAACCCATGCAGCGAACGGCTTCGGCGATGAACCGGATCGTTGCCTCTTCATTGCGGCAGCGCCTGCTCGTCGTCATCCTGACGCTCGTATTGATCGGCGCGGGTACGCGGTCGCTGGAGCGCCTGCCGGTGGACGCCTACCCTGATCTTTCGCCACCGATTGTCGAGATCGTCACTCAATGGCCCGGCCACGCGGCCGAGGAAGTGGAAAGATTGATCACCGTGCCCGTCGAAGTCGGGATGAACGGCATTCCCCAGATGACCACGCAGCGCTCGATCACGCTCTATGGCCTGTCCGACGTCATCCTCACCTATCACGATGGCACGGACAATAATTTTGCCCGTCAGGAAGTTTTTAACCGGTTATCCAGCCTGAGTCTGCCGACCGGAGTTACCCCTTCGGTGTCGCCGTTGTCTTCGCCTTCCGGCCTGATCTATCGTTACGTCCTGCAAAGTTCCGACCGGTCGCCCATGGAACTCAAGACGTTCGAGGACTGGGTCATCGAACCGGCTTACAAATCCCTTGCCGGCGTGGCGGATGATTCGGGCTTTGGCGGCGGCACCATGCAATATCAGGTGTTGCTCGATCCGGCCAAGATTGCCGGCGTCGGCCTGTCGGTGTTGCAGGTGGAGACCGCGCTGGCCGCCAACAACGGCAACGCCGGCGGCGGTTTTTATTCGCAAGGCGGCCAGTTCTATTATGTGCGCGGCCTGGGCCGGTTGGAAACGCTTGAGGACATCGGCAACGTCGTGCTGGCCGTGAATAACGGCACCCCGGTGTTGCTCAAGGATGTCGGTCGCGTGGTCATCGGCATCGCCCCGCGCCTGGGCGAGTTCGGTTACGAGAAACAGGACGACTGCGTGGAAGGCGTCATCTTGCTGCGCACCGGCGATAAAACCCAGGACGTCCTGAAACGGGTTGAGGCGAAAACGAAGGAGCTTAATGATCAAGTCCTGCCCAAGGATGTCAAAATCCTTCCGTTTTACGACCGCAGCGATTTGATCGCGCTCACGACCCGCGTGGTCGAACAAAATCTATTGCGCGGCATGTTGCTGGTCGTCGTGATCCTCATCTTCTTCCTCTACGATTTCCGGGCGGGTTTGATTGTCGCCACCACCATTCCGCTGGCGCTGCTGTTCGCGTTCATCTGTCTCGATCTCCAACACGCCTCGGCCAACCTGCTCTCCATCGGCGCGGTGGATTTTGGCATTCTGGTGGATGCGGCGGTGGTGATGGTGGAAAATATTTTCCGCCAGATTGCGTTGCGCAAAGGAACCCGGGCCAATGTCTTTGAAATTGTAAAGGACGCTGCCGCTGAAGTGGACCGTCCGTTGTTCTACGCCGTCGCCGTGATCGTGGCCAGCTTCCTGCCGATTTATGTTTTGGCCGGGCCGTCCGGCACGCTGTTCAAGCCGATGGCCGACACGATGGTGTTCGCGCTGATCGGTTCGTTGATCGTCACCCTGACGTTGCTGCCGGTGCTGTGTGCGTGGTTCATGCGCGACGGCGTGCGCGAGCGCCGCAGCGCCGCTTTCGAGGCCGTCAAATCGGTTTACACCAAGGGCCTCGATTTTTGTATCGCCCATCCGTGGGGAACCACCTTCGCCTCGACGATTCTGCTGGCGGGTTCGCTGCTGCTCATTCCCCGTATCGGTGCCGAGTTCATGCCGCAATTGGATGAAGGCGCTCTTTGGGTACGGGCCACGATGCCTTACACCATTTCGTTTGACGAATCGGCCCGGATCACGCCCCAAATCCGGCAGGTGCTGAAATCATTCCCTGAAGTTACCACCGTCGCTTCCGAACTGGCCCGGCCCGACGACGGCACGGATTCCACCGGATTTTTCAACGTCGAGTTTTACGTGGGGCTGAAACCTTACGCGGGATGGACCGGCGCTTATCGCACCAAGGCCGCGTTGATTGAGGCCATCAACCAGAAGCTCCAGCAGTTTCCGGGGATTATTTTCAATTACACCCAGCCGGCGGAGGATGCGGTGGACGAGGCGGAATCGGGTTTGAAAAGCGCCCTGGCCGTGAAGGTCTTTGGCTCTGATTTGAACACGCTCGAACAAAAGGGCAAAGCCATCAAAAAAATCCTGGAGCAGGTCCGCGGTATCCACGATGTGACGCTGGTGAAGGAACTTGGCCAGCCCAGTCTGGACATCAAGATCAACCGCGCCACGATTGCCCGTTACGGCGTGAATGTCGCCGATATCAACGCCTTGATCACGACCGCCATCGGCGGCGACGTGGCCACGCAGGTTGAGCAGGGCGAAAAGCAGTTTGATCTCGTCGTCCGTCTCGAACGCGAATACCGGAACAACCCCGAGGAAATCGGAAACATCCTGGTGCCCACGCCCGGCGGACAACAAATACCGCTCAAGGAATTCGCGGACATCCAGGTGGCGAATGGCGCCTCGTTTATTTATCGCCAGGACAACTCGCGCTACATCGGTGTCCAGTTCTCGGTGCAAGGACGCGATCTGGCCGGCGCGGTGGAGGATGCCATCGGGCAGGTGAAACAACAGGTCACCCTGCCGGAAGGCTACCGGGTCAATTGGGGCGGGGAATACACCGAATACACGGCCTCGCGCGACCAGATGAAGTTCATTCTGCCTCTGACCCTGTGTCTGATTTTCCTCCTGCTGTTCGCGCTTTACAGCAATTTGAAATTCCCGTTCATCACCGTGCTCGGCGTGGTGTTGTCCGCGCCCGTGGGCGGGCTCGTGGCGTTATGGCTCACCGGCACGCCCTTCTCGGTTTCGTCCGGCATCGGCTTCCTCGCCCTGTTCGGCGTTTCGGTACAAACCGCCGTGGTCTACATTTCTTACGTCAACGAGCTTCGCCTTGCTGGAACGGGCCTCGCCGAGGCCATCCGTGAAGGCGCCATCCTGCGGCTGCGGCCGATCATGATGACCGCGCTGGTGGCGGCGTTGGGATTGTTGCCGGCGGCGCTGGCCACCGGGGTCGGCACGGATACCCAACGGCCATTTGCCCTGGTCATTGTAAGCGGCCTGTTCACCCGGCTTTTAATCAGCGTTTTTCTGATGCCCGCGCTCTACACCCTGGTGGCTCGGCCCGGAGATCGGCTGGAAGTGTGATGCCGCGATGGGGTATAGCCAGAAAAGCACGCCTGTAGCACTTAGATTTTTACGGAAACCGGCCCTTGCCGGTGACGCTCCGAAACGCTTGATGCATCGCCTCAAGAAGATCCTGATTTTTCCCGTCGAAGTCGGCGGAAAGTTCCCACATGAAAACGCCGCCCAGATCGCGCTCTTGCAGGGCGTAGATCACTTTCCGGGCGGTTGATTGCGGGTCGTCATAAGTGATGAATCCCGGCGGGTCAGCCTCGTGGACCAAGTATGGCGCCATTGCAATGGGATCGAACCGGCGGGTCCAGCCGTCCCGGTCCACCCGCGGCTTGATGTACGGCCCATAGTTCCGGCTCCCGACCTTCCGGCCCTTGTTCCATTTCATGGAAATGCCGGCCGCCGGGAATTCGTAGCCATAGAACGCCGTGCCGAGGTTTATTTTTTCCGGGGGCACCCCGAACTTGTTCAGGTAAAGGTCCACGCTCTCATCCAGACTGCCGTTCCGCTCCGGGTCGGTGCTGAACAACGGCGAATTGTGGCCGGTGACCGGGGTCCACGGCCCGTGAAAATCGTAGGTCATGACATTGTAGAAATCCACGATGGGTGTCAGCCCTTTGAAATCGTATTCGCCCCAGCCGCCGGGGGTTGAGGGTGTGGCCATGGACAGCAGATAGGCGGGCGCGGGCAGCGCGTCGCGGAGCGCCTGCATCATGGCGGTGCAATTGGTCACATCGGCACGGCCTTCCGGCACCTCCCAATCGATGTCCACGCCGTCGTAACTATATTTGACGACAAAGGCCTTCAGGCTCGCGCCGAAGCGGACACGGGCATCGGCATCGGCGGCAATTTTGCGAAAAACGGATGCCGCTCCCTGGACGCACACGAGGACCTTCACTCCCGCGTTGTGCGCCCGGGGAACCAGCTCCGGCTCCAGCGCATTCCTGGAAATCTCGATTTCGCCATCTGCGCTCTTCACCGGCTGCACGGCCACATGAATCAGATGCGTCAACTTGGCGTAGGGGATTTGCGCGGCGGTGTATTTGGGCGTTTCCGTTTGGTCGCCAAAATAATAATAAGCGACCAGCCGTTTCCGGGCCGGCGACTGGTCGGCCGCCGCCGGAAAAAATCCTGCCAGCAGGACGGATGCGAGGAGAAGATAACGCGCCGGATTCATAGGGTTGATCATTCTGCGTTCACCGGCCCGGAAAATAGGCGATCGCCTTTTTGAGTTTCATCGCATCCATCTCGCCCATCTGGCGCTGGATGATTTTCCCGCCGGGCGCGACCAGGATGGTATATGGAAATCCGCCCGGCCATTCCGGATCCAACGCCGTGCCCAGGGCGTCCTTGTCCGTCGAGCTGAAAAGATAATTGCGGCAGGCCACTTTTCGCTCCTGCAGGGCGGCGAGGACTTTGTCCTTTTTGTCCGGATCGTCGCCGCTGATGGTGATGACCTCGAAATCGCCGTTCCGGTACATCCGGTTCATGGTGACCAGGTCCGGCAGTTCGCGTAGGCACGGCCCGCACCAGGTGGCCCAGACGTTGATGAGGCGCAGCTTGGGGCCGTCATTTTTCACCAGGGCTTGGATGGTGTTCGTGTCCGCCGGCTCCAGGGTGACCGGCTCCTGCTCCATTTGCGCCAGCTCGCGGGCGGCGGCGGCCCTTTTCTCGGACCATTTGATGGAACAACCGAACGTCCGGGTTTTTTCCACCGGCACGGGCTTTCCCGCCAGCAGTGCGTCCAGAGCCGCACGGGCGTCTTGTTGCGTGACGTTGTCGATGTTCTCCGAGTTGTCCACCCGTCCCACGTAGCGAAGTTTGCGGGCCTGGTCGAAAATAAAGACATGCGGCGTGGACACGGGGCCATAAGCGCGGGCGGTCGCCTGCGTGTCCCCGTCGTAGAGGTACGGGTAATTGAAATTACGTTCCTGTGCGCGGATTTTCATCTCGGCCAAGGAATCTCCCATGTCCGAGTACACCATTTCGCTGAGGCTGAGGGCCTGCGGATCATTGGCGCCGATGGCCACCACCCGGACACCCTTGTCCGAATAGTCGTTGACGATTTGTTTAAGGCGTTCCTCGTAAGCCTGGGCCGTTTTGCAGTGGTTGGCCGTGAAAACGATCATTAAAATCCTGGCGTCGGCATAGTCCTTCAACGAATGCCGTTTACCATCCACACCGGGCAGATCAAACTCAGGCGCGGCCGCGCCGATTTCGAGCGTTTGAGTCAAGCCATCGGCCGTGAGCTGGGGGCCGGCGGCGCAAGTTGCCAGGGACAGGCAGAACATGGCGGCAACCATGCCCGCAAACTGCAAGAGGCGTGTAAGATTCATTACTTTAGGCGGGCCGGGTTCACAGCGGATGTGAATGTGATCATTCCTTTTCGCGGCAGGGCATTAGCCATGGAGCATTTCAATTTTCCACATCATTGCCTACCCCCCATTTAGAGGGGTGGCAGGCGGGAACCAAAGTGTTATGCCGGAGAAGTGCTGTCCAAGTCGAAGGGCATGGAAAGCAAAAAAGGCACCCTGATAAATCAGGGTGCCTTTGATCGAAACCTAAAATTATTTCTTAGCGCCGAGAATCGCGTCTTTGGCAGCCTTGGCGACGCGGAATTTCACGACTTTCTTCGCCTTGATCTGGATCGTTTCACCGGTCGCAGGATTACGGCCGACACGAGCTTTGCGATCGACCAGAACGAGCTTGCCGAGACCAGGAATGGTGAACGAGTCCTTGGCATGCTTGTAGGCCAGGGTGGCGAGCTGTTCAAGAATTTCAGCGGTTTGCTTTTTGGGGAGGCTGTTTTTCTCGGCGATTGCAGAAATGATTTGTGATTTGGTTAGAGATTTGGCCATGACTTTATTGTGTGATTTGTGTTTTGTATTAACTGAATGTTCATTAAACCCGCTTCCAATCGGGTCACCAAGCAAAAAAGGCGGATTTTATGGGGCAATCCCGGGGGCAAAGAATGACGTCTGCCACGCATTCGTTCGTGATACACGTCCGCCCGGTTGTGCTATCGGTCTCCACCCTTCGTAGAAATCGGATTGCGCCGCACTGCACCCCATGTCACCAGCCCGGCACCGGCGCAAATGATTGCCCCCACTGCAATGGTCCACGGCACACCCACGGCATGGGACAGAAATCCGGACTCCACTCCGCCCAACGGCATCATGCCGCCGAACACCAGCGCCCAGATGCCCATCACCCGCCCGCGCATCGCATTGGACACGCTCCCCTGAAGGAGCGTGTTGGTGGTTGAGAAATAGAGAATCATTCCCCAACCGCCAACGGCCAGGCACAACAGCACGAGCGGATACCAACGCACGAAGGCCAGCAGCGCCAGCATGGCCGAGAACAACCACAGCCCGCCGAGAATCATCAGCCTTGGCCGGACGCGATTGCCGTAAGCCGCCACGGTCAGCGCTCCCAGCAACGCCCCGAATCCATTGGCGCTGAGCAGCATGCCATAGCGGCTCTCACCCACATGAAGAATGTCAGTGGCATAGGCCGGCAATAGCACCGCATACGACCAGCCAAAGATGCCCACGACGCCAAAGAGCAGCAGCAAAATGCGCACGCGCCGGTGCCCGGCCACATACTTGAAACCTTCCAGAATATGCCGCCCTGTTGAATGCGGTTTGGGCCGGGGTTCATGCTTCGGCAAACGCATCATCAACAGTCCAAAGATGACCGCAATGAAACTGACGCCGTTCAGGATGAAACACCACGTGATGCCGACGGACGCCATGAGTAAACCCGCCACCGCAGGGCCGACCACCCGTGCGCCATTGACGATGGAACTGTTCAGCGACACCGCATTCATCAGGTCTTCGTGACTGGTCATTTCGACCATGAATGCCTGTCGTGCGGGCATGTCGAAAGCCATCGCCACCCCGCCCAACGCCGCGAGCACGAGGATATGCCACGTTTGAATGTGCCCGCTTCCCACCAGCACGGCAAAGACGAAGGCGGTGATCATCATCCCAATCTGGGTGTAATACAGGATGGTGCGCTTGGGATGCCGGTCGGCCACGGAGCCGCCCCAGAGGGAAAACACCAGCATCGGCAAAGTTCCGACCGCCGCCACCGTGCCCAACAACACTTTCGATCCGGTCAACTGGTAAACCAACCAGCCTTGAGCGGTGGTCTGCATCCAGGTGCCAATGAGCGACACGAGTTGACCGATGAAGAACAGCCGGAAATTACGATGCTTCAGGGCGGCAAAGGTATCACGCCATGACACACTCCCCGTTGGCCGGGGCGACACCCGCAATTCTGGCGGAGCATCGAGGGTGGGTGTGGTCGTTTTTTTAGATGGCATCGCCAAATGGATGTTACCTGGTTGCTTCGTTCCAATCGAGCCTCGGAAATGCAAGCCGGTTGAATTTGAATTCGGCGTCCGCCCGGTCTCAAGGTGTCCGGACCCGGTAAAACTGCGGGGCGCTATTATTGGTGGCCGTGAACCGGTAGGAGCTGTTCAGGAGATTCGTCGTGAAGGCGGCGGTGGTATTTGTCGTCCACGATGCGGTGTTCAGTTGTGTTGCCTGGAGCAAATGGTAGGTGACATTCGTCAGGTTGTTGACCGTGAAGTTCAGCAGCACCTGCTTGTTCGTCAATACCGGCGGGTTCAACACGATGGTTGGATTCGTGGCCGCGGTCACGACGACCCCTTTGTATGGTCCGAATGCCAGCGGGAATTGCGTAAAGATCACGGGCGCGGCCTGGAGCGCATAATTCCCGGCCTGCGTAGGCGTGAAGACGAAGTTGGTGCCCGCCGTCGCGTTCGTGGTTGGATTGATGTACTGCTGCGCGTTCGTCACGACGAGGCTCTCCAGATCCCAGCCGGTGTCGTTATCGCTGTATGGCCAGTATTCCCCGCCGGTGAAGGCATAATTGAAACGCAGCAGGATCGGAACACCGACATAATTGGAGAGCGACAGGGAATGCAGCGTGAAGACCGATTCCACCGGTTGCTCGTCGTCCGGCAGGCCGGGCTCCACAAAAAGATCCTGCCATGTGATGCCCGCGTCCGCTGAAACCTGCACCCGGGCCGTTTCATCGGGGCTGGCATAGGCCAGCAGGCTTTCAAAGGTGACCATCGTGTTGGTCGCCGGGAATAGCAGTTCATTCAGCGTAAAAAATTGGGATGTGGGATTGTTCGTCGGTCCATTATGACACAAGTGGAAGCAGGCGTTGCCGGAACCATCGGGGGCAGTGGTGAGGATGGAATAATCCGGTGGTGCCGGTGAAAAGGTGAAATTCACCAAGCCGGTGTTGGCGAGGTCATTGTTCGCATTCTCAAAGACATTTCCCGGCGTAAGCTGGGCCGTGAGCCATTGGTAACCGGTTGTGTTGGTGTTGTTCAGCGTCGTGCAGTAATAGCTGGTTCCCGCGTTGGCCATGGCCTGCGTCGGCCCGGTGATGGTCGTCGGCACATAATCCACGCCCGGCATCAACGGATCGAAAAGCGTGACATTATAGCTGAAGTGCACCATGGTGGCGCCCACGGCAATATTGCTAACCGTGATGCTGTACACCGTGTCGGTGCCACCGAAGGGAAAAGTCGTACTTTCGCTGGTCGCATCCAACCCCATCGGCACCCATACCAAGGTATCTTCCCCGGCGCCGCTTTGATTATTTTCATCACCGCTTTGATAGGGCTGGATGGTCGTGGTCACCGGCACGCCGTTGCTTTTCATGGTGACGGTCGCCGCGCTTAAATCCGCATTCGACAGGGCGAAGGACCAATAGGGATAAACAATTGGATACGGCACATAGCCCTCCGGCGGCCATGCGACGTAGGGCTGGCGGGTGGCCGGACGCGGGTCGTTGATGCTTGAATCAAAGACGTACGTGCAGTTGCCCGCGATGTTGCTGTTCGTCGCTGGCACGTCGCCCGTGCCCATGATCTGCTCGGACGGAAACAAGATCCAGCGCCGGTGCCCCACCTCGGAATTGCCGGAGCCAAAATCCCAGATGTAGAGCGTGATGGCGTCCGCGCCATCGGCGCCGCCCGCCTGGTTGCCGCCCGCGCCCGCTGCGCCTGCCGGCGAATAACACGGCCACGTCGGCGGCGGATCGTGATTGAGTTGCCCGCTGGACGAGATCATCACCGCCACCGCCTGGGCATTGGAATTGTAGATGGAATTAAAGCTGACACTCGCCGGATCGCCCGCCATCGCGCGAAACCAGTTGATGCGCCGCAATACGGCCTGCTGGAACGACGGTGCATTCGTGCCCGGAAAACAATCCGCCACGTCCGCCGTGGAATTGATCGGCACATTCTCCGAGGTCGGATAGATGGCGTTGTAAAAATCCCGCACCTGTTCCCGCGCATCCGTGTTCACCGCGAAACCGCCGGTGACGGTTTGAAACCTGGGTTTCGGGCCGGGCAGGACAGTGAGGTTCGTGGTCCACGGCGACGCCGGGCCGAGGAGATATTGCGCGTGCGCCTGCGGGTACAACCCCAACAGGGTCAGCCAGACCAGGATGCTGATTCGAATAATGCAGCTTGCACGCACGGCTTCACCTCAAAAGTGAGCCTAGTCTAGTTCTGAAATGAGTCGATGTCAAAAACCGTGGGGTGACTGGCACGCAATGCTCCTCACCAACACCCCGGGCCGGTCGCGTCACGAAATTGTCACCAATCTGTCATTTGCATGCGCGGGCCTTTCGTAAAGAATCAAACGAACAATGGCGCGTGTCCTGTATAGCTGCTGCGGCGAAGGTCAGGGACACTCGTCGCGGGTTCACACCGTCACGCGGGCGCTCACCAGCCTGGGGCATGAAGTGAAAATTCTCGCCAGCCACAAGGCCTTCCGGGTTCTCCAACCCTGTCTCGCGGATGTGCGGGAAATCCCCGGCTTCACTTTCGTCTACCAAAACAACCGCGTGGAGCTCATGACCACCGCCTGGGGCAACCTGCCGCTGCTCCGGCATCGCGGCCGGGTCATCCGCGAGATTGCCGGCCTCATCGAGGCCTGGCAGCCGCACCTGGCCATCGCGGACTTCGAACCGTTTCTGCCCCGGGCGGCCGGACTGACCGGCCTGCGCTGCATCAGCCTCGATCATCAAGGCGTGATCCCCTTTGCACATCCGCCCCTGCCGTGGAACCAGCGGGTTTCCGCGCTGGCGGCCCGGGCCGTGGTGGGGCTGACCAGTTACCGGGCCGAAGCCCGGCTGGCCACGTCGTTTTTTTATCCGCCGCTGCCGGCCGGCGGCAATGTCCATTTTTATCCGCCCATCCTGCGCGAAAAGGTCAGGCAGATCGCGCCGCGCGACGACGGTCATGTGGTGGTTTACCAGACGAGCAGTTCGTTTACCCGGCTGCCGGAGCTGTTGAAGCATCTGCCTTTTCGTTTCAAGGTTTTTGCCTTTGAGAATGCGCCCGCAGGCGAGGACGGCAACGTCAGCTATTATCCGCGTTCGGATGCACGGTTCATCGAGGAGGTCGGCACGGCGTCCTGGGTCCTGACCAACGGCGGTTATACGCTGATGAGCGAGGCGCTCTTTTTGGGCAAGCCGGTGTTTTCTCTGCCGGTCGCCTGGCAGTTCGAGCAATGGCTGAATGCGTATTATCTTCAGGACCTCAATTACGGTTCGATGTGCGATGACCTGCGGGATTTCCCGGCGAAGATCCGCGAATTCACCGGCCGGCTGGAGGTTTATCGCAAAAATATTTCGCAACAGAATTTTTGCGGAAACGAAGCCGTGCTCGCCCACATCCTGAAATTTCTTCCGGCGGGAAAGCCGGCACCCGTCGTCGCCGTGTAAATACGGCACCGGTTTTTGGGTCCGTCCGTGCGGA
>Ga0210388_10000267_pt1 | contig 45484 bp, 62 predicted proteins | sample IncBWC19OmetaG_FD_155485 | JGI IMG/M metagenome (GOLD analysis project Ga0210388, IMG submission 155485) | Forest soil microbial communities from Barre Woods Harvard Forest LTER site, Petersham, Massachusetts, United States - Inc-BW-C-19-O ...
GCGGCAGCGAAGGCGGCGAAACATCGAACATCGAACATTGAACAGCCAACATCCAAGGGGGAAAGTGATACGGAAACGGTGAATCTGGCGTTGCTGGACCGGCGGGCGGAGATTGCGCGGTTGAACAACCGCATCCTGGATGAGGAAGCGGCGAAGTTTGACCTGGAATTGAAGAAGGGCAAATACCTGGACCGGCACGTGAGCGAGCATACGATCCGCAGCGCGCTGAAGGGGTACCACAAAATGGTGCAGCACGAGATGGAGATCAACGGGCCGAGCCAGCGGCGGGAGAAGCTGAAGGGAATTATTGCGGAGTGCGTGTTGCGGGTTCCGGAGGGGGAAAGGGAGCGGGTAAAAGCGGAGCTCGCGGGATTGAGCGCGTCATTTTTTGAGTACGACACGCTCGCGCAAAAAGCGCAGATGGACCGCATCGAGGCGAAATGCGAAGCGGAAGCAGCGGCGAGCGAATAGGCAGGCCCAAAAGATGGGGTGGTCTGGCGCTTTGGGAAAACCGCTTTAGGAAAAAATGATTTCAGCGGGAAAGGATTTTTTTTACCACGGATGGACACGGATCAACACGGATAGAGCAGAGGAACCATGCCGTCAAAGCGTTCCAGCAATTCCTTTGGCATTATTATGGCAAAACTATTTTAGGAAACATTTGAGGATCGCACGGCGGCGCGCAACCCAACATCTGAGAGGGCAAATGCTCCCCGGAATTTTTGGACAACATTTGGCTAAAAAGTTTCGGAGAAAATTTGCGGGAAAACGCGCGGGAAAATTCGCCGGGGCCCGACCGGAGTTTTTCTCGGAAAGGGAAACCGGAATTTCAAAACTTTTTGGATATCGCGGATTCCGAAAATTTGGGCCACCGCGCGGAACGCCGGCCTCCGGCCCGGCTTTTGTTGCCGGCATGACCGAGCCGGGCCGGAGGCCGGCGCTCCGGCCCTATATGCGCCGGGGCGCGTATAGGCTTTGCGATTTAAGGCGTTTTGATTTTGCGGGAGGGTGAGGACAGCGGAGGATTTTGCCCAAAATTAAAGCGAAGCTAGGAGAAACTCGACCAATTCGCCCGGCGGCCGGTTGCCGGACTTCGATTTTAATTTAGCCAGGGCGGCGGGGAGGAGCCGGAGCGTGATGGCCACGCGGCCGGATGCTTTGCGACCGGCGCCGGGGCGAAGGCCGCCGCGACCGGGTTTTTTGCCGGCTGATTTTCGAGGTTTCATCACAAAAATAGTTTGAAAAAAGAGTTGCTTTTCAAACGATAAAAAGGCAAAGTGCAGAGGTCAATAGGAATTAACCGATTGACGAAACGACCAGACCGAGGTCGTAAAAGTCCGGGTGAAAAATATATGACAAAATTCAAATGCGTTTGGTTGGAATTCCCCTGCGGTAATCGTTTCTTCGGCGGTGGCGGCTGGTCCCGCCGCGCCAAACATCGCCCCGCCCCCGAGCGCCGCGAAATAACCACCACCGATGTGGTTTTCACCACCGGCAAATCCGTTCTGATCTCCGGAATTCGCAAACTCAAGGTAAATATTTTCAAGGCCGCGACCGGCGAAATCGTCCGCGCGGATTATCCGCTCGAAGGATTGACCGGCTGCGGTCCCACCACGCGCCAGCTCGCCTCTCGCGCCGCTGCCAGGACCCGCGGCGCTCGAAAAATTATCACCGCCAACGCGGCCACCACCGCCGCGGCGATTGATGCGATGATCAATACTCCGGTTCGGCTGGCTCTGCCGGGCATCACGCCCAGGTCTATTCAGGATTGGGCCGCCACCGGCTGCCAGCACCCCGTCAGCCCTGAGATCATGGAACTCAAAATGAAAAGCGGTGTCGGCTGGGCGGAGTTCGCGCGCCTCGCGAAAGGAGCGTCGCTGTGAAAAAATACGAACTGCTCGAAAAAACGGCCGCGTCGATTTTATCGACGCCGGATTACAAATGGAGTTCCGGCAACCGCTGCAACATCGGGCTGCTGATCGAAGCGGCCCGCGGTTCGCGGGCCACCCCGGAGGAATTCCGCCAAGGCGGCCAAATTATCGCCCACCGCCTGAATCTTCGAGGCCTCGCCATGTGGTGCTGCGCCGGCGAGGATAATCACATCATCAAATGGCTGCGCGCTGAATATTTATTCACCGCCCGCGAAATTGAAGCGATCGAGCTGCTCAATGATAAAAGCATCGTCCGGCTGCTCGCCCGGCGCGGCATCCGGCCCGCGCCGCTCTTCAATCGCTCGCGAAAATACGTCGCCGCCTACATCGCGGCCCTGGCCGCGCGCGAAAAACGCCGCGCCCGCGCGCGGCGGGAAATTCCCATCCATGCTTAAATTTCCGAAATATCTGGTGGAACTGGATCGCGAAAAACAATTTGTTGAGCGCCTGCCGGCGACGCCGCTTTGGGTCGCCCGCCTGCGAAATCCTTTTTGCCTCGCCCTGGTGGAAATCTCTTTTGAAAAAGTGAGTTTGAATTTCTGGCCGCCGGTCGTGGATGGCGACCGCGCCAGGCTCGCGAACCGGCTCGCCTTCGTACTCGGTCACGAATATGATCTTTACCGGGACGAATTGCCAGCGCCGGCGCTGCTTCCGGAAATCGTCGAGCCGCCGCGCTATTTGAACATGGTCCGGGCGAATTCAGATTCTGAGTTCGTCCTCGAAGCGCACGCGCCCCGGCTATGGCGGATCAGCGTGGACGTCCGCGACAACACCACCGGCGCGACGTGGTGGCGCGGCTTCGGCGTCGAACCGGAGTTTCCGGACGACACTCGGGCCGTCGCGGAATTTTTGCAGATTTAATAGGAGACACTCACTTTCACCGGTAGTGGGTTACTTTCATTTTTATACGGTTTCATTGGGTTTTTGGCATGAAAATAAATCGTAAATATGTGTTGACAATAAGCGGCAGATCGCATATCGTGTATGCCTAATCAATGACTGATTGCTCCCGCCGGGGATACCGGCGACAGAAAATAACTGAGACAAAATTATGCAAGCTACAATAATTGAAAACGGAAACGGCCTCCCCAATGTCGGCGAAATGGTCTATGACGCAACCTCGGATACTGTCTACCGTATCACTGCCTCCGATGGCCGCATCAGCACCAACGGGTCAGGCCGGGGCAATAGCATGACAGCGACGGTCGAGGACATCGGGTCCGCTAGTGACCTGACCGATGACGAATGGGAGAATATCGAATCGAGCAATTACGGAATTGTTATCTGACAATTTGCCGGGCGCGGCCCCGTTGAAGCGAAAGCTAAAACCGCAGTGAAGTCGCAAGACCGAACTGTTTCCTCGCCCGGCTCATAATTTTTTGACGCATGAAAAATTCTGAAAAATCCGCTGCGGCTTACGATGCCGCGCAACCCGACCCGCGCAAGCCCGGACGCCCGCCGATAAATGGCGAGACGGCGACAGGACATATCCACATTCGGACGACATTACCGCGCAAAGGGCATTGGGCGCGGGCCGCTCGACCGAAATCATTGGCGCAATGGGCAACCGAAATTTTGGACAAAGCATCCGGCTATGAATCGCCTCGCGGAAATCTCTTTTGAAAAAGCGAGTTTGAATTTCACTCAGCCGGCCAATTGGCCGGCTCTTTTTTTTGACTTCCGCACTTAATTGTGCGGGATGACAAATCGGATTTATCACTTTGGCGGACGGGATTTTCAGCGATCGGCAAAACTTTTCGCGGGACGATTTGGGAGAACGCCGCCCGTTTTCAATTTCACGGCAAAGCATACGAGGCGATGCCGCGGGAGCAGGATGGCCGTTTCTGGATTGAATCCGCAAATCATCTGCGCGGGCCGTTGCTGGCGCTGAATGATCCGCTGGTGCGGCTGATCCATTTGATCGGCGCGACGCAAGTGCTCAAATCGATGTGCGGAGATTTGTGGGTGCAATTTGTTTGCGAGCATGTCGCCCGGAACATGCTGGTGCTTTTCGAGGATGATCCCAAAGCGAAATTGTTTTGCGCGGTGCGGCTCATGGAGACGCTGCGCCGGCACCCGGTCCTGAGCCAATGGCTGGCGGTCGGCGAACGGCATGACGCGACGAACACGCGGCTGAAGTTGCCGGGGATGATTCTCCAGGTGTGCGGGTTGAATGACGGGAATGTTTCGTCGTTGAGCTGGCCGCTGGTATGGATCTCGGAGGCGTGGCAACACGGACGGGACGGCCTGATGTGGAAGGCTTACAAGCGGACGGACCGTTTCCCGGAGGATCATAAAATCCTGAATGAAAGCCAGGCGAGCGAAGCCGGCACGGATCTGCACGTGAGCGCGCGCGAGGCGGTGCAGGTGCCGTTGGCCTGGTCATGCCCGGCGTGCGCCGGCCGGCAGACGTGGGAATGGCCTCACTGGAATCATCGGCGCTCAGAAGATTTCATTCCGCGCGAGCCGAAAGATAAAAACGGGTGGACGGCGCCGAGGCCGGGCAGTTACGCCGGCATGAAGTTTTTGGATGATGGCGAAAACACGCGAAGCATCGAGCAGCGCGCGGCGAGCGCGTATTGGGAATGCATCTTTTGCGGGTTTCGTATTGAAGATACGCGCGCGGTGCGGCAGGGGTTGATGGATTCGTATGAACAAAAATATAAAATTGAGAATGCGAACATTCAAACGACGCCGGCGACGCTGACTTTTACTTTGCCGTTTGAGGCGGCGCGCGACAATCGTTTCAGCGCGACGGTCAAAAGTTTTTTGATCGCGAAGCACGAGGAGCGCCAGGGGAATTCAGTGAAGCTCGCGCAGTGGTTCATGGCTGAGCGCGCGGTGTTCTTCAGCGAGGATTTGTTGCAGCCGCAATTGGTCCAGCTCGCGGAGGTGTTCGATCCGAAAACGAAAATCGCGAATTGGCATCACGACGGGATGACGATCGATTGCCAGAAGCATCGCACGCTGGACACGGTGGGGACGTTTCATTGGAGCGTGGACACGGCGGATAAAAACGGAAATTCGTTCGAGATGATGCGCGGGTTCGCGGAGTCGTGGGAGGAGTTGGTGGCGGTCCAGAAAAAATATAAGGTGCGAAATAAATATGTGTGCATCGATGGGCGTAAATGGACGCCGGAGATTTTGCGCCGGTGCGCGATGTATCGCGAACTCGACAAGGGAATGCAGTTCGGGCGTGAGGTGGATTATTGGAGCTGTTGGACGGTGTTGCTCGGCGACGCTCCGATGAGGAATTCGTACCAATGGCCCGACAAACAGTGGCGGTTGTGGGCGCCGGGAATGCGGCGCGTGGAAAATGTTTTGGATGAACAGGGGCGGAGGATCGCGGTGAGCGTTTTCATGTTTCGCTGGGCTCATACTGGAGTGGCGGATTTGCTGCATGAGATTTTGATCGGCGGCGAGGGCAAAGTAAAATTCATCGCGCAGAAAAGAGCGGCGCTGGCGCCCCGCGACCAGGCTTTCGAGGTGGGAGACATGGGGTACGACGAGCAAATGTCCGCCGAGCTGAGATCGCTGCGCAATGGCCGGGCGACTTGGCTGCGGATCGGCAGCCGGCCCAACCACCGTCTCGACATCGGCCGAATGCGATTGGTCAGGCTCCTCATGGCCAGCCTGATCGGCTACGTAGCCGGCGCCGAGGAGCCGCCGCCCAAATGAGGCAGCGCCTATTGGCCCCAATACCAGCCCATATGGATTGTATAGGTTCTCCCGGAGGGTATATAGGAAAAGCAAGTTGCCGAATTTGGCGGGTTTCGCGTGGGTGGGCGGGAAATTTTGTCCTACGCAGGGTTTTTGAGGAGGTTTTTCAGCGGGGTTTGAGCGAAAATGATTTCGTGAAAATGCTTTATACTGAATTTTTAGAAATGCTCCAAAGAAGCCCATATGCGTGGCACACCGTTCATTTTTTGGATTGGCAGACCGTGGAGGTAAAACGATTTTGGCCCATAGATTATGAAATTTGAAGAGGAATTTGAGACGGAATTGCGGCGAAAAATCTCGGCGACGTACGTGGAGAAGGCGAAGAAGAGGTATGACGAGGACCGGCGATTTAATGCGGCGAGGAATGAGGGCGGCGGAGCTGCCGGCAGAACAGGTTCGTTTTGGTTTTCGGAAGGAGGATACTGGTGCCTGCTGGCGAAGTGCATTGATCTGGGAGTGGGGGTGGAATATTTCGAGGCGCACCATTAAACCGGTCCAATTGGCCCCATCCCGCATTCCTTAGTGGTTTGACTGGGGGCGGTTGGGTGAATGGATGAGCGGGAACCGATTTTAATCGCGGCGGGTGACACGGCCTGTTGGAGCCGATATTTGCCGAATTGGCTGCCATCGGCGGGGTGGTATGTGCTGGGCGAGGTGAGGGGGCATGACCAGCCGACGGGGCCGGCGATTTCCTTTAAGAGCGCGCCGGACGCGACGGGCACAGTGCATGAGATCAAGCTGGCGGCGGCCACCACGGCGACGTGGGCGGCGGGAGAGTCAAGCCTGGTGGAATACGCGGTGAATGATGCCCTGGCGCAGCGGCATTTGCTTTACCAGAATAATTTGCGGATCGAGCCGAACCTGGGGACGGGGACGAACCAGGTGGACGTGGAGACGTTTGCGCAACGGATGATCCGGACTTTGCAGGCGACGCTGCTGGAGCTGGTGCAGCACGCGATGAAGGAGACGGACATTCAAAAGGTGCGGGTGTTGCGCGAGGACCGCAAGGCGATCCGTTACGAGCTGGCGTACTGGGAGGAGAAGCGGCGGGAGGAGATTGGCCTGGAGAATGTGCTGAGCGGGCGGCCGAGCGGGCGGAAGATCACGCCCATCTTCAAAATCATCGATTACGGAGGGCCGGGGCTGGGGAACCAGAATCCGTTCGTTCCCAATTCCTGATCCAAAGAGCGCAAAATGATTTTCACCCGCAAAACCCATGACAAGTTTCACGACGAATGGTTTACCCCCCCCCCATTTGGTACAGGCGCTGGGAGAATTCGATTTGGATCCGTGCGCCTCGCATTTGTGCCCGAACAAATTGGCGACGAGAACTTTCGGCCCGCGGGAAAACGGACTGAAGCAGGAATGGTCCGGAAGGGTTTGGTTGAATCCACCTTTCTCAAATATGCAGCCTTTCGTGCGGAAGATGATGGAGCATGGCCATGGAACGCTCCTTTGTTTGATAGCCGGCCAAACCTTATGGCAGATGAAAATGATCGAGGCTTCGGGCTGGGTTTTTCTTATGCAGGGCAAACCGAAATTCGAGAGGCCGCAACGCGGATTGCCGCAGGGACAAAGAGCGCCGGTCTGGCTGGTGCCGTTTGGGGCGGAGGACGTGGACGCGCTGGCGAAAAGCGGGCTGCCGGGTGTTTTGCTTAAGATGGTATGAACTGGCGCGAATTAATTTTTGGGCGGGAGAAGCCGGAGCTGGCGGTGGTGGCGACGCGGCAGCGGGATGAACTTTTGACGGGGTGGGCCTCCGGGCGGGAGAACGGGATCCGGAGCTCGACGGTGGAACCGTGGCACGCGGGGGCGATCCGGGCGGACCGGGAGCATAACCAGAAGATGACGCGCATGTACGAGGCGTCAATCACCTCGAACCTGAATCTGGATTTCGTGCCGACGGTGAACAGCGGGAACGCGGAGGTTTTGGTGAGCCTCTATATTGGCAGGGGCCGGGCCCGGACGCTGGAGAAGGATGATGCTTGTTACGCGGGGATTCTCAACGCGGACATGAATAATATTTGCGGGGATGATCCGTTCCGGCTGGAGATGCAAGTGAGGGTGAATGGGAAAGGGGGAAACATTCAACATTCAACATTGAACGCTCAACGTCCAAGCGGGGACCAGACGGGGAAGGTTTCCGGCGGGACGCCGGAAACGGCGGCCGGGACGGCCGCGCTCCCGGGGGATGATGATGAGATTGTGCTGGATACGGCGGTGAATAAGCGGATCGAGGGGGCTTGGCGGGATTATGGGCGGAAGGAGAATTGCACGGTCAAAAAGGACATGTCGCGGGCGGAGATGTGGTGGCTGGCGATTGCCTCGATGAAGCGGGACGGATCTATCCTTTTCCGGCATCACCGGGAGTTTCCGTTTAATAAATCGCGGTACGCGATTGAGCCGATTGAGAGCGACCGGTTGCAGGAGTCTTACACGGGAAAATCTGAGCAGGGGAATCCAATTAGATTCTCGATCGAGCGGCACCGGAAGTATGGGTTTGCGCTGAATTACTGGATTTTGACGCGGCACCCGGGCGAGGTGTTCGCTTACAACGGGCCGACGCCGAACACGTGGCGGGAACGGGTGCCGGCGGAGGACATCATTCATTTCAACAATATCCGGACGCGGGCGGACCAGGACATCGGTTTTCCGGCGTACGCGCCGATCATCCAGCATTTACATTTGTGCCGGCAATTCACGCGGGCGCATGTGACGGCGGCGATCTGGGCGCAGGCGAAGCCGTATTTCATCATCCAGGATTATCCGACGGGGAGTCCTTATATTGGCGATCCTTCGCCGTATGCGAATGCGGTGGAGGTGGGGAACGGGAATGCCGGGCCGGAGGGCGGCGCTCCGGGGCGGAGAGGCGATGGGCGCGGGGGCGGGCGGAATCCGATCACGGCGGTGGAACCGGCGACGGGGGAGGAGTTGCAGATGGGGAAGAAGCCGTTCCTGGTGGACCCGAAGTTTCCAAATGAAAACGCGCCGGGGTTCATGAAGAACCAATATGAGATGGTGGCGGCGGGGAGCGGGAAGGCTTACAGCACGGTCTCGTGCGACGTGGAGAAGAATTCATTTTCGACAATGCGCAGCGCATTGGTGCCGGAGCGGGATGATTATCGGAAACACCAGCGGCACATGGAGGCGAGCCTGGTGCGGCCGCATTTCGAGGCGTGGCTGGAATGCGAGTTGTTGTACGGGACTTTGATGGACCTGCCGTTTTCGCGTTACGAGGAGTTTTGCAAGGCGGCGGTGTTTCACGCGAAGCGGTGGCCGTACATCCAGCCGGTGCAGGACGCGCAGGCGGACATCCTGTGGATGGAGGAAAATATTAAATCGCCGCAGCAGGTTTTGGCGGAGAGCGAGGACGGGGGCAACCTGGAGGACATTCACGCGCAGATTGCGGCGGCGGTGAAATCCGAGAAGGCGCATGATATTTGGGAAGATCCGACGGTGGCGATGCCGAGCCTGAAGAAAGGACCGCCGGGACAGCCGCAGGCGGCGGCCAATCAACCGGCGGCGAAGCCGGGGACAGGGAAGGGGAAGCGGAATGGCGCGGATTGGAAGCGGGCGGCGAGGAATGGGATGCTGCGAGGGCAGGAGGACAGGGAATGACCAATGACCAAACTCCCAAGGCCCAAAGAAGCACCAAACTTCAATTTGAGGCGGCGATCTCTTTCATGATTTTCTGGTAGCAATCGTCGCAGAGGTTGCAGTCATCGCCCGGAGGATCGTTCGAGAAATTTAAAGCGCGTTCGGCCATGGCCTCCGCGTCGGTCCACCCGTCCAGAAAAGTCCTGCCGCACACTGCGCAAATCCATTCCGAGCCGTCATTCATCCGATGAATATTATTTGTCGGTGTAGTTCCAACCGTCGGGGCCGCGGTGAAGGACCAAGGTTCCGGATTCAATTTCGATTTCGAGGCCGTCCACATCGTACCCGAGTTTTTCAGCTTGCTCGGCCCAATGCAAAATCAAGTGGGATTGAAGCAGGGGAATCTGCTGGCCGGAAGCGTCAGAAGCGAAGACCTGGCCGTTGACGGCAAGCATGACGGAGGCGGGTCGTTCCATATGCTGAATTATAACACGAGGGATTTAATTCGGACAAGGTTTTGGAAGGGTGTCCGCGTTTCAGTTTAACGCCCGCCCTCACCCCGGCCCTCTCCCCCAGGAGAGGGGGAAAGGACGGCAGCCGCGGTTGCAAGCGATGCGCATTTGACGGCGGCAGTTGCTGCGGGTCATAGACCCGCGCTCCGTTGACTCAAGGGGATTTTGCGCATGGCGAAGAGTTATTTTCGAGCGGGAGTGTTGGAAGCGATCACCGGGAAGGGCGCGAAGCGCGGGTTCGCGCTGTCGTTCGCGAGCGAGTATCCGGTGCTGCGCAAGGACAAGCGCGGGGTTTATTGGGAGATTTTATCACACGGGCCGGGGGACGCGAAATTGGGTTTGCTGAATCGCGAAGGGGTGGTTTTCCAGGATCACGATGACACGCAGGAGATTGGCGTGGTGACGAAGAAATCGGCCCGAGTGGATACGGACCATAAGACGCGGGCGGAAATTGAACTGGCGGAGGCGGGCTGGCGGACAAGGGCGAAAGCGGACCCGGAGGAAATACCGATCAGCGTTGGTTACAACCGGATGGCTTTGATCCGCGTGGTGCCGGGGGCGGACGGGATCCCGGAGCGCTGGTATTCCTGGGAGCCGTATGAAGTGAGTTTGCTCACGGGAGCGCCGGCGGACCCGACGGTGGGGCTGAATCGCGCGGCGGCACAGGATGACGAGGCGTTTTGCCGGGAGACGCCGCCGACGGTGGAAGGGAAAGACGGGCCAGCGGCCCGTCTCTACAAACGCGCGGTGACGCATCGGTGCGGGCGGTGCGAGGGGACGGGGCGATGCGCGTGCCGCGAGGACGATGACGCGCGGGCGGACAAGGATTGCGAATTGTGCGAGGGGGACGGGGATTGCCACGAGTGCGAAGGGGACGGGCAGTTCGTATCTGCACGGGCGAGCGAGAGACGCCCCAGCGGGGCGTCTCTACAAGACGGGGTTGACTCAATCACAGATTTAGATGCAGCGGGAATCAACAAACAACTGACGAAGAAACAGCGCGAAGCTATGAGAATTTTATTGAAGGGTGATGCGGATGACGGCGGGGACAACAAAGCGGTGTTGGACGCCGCGGTGAGGACGACGACGGAAAAGGTTTCCAAAGAAACGCGGGAAGCGACCGCCACGTCGTACAAAGCGCGCGCCAAAGAGATTAACGCGGTGGTGAACAAGCACCTCGAAAAGCACGGCGAGCGCATGACGAAGGTGGGCGACAAGGAAGTGAAGTTGCGGGACCGTTTGGGCGTGATCGCCGCGGAAGCTTTGGAGAGTGACGAGGCGATTGCGGAATTCAAGACCCGTTGCCTCGAGGAAATTACCGCGAGCAAGGAGCCGGTGCCGGTGATGGCCAGTGATTTTGCCACCCGCGAAGAGATGAGCCAGTTTTCATTGATCCGCTCGATCCAGAGCGCGGCGAAGCAGCGGAGAGAGGGCAAGGAAGGTTTTCCCCAGGAACTCGAGGGCGATATTTCCAAGGAATACATGAAGCGCTGCCGGGAATCCGAGGGCGGTTACGGAGCGGAGCCGCAGGGTTTCATTGTGCCGCCGGATTGCCAGTTTGGCTGCGCAAGCATGACGCGGGCGGAGGCGAAGAGCCAGTTCCGCAAGCTGGTGAACCGTTACGGCCGGGACATGCAGGCGACGAATTTCGGGGCGGGCGGCGCGGTGGTGCCGACGTTCTGGCTATTGCCGGTGATTGAATTGCTGCGCAATAAAACGGTTTTGAACCGGGTGGGCATGCGGACTCTGGCGGGGCTGACGGGGAATGTGATTTTGCCGCGGTTGGAAGCGCCTTCAACGGCTTACAGCCTGGCGGAAATTGCCGCGGGGCAGGCGAGCCAGCAGACGCTGGGCCAACTGACGGCGATGCCGCACCGGGTGTTTAACGAGGTGGATTATTCCAAGCAATTGGTTTTCCAATCGAGCCCGGACATCGAGGCTTTGATCCGGGACGACATGTTCCAGGTGCTGGGTCTGAAGCGGGACATTTTGGGCCTGAACGGCCAGGGCGCGAACAGCGAGCCTTTGGGAATTTTGAACACGCCGGGAATCGGCACGACGACTTTTGGCGCGACGCCCACCTACAAGCAGATGGTTGGGTTCGAAACGACGATCCGCTCGCTGAACGTGACGGGCAAGCTGAGCTATGTGAGCACTTCGGCAACGAAGGGTTCGCTGAAGACGGTGGCGGAAGCGTTGACCGGGGCGACGACGATCGGCGGGGCGCAGAACGCGATCTGGAAGAGCATCGGCGGGGACGGCGAGGATGATGGCGTGGTGAACGGCTGCCAGGCGATTGATTCGCAACAGATCCCCAACAATCAAGTACTCGCGGGAGTGTTCAACCATTTTGTCGAGTGCATGTGGTCGGGCCTGGATATTGTCGTGGATTATTTCACGAAGGCGAGCAACGCGGAGGTGCGGGTGATCATGAATCTGTGGTTGGACTTCCTGTGCCGGCATCCGCAGGCGTTTGAGGCCTCGACGGACGCGGGCAACCAATAATTTCAACCACGAATAAACACGAATTGACACGAATCTGATTATGAAATTTTTGAAGAATATTTTCGGGCTGGAGAATGAGTCCGCCCTCACCCCGGCCCTCTCCCCCGGGAGAGGGGGAAAGTACGCCAGCGTTTTGATTTTGGCGTGCGCGGCGTTGATGCCGGCATTGCCGGCGCGGGCGCAGTTTAATTATTTCGCGGAGCCGCGAACGATCATCATCACGCAACCGCAGGTGATCAGCGCGACGCGCTCGAATGACATCATCGACATTCACGGGTTCGAGGGCGTGGGGACGATTGATTTCCTCGAAAGCACGAACTCGCAATCCAAGCCGAACACGAACGAGGTGTGGGTGAGCCCGGACCTGACGAACTGGTATGCGATGTCGAATTTCGCGATCTCAGTGCCGTACAATGAAATCGTTTCCAATTTTTATTACGCGGGAAGCACGAACCTGGCGACGAACCTGATTTTGCTGCCGGGCACGCGGACGATTCCGAACGCCTCGAGCGCGGGTTTTGTGACGACCTGGCTGAACCCGGCGCCGTTCACGAACAGCGGGACGTTTGTGATGACAAATTACGAGGAGATCGGTTTCGTGATTCCGGACCAGATGCGTTATTTGCAGGTGGATTGGATCATTGGCGGGCAGACGAACAGCGTGAGCGCGGTGTTCAAGGGGCGGAAGCAGAACCAGTGACCGGGGAAACATCGAACATCCAACAGCGAACGCCGAACATCGAAGGAAAAACAGAAATATGAAATTTATCGCAAGAAGGTGCTTTTTACGCACGCCGGAATTGGCGGAGGTTGAAATCATTGGCGGGTGCAAGGGGGCGACGCAGCCCGTGGCCGTGGACGAGAAGGACGCGAGCAAGGGGACTTACGTTCCGTTGCGGCACAAGAACCATATCCATATCGGCGCGATTTTCGAGCTGGGCACGAGCAAGACGGAGGCGGAGTTGCGCCAGGGGAAGGACCCGGCGCGGCAATTGATCGCGAAGCTGCGGGTGGCGCAGGCGATTTCCAATGCCGGCGACCCGGAGGAAGTGGCGCATATCGAGGAAGTGATTGCGACGGACAACAAGCGCGAGCAGGAAGCGGAGAAGCGCAACAGCCGGGTGGCGATCAATGACGCGACGGACAAGCTGGTTTTGCTGGTGGAGAAACTGCTGGGCAAGCTGGCGGCACCGGAAGCGAGCGCCAAGGGCGCGAAATAAATAATTTCGCCGGCGGAGTTTAGAGATTTTCGTCGCCGGTGGAGACCAGAAGGCGCGTTCCGAAAGGAATGCGCCTTTATGATTTTTAACCACGGATGAGCACGGATGAACACGGATAAGACCAAAGAATTTTTGCAGGAGCTAACAGAGGCAACCGGGGAGGGAACATGTTAGCGGCGGCGATGTTGCAGGAGCATTTTTGGGCGTGCTGGTGGCTGATGGTTTTTATTGTCGCGGCAAGGGCGTGGACTTTCCGGAAAGGGAGGCGGTGATCGGGAAAGACGGGCCAGCGGCCCGTCTCTACAAGACAATTTATGAATCCGTATGAAGTTATGGCGGGGGATTTGACGGCGCTGGCGGCGGAGAGCGGGGCGGCGCAGCCGGTGATTGTCTGGAACGGGAAGACGTTTTCCATATTTCCGAATCTGGCGGAGAACCAGCAGGTTTTGGGGAGCGGGGGTTTCAGCAACGCGTTTGTTTTTAATTTTACGGCGGTGGCGGTGCAGTTTTTCACGGCGGCATTCCCGGACGTGACGAGCCTGGCGGCGGCGATGGTGAACACGTATTTCGGATATTTGGGCGGACAGTACAAGGTGACGGAGGTGAAGATCCTCAGCGGGGGGACGGTGATTGGGGTGGTGGGAAATGCGGCGGCGCAGGGAGCGTGATTATGCATTATGCATTTTAAAAATGCATATCTGCATCAAGCTCCGGAGAAGATCCAAGCTTCAAACAGCGCGCTGGCGCATGAGCAGTTTCATGTAATCGCGGCGTTTTTGGTTGCAGGTTGTGCAGCGAAAAGTTTTGGAGGGACGGCCGCAATCGAAGCATTGGCCGGCGCGGCGGCGGCGGGCGCGGATTCTCTTTATGGATTTAGCCTGGCGGGTGGTCACGATTTGTCCGGACGGCAGCGGAGGAAACGAGGCTCGCGGAGTTTGCCGGATTTGGTGAGGGCGTAGGCGGCGACTTCCACGATGGAACCGACGGCGATGTTTTCGAGGCCGGCGAAGCAGGGGCATTTGCCGCGGTCCTCGCCGGTGAGGGGATCGGCCAGGCGAAGGGCCATCAAGCCCAAAGGTTTTTCAGTGACGCGGAGGTCAAAGGTCTCGACGCGCTTGCAGCGGTGCCAGGCGTGGCCCCAGGGGAGATCCAATTTCTTGGCGACGACGCCTTCGCCGCCCTCGGCCAGGATGGCCTCGAGGAACTCGGCGCCGGGGCCGCGGCGGGGGCGGGGCAAGGGAAAGATGTCAAGCAAGGCGAGACGTTCAAGCAGCGGGACAGGGCGGAGATCGACGCCTTTAAGGCTGGCAATATCGAAGGCGATGAACCGGCCGTCGGGCATTTGCTCGCCGACGATGATGGAGCCTTCGATTTCCCGGGTGGACCAGCGGCCGTCGAGTTTTTCCTCGTAGAGCCAGTTGGCGGAGGGCTGCCAGAGCATTCCCTGGTCGAGGGTGACGGAGTAGAAGGGAGGACGTTCAATTAGCATGGGGGAAAATTATGATAACGGGAGGGGAGTGTCAACACCTAAATTGGGAAATATTCAACATGGAACATTCAACGCCCAAGGAAAGGGGAAATTGCCGGCGGGACGCCGGCAACGGCGACCGGGACGGTCGCGCTCCCGGGGACGTTGACGGGCGGGAATTGTTGATGCCGGAATTTATTAAGACGACGGTGCGGGTGGATGGGACGAGGCTGAACCGCGGGATTGAACTGGCAATGGAGTTCACGACGCGGGCGCCGGCGGATACGGTGAATTTCGCGGCGAAGGAAGTGGCGTTTGGAGCTTACGCGCGGACGCCGGTGACGGGAGCATCGCGGGTGGACGCGGAGCTGGGGGTGATTGGACGGCCGGTGATCGGGGTGAGCGGGAAGACGCTGAAGGGAAAGTTCAATTACAAGGGGACGGCGAAGAAACGGGTGGTGAGGAACGGGCGGGTGGTTGAGGTGCCGTTCGCGGTGCTGATTGTCCAGGCGCGGACGCGGCCGGGGAGCAATTACAATGTTTTGACGGGCGGGCGGTATCAATTGCCACCGGGCATTTATAAGGGGCTGACGGCGAAGCAGGGGCAGATGCTGATGGCGATGTATGTGGATTTGATGATCAAGGCGCGGCATCGCTCGGCGAACGGGTTTATCCGGGCGGGGTTTATCCCGGCAATGACTTTGTTCAAGGCGCTATCGCCGGTGAAGTACGGCGGGGGCGGCGGGAACATACCGCCGGGACAGAACACGTTGCTGGGCCGGGCCGTGCCGGCGCTGGCGGGGCAAACGGACGTGTTTGCGATCATCGAGAACGATGCGGGGGTGGACAACCGGAACGCGAGCCATAACGCGGCGATGCTGCGGGTGGGCGCGCCGGCGTTGCAGGCGGCGATGGATGAGGAAGGGCGGAAGCAGATGGAGTATGCGCTGAGGAAGGCGGGGGAAGAGGATTTGCGGCGGCCGGTGCAGGCGGCGTGGGGAGGGTGAGGTGTTGCGGGTTGCGTGGTGCGTATTGGGGACGGGAAAAGCTAATCCCAATTTTCTTCGTAATCGCCTTCCAAGGGCTGGATCTGGCCACAGAGAATTGGAGGACCGTTTATATCGCAGGTCGGGGAGACGTTGCGGCGGAGCCAAAGGACATCGAAGCCGTTATGGTCCTTGATAACTTCATCCTCCCAATGGCCCTGGATGTATTCCTTTTGTTGGGCGGCCTCGAGGTCGATTGCCTGGGAAAGGGCCGCTGCTGGGGCCGCTGTGGAGCTGGGCAGGCCAATTTTGGCGAGGATGGGGAGCGCGAGGAGGGATTGCAGGAAACCACGGCGGCGCATGGGGGTAGGATACACTTTTTTACGAACGGGGGAAACATTGAACATTCAACATTCAACGCCGAACACCCAATGGCGGAATTGCAATTTCAAAACTGCCATTAAGTATAACCGGCTGATTTTTAGGGGATTGCCATGCGAAAAGGAGGGTTTGTCTATGCGGGATGGAGGGTTTCAAATGGGGCCAATTGGACTCATTTTGTTCCTTGTGGAACGTGGGGAAAGGGATTTTTTGCCACAGATGGCACGGATTCCACTGACGTGAAGGGGGGTTATCGGTGAAATCTGTGGCATCTGTGGCAAAGGGTTTGACTGGATACTTTTAGGCGATGGGCGCGCCTTACAATAATACCCGAAGCAAGCTGGATAGAGCCATCTGCGCGTGGCTGGTGACGCAGCCGGGGTGCGGGAGCGTCAACGACATTTTGCCTTCGGTATCGGTTTTCCTCAAATCTTACCCTAACACGACGGTGGAGACGGTTTTGAGCAAGCCGCAATCGCGGTTTAGCGGGAACCGCTGGTGCGATGTGCATGTTCGAATCGCGGGCTCGGCGGTGAAGCAGGTGCCGCAACCGGGCCAATTGGCCCCATCGCAGGCGCCCAGGGAACTTTTTGACGCGCGGGTGGGCTCGACGATTGATGCGTTGATGCAGTCGGACACAAACGGGGTGGATCTGGCGGCGACGGCCATCGAGATAACGAACGCGGGCCGGGCGCTGGCGGTGGACCCGACGAACGGGGCGAATGCGCAGGCGGCGGCGTGGGCGGCAGCGAACGCGGACATGCCGGACTTCACTTGCATCATGTGGCTGGACGATGGGGACGGGCCGGGGGAGATAACAGCGGACGAGGAGAATTGCGCTTGGAAGGAAGTGATTATGTTCAAGGCCCTCGCCTGTCCATCAAATGTTTCTTAGAACGATTTTATGAGCGAAGGACCAGTGACCAATGACCAAACTCCCAAGGGAGCGGCGTTGCCGGAAGGGGTGAAGTTTTATCCGGGGGTGACGATGGCGCCGCGGAGGGAAGCACCGGGCGGGACGCCCAGCGCGGCGGCCGGGACGGCCGCGCTCCACGGGAGAATCGGGGCGTTGCATCCGGGGCATAAGGGAAGCCGGGAGGACGTGGTGAAGGCCATCCAAATGGATAGAGGTCTGGCGGAGCATCATCGGGTGTTTATTTTGGGGGAGATTGCCGCGATCGAGGGGAAGGCGGTGCAGGTGAGTTTTCATCCGATCGCGATGAAGGACCACTGTGTGGGGAGCTGGCACGTTAAAAAGATTTTTTAAATGCGAAGTGGGCGATTGAAACGGAGCCTGGTGGCAGAACCTCCACGCCGAGTTTAACGGCAACACCTGAATTCACCTTCAGAACTCAGAAACCTGCGCGGTCAGGCCTGCGGAGGCAAAGCACGCACCAGGCTTCAATGTTCATCAACGCCGGCGAGGCGTCAATGCACCAGGCTATGCGTTGACTCAGGGCGGTTCGCTGATGAGAAACGTGTTTCGGGTTGCCTGTTCGATGTTGCTGGGAGTGGCATTTCTGCCGCTGGCGGCGGCGGGGCAGGTTTTGACGGGGGGACAGATTTTACCGACGAACACGATTACTTACATCCCGCCGACAAACGGGGCGCCCTCGACACTGGTGACGGTATCCGTGCCGCAGACGATTTCAACGATCGGGAACCAGAATTTCGGGACGACGAACCAGCTCAACGGGACGGCATATCTCAGTTACAACGGAATTTTCATCTGCCAGTTGATCCAGGCGTGGGGCTCGAACGGGAGCGCCTTTTCCGTCAACACGAATCTTACCTACAACCCGGCGGCGACGAATAACGCGGGCTCGCCGGACATCGTTTACACGCTGCCGACGAACCTGACTTTCGGGATCACCTACGGGATGGCGGTGACGAACCTGAGTTCCACGAACGACCAGGTGACGATCAACCGGACGAAGTGACGAGGAATTTTAACCACGGACAAACACAGATGGACACAGATTTGAAAGCGGCGCGGACAACGAGAAAATTTGGGCACGGGGGTTGTCCGCAGGCGGATGACGCGACCGAACAGGCTTTGGCGCACACGGCTTTCATCGAGGCGGGGGCGGACCTGGTGAAGCAGAACGAGGTGTTGAAGGCGTTTCCGTTTTTGGCGGGGACGAGCTGGCGGAAGTATGCGCCGGACCTCCTGCAGGAGGAAGCTCCAAGCTCCAAGCTCCAAGCTCCAGAGAAGCTTCAAGCGCCAAGCACCAATGCGGAGACGGCCCAGCGGCCCGTCTCTACCACAGAGGAGGGGAAATAATTTATGTCGGCTCCAGTTCAACGAGGGAAGGGCGTGGTGGCGGGTGTCGCGGGCGCTTTCGATGTTTTGGTTTATGTGACGCAGCAGACGCTGGACGGCATGCAGCATTGGGACGAGCAAGTTGGCAAAGATGTCAACGGCGCGGACCAATGGTGGCTGGCGCGCAACGAACACATGGAGACGGACGTGAAGGTGGAGTTCGTGGCGACGACGAATGAGCTGGCGGCAACGCCGGTGACGACGGGATCGGTTTTGAGCGCATTGGGCCAGCCGCTGACGGGGCCGCTCCAGGCGGTGACTTTGAGCGGGTTTTTGCTGGCATCGCTGAACGGCGTTTACCAGATGATGACGGGGACGAAGTTCGACATCAAGAATGTGGGGGTCGCCGAGGCGACTTACAAACTGCGGCGGTATGCGGACCCGACGCAGAACACGCTCGCCAATACGATACCGACTTAACCGGCGCCGGGTCAGCGAACGTGCCGCGGGTCATAGACCCGCGCTCCGAAAAATATTTCAGAATGAATGAGCGAGTTTTCTTTTGCGGACGCGGTTTTGCCGGCGCGGGCGGTGGTGCTGAGGTTGCCGCTGCGGCCGTATTCGGTCGGGCATGAGATTTTATTGCAGCACGAGCGCAATGCTTTGCTGCTGACTGAAGCGGAGTTTGACCAATTAAGTTTTGCGGACCGCGAAGTCGCGATCAAGCAGGCGGCGCTGATTTGTTCGAGGACGTGGGCAGAGAACCAGAGGGGATCTCGCGGGGTGAAACTTTGGGGCTGGCTGGTGCGGAATTCCAATTGGACGAAGCAGGCTAAATATTTTTACGAGTACCGACACCAGGGGAGCACGTTTCCGCCGGCGCCGGACAAGCGGATTGATGAGATTTATAATAATGTGGGCGGGAGGATGCTGGGCGGGGAGCTTTTGCCCGGATTGATTAATTTCCTGTTGGGCAAACCGCTGCTGCCGCGGGTCACAGGCCCGCGCTCCGACCGGGGGAGTGTTTTTGATTTTCCGTTTGGATTGGGGTTGCAGCTTTATTTTACGCAGCTCGAGGTGGAGGGCAGGCGGCATATCGAGAATGAGGAGGAGCGAGCGCACAAGGAGGAGCGGTATGCGCATATTGCGGATATTAGGAGGGAGCAAGCAGAAGCCGCTTTGAAACATCCGCCCTCACCCCGGCCCTCTCCCCCAGGAGAGGGGGCGACGACGTCCATCAAAGGCAAGGAGGGCATATGCCGAACGTAGCGTTGCAGGCGATTATCGGGGGGACGTCGGCGCCGCTGCGGGGTGAGTTGCAGTTGTTGCAACGGGAGGCGGCGCGGACGGGGCCGGCGATATCGGCGGGACTTAATGCCGGCGGCGAGGGCGGGGTGCGGGCGGGAGCGATCCGCGAGACTTTGGTTTTGATGCGGGAGATTTCGCGGGGGAATTGGACGCGGGTGCCGGGAAGTTTCACACTGTTATTGGACCGGCTGGGCCTGCTCAATAAATTATTTGGCAGCGCGGCGGCGGCCTCGAATGTGGTCAGCCAGGCGTTGTCGAGCCAGGCGGCGGCGGCGGGAGTGGCGGCGGTGAAGGCGGAGAAGCTGGCACAGGTGGCATTCATCGAGGCGGACGCGCTGAAGGCGAAGGCGATGGCATCCGACGCGGCGGCTTTGGCGGCGGGGAAGGAAAATTACCAGGCGGTGTTCAAGGCGGCGGCGAGCGGGCTGGAAGGGAAAGCCTTGACGGAGGTGACGCAGAAGACGCGGGAAAAAACGGTGGCCTTGCAGGAGGTGTTTGAAAAGGACCAGTTGGCGGCGATCGCGGCGAACGAAAACGCGGAGGCGTGCGCGGCGGAGGCGCTGGCGGCGCGCAAGGCGGCGACGGAAATCCGGCAGAAGGCGCTGGCGAGCGCGGAGGCGGCCGAGGCGGAAGCGGCGGGGGCGGCATCGGCGCTGGGGCCGATTGCGATCGGGCTGGCGGCGCTGGTGCTTTTGGGGGCGGTGGTCTATGAAAAATTTTGGGGGATGCGGAAGGCGCTGGAGGGATTCAAGATGCCGGCGATTGAAATGCCATATGTCGCCAAAGGGGCGCGGGCCACGGATGAAATTGCCAATGCGCAACGGAAGGTGACGGACGAGATCCGGAACACGGTGGAGGCGTACCACAGCGCGGAAGCGGCGGCCAAGAGGGTGGGCGAGGCGACGAAGGAGCATTACGAGCATTTGCGGAAAATGAATTCGCTGGAGAAAGACCCGGCGAAGCGCGCGGCCGGCGAGCTGGCGATTGACCGCCAGGAGAAGAACGTGGAGCTGGGGAACAAATACCAGGAGAAGCTGAATCTGGAAATCGAATCGCGCAACAAGCTGGCGGCGGCCGGGAAGCTTTCGCAAACGGTGATGAGCGAAGCGGAGGAAAAGGAGCACGCGAAAGTTTTGCGGGAGAAGGCGGAGGCGGGCCGGAAATTTTTAAAAGATGAGGAGGAAGGGAAGGGGCACGCGGGCAAGGCGCTGGCGGTGATGCTGGGCGGCTGGCGGACGGAGTTGCCGAAGGTGAACGCCTCGATTGCGCAGGGGCAGACGGAGGCGGAGCGGGCGATCCAGAATGAAAAGGATTTCCAGGACAAGGAGCAGGAGCGCAAACAGAAACGCGAGGAGGCGGCGCGATTGGCGGCGGAAGGGAAGCGGTCGGGTGCGCGGGCGGCGGAGATCGGGCAGGAAATACCGGACCTGCAAAAACAAAACGCGCAGGCGCTGAAGGACAAGCGGGAGGAGCTGGCGGCGGAATTGGCTAATGCGCCGCACCGGCAGGTGCATGGGCACGTAAGCGATTTGCAGAAGGTGGGGGCGTACACGACGGGGGCGGTGGACATCGCGCATCGCCAGTTGCGGGTGCTGGAAAAGATCGAGGCGAACACGGGGCATTTGGGGAATGGGGGAGGACATGTGGAGCATGAGGGGAGGACGGTGTTCTAATGACCAATGACCAATGTCCAATGACCAGGCGCCGCGGGGAAGGTTTCCGGCGAGACGCCGGAAACTGCGACCGGGACGGTCGCGCTCCCCTGACCAGAACGGGGGGCCGGAACTGATGTCCACGGTGCCTAAATATCGCGGGACGTCGGCGCCGGTGATCGAGGAGCAGGAGATCCAGACGGATGTCACGCGCGGGACGATCATCAATACGGTGACTTCGGGGATCAGCGCGCAGGCGATGATCAACCTGCGCAACCAATATTATTTTGACGGGGTGGATTCGCGGCTGATCACGAAGGGCGGAATGCTAAAGCTGCTGACGCGGGACGCGACGCAGTACAACTCGCTGGATAATTGGGAATTGATCGGGGACACGGAACGGAAGGACCTGTTTCAAAACCCGAATTGGGGAACGTTTACCTTTGGCGGCGCGATCCTGACGACGAACGCAATGGCGTGGATCCGAACGAGCTTGCAAAATGAACTGCCGCCGCACGGGGTGAATAATGTTGGAGGGGCGTTTGACCCGATAATGGGCGAGGACGGCGCTTTGTACCAGGGGCTTTCGCCGCAATCAGGGACTTTATTGGAGCGCGCTTATTCCCGTTACCAGGCGGGGAACGATGAGTTTGAGAATGACGCTTACGGGGGCGGATATGTTTTGAAACACACGACGAATGTGCCGGGCCGTTACACGGTGAACATCGCGGATTTCAATGTGGGCAGCATTTATTCGACGGCGGCATTGCTGAGCGAAGTGAGCAACACGAACTTGTGGGCGTTTCCGGCGCCGCCGCGGCTTTATTATAAAATCAATTTGCTGGGGAGCGAGGATCCGCCGAGCGCGACGGGATATTTTTGGGGCTGGAAAAAGGGGCGTTCGACGGAGGACACGGCGGCGAACAACCGGGTGAACATTACGCAGCATTACACACTGGAGCTTTGGAACACGGATGATTACAACACTTTCGCCTAAAGGGAGCGACACCTCACCCCCCGAATAATCATGCCTGAAGGAAGCGATCCATTGAAGCCGGTGGGGGCGGGGAATGAAGGGGTGTACCATGAGAAGACGCATGGGCGGGTGTTTGGGCCGAGCGGGCGGGTCCGGCGGACGAAGGATTTCCGGATCAACCAGACGCACGAGGGGATTTTTATCCGGAGCAAGATGCGGCCGAGTCCGCCGGGGCAGGCGGCAAGCGGGGTGCAGGAGCTTTTTCTGGTGGCGGTGTTTGGGAATTATACGGTTTGCAAAAACGCGCAGGGCGGGATGTTCGCGGTGGCGAAGCCGGCGGCGCTGCGGAATTACATCACGTCGGAAACAATCATCGCCAACGCGGCGCAGACGGCGGTGACTTACAATTACACTTACCCGCACAACCCGGTCGCGGGCGGGCCGGGCACGGACCCGTTCTCGTATCAGATGCGGGTTTCCACGAGCGCGACGGATGGGACGATTGAAAAGGAATTGATTGATCCGCCTTATTTGCTGGCGGGAAACGTGGCGCCGGCCTATCGCGGCAGCACGGCTTGCGTGATCCTCGCGGCGGGTTGTTCGGGATTTGGTTTTACACTGGACCCGCTGGACCCGTATCAGGCGCCGCTGACGATGGTGGAGGTGGGGCCGCGGGCGTGGATCTTCGCGCAAGAGCAGGCGATTTGATGAACCCGAGCGCGTTCATACCGAACCCCTCGGGGAAGCGGACGAGTTTTTGCCAGTCGCCGCACAATGTGCGGAATCCGGGCGTGGCGTCGCTGCCGGTCTCGCAATTCAGCTATGAGATGGGGTTTCAGCCGAGTTACCTGGATGTGGTGGCGGCAAATTTCGTGGTGGCAGGATTCATGTTCCGGTGGATCCCGTACACTTTCCTGGGCTTTTATAATCCGGCTTTTATCACCGCGTGGAACGCGGCGAATCCGGGCGGCCCGATTGAAACGCCGGGCGGATTGTTGACCTGGCCGAACGCGCCGGCGAACTGGCCGCAGTGGAATGCGTTCGTGAAAAAGAATTCGTCGGTGCTAAACTCAGGATACCTGGGGCCGAACTGTCTCATCAGCGCCGGGGCGGTGACGAATTTAAAAAGCGTAAATTATTTGAACGGGGAGAGCGCGGGGTTTCCGACTTACGGCAACCCTTTCGGCCAGACGACCGGGCTGGCGATCGTGGATCCGGTGGAGGAAAACTTTCTAGGCAACCAAATCATCACCGCGCCGAACTTTTATTTCAATACTGGCGGCGGCGGCCAGACGCAGTGGCTGGACCCGATCATCCCGGGCACCTACCAAATTACTTTCAGCGGGGCGTATGCTTATCTGGCGGGGGTTTATTCGAGCCAGGGAACGATGTCGGTCTATGCGGTGGGGCCATCGCCGGCAGGAGGACAGGCGAAGATTTTGCTCGGGAGCATCACCGGGCCGCAGGGAGTCTGGAGCGCAAACAACTTCGCTTTCAGTTCCACGCAATATTTCGGGCAAAACTTCTGGTACATCCTGGTGGTGGGGACGAACCTGGGCGGGGACCTGAGCAAATTGCTTTATTGCACGCAAACGTATGCGAATTTTTGGGACCCGAACAATATTCCGGTGGTTTATAATTCCGGGCCGCTGGGGCCGGCGGATTGGAACGCCTGGCAGACGGTGGGGCCCGACGATGATCGGAATCCGATTTATACATCGGGAATCGCCTTCCGTACGGGGATCACCGTCAGCAATCCGCCATTTGGCGCGGGCGGAGCGCCGCGGGGAAGTTCCAAGCAGCCGCCGTCCGGTTTCCCGACCACGCCGCTGCCGGGGTTTGATGGGTTTGTGAATGGGGGGAGGACGGGGCCATAGGGAATGGGGAGTGGGGAGTGCGGAATGAGGGAGGGGAAATATTGAACATTCAACATCGAACGCGCAATCCGCCTCCTTACGTCGGCGGCTACGAGCGGGTGGACGTCCAAGGGGAATTGGGAATTTGAAAAGGGGGGAGACGTGCCAGCGGCACGTCTCTACGGGGAGGATTGACTTGGGGGGGTTAACGAATGGCCGTCAATATTCGTCTGATCCAACTCTACGTCGATGTCATCAACAAGGTGATTGTCTCGGTGCAGGGAAGTCCCACGGCGGTGCCGGCATTGTATTACGGGGACAAGCCGACGTTTCAAATTTTTCCAGTGACGCCGGGCATAACGGGAGTGGCGGCGGGGCCGTTCTCGGGCGGCCAATATGTCCCGGCGAGTTTGGCGGGTTACACGATGAACATCACGCTGGGCCCGGCGCCGAACGCGGAGGTGCCAAACGCGAGTTACGCGAGCCTGGACTCGATCGCGTGGGACGCGACGACGAGCAGTTTCATCGGGACGATGGACCTGACGCAGAGCGGGGTGGAGGATTTTATCGGCATGGCCTCGAGCGGGGCGGCGTGGTTCAACCTGGATGTGTTCGACGCGACGCTGAACCGGACGACGATTTACCAGACGACTTCCGCGAGCGTGGTGGTATGGGCGAGCATTGACGCGCCAGCGACGGGGCCGGCCGGGCCGGCGGTGCAGTATGTGACGCTGGCGCAGGCGCTGGGGATTTTTGTGCAGATAGGGCCGAACCCGAACAAGTTCATCGAGTTTGCGTACGCGGGCGGGGTGAAGGTTTTTTCGTGCAACGCGGATGGGACGCAGAGCTGGACTTAAAGGAAAGGGGAAACATTGAACAATCAACATTCAACATTGAACGCCCGGGGTTTTAAAATATTGCGTATTGCGTATTGCGTATTGCTAATCCGCCTCCTGACGCCGGCGGCTACGGCGCAACTGGTGACGGGGAATTTGCTGATCACGAACGCGCCGGTGAATACCAGCACGCTGACGGTGAACGGGTATGTGTTCACATGGACGAACGGCGGGCCGGTGGGGAACCAGGCGGTGCTGATCACCAATACGCTGGCGGGGGACGGGACGAATTTGCTCCAGGTGACGGGGCTTTTGCTGCCGAGCGCGGCGAGCATCAGCATCACGCAGACTAACGGAACGAACCTGACGTTCCTGGGGCTGGGAATGGCGATGAGCGTGACGACGAACTGGGCGAGCCTGGTGCTGACGACCAATGGGAACTCGCCGGGGACGAATGTGACGGTGCCGATGAGCACGGTGGCGGCGACGGCGCGCACAAACATGGCGACGCAACTGGTGGCGGACTTGAACACTTATTCGCAGACGCCGATCAACCAGACGAGTTTGATTGCGGCGCAGCTCGCGGGGTTGACGAACGCGCAGACGCTCGGGAACAAGACGATTACGAATTCTCTAATCAGCGGCGGGACGAACAGCGGGGTGGTGATTTCCGCTTCGCCGGCCATCAGCGGGGTGCTGGTGGCGTTGACGAATGGGTTCCTGACGAACACGGGGATTTATAACGGGACGAATTTGGGGCTGCCGTTTCGCAGTCCGGGCGGCGGGACGGGGAGCGAGCAATTTGGATCGGGGGCGGCGGCATCAACGAACCAGGCGACGGCGGTGGGCAGCGGGGCGCAGGCGGTGGGTTCGAGCACGTCCGCGTTTGGACGGCTGGCGGCGGCGGTGAGCAATAGTGCGTCGGCTTTTGGGGTAGGGGCTTTGGCCGGCGGAGCGGGTTCGATTGCCATCGGCAACACCGCGAATGCGCTACTGCTGGATGACATCGCCATCGGGGCGCTCGCGGTGGTGTCCGGAGGAAATTCCATCGCCATCGGGGTGACGGCGAATGCGACGGGAGCAAGTTCGGTGGCCATTGGCAATGGGGCGGCGGCATCGGTGGCGCACCAAATTGTTTTGGGGACGAGCGCGGAGTTTGTGCAATTTCCGGGCAACGTGGCGATGAGCGGGAACACGACGAACGAGACGGAGGCGGGGACGTTCACGGTGGCCGCGGAAATGATTTTGCGGCGGTTCAATAACACCGGGCTGGCGAACGGGGCGAACCAGGACGTGCAGTTGGGGACGAATTGCGACACGAAATTGAGCGGGCCGACGGCGGCATTCACGACGGCCGGATTCGCCGCGCCGACGGATGATCAGTTTAATTTTGTCCAGAATTCAACGGCGTTCCAATGGACGATCAATAATTTGAGCGGGTTTGAATCCACGGCCGCCAATCGCATTTTCACGGGGACGGGGGTGGACGTGGTGCTCTCTTCCAACTCATGGGCGCTTTTTAAATACGACGCGGCGCAAGCGTATTGGGTTTTGTTGTTCGCGAGCGGGGCGCCCTCGAGCGGGGGGAGCGGGAGTTTCAGCGGGACGTTCACGGGGACTCTGGCGACGCCATTGACGATCGGCGCGGCTACGAACACGCCGTCATTTACTTTTGTCAATACGAACTGGATCAGCGGGGCCCTTTACACGAATTCCACCGGGCGGCCGATTTTGGTTTCCGGAAGCGTGGTCCTGACGACGGGCTCAGTGGTGGGGTACAGCCAAATGGCGTTGAGCGTGCCGGGGTCGGTGACGAATTACGCGAGCGTGTTATCGGCGATCGGCGGATTGACGGGGGCGATGACGAACGGGATTTCGCCGGCGTTCGTGACCAATGGCGGCACGTTCGCGTGGACCAATAGCAGCTCGGGGGCGGGGGACTCGTCCACCACGTGGGGCGGCCAGTTCATGGTTTATTAAGTGTTGAGGGTCATAGACCCGCGCGCCGGGGAGGGGCAGAGCAAGGCTCCGCGCTCCGGGATTGACTTCCGCGTCTTGGATGATGTCTAAGACGAAATCCTTTTTGGTTCTTTGCGCTCTCTGCGTTCTTTGCGGTTACCCGGTCGCGGCGCAGACGACGGTGAACCTGGGGATCTATTGCACGAACTTTGTGGGGTTGCCGGCGGCGGGCTCGCGGGTGGTGCTGACGCCGCTGGCGCCGCTGGCGCCCTGGACGAACGGCTTCCTGATTCCCACGCCGATCTACGGCTACACGGACACGAACGGGAATTACGTTTATAGCAATGTGTTCGCGGCGTACACTTACTCGCTGGAGGTGGACCCGAGTTTCCCGCCGGCTTTCGTGACGAACATCGGGATCCCCGCGGGGTTGACGGGATTGATCAACGCGGCGGCGTACCAGGGGACGTGGCTGCCGGGAATGCAGATCTTCGCTTATACGAGCACGAATTATCTGCTGCCGACGAATTACGTGGCGCAGGGGGGAAGTTTCACGGGGTATTTTTATGATCTGGGCGGGACGAACGGGCAGGGGGGCGGGGGCTTTCCGCTGACCTCCAATGTGAGCGGGGCGGGCCACACCATCAGCGGCGCGATCTTCAACGGCACGCTGCAAGACACGGGCGGCACGAATCAGGCGGGCAGCGCGAACCTGACGAACCTGGCCGCGCTCTCGGCCTCCTCACTCGCCTACCTTCAACAGCTCTCCTCGAGCAATGCCGCGAACCTCACGAACCTCAACGCCACGAACCTGACGGGAACGGTCGCGACGAATGTCCTGCCGAGCGCGATCATTCCAATTGCGGGAACGAACATGGTGGTGACGGTTTCCGGCGTGACGGCGACGGTGAGCGTGGCGAGCAATGCCTACGGGTCATGGCGGGGCAACCTTACCGGCACCTTCCTCGACACCGCGAACACAAACAACAACGCCACGAATGTTTATGGCAAGTTCTCGACAACGCAACTGACCAATTCCGGCGCATTGGTCACAAATGCAGTTTCACCAGCGCAGACGGTTTATCAGTCCACGCTTTTTAGTAATGGATTGTATGTCGGAGATGACCAAGCAATCACCTTTAGTCCGAACGCGGGAGGCAATGGAACAATATTCGGAATTGCCAATCATAGCGGCGGAGGGCCGGGCGGACTCAATTACACGATGGCTTACAACAGCAGCGGGTCTGAAGACCATAATTTGGGAGGAGATTTTCTCTATGACAGTATGGAGCGTTTTGGTTCAATCGCAAATACTGGTATAGGTTTTGGCCCTCATACTCCCATGCTTTTCCGTCGCGACTTCACAGGTCTGACCGGAACTAATTTCGACACGAACAGCGGGCTTTGGGGCTATTCACAGGCATTGCTTTTCAGCGTGACGGCCAGCACAAATTCACCAAGCGGCTATACCTATTGGAGCTCCGGATTTAGGAATGAAGCTCCGACAAATAACGGTCAGGTGCAATTGCGTTTCTACTCGGACTTTGAACAGCAAACCGGAGGGCAAGCGGGGTGGACGCAACTCGAACTTAATCCGGGGCCGGGTGATTCGCCGGGTTATCTATCATCCAATATGCTCGCATGGCGGGCGGGAACTTTTTCAAATTCATTGACGCTGCCTTATAGCGCGGCAAATCAATCCGTGCTTACCGAGAACGGGAGCGGGTCGGTTTATCCGACAAATGCCCCAGCCATCAGCGCGGCGAACATGACGAGCATCCCGACGAACGGCACTTACACCCTCACCAACGAGCCGCGAGCGGTGACACTAAGCAACACGAACAACTCATTCACCGGCAACGGCGGCGGGTTGACGAATGTGAACGCGACGAATCTGACGGGGCAGGTGCAGGCCGGGAACGCAACGAATTATGCGATTTTGAATGGAACGAATTCTTTTACAGGATTTGAAACAGTCACGAATACTAATGGCCCGGTGTTATTACATCTGGCTACAGGGGGTCAATCGCTTTCAACGGGAACGAACAGAATAATGGACGGTTACAATGCGGGGATAGAGAGGTTCGAAGTAGATATTACTGGAGAGGAGTCTTGGTTTATTAACTCAGGGTCGGGAGAATTGGGAAGCGTAAACATTGCCGCACCATCTTCGGAACCGGGGATAGAGTTTCTAAATTCCAGTGGCACCGGCAGGTCGCAAATATGGCTAACTTCTTCTGCGGGCGGATTAAGTTTTGGAGCGGAAACCGGGTCTGGCGGATTTGTTGGGCAAATGTTTCTTACGACAGGCGGAATTCTAAATTTAAGTAGCAATCTAAACCTCTCCGGCTCCGCCTCCGCCGCTTCCGGCACGTTCACGAATGGGGTTTCCTCGCTATCAAGCAACAAACTCGCACCAACATCTATCTCGTTCCCGGCAACTGGAGCAAATTGGACGAACACGAATACATTTTGTATAGAGGTTTACATCAACAATAACACAGTGACCGGCTCGGCCATCGCTAAGAATGGAACAACAATTTTTACGGCGGTGACGGGAGACTGCACGTTTCATTTGCAGAATGGCGAAACCTTCTCCGAGACCTATACTGTGGGAACCCCAACGGCAACGTGGAGTCCGTTTTAGCAATGACCCTCACCCGCAATCTGAAAATCAGCGGGGCTTGAATGAACCGGCACCCACATCACATCGCGATCGACGCGCTGCTGGGGGCGGCGGGTGGATTTGTGAGCTGCCTGGCGCATCATCTCTGGTGGATGGAGCCGCTTTGCCGCGCGGTGAGTTTTTACGGGGGCGGCCTGCTGGTGGTGTTCTCGCTGGTGAGCGTGGGGATTGATTTGCGAAGGAAGATGCGGGCCAAACAGGAAGGGCGTCGCGCGAAGAACGCGAAGAGGGAATAAGGCGAGGGCGGAGCAGCGGAGGGAAACATTCAACATTGAACATTCAACGCCCAACATCCAGGGCGGAAAACGGGAGGGGTTGACTCGGGGGAATTGGAGGCATCGCGGTTAACCAACAAAACCAATGAAGAGCTGGAAAACGACTTTGGGCGGATCACTGAGCGCGCTGGGAACGGCGCTGATGGGCGGTGGGATCCTGCCGCAGCTTTCAGGCACGTCCTCGAAGCTGCTGACGGGTTTGACGGTGGCGGGTTTTGTGTTGACGGCGCTGGGGACGTTTTTCGCGCATTTGTTCGCGGCGGACCAGACGGACGTGATCAACCAGCTCACGGCGCAGCAAAACATTAACGTGAAAAGCCTGGAGACCAAACAGGACAAACCGGGGAGTGGAAATCCAAGTTGAATTTATGAAAAACAAAAAAATAATTCGGTTCGCGGTCTGCCTGGCTGGCGTGGCGTGCGTGATGTTGTCGGGTTGCGCGCTGTTTTCAAATCCGAAGGTGCCGGCGACGACCATCTCGTTTAATCCGAAGACGGACGCGCTGCATATCGTCTCGCCCAAGGATGTGACGATCGGCGGGGTGACGGTATTGAAAACCGCGACTTCGTTTTCGATCTCGCTGACGAATTACGCCTCGACGAACAATCCGGCGCTGGTCGGCGTGGTGGTTACCGCGCAGGCGGCGATCGCGAGCAACGCGGCGGTGACGATTGACGCGCTGGCGGGATTGGCGGCGCAGGCGGCGGGAAAAATTCCGTAGGCTGGCGATGGACTTCGACCTTACCAACGGCCGGCCGGGAGACGCGCTGCTTTATGATACGCCGGGAGATTTTATCGACCTGATCATCACGCGCACCGGGCCGGCGGCGCACATCGAAATCCTGAAGGGCGCGAATGCCAATGGTTTCACGAGTGTGGCGAGCCGAAACGGGATGGGGGTGAGTGAATATCCTTTCCGCAGCGCGGGCCTGCTGGCGGTGCTGCGGCCGGTGGGCGGCTTCGATCTCACGATGGGTTTCACCTGGTTTGAAAGTGTGCGCGGCGAGAAATACGATTTGAAAGGCGTGAGCGAGGATTTTCTGGCGTGGAAGGACCGGGAGGCGCCGAATGAATTGTTTTGTTCCGCGTTCGGGGCGCTGTTTTACCAGAACTGCGGGCTGCCGATGTTCAACCGCAGTTGGCCCAAAGGGCTGGTGACGCCGAGCGATTTCTTAAAAACCCCGCGCCTCGACTGGATCTGGACGGATTTCAGCCTGTGAAATTGCCGCCTAAATTCACGACGGTGGGGGAGTTCATGGCGTTCCTGGTGGCGGTGGCTTTCGTCTTTATCGCGCTGATTTTGCTGCTGTGCGCGACTTGCCGCGGTGAGACGGTGACGAACACGGACGTGATCCGGTTTTACGCGCAGGAGCCTACCAACGCGGTGGCGACGAACCAATGGCCGCGCACAAATTGTTTTTACCAGCTCCAAAGCTCGCCGGACCTGAAGGCGTGGACGGCGATAACGAATTTCCCGGCGAACGGGGCGTGGGTGGAGTTCTGGCACCAGACGACGAACGGGGCGCTGTATTACCGGACGCAGAGTTTGGAGCTGACGAATTAGGAGAGTGCTGCGGGTCATAGACCCGCGGTCCGGGAGGGGGCAAATGGGGCCAATTGGCCCCATTATTGCCATTGGACGGCCGGCCGTTTTTTTGTCCACCAGCGGGATCTTCAAATAACATTTTGGCTTCAAAATGGACGTCTGGGAAATTGGTGTCGAGATAGGCTTTAAAAGGTTCGAAGATGGTTTTGGCGGAGGCGGCATCGGTGACACAAGCGCCATATTGGAAACCGGTGATGCCGGCCATGATGCCCTTCTTTTCCCAATCGAGCTTTTGGTTGAGCAGGGCGGTGTTGCTTTCCGCAAAGCTCCGGTTGACGGCGATGAGTTCCGAGGTCATGCGGCGGTATTTGGTAGTAAGAAATAATTGGGCGAGCAGGGCGGAAATCAGGAAAATGTTGGCGATGAGGAGGAGATAGTGGTGTCGTATCATAAATTTATCCGTTCATGCGCCCCATTCCTTTCAAACCCGTTCGTTTGAGGCGGTTGCGCGGTTTTTTGGGAGGGGCGAAGGTTTGAATCCTGCGCCACTTTTACCTTTATTACAATCGTGGAAGCGGCCGGGGAGGGCCGGGCCGGAGGACGGCGCTCCGCCCAAAAATCGAAGGCGAGTTGCGGGGTTTTTTCATCGCCGGGGATGACGGCGAACCATTCGCGGGCCAGGTCCTCGGGGACGGGCCGGCGGTAATTGGTCTTGATTATCCAGGGGGAGTTGCCGGATTCATCCGCGGTTTGGGTGATGTTTTTCGTCAGCGCCAGGCGGTAGCTGATGAAGGATTTTCGCAGGATGTTGCGGGTCTGGTTTTTCCCGGCGGGGATGGCGGCCTTCTGCTTGGCGCGGCCGAGGGCGGCGGAGGTTTTTTTTAATTCCACCATGACCGGGCCGCGGCGTTGCGCGGGCGGGAGCCGGTCAAGGATCAGGGACAACCAGCCAAACAAATTATCGGAGATCGGCGTGATGCGGTCGCGGCCGCCTTTGCCCGCGGCTTTGGGGACGTAGATTTGCCGCCGGGGCAGATCAATGTCCGACCATTTCATGCGGCGCACTTCGCGGTGGCGCAACCCGGCGAAGGCCTGGAGGACAGTAAAGGCGAGCATGTTGGGCAGCGTGCCGGCCAGGAGCTTCTGCAATTGATCCACGGCGAGAATGCGCGGCTCTTTGGGATGGGCCTTGGGTTTTTCCACCTGGAGAATTTCGCGCCAATCCATGGGCAGATAGCCCCAGGCTTTGGAGTAGTTGACGAGGCGGACGATGGCGGCGCGGTAATTGTTGCGGGTCTCGACGCACACGCCGAGCGAGCGGAGCCAAAGGTTGATGTCCGCGGCTTTGACCTCGGTGATGGGGCAATCGAACGATTTGCCGAACCGCCGCAATTGCTGGCCGAGGGTTTTCTCCCAATCCTCGCCCGCTTCATCCTGTTTAAGGGAAATGAGCAATTCGCGGATTATCTCGGGGCATTTTTTCTGAGGGGATATAGGGGGAGTTGACATTTTGTCAACTGGGGGAATGGGGCCAATTGAACCCATTCCGGGGGTTTTAGCCACAGATGGCACCGAAGGCACGGATTTAAGAAGGGTCGGTGAAATCTGTGCAATCCGTGGCTGATTAAATGGGGAGATGCGTGCCAGCCACAGGCCAAGCGCCAGCCCAATGCCCAGCAGCATTGCCCCGATCAAAATGGGTCCAATTGGCCCCATAGCTCAAGCGCGCCTCCTTTGAATTATTTCTGCCTGGACCTGTTTTTCTTTGCCGGCTTGCGTCATGGGCGGCTTATCTTTCGGATGCCAGGGACGCTGCGGGGCGACGCAATTGACCTCGTCAATAATTGTCCTGGGGACAAATTTACCTAGCCTGATATTCGGCGCGCACCAAATCATGTAATAGTTGCTCGGGTCCAACAAGCGTGACTCTTTAGGGTATAATTCCACAGCCTCCCATTCCGGACCCGCGACGTCGTTTTTGATTTTTTGAAATTCCCTCCAGTCATGCCTCGCCGCTCCATTGTGGCAATAGATTCCCAGGCTCGCCCACGGAGAGCTTTTATCAAACGCCCATCCGCTTCTAAAGCGCCGACAGGTCACCACGTACAAATAATTCTGCCAAATCTCGGCGCCATCAGGGGTGCGTTGATCCGTTAGAGCCATTACTTCCCATACCTGCGATGCTGCCATTTCCTGTGAAATTTTTCTCACATGAAGGATTTCCGGATTGGCCGGCACAAACGGTTTTCGCGCGGTGTTCATTTTCCACCCCTTGCGCAGCCCACACAGAGCAGCGGCATGGCTTTGTCCCGGCAAAGCTTCCGGACGGCCTGGGGGCCCACCAGGACGGCAATGCCGCAAGCCTGGCAACGCATCTCCAGGGCATCCGGATCCGGCTGGTATCGCATTAAGCCCAGCGCGATTTGCTTTTCCCGGGAGGCCGGGACGGCGGCAACGATTTCCATAAAATTATTTTTCTTCCGTGATGGGAATTTTTTGCAGCAACTCCTGGAGAGCCTGCAAAAGTATTCTTCGGACGCGCGGCGGCGTGCAGTCTTGCAGCTCGAAAAGATCGATCTGGCAGCGGCTAATTAAGCGCAAACCTTCGCAGAGCGAATCCGCTTGGATTTGTCGAATTGATTGGACGCTGGTTTCACCGGCGAGTTCCTCCTGCCAATGTTCGGCTGTTTTCATTTTCAACCCTCCTCTTTTTTGACGACGAAGGCCACAAACTCGTAAATTTGCGCCGGGGTCATTTCCGCAAAAAGTTTCCCTATCGCATGGAGTTGCGGCAAATGCTTCGCGCAAACCAGAAATTCGCCGCCCGATCCATCGTCGTGGGCCTCGATGGCAGGTTCATGGCATTCTCCCTCGCCGACGTGGCATGGCCAGTTCTCGCTTGGATCCATTCTCCGGAGTGGAATTTCAAAACCCGATGGCGTGTTCGGGTCGCGTGGAGCTTTATATTTCATAAATCAATTGCCGGCGACCGCAGTCCAACGGTTCCTCACCACGAGTAAACGCCGCCCCACGGCCACCGGCAAAAAATCATTGTTCAAGGTCATCAATTTTCTCCCAATATTCTTGGGCGTATTTCGTGGATGACGTTTTGTCCCCGTCCCGGCGCACGCCGACGAATCCTCCATTAGCATTCCTTGTGACGATGCCGGTTCGCCGGTTGTTCCTGCCCTGCAAATTTTGAGACAGACCCGCTTCCGTCATTTTTACTTTGTCTCCTTTTTTCATTTGGTGATGCGCAGTTGGCGGAGGACTTCCGCGGCCCAGCGGAACGCGAGGGAAAGGAGCCAGCCGCTGGCGGCAAGGGTGAGCGCGGAAAATACTTCCACGCCGGAAGCGAGGAAATTGGGCTCGCCGGGAATCATGAAGGGAGCCAGGGCGATGATGACTATGACCAGGCAGGCGAACATGCCTCCGGTAAAGATGCCGGAAGCGGCGGAATCCAGCTTGTCCTCGAGGGAGCGGGGGGCATCGGCGGCGGCGTCCCATTGGGTGCCGGACGGGACGGGCGGTTTGCCCTGGGGGATGAAGACGGTGGTTTCCATCTGGCAATGGGGGCAGGCGGTGGCGCCGCCGGCATCCGTGGAATCAAATTCGAGGGGCTGGTTGCAATGTTGGCAGCGGCAGATGGTTTTCAAGCGACCTTCCTCCCCCATGACGGGCCGGTGCGCGCGCAGGCCTCGGCTTCCTCCAAAGTTTTGAACATGCCCCAGCACGTCGGGCGGTCCCAGGCGCCACCATCGAGGCAGCGGACATCATAGCGGGTTCCGGATGGCCACGCTTCGAGCCATTTCGCTTTGTCTTCAGCAGTGGCGTTTTTCATGAAAGATTCTTGAGTTTGGATATAGGGGACGTGCCACCATTTCTGGTGGGACGCGGGCCGGTCCTCGTTGGCCGTGCAACTAAAGTTGCGCGGAAGCTTAGAGTTTATGGGAATTTTATCCGTTGCCGGATTGGTTTTGGTGTTGATCATGCCCGCACTTTGACGGATCTAAAAATAATTGCAAGAAATAAGTTGACGTTATCAGACATTCCGATATTTTAACCTCCATGAGCAAAAATAAAGCCAGCAAACCGGCGTTGGGGATTCCCCGCGCTGTGACATTTCACGTTGATGTGGAAAAAGAAATTTGGGACATCGCCAATCACGAGCGCATCACTTTCGCCCAGGCTGTCCGCCGGGCCGCCGCGCGCGGCGCGCAAATCATAAAGCGTGAATTGAAAATTGCGGCATAGGCGCAAACCCTAGGCTCGCATGAGCGACACCACGGACAGAATGCAGGAAGCGGCCCAATCCCTGGCGGTGGTCTTGCCGCCCGGCACCGGGTTTATTTTGCTCGCGTTTGATTTCAACCAGTCGGCCGAAGGTGAGTCGCGGTTGGATTATGTCTCCAACGCGCAGAGAGCGGACGCGCTCAACGTGATGAAATCGTTTTTAAAAAAAAACATTTCGCCGGAAGCCTGGGCAAGGCATTTGCGATGAACTCTTTTCCCCCATTGGGTCAAGAAGTCCCCGCCTTGCCCACCTGGACCTGCCACATTTGCGGCGAAGAACGGCCGGACCGGCGCATTTCCGTGTTCCAGACGGACCTCTCCAAGCAATACGGCTTGCCGCCGGGCGTCATGTGGCACAATGTGCGATATTGCAACGACCGCGCCGGCTGCATCCACGCCGCCCCCAACCACCGCCTGCTTCCCGATTGCTTCCACGACCCAAAGGAGGTCGCATGAGCCGTTTCGAGCGCAGAATCAAACATGAAGACGGGCTGAAGGGCCAAACGATAAAGGTCCTGGACCAGGCCGAGGCCATCCGCGCCGCCAAAGTGGCCATCGAAGCCGTGCTGATCAAAATTTCCAGCGATGCCGATTACGCCCGGCTCTTCCCCGCCGAGTGCGAGGAATTCACCCTGCTCACCTACGCCCTGGCCCGGCTGTGGGACCGCCCCCTGGCCCAGGTGCGCGAGAAATATTTTCCTGGATTCCCGCCCGCCAAAGAAAGCGAGGGCGCGTGAAAATTGAAAACAATTTACCGGGCGCGGCCCCGTTGAAGCAAAGATCGCGTCCCACTGCCAAACTGGCACGTAGGAGAACTCCGCGCCCGGTAAAAATAAAATCATGAACCAAAATCACAACGGTACAATTCCCGTCCTGGAACATCCGCCCGGCCGCACGCATCACCTCGCGCCGGAAGACCGCGAGGACGTGGCCGAACTCATGGACGATGAGTCCACCCGGCGCGAGCTGGAGATTTCCGTCGCAAAAATCCGGCGCGGCCTGAAAGTCTTTCTTGAAGTCGGCAACGAACTCATGCGCATCCGGAACCTCAAGCTGTATCGGCTCGAGGCGGCGACCTTTGAGGAATTTTGCCAGAACCGTTTCGGCTTTGCCGCCCGTTACGCGCGGCGGCTCATCATCGCGTCGGATATCGCCGGGAACCTCTCCGGCGCGGGCAAGGGGTCCAATTGGCCCCCTTTGCTGCCGGCGAACGAAGCCCAATACCGCCCCCTGGGCCTGCTGCCGCCAGACCAATGGACCAGCGCCTGGGAGGAAGTGTTGCAAACCGCGCCTGAGGGCGTCGTAACCGCCCGGCACGTCCAGGGCGTGGTAAACCGCCGCCTGGGCAAACCGGAAGCGCCGGCCTCCGGCCCGGCTCGCTCTGCCGATACTATCCAAACGGATGGCATCCGCGGAACGGCGCCCGGCACTGCCACGCCGGGCGTCCTTCCCCCCATCGACGTCCCCTCGCTCGCCACGCGCGAGGAGGAATTGCGCCACACCGCTGAGGAAGTCCTGGCCAAACTGCGCGAGCTGGAGGCCAAGATCGGCGCGCCCGATTCCATCGCCAGCAGCGAAATCAGTTTCGCAAAGGAAAAACTCGAAGCGTTTTTGGAACACCTCGCCCGCGTCGAAAAACTCCAGGAATCCCGCGCATGAAAAACGACACCTGCTATCCCGAAAGAATTTACGTCACCGTCAATCCCGATACTGACGGCTCAACCTTTCTTTCCGCTGAAACGACTTTAAACAATGTCGCTAAAATTGGGAAACATGTGAAATGCGCCGAGTACGTTTTTGTCAAGCGCATGGTCGTGGCCACGGAAGTAAAAACACAACCGCTATGACCTATCTCGCCGCCTACAAACAAGCCGCGTTCCTGGATGGCGACAGCCCGGAGGAAATGGAGCGCAGTTTTGAGCGCATTATTTTGCGCGGCGGTTTGCCGCCGAACGCGCACGAGGAAATCCCGCCCGGCGATGAAGACGCCGTGATCGCCCGGGCCCTGGCCGCCAAACGCGAGCTCACGGCCCTGCGCCAGATGCCCGCCGGCCGCGCCATGGATGATTATTTCCGCTCCGTCGAATCCGCCCGCAACCAGAAAAATTGATTATGGCGAATCAAAAAAAAAGGATTTGGTCCAGACCTGGCATATCGTTTTTCGCAAGGACAAGCCGGTGGCCGCTTTCCTCCTGCCCGGATTGGCTGAGGAATGGCGGCGCTCCGCGCCGCATCGAGCCAAAGACTCGTTTGCGCGAAGGAAAATTTCATTCAAGGGCATGACTCCATGAGCGAACAAATTTGCCCCACATGCCGCGGTTCCGGAAAAATAATTCCGCCTGCATGGATTTGCGTCGAATGCAAACGGGCGATGCCCGAGAATTTTTTTCAATATCACGCGCTGAATATGGAAACGCAGGAGAAAATCAAGCCTCTCTGCGCCCATTGCATCCGTGGCGACGGCGCTTGTGGCAATAAATTTCTCGGCCCTCCCTGGAAACATTTCGGGCCGTTCCCAGCCGCATCTTCCTGACCATGAGAACCAAACCGTCACTTGTCGAACCGATAATTGTCCGCAATGGCCGAGAGGTCGCCGTCACTATGGCGCAGGAGTATGATGCTCAACTTTTGGAAAAAGGGCTTCACGATTGTGAATTGCTGGCCGTGGTTTTAATAACGGCCGCCCTGAGACAACTTCCGGACAAAGCATGTTTGCCGGCACTTCAAATGGCCGTGGCGCTGGTAAACGACCGTAAAAAATCCATGACGCACCCAACTTAAAAAAAATAGACCGGCGCCCTCACAGACGCCGGCCAGATCAATGACCCGTTCACTCATCATCCTTACGCGCTTTGCGCCCGCATTTCAAGCCCTTTCCGGCTGCCCCGGAGGCGTTCCATGAGCCAGCTTTCCCCCCGGGATTTCGCCGCCGCCGAACTTGCCCTTTACCGCGAACTTCACACCCGCGAATTCCGCCGCGAGCATTGGGACCTCATTAATTTCATCAACGACCGCTCCCTTAAAATCTGCCTCGCCGGCGCCGATGTTCCTGAGAAAAAAATATTTCGCGCCGCCGTTCCGGACAAAGGCAATGTCACCCGCCGCCTCGAGGAGCTGCTCCGCTGGGAAGTCCTCCTGCTGGACCAGATCCACTACTACTATTTCAATTTGAATTTTGACGGCTGGACCGCTCCCCGCCGCGCGGATAAAGGCGGCCGCAAGCTCCGTAAAGACACGGATCCCGTTGAGGAACCGCTGTTTTTGCAGTATGGTGAACTGCCGGAGAGTAAAGCGTTTCTGCGCCAGTTTTTCCTTGCAAAAATCGCGGGAAAATATTCTAAAATTTTGTGCGTCGGTGTAGGGTCTCCGCTGGTAGCTGGACGGCAAGCTGAGGATGAAGGAACCTCCTCAGTCCAAAAGAGTGTTAGCCCAGTCCGGGCTGCTCCCATTGCTGACCCGGCGGAGAAAAATCCTCCCCTGCCTGGCGCACAATTAATTTCCGAGGCCCCGCCTCCGGGCGGATGGTGGAACTTTTATCGCGAACAAATCGCCGCCGGAAAACTCACCACCGAAGAAGCCTCCGCGCTTTACGAGAAAAAAGTGGCAATTGAATTGCCCATCCGGGCTGCGCCGCAAAATCTATCGCCGCCACGCAATCCACCGCAACCAAATAAAATTCCGCCGCCGCCCGATCCCGAAAAAGAATCCGCCGCCTGGCAATGGGTCGTCTCGCTGGATAAACGCAACCGCCTTGCCGATCTCCGCTGCGGGTTGCAGTGGCAGGACGCCTGCCGCCGCCACGCGCGTTACGTTTTGGAGAGCCTGCCCCATGCCTGGGCCCGCGCCCTGCGCCGCGACCGGCCGCCGCCCGATCCCCTTGCGTGGCTCTCCGGCAAAGCCATCAGCGAGCGCAAAATGCACAAGCTTTATTCGCCGGAAATCGAGGAACTTTTGCGTTCCGGCGCGGTTGGTGATTTACCAACCGCGCCCGTCCCGACCGGTTCGGTTGGCAAATTGCCAACCCAATGATTTTTTGAGGATTTTAGCGGTTGGCAATTTGCCAACTTTGGCGGAAACCTCAACGCTGTGGCCTGTTTTTCGGTTGGTAATTTGCCAACCGTCGGACCAAAAACAGGCGAATGGTTGCCCAGGCGGTTGGTAATTTGCCAACCCGGTTGGTTTTTTACCAACTCCCGCGCCTCGCGCGCGCGCCGAACGGCGTAGCCGTGAGCTTAGTGGTATAAGGCTGATCAGTACAGCCAGCAAAAAGCTGAGCTGGCTGTACAGATATCTGTACTTCGGTACAGCCAGCCAGCCTTTTTTAAATTTGAAGAATCAGCTATAGAAGAAAAAAACGGAAAGCCGGACTCCGGCCCGGCTGAACCAGAAAACTTATGATAGAAAAAACCTACAAAATCCAAGTGACGGAAATGGAACTGACGATGTTGTTCTTCGCCCTCGGCGCGGCGATGGCGGTTTTAGGTCCATCCAGGGACCCCGCAAAAAGCGAAGTTCATTCCATCTATAAAAAATTGAGGATCGCGCACAGCAAGGAGCCATGAAGCCAGACCAAAAATTTCACGACGGCAAAGCTTTTAAAAGCGTCGAAGAGTTCATGGATCTGCAAGGCGTCATGCACGAAATCAAACTCGATGATGGCCAGCGCCAGATGATTCTCACCGCCATGGCTTTGCTGGCCATCAAGCGGCCCGGCTGGCAGCACGCCCTTTCCGATATCGCCCTGCTGATGGACAACCCGCTTCCGGACGGACGTCCGCAAATTTTCTCGGAGATGCAAAAATTCAATCGCGGCCCGATACAATTAAAATGGGAATACCAGGTCGAGAATTATACCTGGTTCGCCAGCGTCCCGGCCATTGATCACCACGGCAAAGGCTTCCTGAACATCCACGCCATGATGCGTCCGGAATATTGCGACCGCGGCAAATGGCATGTGCTGATCGAGCCGGTTGGCGTCGCGGGTCCGGATAATCAAGAAGGGTTTCCCCGTTACTATTTCAGCCTGGCCAATCTCAAAGACGAAATGGAGGCCTGGGTAAACAACCGGAACAAATGCCGGCGCGCTTTCAGCGAATCACAAACCCAGCCATGACCACCCGCATCCATAATTCCAAAATGGAAATTCCGCGGATTTTGCCCGTGGCATGGCCGGATGAACCGGAACCACTCATCAAGCCCATTGGCCTATGGTACGGCGTCGATGGCGGCTGGCAGGAAAGGTGTGCAGCGGATTTTCCCGAACACATTCACGCCTTCAATTATTCGGTGGACGCCTCCCGCGCCAATGTTCTGTTGCTCGATAGCATCCCAAAAATGCTGGAGTTCGAGCGCAAATTTTTTAACAACGATTCTCCACTGAATAAAACCTTTCCCGCCACCCATGATTTTCACCCGCTGGAGATAGATTGCTACGCGATAAACTGGCGCGCGGTCGCGGCCGAATATGATGGCATCGAAATCGCTCCCTATCATTGGCCGATGCGCATGGCGCGGATGTGGTATTACTCCTGGGACTGCGCCTCCGGCTGCGTCTGGAACACGGAGAAAATTTCCATCGGCCTGATTAATCCCCCCTTGGATGTTCAACGTTGAATGTTGAATGTTGGATGTTTCCCTGCCCGACAGCCCATCGGGTATAAGGCCGAATGGTGGGGTATTCGGTTTCGCCCTTACATTGCAGGGTGCCTCCAACTGTCATTGACGTTAAATCCATATCCCGGTTGTCGCCGCAACAAGAGCGAATCCTGGACCTGCTCCACCACGGATTGACCTACAAAGAGGTGGCCGCCGCGCTGCAACGATCCATAAGCACGATAAAAACGCACGTGGGAATTATTTTTCATAAGACGGGATCGCGCTCGCGAGCGGAGGCGGCGTTTAATTTGTTCGGGCGGCAGCATTGCGCTTTCGACGTGCCCATAACTCATCTGCCGGTGAAGTGCCGGCGGGCGAAGGCGGCCTGAGCCGGGCCGGAGGCCGGCGTTCCGGAGCGCGGGTCTGCGACCCGCAGCCACATCCGCAAACCAAGCCGCTTCCTGGTAATCCCAAAGAGTTTCTAACTGGCGCGGCGGCTGCGGGTCATAGACCCGCGCTCCCATCGGCCATTTGGCTGACGGGCGTTTGGCCGACTGCCGGAGGGAGTTGACTTGTGACATGTTCCGTACGCATGTCAACAATCTCACCCCCCGGCCGGTTGGCTGGAAAAATTCCAAAACTTCAAACTCGGGAGGCCGTTGAATCCGCCCTGGGCGAACTGGCCTTGCGCCGCACGCGGATCAAGACGGAAGAGCAGGGGCTCCAGGAGGAAATCACCAGCGCCCGCACCCGTTGCGAAGCGGACACGGCGGCGGACCGCGCGGAGGGGACGCGGCTCGAGGAGCAGCTCGAGGCCTGGGCCAATGATCATGGCGAGGAATTTAAGGAAAAACGCTCGGTGGATTTTATCCATGGCACGGTGGGCTTTCGCCTGGGGCAGCGGCAATTGAAGACGCGCGCCAAATGGACGTGGGCGGATGTGGCGTTCGGCCTGCTGGGCAAGATGGAGGATTACGTGCGGCGCACGCCGGCCGTCGATAAGGAAAAGATTTTGCGGGACGCCGGGGGCGAGCAACCGGTGCTGGATGCGGAGGAGTTGAAGGAGATGGGCGTGAGGGTGGTGCAGGAGGAGAATTTTTATGTGGAACTGAAGGAACTGTGAGACGCGCCAGCGGCGGCGTCTCTACAAAATTAATGGGAAAACATTCAACATTGAACATTCAACATCGAACGCCCAATTGTCCGGCGTGCAATCGGCCGGCGGGGGAGTTGATCCGGGGAGTGTGCGGAAAATGCAAAGTGAATTTTGCGGCGGCGCACAAGGGGAAGCTCTTGGTGGAATGGAGGCCTGAAGACTTTAAGTATCGTGGCGCGGATTGCGTGGTGCGGGTTCCGGAGGGGAATGGACATCCCATCATGGACGAGGAGGACGCGGGTAAGGCGCGGGCGCGGGAAATCATCGCGGTGGCGCGCGAGGACGCGGCGGATTTTTACAAACGGCTGATTCGCCTGGTGATCCAATACCAGGGGGACCGGATGATGGCGCTCCAGGCGGCATGCATCGCGATGGAATGGTTCGAGGTGGTTGGCTGCGAGGAGGCGACGGAACTGGCGGTAAAACTTTACGGCAATCCCAAACGCAAGGCGGCGGTGAGCAAGGCGGTGAAGATGTTCCAGGACGCATTGGGCATCGAGCCCGGCCGCGGGCAACGCTCCGCCGGCGCGCGGCAGGCGATGGGACGGGCAAGGAAAAAACAATTACAGCGTTGAAACGTTGAAACGTTGAAACGGAATTTGAACCACGAATGAACACCAATAAACACGAAGTGGAAAAAAAACTTTCGCCAGCGGAGACGCGGGAACTGGCGCGGCATGAGAAGACAATCCGGCAGGGGTTGGGGAAATCGCTGAAGGTGTGGCAGGCGTTGAACCAGATCCGGGAGCAGCGGCTTTACCGGGAGAAGTTCGGGACGTTCGAGGATTATTGCCAGCGGAAGCTTAAGATTAGCCGGTCCCGGGCTTATCAGCTTTGCTGGGCCGCTGCCAAATCCATCGCGCTGGCGGAGCAGGGGATTGCGGTGGAGAACGAATGGCAGTCGCGGAATTTGTCCACGGTCGTGGACACGGCGGAGACGGGCCAGCGGCCCGTCTCTACAACCGAGACAACCACTTACGATGAGCGGGCATTGCGGCAGCATAAGCTGGCGCTGGCGGAACAGTTGCAGTTGATCCGGGACCGGCGCGGGCATCTGGCGGAAGGGATGGCCGCGCTGAAACGGTTGATGATGGAGAACGCGCGGATCTCGCGGGAGATCGGGCTGCGCTGGCAGGCGGCGTGCAATCATGATCGGATGACTCCGGAATTTTTCGCGAAGAATTTGTGCGCGGACCTGACGGGGAGCGATTTCGCGGAGGCGAGCCGGACCATCGCGATCGCGCGACGTCTGAAGGACAGCGAAGTGAAGGACCTGGCGGAGGTGGCGCCGCTGGCCCAGGAGCTGATGGGGGCGAGCGGATTGATCGAGACGCCGCGGCGGACATCGCCGCAGAAGGCGAGCGAGGTCGGATTGTTGGAAGTTCTGTTGAACGGCCTGACGAAGTTCCGGCAATTGTTCGAACGGGTGCAGCGGGACCGGGCTTCGAGCGAATGGACGGCGGCGGAGCGCCGGGCGTTTTTGAAAGACACGGAATGGCTGGCGCGCGAGCGGGAGGAGATTGCCGCAATGACCAATGACCAATGACCAATGACCAAGCATCCCAAAATCAAATGAGTTTTCCAATAGATGGCGCGAACTGCCAGGGCGATTCGGTCTATGACCGCGAGGCGAGGTGCATCGAGGCGGTGACGGTGTGCGTGGGGTTTGACGATATGCTGGACCTGACGCTGGGGTTGAATCATCCGCACCTGGATTTTTTAACGGTGATCACCAGCCATGAGGACGCGCGGACGCATCGCGTTTGCCAGAAGCATTCGGTCAATTGCGTGAAAACGGATTTGTTCCGGAAGAACGGCCGCCGGTTCAACAAGGGCGCGGCGATCAATGCCGGCATGGACCATTTTCAGCTTCACGGCTGGCGGCTGCACCTGGACGCGGACATCGTGCTGCCGGATAATTTTCGCCGGGTGCTTTTCAACCACACGTCGCTGGAGCGGAATTGCCTTTACGGCGCGCCGCGGGTGGACGTGGTGGGCAAGGAGGCGATTGCCGCATTCGTCCAGGCGCGCAACCGGTTTCCGCAGCACGCGCATAACACGGGGATCTCGCCGGTGCATGGGGGCGCGGTGCATTGCCCGACGCCCTCGGCCTCGAGCGCGGTGTTTGTCTGTAATTTGCGCGGGTATTGTCCGATCGGGTTTTTTCAATTGTGGCACGCGTCCGAACAACGGCCGTATCCGCACAGCCTGGGGACGGCGGCGCATGATGATGTGATGTTCGCGCAGAGCTGGCCGGAGGCGCGGCGGCGGGTGTTGCCGACGGCGTTCTGCTATCACATTTCCGGCGCGCCGCCTTTTTACGGGGAGAACTGGGACGGGCAACGCCGGCAGCCGAGGATTGATTGAAAATGAGTTCAAAGCTCAAGGTTCAAAGTTCAAAGCAAAAGACCAAGCAGGCTGCAAGCCGTCTGCCGAAGCGGGTGCGGACTTTGCGCGTGCTGGCGGAGCTGGTCCGGCATCATTTTAAAATTCCCTGCGACCGAATGAAACTCAAAAATTGGCAGACGCGGCGGGACCCGCCGTTTCCATCACCGGGCGCGAATAACGAATATGAGGTGAAGGGGTGTTTGGAGTGGGTGGGGAAATATGTTGCGGCGGCGAAGGCGGCGAAACATCGAACATCGAACATTGAACAGCCAACATCCAAGGGGGAAAGTGATACGGAAACGGTGAATCTGGCGTTGCTGGACCGGCGGGCGGAGATTGCGCGGTTGAACAACTGCATCCTGGATGAGGAAGCG
>Ga0210388_10000268_pt1 | contig 45413 bp, 40 predicted proteins | sample IncBWC19OmetaG_FD_155485 | JGI IMG/M metagenome (GOLD analysis project Ga0210388, IMG submission 155485) | Forest soil microbial communities from Barre Woods Harvard Forest LTER site, Petersham, Massachusetts, United States - Inc-BW-C-19-O ...
CGGACGAACCTGACCATTGTGCAGTCCGGCACGAACTGGACGCAGAGTTATGCCTACGATACAGGCGGACGTTTGACCAACACCGTTTCGATGGCGGGCGGGTTTATCTACCAATATCAGTCAACTTTGTTGAATACGCCGTCCTCGATATTGCTTCCAAATGGTTCTTACATCACGAACACCTTCGATTCGCTGGCAAAATTGAAATCCACCGCGTTGGCAAACCATTGGGGACACGTCCTTGACGGTTGCACCTATGCGGTTGACCCCCTAAGTTTGCGAACGAACATCACTCGCAATCTAGGTCTGACCACCAATTTTGTAAATATTGGTTATGACAAAATCAACCAGTTGACTTCTTGGACAGCCACCGAGACAAATGGCACCCCCCGATACAACGAGCAATTCGGCTGGTCATATGACGCGGCGGATAATGTTTCAAGCCGCACCAATAATTTGCTGGTGCAAAACTATACTGTGGATTCAGCGAACGAAATGACGAACATCACGCGCACCGGCACATTCACTCTCGCCGGCGCAACGCCCGCACCTGCGTCCAGCCTGTTGGTTAACGGTCAGGCAGCGCAGCTTTACGGTGACCTTTCCTTCGCCCGCACCAATTTGACCTTGCAGGACGGCAGCAACACATTCAGTTCTGTCGGAGTGAATGTGTATAGCGTGAGGGCGACCAACCTCTATACCGTGAATTGGCCGCTAAATCCGAAGCCGGCCTACGACAACAACGGCAATCTGACCAACGACGGGGTGCGCAGTTTTGGCTATGACGCTGAAAACGAAATGACGAACATGATGCTGGCGGGCGCATGGCGCACCGATTTTATTTATGATGGGATGCATCGCCGGAGAATTGAGCGCGATTATTCGTGGAGCGGCAGCAGTTGGGTAAAGACAAATGAAACGCGATTTGTCTATGACGGCAACCTTGTAGTGCAGGAACGTGACACCAATAACAATGTGCTGGTGACCTATACACACGGCTTGGATTTAAGCAGCAGCATGTCTGGCGCAGGCGGTGTCGGCGGCCTGCTGGCGCGTTCTGATGCCAATGGCTCTGTTTTTTATCACGCGGATGGCAACGGTAATGTGACGGCTTTGATTGACGGTTATGAAAATATAGTTGGAAGGTATGAGTACGATCCGTTCGGCAAGCTGACCGGCATGTGGGGCAAACTCGCGGCGGCGAACACCTATCGGTTTTCTTCCATGTCGGCGAATGACAGAGCGGGGACGGTTGCCTATACCTATCGGACTTATCTCCCAACCCTGCAACGCTGGGCGCAAAACGATCCCATGCAGGAACGTGGAGGCCTGAATTTGTACCAATTCGTTCGCAATAGTCCTGTGGGGTTGACTGATGTCTATGGACTGGATTTAAACGTCAGCCTAGACCCGCCGACGCTATTCCCCGGCAGTGGTGCTAATTGTCAAAAACTCAGGCAATGGCAAAAAAACATTCAAAACAGGATAGATAAAGAAGAAGCTAAAGAAAAGAAATGTCCGGCTCAATTAAATTGGCTATACTCGCTGATGTTTAATGCAGAGATTCAACTAGAGAGAAACGGTTGCAACAACGGAGGTGATGATGGCGGAGGTGGGGGGCCGTCTCCCGAACCGACGCCGCCGCTGATACCGTTCGTACGAATACCAACCCTGCCGCCCACACCCGAGTTGGTGCCGGCGGGTTGGAATAATAATCTGAATGCGCCGCCAACCACATCCACCCCTCCAGATGGAGGGCCAGATTTTATGCCGGCTTGGTTTCCCGCTGCCGCTCTCGGAGCGCCGGTTGTGCTTCAAACCGGGATAAATTATGGTCCTGTCATATTGGACGCTCTCGGACAAACCTTGTTAGAAGGGGGTGCTGCGCTCGCATTTTGAGCGACCGCGCATTGAAACAAACTGATATTGATGTAGTGACAAATCAAGCCATATAAATGAACCCCACTCCCGAAGAATTGTGGCGCACCTTGGAGCATTTAATTGACCAGTGGACAACATTGGGCGGAATGCAGACGCAATGGAATATACTGAATTTCGTCAAAGAGAATTCTTCAAATGACGAGTATCTGAATTTCGCATATCAGAAAATCATGGAGTGCTGGCGGTGGGGGGTGGCTGCTGATCCAGCGAAGCGTTATGCAACCTTATGGCACATGCTCCTGGAAGAGCGAAACCGGTATAAGCCAAAGAGCATGCCGCACCGGGAATACCTGCTCCCTTGGCTGCGTGAGCAATGGGAAAGCCTGCTCGAAAGCCGCTTCTCGCTGAGGCGATCCAATTTCAAAAGCGAGGAGAAATTTGATTGTGTCATGGGATTCAGAGACAGCCTCTCCCATCAATTTATTCTTTGCATAGGCACGATTTCAACCCCCGTTGCTTTACGACATTTGGAGGAAATGGTGCTCGTCGGCCTCCCCTATGATGTCAAACAACTTGAAGAATACATTCCAGAATTAAAGACGCGGATATCTAAACATCAAACGCCGAACAACTAAGCTGGAAAACGAATCGCGCCATAACGCCATCCCTCCCGCCAATGATTTGAGCGGGCAGACGTCGGCGACTACAAAGTCCTGACAAAACGAGGATCCTACCACGATGGGATTGCGCAGGTCAGTAAGGAATCGCCGGGGTTTATTTGGTAAACACAGGCTTTTTAATTGTTGACAAAGTATACACTGTTAGCTATAGTGAATCACGGCGGTCGATCCGCCTTCGCCGAGCTACGGCGCGACAAGACGGATTCCGGTTTTCGGAGTTCGGGTGGTTCTTTGACATATGACGGCGAAGCCGTCGGTTGCTGGTTGAAAGTTGCACGTTGCTGACGTGGCGCGCAGGGGACTGACGCGCTACCGTGCCCGGGTTTATCCGAGTAAATCCGACCGAATCCAAGTAAAAAAGTGAGGATGACGATGAAGACGAGGATGAGAATGATTCCCCGAATCCGACCAAATCCGACTGGATCAAACTGTGTGAACTCAAAAGAACGGAAAGGGACAGCAAAGGGACAGGAAAGAACAAAAAGAACAAGAAAAAACAATTAGTACGGGTTTTTTTGGCACCGGCGAAGCCGATCCTGGCGGGAAAGGCTTAAGTTATTGAAGTTGTACGGGTTAACAAGGTTTTTGACGGCTTTGACGATTTTTGCCGAGTTTAAAGAAGCATGAATAAGTTCAAATAGTCCGACAATTTTTTGCGGTTCCAAAAGGTCAGCGTTGGAGGTTGTTGCTTTGCTGCATCATTTCGTCGGCGGCCTGCACGGCCTTGGAGTTCACCTCGTAGGCGCGCTGGGCGAGGATGAGGTTGACCATTTCCTGCACGACGCTGACGTTGGAAAGTTCGAGGGAACCCTGCTGGACCTGGCCGAAGCCGTTCGCTCCGGGATTGCCGAGCGTGGGCGTGCCGGAGGCGGGAGTTTCCTTGTAGAGATTCTGGCCCTGGGCGTCGAGGCCGCCGGGGTTGTTGAAATTGGCGAGCTGGATCTGATAGCTCGTGTTGCCGCTCGGCGTGGTGTAGGTCGCCGTGCCGTTGGAGGTGATGGTGATGTTGGTCGTGCCGGTGGGGACGGGCTGGAATCCGCCCTGCACGGGATAACCCTCGTTGGTGACGACGCGGCCCTGCGAATCCGTCTTGAACGAGCCGTCGCGGGTATAGGCGAGCGTGCCGTCGGGCATCTGCACCTCAAAAAAGCCGTTGCCCTGGATGGCCATGTCGAGCTGGCCGCCCGTCTGCGAAAGGTCGCCCTGCGTGAAAATCCGTTCGGTCGCGACCGGCACGGAACCTTGTCCGACCTGCAGACTGGCCGGCAGTTGATTGCCGCCGCCTTGTTGGGCGCCGGCGGAACTGGTGGTATCGTAAAGCAGATCCTCGAATTGCGGGCGGCTTTCCTTGAAGCCGGTCGTGTTGACGTTCGCGAGGTTGTTCGAGATGACGTCGAGGTTCAACTGCTGGGATTCCATCCCGGAGGCTGAGGAGTAAAGTGCGCGCAACATATTGCTTAAGAAGTGGTTCCGCTCAGGTCGGTGATGGTTTTGCTCATGCGGTCACTCTGCATCTGCATGACTTTGTCGTTCGATTCATAAAGGCGCATGGCCATGATGATGCTGGCCATGGCGGAGGTCGGTGAAGTGCCGGCGCCCTCGATGAAACCTTGCCGGATGCTCGAGGTGATGGTTGATTTTGGGATCAGATTCTGGTCGTTGCGGAACGTGCCGCCGCCGATCATCGTGAGCTGGCTGGGGTCTTTGAATTCGGCGATGGAAATTTTCCCTTTCAGATCCGACCCTTGGGTTACCTGGCCATCCGGGGTGACGGTCAGGCTGGCGGAGTTGTTCGGGTCCAGTTGCACCGGGCCGTTATCACCCATCACCAGATTCCCGGTCTTGGTCACCAACTGGCCCTGGGCGTTCAACCGGAGCTCGCCATCGCGCGTGTAGGTTTTCGTGCCGTCGGGCATCTGGACGGGGATGAAGCCCGGGCCTTCGACCGCAAAATCCATGTTGTTGCCCGTGCGCTGAATTTCCCCCTGCTTGAAATTGACCGCCGAACTGGCAAACGGAATCACCAGCGGGTCGCCATTCTCGCCAAGATGGCCGGCGGGCACCGCCGTAAAGACGATGTCGCGGCTGCGCTGGCCAGGAACGTTCGACGACGACAAGTTGTCGGCGATCAAATCCTGCCAACGCTCCGTCGCGTTCATCGCGGCGGCGGCGGAATAAAGGCTGACTTCCATACGCGATGCGTTAAGCAGCAGGCGTGCCACGGGGGATTTACAGGGGTTTTTGAAGGTTTTGAGGTGGATTGCGGCAAAAGATTCCATGTGGGCGGGGAAAAAATGACCGCTCATATTTACAATTTACGATATCGGATTTACGATTTTGGAACAATCTCTGCGGATCTCTGCATCCTTTGCGTCTCTGTGTTAATAATCGAATCCGACGAAACGCAGAGGCGCAGAGAACGCAAAGGAGCGCAAAGGGCGAAAAGGACTCGGCATTGAGCGCGCCGTGGTGGCAAACTCGAACGCGGTTGTTCCAAGAGGCGGCGGGCAGGGGACTGCCCGCCCTACCGTTGCGCATTCTGGATTGCTCCGGTTTTCTGGTGGTTTGGCACTACGGGTCCGTGATGGAAAAGCGCCAGAGGACTGGCGCAGTCCAAGACGCTTCGCGAATTTTTGGGATTATCGCTGAAGCACGAGCGTCTTGGATTACGGTAGCCCTCTATCGCTCATGTTCTCGCGTGAGGTTCGCGCTTATTTTGCGTGAGATTCACGCATTTCGTTTTAGACGGCGCAGATTTGTTGGGAAATCACGCTGGCACTGCTGATGCTTAATCCAATGGCATGAACCTGCGCTGCTCGGAAAATCGAAATCAGGCGATGACGCTGTTGGAGGTTTTCGTGGTGGTTTTTATTTTGGCGGTATTGGTCGCCCTGTTGTTGCCAGAAGTTGCCCGCCCCACTAACTGTGGTTTCCGTGGATCTTGTTCCAATAATTTGAAGGAAATTGCGATATGTTACGCAGTTTGGGCGGGCGACAATAATGATAAATTTCCATCTCAAATTTCTGTCACGAACGGTGGCGCACTGGAAGATGTGCAAGCCGGGAATATCTGGAAAGCGTATCAGGTCATGTCGAACGAGTTGAGCACGGCAAAAATTTTGTATTGTCCGGCTGATTCAACCCGTGGTTCTTATGCCACTAATTTCAGTGAGGACATGAAAGATAAAATCAGCTATTTCATGAGCCCTGATGCCAGTCAGCATGATCCGCAATCTTTGCTGGGTGGTGATGACAATTTTTTTGTGAACGGCTCAACGATCAAGTCTGGCATGGTGCTGATGGCTTCAAATCCACCCATCGAGTGGGATTCAAACCGTCATATTTCAGATGAGAAAGTGGCTTGGTTTTTCAAAAAAAATACAAGATTTGGTTTTATTGGAACTGCGGATGGTGTTGTCCAGCAAGTGAACTCAGAAACTAGAGCGGGCGGGACGAATGATTTGAAGGGTATTTTCAACCAAACCAGCCTCGCCACGAACCGCCTTGGCATTCCATGAACCTGAGTTGCTCGAACCAAAAGTGTCGCGCGCTGACAATTAAGGAGGTATTAGTCGTGATCGCAATCCTGGCAATGTTGGTGGTGCTTCTTGTGCCCGTAATGGCGAACGCGCGGATGAAGGCCCAAAAAATCACCTGTGCAAATCATTTGATGCAAATGGGTAGTAGTTTCAATGTTTTGGAAAACGATCGCGGGCATCAGTTTCCCATGAGCACTTCGACAAACTCGGGCGTCACACTCGAATATGGAGGGAGCGGCGAAATTTTCCGGTACTTCCAAGTCATGTCCAACAAATTATCAACTCCGGCGATTTTCGTTTGCCCCTCCGATACACGCGAGCCGGCCAAAAATTTTGGACCGTCTTTTGGGAACACAAATATCAGCTATTTCATTAATTTAGATGCTACAACATCCGATCCACAAAGGTTGCTCATGGGGGATGATAACTTTGAGATTGGCAGTGTTCCCGTAGAATCCGGCTGGTTGGAAATTTCGACCAATCAACAAATTGCGTGGTCAGCCAAACGGCACAGATTTGTTGGCAACATCGCTCTCGCCGACGGCAGTGTTTCATCATTTGACAATTTCATCCTTACCACTCAGCTGCACCAATCCGGCCTTGTCACGAACCGCCTCGCAATTCCATAAATCCGAATCGAAACGGAACAATCACATCGGTGTGAAAGCCGGATGTTCAAAATGTTGATTATTGCACAAATGTGGGTTTGTGGGTAAACTGGACGGAGGTTGGACATTTTAAAGAATTGTATTTATGAGCCGCATTTCCATTGACGTCACGCCGCGGGAACATCAAAAACTGAAGGCGATGGCCGCGCTACAGGGCAAGTCCATCAAGGATTATGTCATCGAGTGCACGCTGGGTGAGGCTGGAGACACGAGCGAGGCCGCCGCTTTGAAAGAACTCGAAGTGCTGCTGGACACACGCATTCGCAGCGCCAGAAACGGCGCGGTCAGTAAACGAACGGTCGGGGAGATTTTCAAGAGCGCCTACCGCGAGCGCAAGGGCAAATGATGTGGCGCTTTACGAACTGACCAACGCTGCCGAGGCGGACATCCACGCCATCGCCCGATACACGATCACCACCTGGGGACTTGAGCAGGCCCGCCGTTACGAGGTGATTCTCGAAAGCCATCTGCAGGCCATTGGACGCCAGAAAGCCCGGACACGGCTGGTTTTCAAGCACCGCCCGAAATTGCTCGTGTCGCGGATTCAGCATCACTATGTTTTTCATCTTCTCCGCGAAAAACAATGTCCGCTCATCCTGGCGGTGCTCCATGAAAACATGGATTTAATGAACCGGCTGCGCGAGCGCTGGAAATTTTAAGGCGCCAAGTTTTATCGGGAAAAAATGACTGGCGGACAAAAGTCTCTGCGAAACTCTGCGTCCTTTGCGTCTCTGCGTTAAAAATCAGATCCCGCGAAACGCAGAGGCGCGGAGAACGCGGAGGAGCGCAAAGGGCGACCAACTTTCGACAGGCCGATGCCAGCTTCGTTACGGGAAAAATTGTAAAATAATTGCCTGCTTTTTCCTCCGGCGGCAATAATAGATAAATGGTTGATACCAGCGACATCGAACTGTTGCGCAGATATTCGCAGCAGGGCGCGGACGATTCGTTCGCCGAATTGGTGCGACGTCATATTCCGCTGGTTTACTCGACCGCGTTGCGTCACGTCGGCGTCGCGGCGCACGCCGAGGAAATCACGCAGGCGGTGTTCATTGTCCTCGCGCAGAAAGCCGGGCAGTTGCGCGAAGGCGTCGTCCTGGAAGGCTGGTTATACCAAACCACGCGGCACACGGCCTTGAATTTCCTGCGTGGCGAACGCCGCCGTCAAATGCGCGAGCAGGAGGCCTATATGCAATCCCAAGTTCAGGAATCCGACAACCCACCGGTTTGGAACCAGCTTGCGCCGCTGCTCGATGAGGCAATGGGCCGCCTCGGCGAGAAAGATCGCCAGGCCATTTTGCTCCGGTATTTCAAGGGAAAACATCTGGCTGAAATCGCGATGATGATGAGCACGACGGAGGCGGCGGCGCAAAGCCGGGTGCTTCGCGCGGTGGAAAAAATGCGGAAATTTTTTGCGCGACGCGGCGTGACCCTTTCCAGCACGGCGATTGCGGGCACGATTTCGGCCAATTCCATCCAGGCCGCGCCGGCCGGACTGGCCGCGATCATTTCCGCCAACGTAGTTTCAGGAACAACGATAACCACCGCGGCAGTCATTGCCGCCACGAAAGCCATTGCCATGACCACATTCCAAAAAGCAATCGTAACCGCCGCGCTGGTCACCACCGTCGGCGCGGGAGTCTATGAAGCGCGGCAAAATTACGAATCAAGAGAGCAGATTCAAAATTTGCAGCAGCAGCAAAACCCGTTGAACGACCAGCTCGCGCGATTGCAGCGCGAGCGGGATGAGGCGGCCAGGCGATTGGACGGATTGATCGCAGAAAATGCGCAATTGAAATCAAGCTCAAGCGAACTTGAGCTTTTGAAGTTGCGCGGTCAGGTGGGCGCGGCATCGCAGGCCGCCGCGGACGCGACGGCCAAAATGCAGAGCCTAAGCACCAGCTCCGGGGTATCGCAGCTGGAGGCCATGCGCAACGAAACACGAGCCCATCTCAACACGTTTTTTAAGCTGGCCAATCTGCCACCCGACAAAGCCGATCAATATGTCAACCTGGAGGTCGATATGCAGCAGCGTCAGGACGCGCGCCTGAAGGCATTATTGGCCGGCACCCTGTCCGTGGCCGACGCCGTGCGCCAGCGCGACCAGGATAACCAGGAACAACAAGACCAGCGCAGCGAACTCCTGGGACCTGATGGCTCGGCCGTTCTCCAGTCGATCGCGGACGGCATGCGTAATAACGTAGCGAAGGGTTTGATCACAACCATCCAGGCCAACATGGGAGACAACCCCTTGACCCAGCAACAAAGCGACCAACTGCAGGGCGCCATCAAAGCCGAGGTGGCCGCGAACACCATGGATGATACCGACCTGTTCCGGCCGGTGGATGAATGGACGCAAATGGTGACTGACCATGAGCAGAACGTCTTGCAGGCGGCCTCCGGGTTCCTCACGCCGGCACAACTGGGAACCCTTCAATCGCTTGAGGCAGCAAACCTAAAACTGCTGCTCCAGAAGCGGGATCTGAGACGCAAGGCACTAGGGATAACCCAATAAGGTCCGAGCCGGACTGGCCTATTATTCTTTTGCAAAAATGGGGACGGCGCCACACGTTGTCCCTCCCGGCGAGATTTTCCGTGTATTGGTTTAGGCGGCGGGTAGCAGCTATTACTTCAGAAAAGCATTCAACGCTTTACCGGGCAAAACAACCCTCCGCTTGACTGGCATCACCTGTGATGTCATTTTATGCTGCATGGAAATCGTGCAAGACACCAATGTTTTTGTCGCCGCCCTGCGCAGTCAGGAAGGCGCGAGCGCGGAAGTGTTGGATCGCTGCCTGGCGCAGGAAGATCAAGCCGTCATGGGTGACGCCCTGTTTGCGGAATACGAGCAACTGGTGCAGCGGGAAAGCTTGTGGCGGGGCGTGCCGGTGACGGCGGCGGAACGCGAGGCGTTATTGGACGATTTCTGTGCGGCAGCGGTCTGGCAGCCAATTTATTTTCGCTGGCGGCCAAACCTGCCGGATGCGGACGACGACCACGTTTTGGAACTGGCGATAGCCGGCGGCGTGGAACATCTGGTCACGCACAACACGCGCGACTTTGGGCGGGGCGAACTTAAATTTGCCTCGCCGCGCGTGGTGACACCGGCGCAACATCTGAAAATCGTAAAATGAAAACCATTCCTTATCGTTGTGACAACTCACGGCACAAGGCACTGCTTGGCGCGGCGCGAGCCACCGGCACGAGTGTGCAAAGGCTGTTTGACAACTTTGTCACGCACGTCATCACGGAGCGCCAGGCTGAAGCCCGTTTTGTGGTGCGCCAGAAGCGCGGCAATCCGGCGCGCGGACGTAAATTGCTGGCTGAAATCCGCCAGCGCATTGCGTCTCATGCCAAATAATGAAATGACGCCGGGTCGCTGACGGAAATTTCCCACGACCGACAACGGGTCGTAGTATTATAGTATTGGACCGGCCTAAATCCGGCCTGCTCTCACGGCCAACGGCCAAGTGATTTTCCGGGGCGCAGCCACATCGCCCCAGACGGGCGACAATCTCCCGGCAAGCTCGGGCAGCGGATTTATTCCTTTGGTCTTGATATAACGGTTCGTCGCCGACCACGTGCTGAAATAACCGAGCAATTGTTCCAGCGTCCAGTTCGCCTCCAGTTGGAATGCGGGCACGGCGATTTCAGGAAAGGGAAAGGGGATTGTGCGATAGCCTTCCTCGACCAGTTGACGTTCCGGCGGCCAGTATGGCCCGACGACATTTGAATAAAAATCCTGCACGATCTCGTTGGCCACCTGACCTTCCACTTGATTGATGCCGTAGGCCCAAACGGCCAGCACGCCACCGGGTTTAAGCACGCGCCGGACTTCAGCGTAGAAACGCTCCAAGTTGAACCAATGGATGGCTTGGGCGACGGTGACGAGTTCGACGGAATGGTCTGGCAGGCCGCTGGCCTCGGCCGTCGCAACCTGAAATTTCACCTTGGGATTTAGCGTGGCTGAGGCGATTTGTTCCTTGCTGGCATCCGTGGCGATGACCGTGGCATAGCGCGAGGCGAGGTCGTGCGTGGCCTGGCCGTTGCCACACGCGCAGTCCCAAACGGTCGCACCCGCGGGAACGAGGGTTGCCAGGTAATCAAAGATTGCCGCCGGATAGTGCGGACGAAAATCGGCGTAGCGATTGGCCACTCCCGAAAAGTGATCGTGAAAAAAATGATCGTGGAAGGCCTGGGTCATGGTTTTGGAGTCGTTGCCCGCCTGCCACAGCGAGGTTGCGGGTCAATACTTTCTCGCGACGCGAGAATAATGATTTTCATCGCCCAAAAAAACTGAAAATAGCTTGTCCATTTTTGCGTTGGGCGGAGATAAATAGCAGATGACCGATGCGTTAGACATGGACTTGGTGCGGGAATTTGCCCGCAACCATTCCGAGGCGGCTTTCAGCGAACTGGTGCGGCGGCATCTTAACCTGGTCTATTCCGTTGCCCGTCGCTGCACCGGCACGGACAGCGACGCGCAGGACGTGACGCAGGTCGTCTTTGTCATCCTCGCCCGTAAAGCCGCCGGACTGAACGCGCGCACCGTGCTTGCCGGCTGGCTGTATGAAACCACCCGCAACACCGCCGCGCGCCTGCAGCGCACCAACGTCCGCCGCCACGTCCGCGAACAGGAGGCTTATATGCAATCCACTTTGACTGACGCGAACACCCTCGACGACTGGCATCGGCTGGCCCCGCATCTGGAAGCCGCCATGTCGCAACTGGGCGAAGCCGACCGTACGCTGCTGGCGCTACGGTTTTACGAAAATAAAAGCGGGCTGGAAGCGGCGGCGCTGCTGGGCATCCATGAAGCCGCCGCGCACAAACGCACCGCCCGCGCCTTGGAAAGGTTGCGAAAGTTTTTCACCCGCCGGGGCGTCGAGTTGTCCGCCGCCGCCATTGCCGGGGCGGTTTCGGCCAATTCGGTGCAGGCCGCGCCGGCGGGACTTGCCGCCGTGATCACGTCCGCCGCTCTTTCGGGAACTACCATAACCTCAACCGCACTCGTTGCTGCAACCAAAGCCATTGCCATGACCACCCTTCAAAAAATTATCGTGACCGCCGCGCTGGCCGTAAGTGTAGGCGTGGGGATTTATCAAGCCAAGGAAGCCGCCAGGGACCGCGCCGAACTGCGAACGCTTCAGGAGCAGCAAGCGCCGCTGGTGGAACAAATCCGGCAGTTGCAAAATGATCTGGCAATGGCAACCAACCGGCTGGCGGGTGCGGCGTTGGATTTGGCGAAAAATAACGGCAATGACCGGGAATTACTTAAATTGCGCGGCGAGGTTGGGGTATTACAGCGGCAAACCGAGGAGGCAAATCAGAAGGCGATGACAGCGGAACAAAAACTAGCCGAAGCCTTGTCATACAAGGCCAAATTCACCAAGGAAGAAGGCACAGCTGTGAACAACATGAAGATGCTCAGTCTCGCGATGCGTCTTTATGCCGGTGATAATGACGGGGTATTTACCAATAACCTTCTCTTAATGACCAATGAACTTGGAAACTCCTTTGCAGCAGTTCTGCAGGCTTCATACGAGTTTGATTTTGTTAATGCCGGGGCAGTAAAGCTTAATCCTAAAGACGGGACTATCATCGGGCCGGACAATTCGGTGCAATGGCGCGAACACATCGCCCGGCAAGCTCCTGATGGCTCCTGGGACCGCACCTATGTTTTTTCCGATGGACGAGTGATTGTGGCCAATACAATTGACGGAAATTTTGATGCTTGGGAAAGGGCGAATACTTATTTGCCGTGAGGCGGGAATAGTAGTTATAAATCGCGTTTTTTTTGTGCCGCCAAAGAAGTTTGCCATGTGCTGAGGGTCCGGTAACTTTGAACCCGGCACCACACGACTTGAACAACACATGAAAATAATCTCCCGCATTATCAAACGTTGGTTTCTTCCGGTTGGAGTTTTTGCATCAGTGGCGGCCGGCGGTTTGGCCGTGCAGGCGCAAACCAATTTTTCATCGGTCATGCCGGCCGATTATCTCAAGACCAATGGCGGGTATGTGACCATTGGCAACATCATGGTTAAAACCAATTCGCCTTTGAACACTGAGGAGTACAAACAATTCAAGTGGCGAGGAGAATTGTTGAGAAAGGTCATGATGTCAAACGCGACCAATCGAATTGACGAATACGTTGAAGGCGCGTGGGCGCTCGCCAAAGATTTTCCTGACCGCATCAATGGTTACCAGTGCCTGATGGCGGCAATGGAGGATTATGAATATGACGGCCAATCAGCAAAGGCACAGGCGCTAGCCAAGAAACTGATGAGCAGTGCGGCACCGGAAGACATCAAGCATTGGACGGAGGGTTTTCTGCACCGGCTGGATTCGGCGAATCAACCGGTGGTCATCAAATTCACGGCCGTGGACGGGCGGGAGGTGGATTTGGCGCAAATGCGGGGCAGGGTGGTGCTGGTGGATTTTTGGGCGACTACTTGCGGGCCTTGTGTTCAGGAATTGCCACGCATCAAGCAAGACTACGATAAATTTCACGCGCAAGGTTTTGAGGTCATCGGCATCAGTTGCGACACCGACAAGGAGCAGTTGAACCGGTTTGTGGAGGAAAAAGAACTGCCCTGGCCGCAGTATTTTGACGGCCAGCAGCAGACGAAAAATAAAATCGCCCAGGCGTTTGGTGTGGATGGCATCCCGCACATGTTTCTGGTGGATAAAAAGGGCCTTCTGCGTTTCGACAATGTGCGGGCCAGTGATGGGATCCATCCGAAGGGTGATACCACCAGTTTTGAGGGAAAAATTACCCAGTTGTTGGCGGAATAGACCGGGGACAAACAGGAGTCCGGACTTAATTGGTCCTTTATAGCGGTTGGTGACGGTTGACAGCCTTTTGCCCACCGCCCTCCGGCGGTTGAGTCTCGCTTAAGTAAACAAAGACCATTCTAATATTGACAATGTTTACATTGTTAGCTATGCTGAACCAGCGCAGTTTAGTAGATGGGAGACGGGAGATGGAAAATTTTGAGGTATTGTTCTTTGACATAGCCACAAAGTGGCAGTTAGGAGATGGGAGCTGGCAGGTAACGCGGGGCGTGGGTCTGAATGTCTTGATTCGAGCCATTCAGCCCCACCCGGCGGGTCCTAGCCGGACGAGCCACGGACAAGCCGATCTGTCCACCTTTTCGGGGCAACCTCTGCCTCAACTACGTCAATCCGATGCAACCCCAACCCCACGGGAAAACGGCGGAATCAGGCCGAATCAAGGTAAATCAAGGTAAATCAAACCAAAAAATAAGGACGAGGTCGAGGGACGAGGGGGCGGATTAACTCATCTTGGAAAGCAAAGAAAGGATTTATCATCCTGGCAGCAAAAAATGTATCATTTGCCCATGAAACGAATCGCCGTCATTGGCCCGGGTGCGATCGGGGGAACCGTCATCGTGCGACTGGCCCAAACGAAGGAGAATACAGTCATTGTTTGCGCCCGCTCGGCAATTACTCAATTCACGCTGGAAGCTCCGGAAGGAACCATGACCGCGACGCCGGAGGTTCTCACATCGGCAGATCAGGCAAAACCAGTGGATTGGGTGCTGGTCGCCACCAAGGCCTATGACGTCGTGACGACCGCCAAGTGGTTTCCCCCTTTGATGGGACCGGAAACGCGGCTGGCGGTGTTGCAGAATGGAGTCGAGCACGTAGAGCGGTTTGCCCCGTTTTTCCCGGTTTCACGAATTTTGCCGGTGATGGTGGACATACCGGTCGAACGCGAAGCGCCGGGAAAACTGCGGCAGCGGCGCGCCGGATACCTGGCGGTGGCAACAAGCCCCACCGGGGAAGACTTCGCCCGCTTGTTTCAAAAAGCCGGACTGGAAGTCACCCTGACGGCTGATTTTAAAACCGTCGTCTGGCGCAAGCTGGCGATGAACTGCGCGGGGGCCATTTCAGCCCTGGTATTGAAACCGGCCTTGATTTCACATCGACCGCCCGTCGCAGAGATCATGCGAAGTCTGGTCCGCGAATGCATCGCGGTCGGCCGGGCTGAGGGCGCATCGCTCGACGATTCGCTGATGGATTCGGTGGTTAATGCGTATCGGAACGCGCCGACGGATTCGATCAACTCCTTGCACGCCGACCGGCTGGCCGGGCGGCCGATGGAAATTGATGCGCGCAATGGCGTTATCGTCCGGCTTGGAAGCAAACATGGCATTCCCACACCGGTTAACCAAATGATGGTCGCGCTGCTTGAGGCGACGACGACCGTGGTTTAAGGTGAGCGCGTGAAACTGTTCTTTACCGGCCCGGTCGTAAAAACGGAACTGCTGGTGGTGATGCTCGAAAAACACGACATCGCCGCCACGCAGGAATTCGAGGATGCCACCTTGCCCGACGATGGCGACTTGAACCGCATGGCGAACGTCTTCGTGCCTGATGAGGATTTTGAAAAAGCGAACCAGTTATTTTTCACCGAGCGCGAGGACGAGCTTTAGGCTGAAACTTAAAAGCGCGTGAGGTTCGCGCGTGTTTTGCGTGAGGTTCACGCATTTTGTTTTAAAACTCACCAAATTGCAGGGGAATTTACGTGGCGCGGTAGCTGCTAATGTAGTTCTTATGAAAACCACTACGTGTCCGCGTAGGTCCTTCGGTTTCACATTGGTCGAAATGTTGGTGGTGATTGCCATCATCGGCATATTGGCGGCGCTGTTGTTGCCGGCGTTGAGCGGTGCCAAAAAAAGAGCTTTTCGGGTGGTCTGCGGGAGCCAGTTGCAGCAGATCGGGGTGGCGTTTGTTAGTTTTGCGCATGACCACGACGGGAAATTTCCGATGGAGGTGCCGACGGCGGATGGCGGGTCGCTGGAATTTATCGGAAATGGAAATTATGCCTACCGGCATTTTCAAAGTTTGGGAAGTTACCTGTCCACTCCTGCGATTCTGATTTGTCCGGTGGACGCAGCCAGGATTGCGGGGGCAAATTTTCCCGGTTTGCGAAACACGAACATCAGTTATTTCGCGGGCGTGAATGCGGACTTTTCCCGTCCAATGTCCGTCCTCGCCGGTGACAGAAATCTGGTGGGGGCCCAAACAATGATAAGCGAGTCGGCCGGCGGACGACTGGCTTGGACGGCGGCTTTGCACCATTTCAAGGGCAACGTGCTGTTTGCCGATGGGCACGTCGATGAGGAGAACAATAATAACAATACCCTGGCCGAGTCCGCCCAGTTGGCCACGCCGACAATCGATCCGTCGTCACCGGATGGATCATCGCCGGATGGTTCACCATCGCCGGCGGGCTCGCCGTCAACGCTTCCATCGTCGTCGTCTCCTCCACTGATCGGCTCACCGTATATAGGAAATGGCAACGGTAGTTTGCCGCAAACCAATTCACCCTCCCAAACCAATTCGATCGGTTCGCCAGTCACCAACCAGCCTGCATCGCAGCCCAATCAAACATTTATTCCGCCGCTGCCGTTCGCTCAGACCATGCTGGCAAACCAAAATCAGGCTTCGTCCATTCCCGGTGCGGCAAACGGTAACAATCCCGCGCGTAAAAATGCCGACATCAATTTCATGAGCAGAAACGGTCGCGGACAATCTTCCGCGAACGGAGACAATTTTGACACGGAACCGGCCACAGGTACCAATCCAACCAATACCGCGGTAACTGCGACCAATGTTTCCGAAGAGATCGGTGGTATGTCAGCTTTTGACCGGAAGCTGGTCAGGATGTTTCAAACTACTTTCTGCTGGCTATACGGATTATTGGTCCTGCTGATTTTGCTTTACCTCATCCGGCGGTACCTGCTGCGAACTCTTGAAGAAAGTGAAAACAGGAAAAAGCCGCCCGGGTTGGAGGGCGGGAATCAGGATTGAAAATCCATTCTGGATTCCACTTCCCGGGTTTTATATCCTTGAAAGATGTTCGACCTGGTCAAACCACAGATCGCCACCGCCGCCGACAAGCTTACGCACCTGCGGAGGTTTCTTTGACGTCCCCAAATTGAACCTACGCCTCGCGGAACTCGAGTCGCAGATGACCCGCGAGAATTTTTGGAACAACAACGAGTCCGCCCAGAAAGTCATCGGCGAGGTCAACGACATCAAGGGCAAGCTTGAACCGCTCACGCGCCTCGGCAAATCCGTCGAGGATCTGCAGGTGATGCTCGAACTCGCCGCTGACGAGCCGGAGCCGACCCACGCACAGCACGAGGCCGAGATGACGCGCGATGTCATGAAAACCCTCGCCGACCTCGACACGTTTGAGTTGAGGACTTTTCTCAACGGTCCGCACGACAAGTGCAACTGCATCTTCACCATCAACGCGGGCGCCGGTGGCACCGAGGCGCAGGACTGGGCGGAAATGCTCTCGCGCATGTACGGACGGTGGTTTGATTCGCGCGGCTGGAAATGGGAAGTCACCGACGCGCTCCAGGGTGATACCGCCGGACTTAAAACTGTCACCTTTCGGGTCGAGGGTGATAACGCCTATGGCTTTTGCAAGGGCGAGCGCGGGGTGCACCGCTTGGTGCGCATCTCGCCGTTCGATTCGAACAAGCGCCGGCACACCAGTTTTTCCAGCGTGGATACCATCGCCGAATTGAGCGACCTGGTGGAGACGGACATCGTCATTCCCAAGAGCGAACTCCAGCGCGACACCTTTCGTTCCGGCGGCAAAGGCGGCCAGAACGTGAACAAGGTGGAAACCGCCGTGCGCCTAACGCATCTACCGACCGGCCTCGTCGCCGCGTCCCAGGCGCAACGCAGCCAGGCACAGAATGAGGCCACCGCCCTGCAGATGCTCATCTCCAAGCTCTACGCATTGAAGCTCGATGAGGCGAAGAGCGAGATGGAACGTTTCTACGGCGACAAAGGCAGCATTTCCTGGGGCAACCAGATCCGCAGTTATGTCTTTCAGCCGTACCGCATGGTCAAGGATTTGCGCACCGGCGCACAGACCAGCGACGTGCAAGCCGTGATGGACGGCGCGATCGACCAGTTCGTGAATGCCTGGCTCCGTGCCGGCTGCCCGCTCAAACGCATGCAGGGCGTGAAGGATGATGAGGATTAACCGCAAAGAGCGCAGAGAACACAAAGAATTTTTCTCTGCACACTTTGCGTTCTCTGCGGTAAAATAATTCCGGCATGAATTGGAAAATCACCTTGCTTGAATTTGCAGAGCTCGGTGTATTGCTCTTTGTTCTTTGGGTTCCTTTTCGAATGGGACGCGCAGGGATCAAAAACATTTGGTGTATTTTGGTCGGCTGGCCTTTGTTGCTAGCATGGGCAATAATCTTGTGTGTATTATCAATCAAGGCTGGCAATCTTGTGGATACGGGCAATGTTCTGCCGGACGGACAGATTGGAGCGCCGCTTTTGTTATTCGGATGGTTAATTGCACTTGCAGCCGCAGAGGTTGGGAGAAAAGGGTTTGGAAGATTTCGATTTGTGAAAAGCCAAAATATTCTCGACGAAATTGTTGAGCAGAAAAGACTGGAAGTCGCAAAACTTCCAGCACGCATCATTGCGTCCGGCGATTTACGCGATGCCATGTTGGAACACGGCGAGAGACGGGATTTTATCGCCGCGCTCAAGAAGCCTCGCGCTGGCAATATTGGACTTATTGCCGAGGTGAAGAAGGCTTCGCCTTCGATGGGTGTGATTTGCCCGGATTTCGACCCCGTTCGCATCGCGCAGGCATACGAAGCCGCTGGCGCGAGCTGCCTGTCAGTATTGACGGATGAAAAGTTTTTCCAAGGTTCGCTGGATTATCTTCGCCTGATCCGCGAGGCGGTAAAGCTGCCATTGTTACGCAAGGATTTCATTATCGACGAACGTCAGATTCTTGAAGCCATCGAATGGGGCGCGGACGCCATCCTGCTCATCGTCGCCATTTTGACGGACGAACAACTGGCCAAGTTTCACTCCGTTGCCATTGACGCGGGTCTCGCCGTGCTGGTGGAGGTCCATGACGAGGCGGAACTCGACCGCGCGCTGAAATTTTCTCCCGCCCTCATCGGCGTGAACAATCGTGATTTGAAAACTTTCAAGGTGGACCTGGCGACAACGGAAAAGCTCGCGCCGCGAATCCTGAAGAAGGGTTCACTGCTTGTTGCTGAAAGCGGCATCCATATTCGCGCGGACGTAGAACGTGTTCAAAAGTGCGGTGCCGGCGCAATCCTGGTGGGTGAATCGCTCGTCAAGCAGGGCGACATCGGTGCGAAGGTGCGCGAGTTGATTGGCTAAGCTTCAGAGGGACGAGTTACACGAGGCCCAAATCATATTTTGAAATACCAGGGACTCGTATAACTCGTCCCTCCGAAAATCACTTCTTGTTTCTCGCCAATTGTTTCGCCAGCCGTATCGCCGCGATCATGCTGCCGGGATTGGCGATTCCCTTGCCTGCGATGTCGTAAGCCGTGCCGTGGTCGGGCGAGGTGCGGATGAAGGGCAGGCCGAGCGTCCAGTTGATGCCGCTATCGAACGCGACGGCCTTCAGCGGCGCAAGACCTTGGTCGTGATACATCGCCACGACGGCATCAAAATCACCCTTCAATGCGTAGTGAAAAACCGTGTCACCGCTCAACGGGCCGGTGACATCAAAACCTTTTTTTTGCATGGCCTTCACGACGGGGCTGATGGTGGTGATTTCCTCATCGCCAAATTCACCGCCTTCGCCGGCGTGCGGATTCAGGCCGCACACGGCCACCTTCGCGCGCAGCAGGCCGAGGTCGCGGCACGATTGCGCGGCGAGTTCAATGGCGAGCGCGATTTTTTCCGGGGTTAATTTTTGGGGAACGGATTTGATGGCGATGTGGACGGTTGCGAGCGCCACGCGCAGCCAGCGGCCGCGTTCATCGGTGCCGAGCAACATCATTGCAGTCCGCTTCGTGCCGGCAAGGTCGGAGAGGAATTCGGTTTGCCCCACGAACTTGTGGCCGGAGCGGATGATGGATTCCTTGTTGACGGGCGCGGTGACGATGCCATCCAGTTCGCCGCTCAGGCAGCGTTGTCCACCGTCACGCAACCAGGCGATGGATGCGTTGGCGGCACGTGGTGATCCGGTGGGCAGGTTTTCCGGCAGCGGTTCGCCAGGATTCACGGTCCAAAACCTGCCGTTATCGGCATAACCGGAAAACTTTTTTAACGGAAGACTGAGCGAGAGCTTTTCATTCAAGACGGCGATGATTTTCTCGTCGCCGATGAGGAGATATTTGCAATCATCCACCGGGGCTTCGGTGGCGAGGGCTTTGAGGGTGACTTCCGGGCCGACGCCGGTGACGTCGCCGAGGGTGATGCCGAGCCAGTTTTTCATCGCGGGGGCGATGCCGGGTTCACTCGAAGTAGCGGATGAAGGTCTTTTTCTTCAGGCCGTCAATCCACTGCTTCTGCAACTGCGTCTGTTGTTGGGCGCGGAGATTCTTTTCAATTTCGTCGCGTACATCAGCCAGCGGTTTGGTCTGCGCGGCTTTTCTGTCCTCGACGAGCATGATGTAAACGGCGTCGCTGGCATCGATCGGATCGCTGAATTTTCCCTTGTCGAGGGAGAACGCCACCTCGCCAAGTTCCTTGCGCAGGACGGATTTTTCAACCCAGCCCCAGTCGCCGGCCTGGTGCTGCTGCGAGCCTTGCGAATAGACGGCCGCCATTTCGGTGAAGGGCACGCCTTCCTTGAGCTTGCTTTCAACCTCATTCGCCAGCGCCATGGCGTTCGTGTCGTTGTCCGAGGTCTTGTTCAGGACGATCATCCGCAGTTTCACCTGGTCATCCAGCCGGAAATCGTCCGCGTGCGACTGGTAATAATTTTCAATCTTGTTCGGCGACAGGATGATTTCGTGTTGAATCTTTAAGAAACGCATCTGCGATTCGATCCATTGTTCGCGGATCTGCGTCTGCCATTGCTCGTACGTGATGCCCTCTTGCTGGAGCGTTTTCATCAGCGTCACGCGATCACCAAATTTATCACGGATACGGTCCTGGATATATTGTTCAATGTAATTTTCCGGCACGTGGTAACCGTCGGTCTCAAAGCTATGCAGGATCAGGGCGTGTTCCACCAGGATTTCCAGGCTGTCCTGGAGCGCCTCGTTCAATTTTTGGTTGAACGTCGCCGGATCGCTGCCGTATTGGCGGCGCAAGGCCTCGGCGGCCGGTCGCGTGACGTCCTCGACCTCGGCAAATGTGATGACACGGTCGGCCACCACGGCTTTCACGCCGTCCGCCACTTCGGCAGGGGAATAAAAAGGCGCGCAAACCGTTGCGACCAGCACGGGCATGAAGCGGAAAAGTTTCATCGAATGCACAAATAGTAGCCGTCCGCCCCGTACGGTCAAGCGCGGTCAGACCTTCGGTTTGGAGGTCAGCCACATGACCAGTGCCATGACTGCGCCAAGGAGAATCGCCGCCATCGCCGACCAAAAAATCAGACGCTTCTGTTTTTCACGGTAATTGCGTCCACCCTGGCCCGCCAGCAGATAAAATCGTTCGCGTGGTTTGTTTTTTTTCCCGAACAGCACGTGCAAGGATAGCCCAACCCGGGGGAGGCCACAAGCCGCGCAAGTTCCTCGACGTTTCCCTGCTGGTCAGAAAGAATCCTCCTCCTCGTTCAAATGCGATCGTTAATTTGTGTGATTGCGTTAAAAACGGCAAATGTCGGCAAAGTCTGCAAATCTATTTTTGGCGGACTATTCGTTTTTATTCGTCCTTCGTTGTCCCTTCAAGCCCTTGTGCGTCCTTTTTTCGGTCAAAAAATGCGTTCCCGGCAGGGCGCAGATCAACAATAGTGACCGTCCGCAAGGACCGCACCGTGACCATTTCTGTTAAGACCGGCTTCGTCGGCTATGTCAAAGAACAACCCGCTAATCGCCCTAAGCGAAATCAGGTACGCGAACTCCGCAAACCGGAATCCGTTCACATCACCGCCTATTGTAACCCACACAGACATTATTGTCAACAATTAAAGTGGACTGAGTAATCTAAAAGTTCGCCTCCTTGGATCGCCAAAATTCCCGGCTTGGTTTACCCATCGGCAACTGTGTTCAGTCGCATATCATTCGATTCTGATGCCGGCAGATGCGTTCGCAATGACGGAACCGGCACAACTCGCCGGGGAGCCCCAAACATAGAAGGGACATTGCGAACAAGATTGTCTTGAACGTCGGCGATGAATAATTACGATGGATTCCGAGGTTGGTCCGGCTTTTTGCTATGATACAAGCGAGACGGACGCGACATGCTTTTTCACTTGCCTATGAAAACACCATTTAAAAATCTGCACCCCACTGATCGATTAACGCTGCCGCGCCGGCGGACGGACGGACGGACACGTTTGCCAACCTTAATAACTTTGACGTTATTGATAGTAACCGCCGCGCCGCAGTTGAAAGCTCAAGCTGGTTGGCCTGGGTATTGGGAAGGCATTACCATCGGTATTTGTCGTGGTTTTCCAGTCGGAACGGCTACTAATACAGCTCATCCGCTCGACCAATTATATTTTGATTCTCCGAAGGCGAAATTAAAAGCTCAGTTTGGACCGCCGTCATCAGACGTCCATACGGATGCGGTCACGCCTGGCACGCTGTATGGGACGACATCAGCGGACGGTGACGGATATGGCACGGTCTTCTCTGTCAATCCCGACGGCACGGATTACACCGTGCTGCATGATTTTACCGGCGGGAGCGACGGGAATTATCCGGCCGCCGGATTGGTTTTATCCAGTAATACACTTTATGGGACGACCATTAACGGCGGTAAAAATGACGAGGGCGTGGTGTTCGCCGTTGATACCAGCGGGTCAAATTTCTTCGTCTTGCATCAGTTCACCGCTCGCAACTCCCCCCTTTACACCAACAGCGACGGCGGCAATCCGTATTGCCAGTTGGTTTTATCCAACAATATGTTGTACGGAACGACGTCCGATGGCGGCAGCGGAAATTCCGGCACGGTGTTTTCAATCAATCTTATCAATACGAACTTTACGGTGTTGCATGATTTCACGAGGACGGCGGAGGATGCCAATTTCAACCTGACCAATAGCGACGGCGCTGATGCGCATGCCCGGCTCCTTTTAGCAGGCAACACGCTATATGGGACGACGACCGGCGGGGGCACGGGCGGCTCAGGCACGGTGTTTGCCATTGATCTGGCCAACACGAATTTTACCGTACTGCACAGTTTCGCGGAGCCAAATTTCTTGACGCTAACCAACAGCGACGGAGTTTCACCCTATGGCGGATTGATTTTATCCAGCAACACTCTCTATGGAACAACGGAAAGAGGCGGCCCCAACCCGAACCTTGGCTCGACGTTGGGCGGCACAGTGTTCGCACTCGATACCGATGGCACCTTTACGAATCTTTACAGCTTCACCGGCGGCAGCGACGGAGGATCGCCGCATGGTGAATTGCTTTTGTTCAGCAATATTTTATTTGGAACCACCAGCGCCGGCGGCGATAACAGCTTGAATAACGGCGGCAATGGCACGGTGTTTGGACTGAACACCGATGGCACGAGTTTTACTGTACTTCATGCCTTCTCTGCCGGGAATTACGGTTATGATCTCTCGGGTGACTCGGTGCTGACTAACAGCGAGGGGGCCAGTCCTACGACCGGGCTGATTGCCGTCAATGGCAACTCGCTGTATGGGACGGCGAATTTTGGCGGCGCCGGGGGCAGTGGCACGGTGTTTTATCTCACAAACACCAACATTGTCGTGCCGCTGGCGGTCGACACCGCCTCGTTGCCCAACGGCACGGCGGGCGCGGCTTACAACCAGGCTTTAAGCGCGAGCGACGGGCAATCTCCTTACACCTGGACAAACTTGTCGGGTAATTTGCCGCCCGGACTGGCTCTGACCGCCGACGGCACGATTTCAGGAATCCCGACAAATTCCGGCACGTTTAATTTCACTGTTCAAGTTACTGACAGCGCATCTGCCACGGCAACCCAGTCATTGGCGCTGACCATCAGCCCCGCGGAGACCGTTCCGCCGACCATTTCCATCACATCGCCGACAGCGAACCAGCGCTGGAGCAACTCCGTTTTCACCGTCACCGGCAAGGCGGCGGACAATGTCGCGGTCGCCAGCGTTTTGGTTTCATCGGATGGTGTTTGGACCAACGCGACCTTGTCCAACAACAACAGCAATTGGACGCAGCAAGTCAGTTTGATTCCCGGAACCAACACCATCACCGCTTACGCCGTGGACACCAGCGGCAATCATTCCGTGACGAACACGGTGAAGCTGGTTTACATCGTAACCGCAACATTGACGGTTGGCACCAATGGCGGCGGCGGTATTTCGCCCCCGGACAACGGCGCTACCTTGGTGATCGGCAACAACTACGAGTTGACCGCCAAGGCGGACAAGGGCTTTGCGTTCACCAATTGGACCGACGGCAATGGCAATGTCCTCACCAACGGCCTCACGCTGAAGTTCGTCATGGCCTCCAACCTCACATTCGTCGCCAATTTCGTTGATATTACGCCGCCCACCCTGACCATCACCGCACCCAAAACCGGAGCCAAGTGGAGCAACGTAGTTTATACCGTCACCGGCACGGCCACGGATAATGTCGCCGTATCCAATGTTTTGTATGCCGTCAACGGCGGGCCTCCGGCCACCGCCACGTTGTCCAACACCACTTGGAATGTTCAGGTCACCCTGGTCCCCGGCACCAACACCATCACCGCCTATGCGGTGGGCACCAGCGGCGTTCATTCTGTGACTAATACTGTCAAGCTCGACTACATCTTGAGTGCACAGGTCACCGTAAACATCGTCGGCGAGGGCACGATCAAAACGGATTACAACGGCGATTTCCTGGCCATCAGCAACCTTTACATGATGACCGCCACGCCCGCCAAAGGTTTTGCGTTCACGAATTGGACGGATGGCAACGGCAACGTCCTCACCAATGGCGCCACGCTCAAGTTTGTCATGGCCTCCAATCTCACGTTCGTCGCCAACTTCGTCGACATCACGCCGCCCGCCTTGACCATCACCGCGCCCAAAATTGGAGCCAAGTGGAGCAATGCTGTCTATTCCGTCATCGGCACGGCCACGGACAATGTCGCGGTCTCAAACGTATGGATCTCCGTCAATGGTGGCGATCCGGCCACCGCCAACCTGACCAACACCGCCTGGGGCGCCCAGGTCAATCTGCTCCCCGGCACCAATTCCATTTCCGCCTATGCCGTGGATGACTCTGGAATCCGTTCCAAGACGAACACGGTCAGTCTGCTCTATGTCGTCCTCACGCCATTGACGCTGACAATCACCAACGGCGAAGGCACCGTTTCCGGGGCCGCCAACGGACAGGAACTGGATGAAAACGTCAATTACACCCTTGATTCCAAAGCCGGCACCGGCTTCGCCTTCGAATACTGGAGCGGCGGCGTGGCCATGACCGCGAACGCCAAGCTCACCTTCACCATGACCCCGGGCCTCGCGATCATCGCCAACTTCAAGGATGTCACAGCACCCACGCTGGTCATCACTGCGCCCAAGGCGAATGAGAAATACAGCAACGCGACCATCACTGTGACCGGCACGGCGGCGGACAACTACTTGCTGGGCGCCGTCTATGTGCAGATCAACGGCGGCGGCTGGAACCTTGCCACCGGCACGACCAGTTGGAGCGCCAGCCTGCCGGTAGTCAGCGGTGCCAACCTCGTTCAGGCCTACGCCGTGGACGACGCCGGGAATATCTCCAAAACAAACAGCGTGAGTTTCATCGGCGTGCTGCCGCCCGATTGGGCGCCCGCGTCCCTCGAGGGCAAGGTGGTCGATGTGACGCCTAACGGCGGGAATACCATAATGGTGGGATTTGCTGCGGCCACTTTCAGCCAGACGGACACCAATTCGTTGGGCGATTCGGGCACTGGCACTTATGACTACACCCAGACCGCGACCAACGTGGCTGATTTGAGCATGACCTTTGTCTTGCCGCTGCTGCTGGCCCATGGTGAGGGGGCCATCCAGTTGGATTATACGAATGCCAACGAAGGGACGTTCACGAACTTTACTTCAGGAGATTATGGCGTCTTTGCGGTGGCCTTCACCACGAGTAATCTCCCGGCGAGCTGGTCGGGGCATACGTTCTCGATCACTAATTACAGCGACAAGTTGACGATGGTCAAAATTACCAGCAGCACCCAGGTCACCGTCACCGACTCCGATGGGACCATCACCACCAATACTTACGCGGTGCAGGTAGCCAGCCCGATCGCGGCGATGATCACGGTGACGAACACAACCACGTCAAAAGTGAGTTATTTCCAGCCGACGTTCACCTCGAAATCGGACGGAGTTTATGAGGTCAATAATTACGTCAGCGGCGTTTTTAGTGACGGAGATTCCGGCACTTTCGGGTTTAAATGACCTGGCGGGACCGCGACGTACTTGCCGGAAATTTTTTTTGCGCTAACGTCTTCTCATGCAACTGGAAGACCATTTGGGCGACATCATCCGCAAGATCCGCAAGGCCAGCAACATCTCCGTCGCAACCGCCGCCGCCGCCGCCGGCGTTTCCGAAAAGGAACTCGCCGCGCTCGAGGATACCGGGAAAACTTCCGCGAAGGTGAATTTCATCGCCCTCGCCCGGACCATCGGGCTTGACGGCAAAAAACTTGAGGGCATCGCCGGGGGTTATCTGCCGTCGCCGAAAGACCTGCCTCTCTGGCGTGGATTGCGCGTGTTCACCAGTGCCGCCGATGATTTCACCGTCAACTGTTTCCTGGTCTGGGATGAGGTGACCCGCGAGGCTGCGCTTTTCGATACCGGCATGGACTCAAAACCTGTGCTGGATTGCATCGCCGCCGAAAAACTCGAACTCAGACATATTTTCATCACCCACTCGCATTGGGATCACGTCGAGGCGCTGCCGAAATTTCGCGCGGCATTTTCCGGGGCTAAAATCCATTCCGGCTCCAAAAGTGCGCCCGTTGACCAGCGCAACAAAAATGACGAGGTCATCCACCTCGGCGGGCTGCAAATTACACACCGCGAAACGCCCGGCCACGCGGACGACGGCGTGACATATCTCATTAGCAACTGGCAGAAGGGTGCGCCGCAAGTCGCCATCGTCGGCGACACGATTTTCGCCGGTTCGATGGGTAACGGCAACGGACACTGGGAAATCGCACGCCAAAAAATTCGCGAACAAATTTTAACGCTGCCGCCGGACACCTTGATCTGCCCCGGCCACGGTCCGCTCACCACCGTCGGCGAGGAAAAGGCGAACAATCCGTTTTTCTGAAGCGTGAAACGCCTCGGCAAAAATCACGGCGCCTACCACGGCGAGACGATTGACATCCGTGCCGTGCTGCACGAAATCGAAGATGCCGCGAAACAGCACGGCTGGACCTCGGAAATTTTTCACCAAGCGGAAAATTTTGACTGGCTGGCTTTACACCGCGCGCCGGTTTCAATCCACAATCCACAATCGCCAATCCGCATTTATATTTCAACGGGCATCCATGGCGACGAGCCGGCCGGTCCGCTGGCCGCGCTGAAGCTAATCCGGGAAAACCGCTGGCCGGAGCATGCCGAGATTTTTCTGCTGCCGTGTCTGAATCCCGTTGGTTTCACCCGCAACACGCGTGAGAACTCCGGCGGCCTCGACCTGAACCGCGATTATCGCCACTCCCGCGCGCCGGAAACGCTGGCACATATCGCATGGCTCAAACGCCAGCCGAAGTTTGATTTGTATCTTTGCCTGCACGAGGACTGGGAATCGCACGGCTTTTACCTCTACGAACAGAACCCCGACGGCAAAATTTCCCTCGCGGAGAAAATGATCGAAGCTGTGAAAATGATTTGCCCGATTGACCTGAACGAAATGATTGAAGGTCGCGAAGCTCGCGGCGGCATCATCCGTCCGAACATCCAGGCGGGCGAACGTCCGCAATGGCCGGAAGCCGTCTGGCTTATTGTGCAAAAATCGCGGCAAGGGTACACGCTCGAAGCGCCATCGGATTTTGAACTGCCCGTGCGCGTGCAGGCGCTGGTGAACGGTGTCCACGCGGCGGTTCTATTTTAGGTATCGGCAAAAATATCGGTGTCTATTCGCGTCATCCGTGGTTAAATTTTCCGCGTGAGCAAACCCAAATCGCAGTGGGACTTTGGCGAACTGTTTCCCGTAGCGGAGACGCGCAAGGTGCTGACCGTCTCGGAACTGACATGGCAGGTGCGCGCGTTGCTGGAGAAATCCATCGGCATGATCTGGGTCAGCGGCGAAATCACCAACCTGCGCGCGCAAAGTTCCGGCCACATCTATTTCACGCTCAAGGACGTCGGCGCGCAGTTGAGCTGCGTGCTGTTCAGCCGCGAAAAAGTGACTCAGCGCGACTTGCTGGCGGACGGCCAGAAAGTTTTGCTGCAAGGCGAAATCACGGTGTACGAGGCTCGCGGACAGTATCAACTCATCGTCCGCACGGTGGAAATGCAGGGTGTCGGCGCATTACAGGCGCAGTTTGAACGGCTCAAGCAGAAGCTCGCAGCGGAAGGTCTGTTTGGTCCGGAACGGAAACGTCCGCTCCCACGATTTGCGCACCGGATCGGCCTGGTCACGTCGCCCACCGGCGCAGCCATCCGCGACGTGCTGCATGTCATTGAACGCCGCAACCCGTCGTTGGAGATCATCTTCGTACCCACGCGTGTGCAGGGGGAAGGGGCGGCGAAGGAAATAGCCGAAGCGGTTGAATTATTAAATCGTTACAACATTACTTCGGACCCGGTTCAACGATTTGACGGTTCACCGAAGCTCGACTTGATTCTCATCACCCGCGGCGGCGGTTCGCTGGAGGATTTGTGGGCGTTCAACGAAGAGCCGGTGGCGCGCGCGATCTTTGAATCGGCGGTCCCCGTTGTTTCCGCCGTCGGTCACGAGATTGATTTCACCATCGCCGATTTCGTCGCCGACATTCGCGCGGCAACGCCGAGCGCGGCGGCGGAAATCATCACGGAAGGCTTTTTCGCCTGCCGCGAATTTGTGGCCGGCGCGCCGTTGCGGCTGCGCCAGCTCGCGCAACGTAAAATTGGCCGTGAAATCGGGAATTTCGATTCACTTGCCGGGCGGCTCGCGCGCTTGCATCCACGTCGCCGGCTGGACGATTGGTTGCTGCGGTTGGACGATTTGTCATCGGGACTGATGCGCTGCCTGAAAACGGCGGCGCGTACGCGAAACCTGGTTTTGCAAAACCTGGCCGGCAGGTTTTTGCGCGCGAAGCCCTCGGTGAACCTGAAATCAAAAAAGGAAAATCTGCGGCAACTTGAAAAACGTTTGAATGCGCTGGGCCCGGAGCAGGTCCTGGCGCGCGGCTATTCCATCACAACCGACGCGGCGACGGGAAAAGTTTTGCGCGATACCAACAAGATCATCGCCGGACAAAAATTGAAGACCCGGCTTGCGAAGGGGGAAATTCTCAGCCAGGCGGAAAAATAGCCTTATTGCGCGACGGCGCGGTAAAATTTCTGCGGTGCCAGGAGATTGCTTTCGGTGAATGTGAACGGCGAGGCGTTAGTGAACACGGGCAGCCAGTTGGTTGAACCCAGGTTGGTTGATATTTGCACCACATAGCCGGCGGTCACTGTGCCGGTGACGCCGAGGGAAAAGACTCCATTGCCAAAGGCCAGCGGCGTGATCGTGGCCGCCGATCCCGAAACGATAGATGTCCCGGAAACTGTGACCATGTCAAAGCGCGTCGTGCCGCTGGTGGCGTAGCTGCTGGTGGGCTGCGCAGCGACATAGTTGGCGTTGGCCGAGCCGATGGCGGTGCTCTCAAATTCTCCAACGATACGGAAGACAAAATTTGCGTTGTTATTCACACCCGGGGCGGTTGCAAGACTGTTGGTGAAGGCATAAAAATTCGTCCCGAGCGTCAGCGTGGCGGGCGTGGTAAAATCAGTGAAGCTTGTGCCGCTGTTCGTCGAATATTGCAGGCGAAAATATTTGCCGCCCGTCTTGCTGCTTTGCTGGCTCCACGAAATCGCGATATTTTGTTTTCCCATCGTGCTGACGGCGAATTGCACGCCGGCGGTTTTGTTGTTGGCCGTTGAAGCCGGGTAAGTGGTCGTGCTCCACGCTGAATTATCGGTGCTGCCGGCGGGGTCAAGATTGGTATCGCCGGTCGAGAAGGTCTGGGTAGTGCCGCCGGCGAGCGAAGCGGTGCCGCTGCCGATCGATGGCGTGGTGGTGCCCGTGCCGACGTTGCCGTCGGGCGAAATGCTGTTGAAATTCCATTGCGCGAAAACCGCCGGGTTGGTGAGCACGACGGTAAGCGCCGCGGCGGAACTCGTCACGCTGCCCGACAAATTGGTGATGATGACGGAATAATTTCCGGCATTGGTTGTCTGGACGTTTGCGATGGAAAAGGGATTGGTTGTCGCGCCTGAAATGTTTGTGCCATTGAGCAGCCATTGATAATTCAGCGGTAGCGTACCGGTGGCGCTTGCGTTAAATGTTGCGGTCTGGCCCGCGAGCACAGATTGGGTTTGCGGCTGCGAGGTGATGGCCGGCGGGGCGTTGGTCACGAGCAGCGCGACGGCGGAGCTGGTCACGCTTCCAAAACTGTTGGTGATGATGACGGAATAACTTCCATTATTGGTGAGTTGGGCATTGGGGATGGAGAAGGGGTTGCTGGTCGCACCGGGGATGTTTGTGCTGTTGAACAGCCATTGATAATTCAGCGTTCCGCTGCCGGTCGCCGTTACGGAAAAGGAGATCGTTGCGCCCGCGGCATTGGTCTGACCCTGCGGTTGCACGGTGATGACGGGTGGATTTGTGGCCGGGCCGGCGGCCAGGGAAAAATCCTTCATCACGGCCATGTGCTGCGCGTTGGTGGAGTCGGAAAATTGCACGGGCGAAACATCACTCAACGGCGTGTAGACCGTGGAATCAAACACCAGGCCGTTCGGAAACGAGTGCGATGGGAAAACGGTGGCCGTTTCAAAGTTGGTGAGCGAGGAGCTCGGCAGCACGTAATCATGCGGCGAATCGCGGTTCTCGCTGGTGTCGGAATTGCCGACGTTGTCCACCGGCACGGGAAAGTCGTTCAGATAGCTGTCGAATGTCTGCATCGTGGTGGATTCGGTGCGGCTGCCGGTGTTGAAGTCGCCGGCGACAACGGTGAAGGCGTTCGGGGGGAAATTGGATTGGATCAGCGCTTTCAAATTCGTTGCCTCGCTGCTGCGGTTCGCGGCGGAGGTCGTCAGCAGGTGAACGCTGACGGCGTATAGGTAATTGGTGCCCGGCAACTGGATTTGCGCCCACGCAAAGCCGCGGTTCGGTTGCGACTGGACCGTATCCGTCCACGAGCCGGAGGCGACGATCGGCCAGCGGCTGATGATGCCATTCGGGATGTCGCCGCTGCTGGTGTACGGTTCGCGGTAATAGGAAAAATTGGTCCCAAAACAACTGCCCACCAGCACGCCAAAATCGGATGCGGCGTTGTTGCTGTAATTGAATTCCTGGATGCAGACAACGTCGGCCTTGGTGCCCTGCAAAATCCGCAACGCGAAGGGCTGGTAACTTTGCGCATCGCCGTTCAGATTCGCGGCCACGATGCGCAGGTTAAAATTGGTTTGCGCGGAAACGGGTGGGGGTAGAAGAATTCCCAACAACGCGACAACAATTCCAGCGCGGCGTAAAACGACAGGGGCAATCCTCATTGTCAAAATATCTTCGCGCACCCGGCAGGAAATACAAGCGGGCAATTTGGATTTTTTGGAAATAATCCGGCATTTTTATGTATGAATGTGAACTGGACGGATAATCCTTTTTTGCTATCATTCAGCCGTGCCGAACCACACCAAAGGCGCGGTCGCCAATGCGTCCGCCAAAAGTCCGCCATTCGAGGAGGCATTGAAAAATCTCGAGGCCGTCGTCGAGGCGATGGAGTCCGATGATTTGCCGCTCGAAACGCTGCTTGCGAAATACGAAGAAGGCGCGAAACTGGTGAAAATTTGCCAGGAAAAGCTGGGGGAGGCCGAATTAAAGATCCAGCAACTGGAAAAGACGGCATCCGGCGGTCTGAAATTGAAGCCGGTGGACTTGTCCGAAGAATGATTTTTAGAAAAATATGAGTCGCTACCTAGACATGGTTGACGCGCCCGAGCACGTCAAAAAACTGACCGTTCCGCAATTGCAGGAACTGGCCAACGACATCCGGACCGAGCTCATCGAGGGTCTCGCCAAGGGTGGCGGCCATCTCGGCCCGAATCTCGGTGTCGTCGAACTCAGTATCGCGCTGCACAAGGTTTTCTCCACCCCCAAGGACAAATTTGTCTGGGACGTCAGCCATCAGGTGTATGTCCACAAGCTTTTGACCGGTCGCAAAAACCGATTTCGCACGATTCGCCAGACGGACGGCCTGAACGGTTTCGCGCTGCGCACCGAGAGCGAGCATGATTGCTTTGGCGCGGGTCACGCCGGCACGGCGCTTTCCGCCGCGCTCGGCATGGCGGCGGCGCGTGACAAAAAGGGCACGGACGAAAATATCGTCTGTATCTTCGGTGACGCGGCGTTGACCAACGGCATTTCGTTCGAGGCGATGAACAACGTTGCCCATACGACGAAGAAATTCATCGGCATCCTCAACGACAACGAATGGAGCATCGCTAAAAATGTCGGCGCGATCTCCGGCTACCTCAACAAGCTCATCACGAACCCGCGCTATAACCAGCTCGCGAAGGATTTTGAAGGTTTTGTCCGCAAACTTCCGAAAGGTAATGTTGCGATCAAGCTCGCGCACAAGGCCGAGGAAGGTTTCAAAGGCGCGCTGGCCGATGTCGGAATGCATCAAAAAAGTGAAACCGCGCTCCAGCATGACGGCCGCGGCGGCTACGGCTCGCCGGTGTTTTTTGAGGAAATGGGCATGCGCTATCTCGGCCCGATCGATGGACATGATCTGCCGTTGCTCATCAGCACGCTCGAATTTGCGAAGCAGTGCGACCATCCGATTGTCATCCACGTCTTGACGCAGAAGGGCAAGGGCTTTGACGCCGCGCTCAAGTACCCCGAAAAATTCCACGGCCTCGGCTCCTACAACGCCCAGACCGGCGAGACGCCCGCCGCCAAAGCCGGCACCCCGCCGATGTACCAGGACGTCATGGGCCAGACCGCCGTGAAGCTGTGCCGGAAATTTGACAACATCGTTGGCATCACCGCCGCGATGCCCACCGGCACTGGCATGAAGCATTTGGAAAAGGCCATGCCCGACCGTTACATTGACGTCGGCATCGCCGAGGAACACGCCGTCATCTTTGCCGCCGGCATGGCGACGATGGGCTACCGGCCGATCGTGGCGATTTATTCCACGTTCCTGCAACGCGCCTACGATTGCATCCATCACGACGTCTGCTTGCAGGACTTGCCCGTGATTTTCGTCATGGACCGCGCCGGCCTTTCCGCGAACGACGGCCCGACGCATCACGGCTTGTTCGACATTTCCTATCTGCGCTGTTTCCCAAATGTCATCGCCATGGCACCCGCGAACGAAGATGAACTCGCCGACATGATGTTCACGGCCACGCAGATAAATCATCCGACGTTCATCCGCTACCCGCGTGGAACGGCCGAAGGCGTCCCCGTGAAAGCCGATCCACAGGCCATCGAAGTCGGCAAGGCGCAAATCGTTGAATCATTTGCGAATAATAAAAAGCGCAAGGTCGCGCTGTTCGGTCTGGGCCCGATGAATACCATCGCGCGCAAGGCCGCCGCGCAGCTCAATGCCGAGGGTTACGACTGCGCCGTCATCAATCCGCGGTTCACCAAGCCGCTGGATGGGCCTGCGCACGAGACCTACGGCCACGAAGCCGAATTGGTCGTCACGCTCGAAGACCACGTGCTCATGGGCGGTTATGGCTCGGCGGTACTGGAATTGTTCAGCGAAAAACACGTTACCACGCCCATCGTGCGCATCGGCTGGCCTGATCAGTTCATCGAACACGCCACCACGCAGGATGAACTCCGCAAGAAATATGGCCTGAGCGTCGAAAATACCGTCGCCAGGGTGAAGGCGCATTTTGCCGAACCGGCCTTGACGAAGAAGCAGCTTGCGATTGCATGAAGTGAAAATTCAAAAGCCAAAAGCTCCATCGGCGTTCACGCTGGTGGAGCTTTTGTTCGTTATCGCCATAATTGCAGTTTTGATCGCGCTGTTGTTCCCGGTGCTTTCGCATGCAAAGCAAAGAGCGCAACGAGTCCAATGCGCGAATAATGTCCGTCAACTTGAAGTGGCTTTGCAGTTGTATTTGGAAAATTATAACTCCGCTTATCCTCGCGCGTATGAATGGAGTGGAAGACTTGCTGTTTTCATTCACGAGAGCAACAAGGGCAGTCAAAAGAATTTGTGGTCGTGTCCGTCTGCATCACGTCCCGCAACTCTGCCAACGAATATTTGGTATTCCTCTTATGGTTATGACGCTTACGGTGTCTGTACGAATGAGAGTCTGGATTCATTAGGGCTCGGCGGACACGACGGCCCCGGAAGTTTTGTGATAAACGGAATTGTAAGAAGAAAAGTGGATGGACCACCTGTAAAAGAATCAGAGCTTGTAAGTCCAAGTGATATGATGGCCATTGGTGACGGATTTACCGGGGACCTTGCAACCGGCATTTATATCAACGATGGGTCCTGGTATCTATGGCGCTCAGATACTTTGGGTGATGTCGAATCGATACAACAGGCGATTGACGGGAAAAAACGTTCTTTGGCCCGTCACCAAGGCAAAGCCAACGTGGTTTTTTGTGACGGTCACGTCGAATCGCCGACATTGCAATCACTTTTCACCGAAACCAACGATCTCGCCCTTGCCCGTTGGAACCGCGACGACCAGCCGCACCGTGATCAATTGCCACCATAATTAACATAGTTGCAAAAATCGTTTTGTTGGAGCTATAGTTCAAACATGACGGTCACACTGACACCTGAACAGGAAAAGTTCATCGCGGAAAGAATCCGGCGCGAACATTCCTCGCCGGAACAAGTGGTGGATGAAGGCTTGAAGTTGATTCAAGCCAAAGAGGAATATCAAAAACGGCTGGCCGAATTGCAGCGTGAGATTGACATCGGGCTGGCGCAGATTGAACGCGGTGAGACGGTGGATGGCGGCAAGGCCATTGCCGAACTTATGGAGAAAAACCGCCAGCGCGCCCGCCGATGAGCCGGTTTAAGCTTTCGCTTCAAGCCCGCGCCGATTTGCAGGAGATCGAAGATTACATTTCCCGCGACAATCCCGATGCAGCCCTGCATTTACTTGTGACAATTGAGGAAAAATGCCGGTTGCTTGCACGGCATTCCGGCATCGGTTTCGAGCGTTTGGAATTGCGTCCGGGCTTGCGAAGCTTTGCGGTCGGCAATTATGTCATCTTTTACCGCGCAGCGGACGATGGAATTGAAGTTGTCCGCGTTCTCCATGGCGGACGCGATCTGCCGGAATTGTTTTGAACAGTGCGCTTGAGTCGCCACGGTTTGCGGCTTAAATTCCCGCCGCATGAGTTCACCACTGAAAGAGCAAGTCGCCGGCACGGCGGCTTGGATCAAAAAATTGCGCGAAGAAATCGCCCACGTCATCGTCGGGCAGGAACAACTGGTCGAGCGTTTGCTGGTCGGCCTGCTCGCCAATGGTCATGTGCTGCTGGAAGGCGTTCCCGGGCTCGCAAAAACCCTTTCCGTCCGCACGCTCGCGACCGCGGTGCAGGCGAAGTTTAATCGCATCCAATTCACGCCCGATCTGTTGCCGGCGGACATCGTGGGTACGCTCATTTACAATCCGCAGGACGGCAAGTACCACGCCACGCGCGGCCCCATCTTCGCCAATTTCGTTTTGGCGGATGAAATCAACCGCGCACCGGCCAAGGTGCAAAGCGCGTTGCTTGAAGCCATGCAGGAACGGCAGGTCACGCTTGGCGGGGAGACGATGAAGCTGCCGTCGCCGTTCCTTGTGCTCGCCACGGAAAACCCCATCGACCAGGAAGGCACCTATCCGCTGCCCGAAGCGCAGGTGGACCGTTTCATGTTCAAGGTGATCCTGGATTATCCGAACGAAGCCGATGAAAGAAAGATTCTCGACCGCATGGCGTTCACCAGCCCGGAGCAGCCGGTGAAACCCGTCGTGTCGCTCGAAGAAATCATGGCGACGCGCAAACTGGTGGACCAGATCCATGTGGACGACAAGATCCGCGATTACATCGTGAAGATCGTCTTTGCCACGCGCAAGCCGCAGGACTTCAAGCTGGATGTGAAGCATTTCATCCAATTCGGCGCCTCACCGCGCGCGACGATTTTCCTGACGCTCGCCGCCAAGGCGTGGGCGTTGCTCCAAGGCCGCGACTACGTCATTCCCGAGGACATTAAGAGCATCGGCCCCGACGTGCTTCGCCACCGCATCATCCTGACCTACGAAGCCGAGGCGCAGGCGGTGACGACCGACGCGATCATCAAGAAAGTCTTCAACGCGGTGCCGGTGCCGTGAAAAAACAAAATGGTCAATTATATACCACAGTACAAGAGCTTGGTGGTTCAATCGAAACGCGAGCCAGAGGATCTCGCGGCAGAACTAAAACGGTACGTCTGTTCGCGTGTTTCAATACATGGAACGCCGGATAACTTGGAAGCATTGTCTGACTATCCAGAAATAAAAGAGGTGTCATTATTTTATTGTGACATTTCTAATTTGAGCGTTTTGAATGGATTGACAAAACTACGTCAATTGAGGGTGGCTTTTGGAACTTTGGTGGAGGTTGATTTGAACTTCTGCAGAAAAACGCTGGAGCTTCTCGTTTTATCACGGCTTCGACGCTTTAAAGATTTAAGCACTTTGCCAGCAATGCCAAAACTTGAATACTTATCGATCACTCATATCCATTCTTTCAATGCGCCGGATTTTAGTTTGTTTCAAAATCTGCGGCATTTATCAGTTTGGAACACAGAATGGGACTCGCTGAACTGGTTGACTGACTTGCCCGGCTTGGAGACGCTTCATATTTCACAAATCAAAGTCAAAGATAAGAATTGGAAACCCGTTCTTGGATTGAAGCGGCTTCATCACTTGCACGGAATGAAAAATGTCTTTAAAAGCAAAGCCTTTGATGAATTTGTCCGGATGCGACCGAATGTCATCGTTGATCGTGGAATTCCCGTCGATTTAGAAAGACATCCGCAGCTAAAAGCGTATTTAACGAAGCTTCGTTCCAGGCGAAATCAAGCATGACCATTACCGAACTGCTCGAATCCGTCCGCCGTGTGGAGATGCGCACTAACCGCCTCGTCAATGACACGATGGTCGGGGCGTATCTGAGCCATTTCAAGGGGCGCGGCATGGACTTCGAGGAGTTGCGCGAATATATCCCCGGCGATGATGTCCGTGACATCGACTGGAACGTCACGTATCGCCTGGGTCGTGTGTTTGTGAAACGCTTCCGCGAGGAACGCGAACTCACCGCCGTGCTCGCCGTGGATGTTTCGGCCTCGTCGCAATTCGGTTCGTCCAATCGTACGAAGCGCGAGTTTGCCGCCGAAATTGCAGCCACGCTCGCTTTTTCCGCCGCCAAGAATGGTGATAAAGTCGCGCTGCTATTGTTCACTGACGAGGTGGAATTGTTCATTCCCCCGCGCAAGGGACGGCGGCACATATTGCGTATCGTCCGTGAATTGCTGATGCACCAGCCGAAAAAGCGCGGGACGGACATTGCCGGCGCGCTGGGTTTTTTGAATCACGTTTTGCATCGCCGGGCGATCGTGTTTTTGCTGACGGATTTTTTGCACACCGCCGCCGGCGTGCCGGGAGCGCCGCGCCCGGGCAGTCGTGATGTCATTGCGGAACTCGGGTTGACGAACGTGCGTCACGATGTTGTCTGTCTGCATTTGCATGATCCACGAGAAGGCGAACTGCCGGATGCCGGCTTGGTGACGATTGAAGATGCTGAAACCGGCGAACTGCTGGAACTGGACTCCAGCCGCAATTCCATCCGCGAAAAATTTTCCCGCATCAACGTCGATCGCCTGGCCGAACTGGATCGTTCGCTTAACCGTACGGGCGTTGATACGTTGCGGCTTACGACGGCCGGCCCGTTCGCGCCGGCGTTACAACGTTTCTTTGAACTCCGCCGTGGCCGGCGTCGTGGATGAAAACTCTCGCCGTTATCTTATTGCTGCCGTGGGCGGTGATTGCCGCCGATACGAATGCATTGCCGCCGCTTGTGCCGGCCTATGGCGAAATCCCGCCGACGTTTTGGGAGCAATACAGGGCATTGGTGATACCTGGCGCCTTTGTATTCGTATTCCTTTTGACCTGGGGAGTTTGGTTTTTGCTCAAGCCGAAGCCGCCGGTCGTCTTGTCGCCGGCGTTCGTTGCCCGCGAAGCGTTGAAAAAATTGCAGCCTCAGCCGGAAGATGGAAGGGTGTTAAGCGAAATATCACAGATCTTTCGCCGATATGTCGGCGCGGTTTTTAGTTTTCCGGCAGGTGAGATGACCACGGCGGAATTTTCCGCGGTTCTAGCTGCGCATCCGAAAGCCGGGCTGCAGGTTGCAGAGGTGCTCTCAACTTTTCTGCGTGCCTGCGACAAGGATAAATTCACGGCCCATAATGCTGCTCCGCCGTTGAACGCGGTCGGACGCGCCTTGCAATTGGTGGAGCAGATTGAAAGCGGGTGGCGAGAAGTCCCGGCCTCAAAATCCATTCCTCGATGACCGGCGAATTTGAATTTCAATTTCCATGGGTGCTGGCCTTGCTGGGGCTGTTGCCGGTTTACGCCCTGTTGCGGGGCAAAACCGGCAGGCATTCGGCGTTGACGTTTCCGAGCGCAGAAATTGCGCGGCTGGCGGGCGGGCGGGCCCGTGCCGCGGCGGGACGGTTTTTGTTTTTTCTCCGGTTGCTGGCACTGGCACTGGGCATCGTGGCGCTGGCCGGGCCCCGGCTGGCAAATTATCATGTCGAGTCCGAGACCCCTGGAATCGACATCATGCTGGTGCTGGACCTGTCCTGGTCCATGGAGGCGATCGACATGGGCAGGCCGGCGGACCGGTTGACGCGCTTTGCCTGCGCCTCCGGCGTGTTGAAAGATTTTATCGCCAAACGCCCGGACGACCGTATCGGACTGATCGCCTTTTCCGGCCAGCCGTATCTGGCCAGTCCGCTGACGTTGAATCATACCTGGCTGGATGAAAACATTTCGCGTCTGCACGTCGGCACCATCACCGATCTCGGCACAGCCATCGGCGATGCGGTGGTCGTGGCGGCGAAACGCTTGAAGGCCGTGCCGAACAGCAAGAGCCGCATCATCATCCTGCTCACCGATGGCGACAACAACATGGGCAAGATCGATCCGCTGCCCGCCGCGCAGCTGGCCGCCGCGATTGGCGTGAAAATTTACACCATCGGCATCGGCATCGAAGCGACCTGCAACATGCCCAAGTTTGATCCGATGACTGGAAACTTTATACTCGATGCAAGCGGCAACATCATTCCCACCCTGTTGCTTCAGCCGGCAAACTACACCGTGCTGGGCAAGATGGCCGATGTCTCCGGCGGCCATTTTTTCCGCGCAACCAGCCAGCGCGAGTTGCAAAATATTTACAACCAGATCGACCGGCTGGAAAAATCCCGGGCGCAGCAACGTCGATTTGCGACCTACGATCTGCTGTTCTGGTGGCCGCTGTTCGCGGCGCTCGCGTTGCTGGCGCTGGAATTGTTGCTGGTGAACACAAGATATCGCCGCGTGCCATGAACCTTGCCGGATTTCATTTTGCCGAACCGCGCTGGCTGTGGCTGGCCGCGGTCGCACCGGTTTTGCTGGCGTGGCTGCACTGGCACGCGGGGCGAAAACGCCGCGAACAACTGGCAAAAATCGCCGCGCCGGATTTTATCGGACGCCTCACGCGGTCGCACAGCCCGGTGAAGCGGCGCATGAAGGAGATTTTGCTGTTGCTCGTCTGGATTTGTGCCGGGGTCGCGCTGGCCCGGCCGCAATCGGGCAGCGTGGAAAATGCGAACGTATTTGTTGGTGAAGACGTGGTGTTCGTGCTGGATACGTCGTTGAGCATGACGACGACAGACGTGTTGCCCAGCCGGATGCAGCGTGCGAAATTCGCGATGCTGGATTTTGTCCAGAAGCAGAGCCATGGCCGGGTGGGACTGGTGGCGTTCGCCGGCAGCGCCTTTTTGCAATGTCCGTTGACGTTCGACCAGGGGGCGTTTGAAGAAACCCTGATGAGCATCGATGAAAAGACAATTCCGGTGCCCGGCACGGACATCGGACGCGGACTGGTCGAAGCGGACCGTGCGATGGATAAAAATGCGAAGCGCAAGATGGTCGTGCTGCTGACGGACGGGGAGGACCTGGAAAAGACCGGGATTGCGATCGCAAAAAAGCTGGCGACGAACGGCGTGGTTGTGTTTACGATCGGCGTCGGGACGCCGGCTGGAAAAGAGATCCAATTTGTGAACACGAACGGCCAGACCGAATTTTTGCGTGACCATGACGGCGCGGTGGTTCACAGCCAGCTCGATGAAAAGACGCTGCGCGAGATCGCGGAGGTCACTGGCGGCAGTTATTTTCCATTGGGAAATCTTGGTGACGGACTCATGCACGTGAAGACTGCCATGCACACGCTTGATGTCGCTGCAAGCCAGCGAGAGACAAGAAAACAGGGTGTGGACCGGTTTTATCTGCCGCTGGCGGTCTGCCTGGTGTTGCTGGCCGCCGAGCCGCTCATCGGCACGCGCCGAAAATTTTCTCCGACGGCATGAAGTATTTCGCATCCATATTGATTTTGCTTTCGCTGACGCTGAAGTCCGCGCTCGCCGCCGCCGCGGAGGATGCCACGAATCTTCCGGCGCCCGTGTCGGCCCGGGATTTTTTCAATGCGGGAACCCGGTTGCTGATCGCGACTAATTTTACCAGTGCCGAACAAATGTTTGGTGCCGCGCTGGAACAGCAGGATGAGCAGGTACAACCGCTGGCCGAATACAATCTTGGCCAGGCGCGTTTTGCCGAGGGCATGGATATTTTTAAAAAGGGGCCGGATGCGCAAAAGGTATCCGCGCAGGGCAAGGCCGTGCTCGCCGAGGGCGCAAATGCCATTCAAATGGCGCATTCAGCGCTGGCGGATAATCAGTTGGACAAAATTGTCGCGGCCTACATCGAGGGTCGCGGCGCGCGAAAAAATTTGCGTGCGGCGGAAAAGGCGGTGCAGGCCGCGATGAATGTTTACGGCCGGACTTTGACGAAGTGGCAACGTGCTGACGATGATTTCAAGGGCGCAGTGGAGTTAAACCCGGCCGACGGGAATGCGGCCAGCAACGCCGGGATCGTTGCGCAGTATATTGCGCGCCTCATCAATTTGATAAAAAATATGGAGCAGATGCTCGGACAGATGCGCGGTCAGGATTCCGAGCTGGGAAAGGTGATTTCCCAAATAAAGGGGCAGATGCCGGCACCTAATGCGCCACCCGGCGGCAAGGGTGACGATGATGATGATGATAAAAATGACGGCAGCGGAGGAAATGGAGACGTGACGCCCGAGTCGCTCATCGGCAAGGAAGAAGGGGGCGGCGGTGATGGCGGCCAGATGACAGGGCCGCTTTCGCCGGACCAGGCGGCGCAAATACTGGACGGGATTCAGATTGATGGCGGACGCCGCCTGCCGATGGGCGGTGACAAGGAAGGAAAGCCGTCCGGCGACCGGAAAGGGCGTAACTGGTGAAATGAAATTTTCACGGACATTATTTTTGCTGTTCTTTTTGGCGCAGAGCTTTTTGCGGGCGCAAACCCCGCCGCAAATTTCGCCGGCCGTCGCAGCGCAGATGATCATGCAGCCACAACCACCGGCAAGCGGTCCGCCGGTCGAAATTTCCGCAACCGCGGAATTTGATCCACCGGTGGTTGGGATCGGCGGGAAAACTTTTTATCGTGTGACGGTCAACGCCACCCAGGGTTCCATCCGCTGGCCGGATACGGTTTCCGCACCGCCGGAGTTGCGATTCGGCAACGACGTGCGCGGGCAGTTGTCATTACCGGACGGCATCAAGGTGCAGCCGCTCACATCGTTCCTCTACGAGGTGACTCCGACAGCAACGGGGCATTTCACCGTGCCCGAATTTCTAGTGGACTCCGGCTGGCTGCCGGTGACGATTCCGGCGGCGAGCCTCGATGTGGTTACGACAAACACGGGACTGGTTCCATCAAAAATCTTGATGGAGATTTCCGCAACTAATCTTTTCTTTGGCGAACCACTCCGCATCCGGCTGGTACCGCCGCCGGATCCTGCCAATCGCATGCTTTTTATCCGGGACATGCAATTTAATGGTGGCGCACTTCTCGCTGACCGGCTGTCGACGCGTTTTGGCACCGGGCCGGTTGATTTTGGCGGGCAGTTGAAGCAGGTCTTGACGATCGAGACGGTGGTGACGCCATTGACTGCAGGAACGATCACTTTTTCGGTACAGGCTTTTGTTGGTTTCAATCAGGCAGACTCCGCCGGTTGTAAATTCCTGGTTTCCGACGCGACCAATATTTTTGTGCGTCCGTTGCCAACGGAAAATGAGCTGCCCGGCTTTACGGGTGCGGTTGGAAAGTTTTTGGCGGATGTACCGAAGTTTTCGACAAATCAGGTCCATGTCGGCGAGCCCATAAAACTGAAATACAATTTTCACGGGGAAGGGAATCTGACCCGTTATGTGCCGCCAGAGGCGCCGCTTTCACATGAATGGCAGGTCATTGCCGGTAACGTCGGGGAAAATACCTTTACGCTTATACCCCTGACCGATGAAGCGACGAGCACGCCGGCGATTCCATTCGCCGCATTTGACCCGGCGACGGGAAATTACTACGACCTGACCATTCCAGCGTTTCCAGTCACGGTCACCGGTGACGCCCTACCCACGCAAATCAGCGATTGGAGTTCTGGTGACACAAACAGCGTGACCCTGCAGTTGGGCACGCTGGCAAAATTGCCGGGGAGATCGGCGCCAGATTTGCAACCGCCGCAAATGCGTGCGGGTTTGGTTCTGGCCCAGATTTTACCCGTATTTGCATTTTTCATCTTATGGCGCCGGGATGAACACAAACGGTTTCTGGAGGCAAATCCTGAAATCGTCCGGCGGCGGAGGGCGAAGCGAGATTTGCGGCGGGAAATCAACATGTGGCGACAGGCGGTCACGCAGGGTGACGCGGACAAGTTCGTGGTGCATGCGGCGGCGGCAATGCGGGTGGCGGTGGCCCCGCATTTTCCGGCGGATGCGCGGGCGATGGTCTGTAGCGATGTGCTGTCGCAGTTTGAAGATGCCGAACGGAATGGAAAAACTGGTGAGACGGTGCGAATAATTTTCAAAGCGGCGGATGCAAGATTTGCGGATTCAAAACCGCCGGCGGCGGATTTTATGGCCATGAAATCCGATGTGGAACGGGTGCTGCAAAAATTGGGGGAGAAGTTGTGAAAAAAATTATCCTTTTTGCTGCCCTGCTCCTGGCCGTGAATTTTTGCTGCGCGTCGTCCGGCAATTTCTTTGAGGATGGCCTGGCCGCCGCCGACGCCGGGAGTTTTTCAGATGCCGCCGACGATTTTGGAAAGGCGGTGAAGCAGGACGTGTCATACGGCGCATTATTGAACCTGGGTATTTCTGAATGGCAGTGCGGTCACGCCGGGCCGGCGATTCTGGCCTGGGAACGCGCGCAATGGCTGGATCCGCTGGATTCGCGTGCGGCGCAAAACTTGAGATTTGCACGGGAAACCGCCCAGCTGGACGCTCCGGAACTGCGCTGGTACGAAAAGACATCGGCATGGTTGCCGCCGGATTATTGGATTTGGATTTCCGGTGCGGGCTTATGGCTCATGGCCGGCGCATTTGTTCTTCCGCGCCTATTGCGCCGGAAAAAATCCGGAGCGCAGCAATTTCTGATCGCGCTGGGCTTCTGTCTGTTTGTCTTCAGTGCCGCTGCAAATTATGGGGCGGCGAGCCGGGCAGGCATTGGTTTTGTTTTGAAGAAAAACACACCGCTGCTTTTGACTCCGACCAGCGGGGCCGAAGTGATCTCCACCTTGAATGCCGGCGAACCGGCGCGAGTACAGAGAGTTTTTGGAAATTATTTTCTTATCCGCACGGAGTTCGGGCTGGGCTGGATCGAACGCGGGCGGTTTGATCTGATCAATCCGCGTTAGAGCAGAAATGATGTAGCGCAGGCGTCCGCGCCTGCGAGCAGCGGCGGCGTCCCACCGTCAAGTCCAGAAAGGCACCGGGACGGTGTCCTAACCCGCAGCCGGGACGGGCTGCGCTACATAAAATCGTAATGGCGCAAACTTTAAACGCAGAGGCGCGAAATACGCGGAGCAAAGTAGAGGACAGAATTAATCGTGAAGTGATTGTGCGCTGGGTTTAACCGAAAAGTTAAAATCGGGCTCAAATAACTTTTATCTACTGACCGCGAGACCGAATGGGTGCCGCCTTCATTATCGTCATGTGTAAAAAGTGAGAACCGACCCGTTTAGGTTAGGCCACAGCTTTACCATATAGCGAGAATAGGTCTGAGGTGTCGGGTTGTCTAGCCTGGAACGATTGGCTCTCTTTTGCCCGCCGCCCTCCGGCGGTCGGCGGGCAAAAGAGAGGAGATTTTTTTGGGACGGTTACCCGGGGTAGTCGCTGCGCTCCAACCCCGGGCTAATATCCTAGTGCACCTTCAGCGCACTCAATGTGGTGCCGATCAATCGGCAAAATGTTTGGCGGTATGATGTGGCCTAACGACCCAAAGCTGAGCCACGCGGGAATAAAACGCAAGCCGCGAAAGCGGGGCCACCAGCGCCATCCGCCATCGCTCCGAAGCTATGGCGGGACAAGCCGGCGGTTGGCTCCAGCGCTGTGTTAGGCGACATGGTCATGGCTCAGTCAGTTCAGCGAAAGTATAATAAAAGCACCAAAAAATAAAAAGTGCGGGTACAACACATAAAGAGCCAGCGACGACTCGCTGCCAAGTAACACCATGACGCAACACAGGAGCAACTAAAAGTAACGCAAAACCAACCAGTGCTACGTTCTGAAAATACCAACTATCCGGTGGTGTGTAATCTTTGAAATTGCTCATCAGAAAAAAACGAAACCAAAGGAACAATTCCAACCCAGCTGCTACAAAAAAGGTGCAAATGAGATAGGGCTTTTTCATGCAAACGAGTCGCCTAACGAAAAAAGCTGAGCCACCGCCGACTCGCGACGTGAACCGTCCCGCATGCGGGACCAACGGCGGTTGGCTCCGGCGACTTGTTAGGCAGCAAAATCCTCATATCTCAAATCTGCTCGTCCGGCTTCTTCCGTGCCGATGACTGAAAATAAATGATGGTCTTAATAACTGAAAGCAAAAGTCCGATAGCCATGCCGATAAGTCCAAGCGGCAAACCGAAAAAACAAATCAAGCCCCAAACATTTGCCGGGCCGCATGGCCCAATACCGCCGAAGATGCCAGCGATGGCGACGCAAGCGAGAAAGACAACCAAGCTGACCGAGAACACCGGGCTGATAAATGTGTGAAGCTTCTTCATGCGCTCGCTTGCTGCCTAACGAAAAAAGCTGAGCCACCGCCGACTCGCGGCGTGGATTGCAACCGCAGCGGCAACGGCGGTTGGCTCCGGCGACTTGTTAGGCCACTCGTCTCTCATTTCTGACTCCGCTTTTGATAATAACCA
>Ga0210388_10000269_pt1 | contig 45188 bp, 71 predicted proteins | sample IncBWC19OmetaG_FD_155485 | JGI IMG/M metagenome (GOLD analysis project Ga0210388, IMG submission 155485) | Forest soil microbial communities from Barre Woods Harvard Forest LTER site, Petersham, Massachusetts, United States - Inc-BW-C-19-O ...
CAGGCGGAACTCCTCAAGCCATTGCGACATCGTTTTGAACACTTTCAATCGGCCGGTAGACATGCGATTCCAGCAGCCATATAGCCCAGACTCAACGCCGTTATCAGCGAGCGCTAATTTAAGGCCGAGGTTCTTGTAATCCTGGAATAACTGCGAGCCATCTTTCTGTGAACGTCCTCGGGAAGCAGGATCAATAAATCCTGGAATCCAGTCACCGCGAGCACGAATGCCTGCTGCATGGATAGTCGGCTCGGCTTGGCCGCGCTTATGCTCGCCGGTGAGGAAGAGAACGTCGTTTTGTCGGTCATAAGCCCCCCAGCAAGCTGCGGTGCAGTTCCAGCCAACGTCCATCCCGTAGCCTTGCGGCCAATGAACAGGTATCTGAAATGGCGTAACGAGCAAGTCAGTCTCAGGTACGGGGTAGATAGCGCCGGCGCCAAGCTGCGGTATGCCCTTGCTGCGCGCGTCGCGCTGGTGCGGTGGCAGGCTGTTCCACAATTCTTTCTTCGCGCCTTCGTCCAGGTGCGGTGCGTCATCCCATGTCGCCATGACGATATAGCGGCCAGCCACATCGCTCGTGCCTTCTGGCAGCTTGCCATCCGGAAGGAATTGCAGCACGACGTCACTCATGCCCAGCAGCGGCGTAAACGTCAGCATAATCATGCCGTTATTGGTCATCGTGCGGAGCAAGCATTCGGTGTAGATGTCTAGGCTGGGCTCCTCGTCAAGCCAAATTACATCCTGCTCCGTTCCTTGGAACGCCTCTCGCCTTTGATCGTAGGACTTAAAGATGAGCGTCGAGTCGCCATCTCCCACATGCCGGACATAGACGATTTCGACGGTATCAGCCACGCCCCCAGTTCCCCGGACAATCCGGCTAATTGAGTCACCTGGTATGAGTCCAGTCCCCCACGCTCCAACAGGCCCCAAGAGCTTATGTTGAAGGATTTCTCGAACTGTCTTGCCAGTGTCTCCTGCCGCCCAAGCGCGGATTGGTCTATCGAAACGGCGGCCGGTCCACCAATCCGGATATTGACCGGTGAGGTGGAGAGCCATTTCATACCCGCCAACTCCTTCCGTCTTGCCAACGCGATTGGCTGCGAGCATGAGCCTTTCGCGGTGGCTCGCGCCGGCCGCGAAGAATTCACAGTGCTTCCCATATAGCTCCCTCCGGAGTGGGCCGGTTTCGGGGAAATAGGTTTGCAGCTTGCGCCTGGATGCGCGACGTTTCGCTTCCTCGATCAGCTGGATTGCCTCTATTTTCTTCGGGCGTGGCAGTTCTTGGAGGCGGGTGATTACGGCAGGATCGTTCAGCTGCTCTAAAATATTCACTTTTGCGTCAATTTCGCTATCTTTTCTGCCAAATCCGCATCAGAAAGCTTGTTTATTTCACCGGTTACCTCAAGTTTCTCTGTTACCTTGCCCTCGATTCGCTCCGCTCCCTCGCGTAGCATCAGCACCGAAGCCATTTTCCCTTCGAGCATAATCTTTAGGATTGATTTCTCTATGTCGCGTCGATTCTTGGCGTTGCGGAATATCTTCTCGAATATCTTTGTGATCGGCGCTTTCTTGGGACGGCCGGCAGGATTTCCGGATTGACCGGGCTTGAATGGCTTGAGACCTCTGTATCGCGCGCTGTTACCAGTGTCGCTCTGGGCCTTGGAAACCGGGTCCATCAGTCCAAAGCCTTTAGCTTCTTGATTGGCACGCGCTGCACGATCGCGCCATGCGCCAGCTTTACCTCGTAGGCCTGCATTGGGGCCAAAGTCTGAATTCGTGCGTTGGGATCCAGATAGGAAGGGACGACGCCCAGATCCGCATGGATTACCGCTGGCAGGCCGTTATAATTCACCTTGTCGCCGAACTTAAATGCTGCGTCCACGCTGCTCCCTCATGAACTTCTGCCCAGGTGCATTGGCATCGTTGCGGCTGGCGATCACGTGCAGCTGCTCTGGAATCGCAGCAGGGGCCATTACGCGCACGAGGAGCTTCTGGCCGGAGAGTTCTATTTGCTTTTCGGCTATCTGGATGGGCTTTTTCATGCTGCGCGGAACTGAGTTCCACGAAACTGCGTGTAGGTCTTGCCGTGACAACTGATCGATGCAGTTATCTGACGCCCTGCTTTCCCATAAATCACTTCCACCGACTTATTGCAGAGCGGGCACCATAGTCCACCGAAGCGATTATTATCGAGAGTGAATGGCCATGCCTCATGCACGTTTACGCCATTTATTTTCAAGTGCTCACCTGAAGCACCAGCGGGCCGCAATCTCCGCTCTGCGCCACCTTCCAGCTAACTTTGCGGTTCCGATCGTGCGCAAGGAAAATGGTCATGCCTTTCCAGCGGGCGTCATTCGAGGAGACGAGCTTGCTTGCAGCGGAAGGCGTTAGGTGGTGGGATAAACTGCCGTCAGAATTGTAGGCTGCTACCGTCTTGCGCTCTGCCATTTACAGATGGGGGTGCTTTAATACTCCTGAGGCCGCACGCTTCACTCACCGCAGCGGGTACGGTAGGGCTGTAACGGTACTACGTGGAATACTGTAGCCAGTTTCACCGCGTGTCAACGACTTACAGGCTTGCCTTGCGGAATCCGTCTATTAGTTGTGGGTCGCAGGCTTTCAAAGCTCGTGTGCCTCTCTTTGCAGTTTGGACAGCGATAGCGGCGACGGCGAATGCTTCCTCTTTGCCTGCTGTCAATCGCCTGCATCTTGCGCTGGCAGTTGGGGCAGATCAACTAATTTCTCTTCCCAAGTGCTCGAATATCAGCACCCTGACTATTTGGGCAATTTTCACCCAAGTTGGTGATATATGCGTCCCTGATTTTAATAGGTCGTTTTTAAGCGCTTCAAATGGTCTTCCCTGCTGGTACGCGATGGCTGCGGTAGCGAGATAAAGAGCGAGACCTTCCTCAAATTCTCCAGCAGGCTGTGCCATGATATTAATGAAAACTTGTTCTCTTTCATTGTTTTCCATTTCACTCCTCGCTTCACCCGGTAAGTCCGGAAAGTTATCGGCTAGAGAACATATTTTATCGATGATTCCATCGCTAAAACGCGAACCTCCGCCGAATTGCACCTTTTCTATTATGCTGATTGGATCAATGGGACTTCCTTCTTCGCAAAGGCTCCTCATCGCTTGGAATATTAGTAGGTTTTCCTGATCGATGAAATCTCCTTCCCCAAGACAGCGGTAGTTGATTTCTTTCATAAGGTTAGGGTTCAAAAGCGCTCTGGCAATCATGGATTCTTCCCACCATTTTTGAAAATCTTTCCCGAATCCATGAGCCATCTTCTCCTCCCCTATACCGGCGCCGCGCCGCACAGCCAAGTCTTTAGAAACTCGCGGGCCGTGCCGTCCAGTACTTGCTGCGTGCTGAAGCGCAAAAGCCTGTAGCCGAGCATTGCCGCAGTATTATATTTCTCCAAATCTTTCAGGAAGCCTGATCCACGCGTGTGCCTGCCTTGCGTCCAGACTGAGCCTTCGATTTCAACCAGCGTTTCCTTAATGCTCACGAAGTAATCCGCTCGCCACTCTCGACCGATCGGCAAGCCGAAGCGGAATTCGCTTATATAGGGCAGCCGCAATTCCTTTAGATGCTGCTCGAGAACAAGGTTCGCTTCGTTCTTGCTGCGCTTCACCGGCAAATCCTCCCCCGCTTTTAAGTGCGCCGCGCGGCACGAAACTCCTCCGCCGCAAGTTCGATGGCTGGCAGCGGTAAGTAAGCTGCAATTTCTTTCAGTCGTTTCATGCCCTCACCTGTCGTGCGGCAATCAATCGCTGGGCCGACGCGCGACTCTTCTTCTCCAGAAAGCCTTCTGCGAAGATGAAATGCTCGTGGCCTATCTTCTGTCCACTCTCCCAGCGCCGCGTCTCCCCATCCGTCAAGAACTTCGCGGCAAGTGCTTTCCAGAACGGATGCTGGAAGGCTGAGTTTCTGACTAGCCGCTGAGCAGTGCCAAACTGGCCCGCCGAATCCCGCCTCGATTCACTCGTATCCGCTATTTACGGTGAGGATAACGCTCAGACCATTGCGGAAAAAGTGGAACTGCGGGTGCGCCGTCTCGAAAGCAAACCTGCAATGATTCTTAATTGCTAACGCGTGTTGATGCCCCATCGCTCCTCCCCTTTTAAGTGCAGCGGGCCATGCACGGCGCCCCCTACTTTAAGCCTGGCCGCAACTGCTGCTGGAAATCACTCCGCTTCGACAAAGGGCCTCACGGTGAATTGTGAGACCCCTCCTCGGTTAGACTTTTACTTTCTCCGGCTTCTCAATCTTCGTCGTCTTCTTCGTCGGCATTGGAATTTGCACCGGCTCGGAAATTCCTGTCCGCTTCGTCGTCCCCGTATTCATATCCGTCCTCCTCTGGGTTGTACATCAGTACTGGCTGGTCCATGAAAATTGGCACATGAAAAAGCTTCAGCGACTCCAATTCATCGGGTGTGATGTCCGGCAAGACGTGAAACGATTTCGGATAGCAGAATTGCGCGCGCCAGCCCGATCCGCCGCGAACGTAACGCCCCCAGCCGGACACACGACCGAAAACAATTGTTCCCACTTTATCTGCGGTGTACGCTCGCATACTCTCGAAATCATCGCCCGCATAGAAACCACAATGACAATGTTGCGCTGGCACCTCGTGCGTTTTCGTGCAATGCGCTTCGGCGGCAACGTCTGGAAGCCACGAGTGCGGCCCCGGCCCGTGCGTGTACATTGAGCCAAGCTTTCCTTTTTCCAAACGCCACGCTCGCCAGCCCTCCAGCGCTTCAACCATGTTCACTTCAAACGTGGCTTCATCTGGCGGTATCGGCGCTGGCCCTCCTCTGTCTAGCCCCATCCACGAATAGGATGAATTGAACAAACTCGACGTGAAAGGATTCCAAAAGTCCGCCATGTAGATGGTCTTGTTCGGAATCCACAAGCCTGTGGCTGGGTCTTTGTGCATGTCCGAATACATCGGATTCGGCGGCTCTTTGCCGTCTGTCAGTAAAATTCGAGGCGAGGGAAGCTTATTGTTCATTCACGATCTCCTGTCGAATGCGAAGCGCACTTAAAGTTCCTGCCTTTTTGCGATTCTCAAGCGAGGGTGACTCGCTGTGCGTCTACTTCTCAAACCGCAGTCAGGGTTTCCCAATCTTCCTGAATGCAGATTCCGCCGCAGTCTGGTACCGGACAGCCGAGAGACCCGTCGCCGTCAACGTCTGGCTCGCAATCTCCCGCGCGCGTGATCTTCCCGCAGAGCATACATTCCATCCGCACGTCTGTGATGCTCTTCAACTCGTCCATGCGTTCTCTCCTCGCGTGCCTGATTTACTGCCCGCGCTCTCGCTTCGTTAGCGGACGCAGTAGTGACATCCAAACAGCTACCATAGGATGTCCGTATAAAATGCAATGGTTCGCATCTCCGCAGATTCTTTCAATCCTCTTGTATGACTGATTGCTTTTCACAAACACCACCTGACCCACGCGAAACTTCGGATTACTTTTCATGCCCGTCTCCGCTCCGGTCCCGTGCAGCGCGTTCTGGAAAGCTACTCACGATTAGCCCCAAGTAATATCCAAGCAGCCAACCCAATGCTAGAACTGCAACCATACGTTCGTGCGTAAGGTGCCCAAACAAGAAAAACATTGCAGCTAGGGGTAACGGAGCAGCAGTCAATCTAATTACTCGGCTCATTTCTCTCTCCGGTCCCGTGCAGGGGTGGGCCGGGATGCGCGGCGCTTGTGTATTACAAATCGCAAATAATCTCTCCCGAGTTTAGTCAATGAAAACCAATCGCCGCCGCCACGAGAAACCAAACCGTGATGCTCCAAAACTTGTACCGTTAGGCTGCGGCGACTAAAAGCAATGTGCATATCTCCGTACTCGGTATTCTCGAAGTCACGCATCATCAAACGCTGATGCGGAGTTAGTTTAGGCCAATTACTCACCAGTCCGCTCCTTTGGTGCAGGGGTGGGCTGCGCGGCCCGGGCACGCCGGGTAAGGAATTCGTCTATCTCCGCAGCGCTCTGCCGCTTGAAGTCAATCCCGCAGCATTGCATCTCGCCATCGTCGCCGTAGGGCATGTGAACGCCGGGTATATAGCGTGCGTGATTCAGCCACAAGAGCCTGCGCCAAGTATCGGATTCGGCCAGCGCCGCACGCAGCTTGGTGCGGATGAAATTAGCGATGTCGTTCGCCTGCGCTTCTCTGTTTGCGTTTCTCAGTAATAGCCTAATAATCTCCTCGTACAAAGATGCACATTGGCAATCGAGGAATATCTTCCCGCACTTGTCGCAGCCCGGAGTGTTAACGACAATCTCACCGGGCTTGCGAAACTCCAGCGTCTCCCCGACCTGTGGTGATGCGGGGGCGGGCATAGCTATGTCTGCTACGAATGTTCCACACACAATATCCGTGAGTTTTGCGATTCTCGATTCAATGTAACGGTCTGTTTCATTATCCCAGTTGCACGATTCCTGCTCGCGCAGCTGTTGCAACTCCGACAATCGTCCTTTGGCCGCTGTCCAAAAGTCTCTTTCGGCTTGTCCTGCTTCATCCTGCGCTGGCGGTGGTGATGCGGGGGCGGGCACATGTTCTTCTAAATGTCCGGTTGCTCCCTCATACGGTAGAACTGGCGGCGTCCCCTGCGCCGGAACGAGGTCGCCCCCGTTGTCCCATAGATGCTCCGTCACCTTCAAATTCTCCCATCCCTGCATGAATACCATCACGCTTTCCGCATCTTCTCGGCGAGAGAATCGCAGAGCCTTCACGGAATCCCGCGTCCATCTGAATGAACGGGTAGGTTTCAAGGTAACGTAAGCCCATTCAGAATCGGTGTTCTCGATCAGCCATCCCACTTCTGGTGGCGCTGGCGTCTGCGCCGGAACTTGAGAGGCGAGCGCGGCCACGTGAGCGGCGTGCTGCTGCTGGCAAGTCATTCCCTTTTCCGCCAAGACGGTATGGCTGTCCGCTTGCTTATCGCTCATCGCGGTGGCTCCTTTTTGAAGATGGCCTTGTTATGCGCTGGGCAGAGGTGGGCCACGAGCGCATCTTTTCTCTCGCTATTTGCAGCGCAAAGCAAAGCCACACCGTTCCCAATAAGCGGAAGAGCCATTAGCCAGTAAAAGCTCTGGTCAAACTTCTCGATGCGGCACCAAAGTTCCCTGCTGACTCCGCTTTCTTGATCTGCGCTCATCAGATTCGTGCATCCCGGAAAATCGCAAGCCCATTTCTCGCTCATCTCTCTGTATCTCTCCCTCGCAGCGCACCCGGACAACGAAGTGCGTGCGTTAAATCAGCTTCGCCTTCGACAGATGGCCTCACTCCGCAGCGACAGTTTTCCTCACCAGCCAGCACATTGAGCTTCCATCGCAACCAGCTCCTCACCTGCTTCCATCGTTCTTTGGGGGTAGCGGTAGGAGGCACGGCATCGTTCACAGCAGCCACTTCGTCTATCAGGGACGTATTCAATGTGGCCTTGGGGTTATCCTCCCAGAAGCAACCTAAAGCGCAATGGTTTCCGTATCCGTCGTCTAGCTGACCGTGAATCAGGCTCCTGCGACGCTCGACAGAATCCCTGATGAGAAAAAGAGCGGTGTCATCGGGCAATGCTGGCTTATCCGATGTCCGTACATCCCTTGCTCGCAACTGGCTTCCCATTTTTCTCGCCTCCTAAGCGAAAGATGACTTCCCCTGCGAACCACACAAACGAATGGCGAATGCGAAGCGCACTCAGCCTAAATCTTTTGACCGCACGTTGAACGGTTTCCAGCGTGCCAGCTCTGCCTGCTGAGCCAGAATGTCGCGCTGCAGCATCCGGCGATCTGCGTCGGAATGCTCCAACTCTCCGCGGAGGAAATCAATCTCCTCGTTCGTGTCATTCCAGAGCTTGTTATAATCCCGCACCGCTTCGTGATAGAGAGTCGTTGCTCTCTCCATTTGCGCGCGCAGCGTCTTAATCTCCGCCAGCGTCTTATCGTTCGCCAGCGTCAGTATTTCATTGGCGCAGCGCAGCTCGCCCACCAGCGCGTGATTCGTCTTTGCGTGCATCAGCGTGTCGTCTAACTCTTGCTTGCAGTCCAGCCAAGCTTTCTGCATGTCCTTTGCGATACCTTTCCAGAATTCGAGATTATCCGTCGCTTCCCTTTTCGCGGACTCTGAACTCCGCAGCATCGTAAGCAATTCTTCGCTGGTAGTAGCCTTCCGCTGCGCCGGGGGATTTATCATGCGCTTGGGATGGCGGGGCTTGCGGGCGGTCATGGCTTAGCCTCCTCCGCCTTTGGTATCTCTTTGGCGTTACTTTCCTCATTGCGAAGAAAGTAAATCGTCAGAGCATCAGCCATCTCGTTTGGTGAACCATTCTGGAATTGCCGACTGGTAATCATATTCAGAATTTCCAATTTCATTTTTATTCGACGGTCCAACTCGTTCCCCAATACTGGCCCCTTGAAATTTCGAAGCGTCTGATTATTTTCCCTGTCCTTACGGCTCATTGCGCTCCCCCTTCCCTCTCTGCCATGACCAGCGGAATGGACGGTGCAACGCGTTTGAAGCCTGGAGTGCGGTGCGCGTGGCACTTGCGGCCGGTCGTGGTATCGCAGCGCAGTTCCGAGCATCCCACGCAATCGCAGGTCTTCGGGTGATGCCATGCTCCGCAGTCCGCCTGAAACGGTTCTGCGGCCTCAAGTAATGCCCTGCCGCAAACTGCGCACCTGCTCCGATGCTTCTTGAATACCAGCGTGCGTAGTCTCGATTTGTCCTTGCCTTCAAAGCACAGATGCCCGTCTAATCGCACGAAACTATCTGCATCGAGAAGCAGACCCGCCTCGCGCAGATTATTTGTGACCGTGATGTCTTTCTTCCCTCGCAAGCTCATTGCTTTGCCCTCATCTTCCGCACCGATCGCAGCACCATCAGGCGACGTCGGTGCGGGTACCGCCAGTACCACGCATCCTCTCTGCATTTCTTGCTGCAATATCTCTGGCGCGGGCCTTGCTTCGCCGGCACAAAGTCGCGCGCGCAGAACTCATATTGGCAGCAGTAAATCACGATGCCTCCGCGAATTCGTGATCTGTCCAAGACGGGCAATGCCTCAGCCTGTTTTTAGGATTCATCTTGTGAAAGAACTCCGTGTATCCGCACACGCTGCATGTGCGCGAAAGTGGAACCTCTGGCCCAGCTCCAACTCTCGCGTCTATCTGTGCTTTGGTAAGACGGCGAGGTTTTGATTGCCCCCCTGAAAGGGGGGTAGGGGGGTTAGGTTTTGTCTTTGCAGAAGAAGAGGAAGAAGAAGAAGGCGTTGACATCGCGTTGACATTCCCCTGACATCCTCTCCGCGTATCCCTGTGATTCTTTTGCTCTTTTCGCCAAGTTGCCCGCTGCTTCTCGTCTCTAACCATGCGCCGCGAGTAAATGATCCCGTCAGATGTCCGACTCGGAACTCCGGCACGCGATAACTCGTCAAGAAGGGAATCGTATTCGGCCAAGGAGCACCCGCAGTAGCGGGCGATGCCTTCTGGCGGAATAGGCGAACCATTTATTGCGAGGTAACCGTACTGTTCCTGAGCGTGCATCATGTCGAGCATTTCTCTCCATAGTCCACGAGCCGCAAGCGAGCATGTGAAAACCGGGTCCGCGCGCCAATCCTTCGGGTAATACTGAAAACTCGGGGCCTTGCTTGGCATCCAGTTCCCTCAGTGCTGGTCGTGAGGTACGTTGATTTGTGTTTGCGTTTAGGTTTGAACTACGCCACGTTTAGAAATCCGCAGCCGATACGTGGCCTACGACGCGGATTATTCACTTGAGCTTTTGGCGTCGGAGACGCACTTCGGGTAGACGAGCACGACGTGAGGGTGATGAGGGAAAGCGTCATCGCCAGGGTCCAAATGAAACCCTTCGCCGCACTCCCAGTGAATCCACGCATCATCTCCTCGGTCCGTCGTAACCCTCTTCGAAGCTTTGTCCACGACCAACGCTGGCTCAGGTGCTTTATCACGAACATCACCCCCTTCTTTTCTTGCGTTTAGGTTTACCGGGGAGCTTGCGCCAAAGTACTTGCTCCCCGGCTGTTCAGTTTCCCATTGCTGTTAAGTTTTGACTGCAACCTCCCTTCCGTATTTCCCCCGGAGATTTTTGGGGGATCTCGCTCGTGCCTAAAATCCATCGCCTCTTAGCGCAGGCTGCGATGAATCGTTGACAGGCTGCCACTCTGGAATGATGGCTTTCGGCGGACCAGGTGCAGCCGTCGTCTCGGCAGTCGGTGCAGGCCGGTTCTTGAGTAGCTTCGCTGCCATTGCATTCAGTTCCTCTATAAATTTCTCCACTTCGCATTCCATTTCTCCGATTGCTTTTTCGTCGCGTTCAAATCGGATGATGAATAGTCCCAAATCCTCGTGTATTCGAGGGTCGTAGCTGACAAAATCGCACCATTCGCGACCTGTGCAGGCCATCTGCCACATCATCTGCGGCTTGTATTCCTCTGGCACTACGCCTTCAATGAAATAACCCAAGTGTGTCGTGGTGTTTGGAACCTTGATTTCAACGAGTCCGTGGTCTCCAACTAGTCCGTCCGGTGAGGCGCCGGATCGAGGGATGCTTGCATGTTTAACGTAGCCGATACGCTCGACTTCGACGCCGCGCTTCAATTCGTACATGCTGCGGGCCAGAGGTTCGTTTTCGATGCCATACATCATCGGAATGGAGACGAAATGCTCGGCCGCGCTGCCCGTCACTACTTCTGCGAGAAGTTCCATCATGTATGTGGCGCGAGACGCTGATACTTTCCCGTTCTTGAGTTTGGACACCACATCCGCTACCCGGCTCGCCGTGACGCTTCCTGTACGCGCGGCGAGCCATTCTGGCGTGCGTTGCTCAAAGGTCAGATAATTGGGAGGATATTTTTTCATCACGCCGCCTCGTTCTTGAGAAGTTCCGCTTTGCGGGAGTCTTTAGCATTTGCCAGCTCCAGCATTGCCTTGGCGTCCTTAGCCTCTTTGGCCTTGCTGAAAGCTTCCCCAAACGTCTTCTGCAGGATTTCCAGGCTGTGGCACATGGCAATGGCGGAGAGATATTCTTTCAGACCGTCCCACTTCGGAGCGCCCTGCCCGTCATTGTCCTCGTCGCCTGCCTCAAGACCCGTCGCAGCCAAAAGCGTATAGCGTTGGAGATATTTCACGGAGGACGCAATCGCCTGAATGGCATTTTTGCTTCCGGTATTGTCCGGCCCAGCAGACATCTCGGTTTCTTCGCTGTGCCCTAGATCGTGCGTCAGGATGCAGATTACTTTTATCAGTCCCTCTTTTTCCTGCACCACGCGCCAGCGATGCGAGATGCCCTGCTTGCTCAGAGCGCCGGTGACCTGATCGCAGACATCGGCCAAGTTCGCATATTTGTAGCGGACATCTTTGAAGGCCACTAGCTTGTCCTTTACGATTTGCGGAGGGTCAGCCTTGAAAGCATTCATCGCCTTAACGAACGCCTGCTTCGCCTGTTCTCTCTGCCAACGAAGTTGGAGGTCCATCAGCTTTTCCAGCTTGTCAATGTCTGCTCCTTTGCTAACGGCCATCTGCAAAAGTTCCATCGGAGTGATGGCCTGCTGCTCGTCATACGGATTCGGCTGATGATTCCCTGCCGCTACGATTTCTGCTTTCGCTGCTTCGCTCATCTGATTGCTCCCTATAAAATTACCGGTGTGCTGTTCAGGCATATCCTTGGGGATTTTTCAGCACACCGGGCCTTTCGGCGCTGCGTGTGTTTGCACCGAAACTTAAATGGGCTGTCTCGTTTTCCGGGAACGCCAGCCCTGCGGTCAAAGTATCGCGCCATAGAGACGCGCCCGAATTCGCATTCCTTTGCGCCGGGTTACTCGGCCAGCGGCGCCCGGAATCTAATGCCCCGGCAATTCCTCACGGGATTCAATGTCGTCGTCGCGCTCGTCCGCGCAGATAATCTCTTCCAGATCGTAGTCCGCTACGTCGCTGTCATAGTCAGCACGAAACTCAGCCCGTCTCTGCCTAGCCTCTACATCCTCGCAGCCGATGCGCCGGCAGTCCGACGTGCAGGTGTGGCCCGCCAACTCGTCAATCTCTTCCTCGTCGCGCTGCAGTTGCAGCTCCAGCGTCGGAGGCTTGGGCGTGAAGTCGCGCCGGATCATGCCAAGCAATTCGTCCTGCAGCTCAACGCTCTTGCTGGCAGCTCTTTCCATGCGGTCAATGAATCTCTCGCGCCCAAAGCTCATGTCAGTTCTCCCCGAACAGCTTAGGATTTTTCGCTTCGTCCGCGCGCTTCTTGCGCGCCTCAATCTGTTTCTTGCTCTCGCCGGAAACCTGATGCTCCATGCAGCGCCCGATGCGGCCGTTGCTCACGACGTGCTGCGTGTGCCGCGAACAGTGGTTGCACCATTTCGTGTCTGATTCCGTGTCGCGCGTGTAGTGGTGAGGCAACTAGTTCTCCTCTGCCAGAAGTTGTATGAGTGCGTCCGCTTCCTCGATTGTGCGTTGCGCGTCAGCCAGGAATTCCGCAGTCGTCATGGTGGCGAGCTTTCTGCGGGCTTCGGCAGTCAGTTCTCTTGCGCGTTCCACGTCCTTCGCGTTCTCGCGCATCCAACGGTCGTCAAAGAATCTGGTTACCAGCGTTTCGCTCATGGCTGCTCCGGTCCTCCCTTCTTGACCAGCTTTTCTTTGCAATCCGGCTTAATCGCATTCACTCCCAGATAATCGTGAATTAGCCAGATGCCGTGCTTGTTTTCCCAATACTCGTCGTGCTGCTGCTTCGAGAGTTGTTCAAATCGCGCTTCCAGATGCTTTAACCTGCTCCAGATGCTCACGGTTTCACCCCCGCCCCGCCAATCAGAAAAGACAAAAGAGCCACGACAATCACCAGCCCGACGAATGCGAGAATCGTTATCTTGCTCGCGTGCCGGTACAGGAATGCTTGCACCGGGTAGCTCTGGCGCCAGCGCCTCACAGCGCCTTCGCAAACAGCCAGATGACCGCTACCCAGAACGGAATCACTATCAGCAGGCCGATCACGAGCCCTTTGAATCCGGTTTGTGCAGCTTCCCCTGTGGCCTCTATTTCTACGAGCACGTCGTTGTCGCGCACGGCTGCTCCTTGAACCATTCGGTGTCTTCGGATAGCTGCTCGGTTTCGGCGGGCTCGATAGAGCGAACCCAGTTAGCGATTTCTTCAACAGACCATTCGTGCCGGTCATTCAAATGAATACCAATTATTGCGGCACAGTTATCCTTCTGTCCGCACTCCGGGCAAGAGGTCTCCTTCAGTGTCCAACGGTGCCGACGCATAGTTGAGCCCATGCAAAAGGTGTCTTTCTTTTCACCTGCTGCAACCATTGCCATCTGTAAAACGCACCCAGCATCCTCGTCCTTTCTAAGCCACAGACCCCGTTTAATTACCGTGCTTCCCAGAACGATCTCTTCGCTCAATCGCATCTTTCCTCCTCCGTTAAACCACTTTCCAAACAATCGCCGTAGCTCCCGATGGAGTCTTGCGGCGCTCGGAAGTTTTCCTAACCTTGCCCTTAGCTTCCAAAGGCTTGAGGCGCGGCGAGATGGAAACCAGGGGCATCCGGCACTTCTCTGCGATCTGGTGCGCCGTCATTGGGCCGTATTCGTGCAGCGCGTAGAGAACGTCGCTTTCGAGTTTGTGCGTATCAACTTTCGCCGCAGCCTCATGCGAGGTCGTCGGGTCGCTGCGCCGCGCGACGGCCTCGAACAGGGAGCTTTGAGAGGAGGTCATGCGGGCACCTTTGCTTCAAGCAGGCGTTCGGCGTAATCCGCTACGCAGTTGGCGAGTTCGGGAGGAATGGTTGCTGCGAAAGCTGCCGTGTGCTTGCGACCGCCGGCGCGAACCTCGACATCTTTTTGCCACGCATTGCGCCAAGTCTTTTTGTTGAATCCTGGAGGGCAAGTTTCCATGTAGTTGCCGGGAGCTCCACGGAACGTTTTCCCTTTCTTGATTCCTTGCGGAACAATCGGCGGAACTCCACTTCCCCACAGATAGAAAGGTCCGCAGTGATGCGCGGCGTTCCCAACGAATTTCTGCGCCGCTCGAACATTCTCCATGACATAGGGAATTTGACTGTCCTCGCACAGAAGTCGGGTGTGGTTGAAGAGGTTGATTCCTAGCTCTGGGTACTTGGGATTCGGATGGAAATGCGGCATTCCGTGAACACTGAACTCTTCGCAAGGACTGGATGCGCAGATGAAATCAAATCCCCAATCTAGAATCCATTCGTCTGTTATCGCAAGCACGCTATTCTGAACAAACGTGCAACCAGTCGGCGTCTCTGGTGGCTGAGCAATGTCCACGCCCACGCACTCCCATCCTCGCGCAGCAAAAGACCGCGACCATCCCCACCTTCCGCAAAAGAGGTCCAAAAGCCTCATGACCCGCTCCTCGCATACTCCGCCGCCACCACTTCCGGCAAATTGAATCTACTAGTACCGTAGTTTTTACTTGACGCATAGGTAAAACTACGTAGAATGGCCTTCCCCGCAGGAAGGAAGTTGATTGTGAAAGAAAAGCCTTGGGAGTATTTGCAAGATTGCTCTGAACTCTCTCTGAAAAACTTCCAGCTCCTGAGAACTACCGTCGCCGCAAACGCTCTCAAAGAGATCATCAGGTTGGCCGCAGAATATGCAGACGCGACTGCCGATTCCGAAATGTGCGAATTGCTGCTGAACGAAGCGGACAACCTTGCCCGCATCGCAGACCATCGCCAGAAAGTCTTCAAGTGGGAAGAGGCACGAGACATCACCGAGGAAATCCCCGTCAAGCGCGGTCGCCCGCCAGCCAGATACCGTTCAAAAGACGTGGCTTGATTACTTCCTTGGCGGAATATTCCACGCTCTTCTGGGCGGTAGCAAAGACCAGTCTCCTGGACCTGACACCGCACTGGGCGGCGACCAGCACCCAGCTTTGTTCTCATTCGTTGCACTGGTTGTCGGTGAAACCCTCCGCCAAGGAACTCTAGTTGATACAAATGACAACTGGAATGTGTACCAAAATGCTTCGTGCACTGGGTATTATGTTGCGCGCGATAACCAAAAAAGGCCGGAAATGTGGTCTGTGCGCTCATGGGGTTAGGCTACCTTCTTCCAGTCAACACGCTTGCAACGGGGGCACTGAACGGGGTTCTTTTTTCGCGGAATCCAGCTTGCACCGCATTTCTGGCAGGTCAGCTTGTCTTGAGATGCGGAATTCATTTGCACAAGATAATAATAATATGCTAGTCTGTCAAGAGAAATCGACATAGGCCCCAAAGATTTTTGGAGGCAGTTCCCATGAGCACCCCACTGGTATCCGTCGTAATGGTCACGCGCAACGTGGAGCGGTTTCTGCCGCAAGCTATCGAGAGCATCCTAACGCAGAGCTTCAAAGACTTCGAATTCATCATTCTGGATTTTGGCTCGACGGACAGTTCGCGGAAGATCGCAGGCAGGTATGGAGTCCGCACCTTTGAGTTGCCCGAATGCGGCTTGAGCCGGGCTAGAAATGCGGCTTGCGGGCAGGCTCGCGGTAAATACATTGCGGTTATGGATGCTGATGATATTGCGCTCGGAAATCGTCTGCGGGTCCAAGTTGACTACCTCGAAGCTCATCCCGATGTGGCCCTGCTGGGCGGACTAGCCGAGTGCATCAACTCCGCTGGCAAGCCTCTGGGCTTCATGGTGCACCTCGACCCGCCAACCGAAGATTCCGCGATCAAAGCTGCCCTGCAGGACCATAGCCCATTCTGCCACCCCACAACGATGTTTCGCAGGGACGCATTTGAGCGGATAGGCGGCTACCGGCCGATAGTAGAGCAAGCGGAGGATTATGACCTGTTCGCCCGCATGTCGGAAAAGTACGGCTGCGCGGGGCTGAATCAGGTTATTTTGCACTACCGCATCCATCCCGGCCAGCTATCCGTGGGCAAGCAAAGGCGGCAGACAATGTACATGGCTGCGGCGAAAGCCTCAACGAAGGCGCGCCGGAACTGCTACTTTGACCCGCTGGACAAGCTCACGGAAATCACCCCGGAGGCCCTTGAGGGCATGGGCATCTCGCGCGCCGAGCAAAACGCAGCTCTGGTGCAGGCGGCACAGCTTTGGGTGAAGTTTTCATGCCTTGCGGGGGAAGAAGATTCTGCGCGGGAAGGAATCGTGACTTTGCTGCAGTCAGACATTCGCGGCGCCGACAAGAGGCGCATATCGGACCTGTACCACACCCTATCAGGGCTCTACTGGAAGAAACATCAGGTATGGAATAGCGCTATCGCGGTGAGTCTGGGCGTACTGACGCGCCCCGCGAGCGCTGCGCGGCCACTCAAGAGCCTATTGCGGAGAGGCTAGGTGCGTGTTTTATTCCGGATGCGGCCCCCGGTCTTACTCAAGGCCCGATGGCGATGTAATCGTCGGGTTCAAAGTGGCATCACCTCCATTTTCTTGCGCTGCGGAGAGGCTAGGGCGGCCAAGCTCGGGGAGAGCCTACCGCCCTGTCCTGTGTGGGCTGGCTGTTGTTTCGCCTCCTACGTTACGACTTCTTCGCTGCGTGCAGAGCGGCCGCTACCGCGGTCTGCGGCGGAATCGTCAGGATGATGCCATTGTTCTGAGTCGGAGGCGGCGGAGCGGCGGCGAGCACCGTCACCACAACCGAGTCAGTCAAGTTCCCTACCGCGTCAGTTACGGTTACGGTCGCCGTGCCAGCCGAGAGAGGTGTGCAGGTACCGATTACCGGGTCCACAGAGAGAATTGCCGCCTGGTCCACCGAATAGGCCAGAGGGCCGTTGAGCGTTGATTGCGGCACGCCGTTGAGCGTTTCTACCGCCGATGCCTGTACTGATCCTGCCCCTACTGTGAGTGTGACTGGCTGTCCCATTGTTTCTCCTTTGTTTGGCTGGGTATTCTGAGGGTTATTTTATTGCTCGGGAATGCTCCCCGAAGGCGCGTTTCGATGGCTCGTTGCACTTGCAAGGTGTCACGGAGGATTCTTCGTTCTGATTCTCTTCCCATCGGATCTCCTTACTGGGCTGGGGGTTTGGGGGCATCAACCGCGCCGGATGCTTCCTCAGTCTGGACGATGTTTTCTGCGCGTTCGAGGTCGCCAGCTTGGGCTTTTGGCCCATGGTTCTTCTGAAACCAGTCGAGGGCGTCGGACAGCACCTTGCCCCACTCATGGCCCTCCAGAGCCGCGCGCGAGGCGTGCGAGCTGATTGTCTCGTCGGGTAGGCCGCGCAGGAAAACCACGTTCCCCGCCTCGTCTATTGCAACCAGATCGCGGTGTATCCAGCCTTCGGTAGCCGCCTGCGCTTCCTGCTGGGATGTTTCTGCTGGCGTCAAAGGTGTTACCGGTGAATCACTCATGGGGCGCTCCTAGGGCACAAAGTAAGGTGATTCCGGATCATTGCTTCCGCCCGGGGTCGGGCCTTCGTCCGGGGTTGAATCCACGGCCACTATCGCAGCCTTCGTCGCAGCAGGCTTGTTCTTGTGGTGGAAAATCTTCTCGAATAGTAGGATGACGTCGGGCTCGAGCTTGACGCCTAGCGTGATCAGGGCTGCGATGACTGCGGGGCTCATCGCAGGTGCAGATGCTCGGCCATCGTGAGCTTCATCTGCATCTCAGGACGTCCGAACTGTCGGCAGAGGGTGTTGAACTGGCGCTTGAAGTCGCCCGACGAGGTTGCATACTTGCGCGGCTTGGCTCCCATCACGGTCGTAGCGGGCAGCGCTCCCCCGCCCCAGTCTTCATGGCCGGAAAGGTTAACTGCGGTTGCGGAAGTCGCTGCCTTGTTCGCAACGATGGCCTGATAGGTGCCGATGGACAGGTCTAGGATTGCGACCGCCAGCTTGACGTCGTTGTTGTTCGACACCCCGAGGTCGGTCTCGAGCTGCCCTGCTACCGTTTCCACCACGCCCAGCTTGGCGCTGATAGTGGCATCTCCCTGAGCTGTGCCGATAGCTGCCGCAAGGTCGTTGACCGCGGCGTTGATTTTAGCCTCGTCGGCCGCGACTGCGGGTGAGGAGTTCGGCGCCACGAGCGCGAGAACGCCGTTAAGTGCCGATTCAAAGATTGGCAGGTACGAAGCGAACGTCGCCGCCGAGCATCCCACCACTAAAACTGCCGCGAGAATTCCAACTGCTAGTTTCTTTTTGCCTTTCATTATTTGGAACCTCCGCCTTGAGTGATAACCAAAACTCCGTCCGTACTGACGGAACACATAGAACTGGGAATGCAAAGAATCTGATGGACAGGTGTGCCGTTGAACATCGTCACGACTGAAGTGCCGTGACTCTTGGATTGAGCATGCAACCCGATGGCGAAAGCAGAAGCGACCAAAATAAACATAGCAGCTATCTTTTTCATGTTGCCGAATCCTCCTCTTTCAGTTTGTAAAATCTCAGCCTGCCCACCGCCAAAGTCAGTGTCATGCTTCCCGCCCAGATGGGTGTGGGTATGGAAATGTCGAAATAGCTCGTTGCGCCTTGCGTGATGTCGGAATCGCCGTTCACCAGCACGTCTTCGCTGACCGTGAGGCTGTCCGAGTAGGCCGGGTCATTATCCGCGGGCCACTGGTCCGCATTGGGATCCCCCGGATTGAAGCTCGAGAACTGGTAGCGCTCGAGGATGACCGTGCTGACGGAATGGCCCCACCAACTGGGATTGTCGGAGCGGTTTTTCACCACATGGGCCACGCCACGCTTTCCCAGCAGCCCTTCGCCGCGCGCTTCGCGCCAGACGCAGAGGCTACAGAGTTCCAGGTCGGAGAGGTTTGAGTACGGCTGTGGGTTCACGTCAGTTCGGGTGCGATGACTGGTACTGCTGCTGCTTCGCCTGTCCGTTTTGCAGCATGTTCAGAGTCGCCTTCACTCCGCCCATATCCTCGTGCAATACGGTGAGAGAGTTGTTCACTTCTTTCAGCGATTCGTCGTGAGCGTCCAGCTTTTTCTGAATGTTGGTGATGTCGCTCGCGGAGACGGTGTTGCTCTTCATGGTGAAGATGCAGCCCAGCAGCGAGAGAATCAGGGCGAAGAACGTAATCGCTGCCGTGCGCCATATTTCCAGGGCCTTGTCGTCGGTCACGATTTCCCCACGGAAGGCGGTGAAATAATCGTCGCGCTGGGGTCAAGGCCGCTGAGGCCTTTCAGGAGCGAATAGCCGAACGTCTTCCACCATCCGGCATTCGATGGAAGCGGAGGCATGTTTTTGGAAACATAAACGAGAAACTTCACGATCCCGCCGCCAGTGAAGAAAGCGGAAAGCGCGGTGACGATATAGCTTGTTGGGGGCATGGGCTGGGCTCCTTTATTGCACCGCGATGCTGGGAAGCGCACCGGGCGAAAGCGTCACACTGGTAAGAAACTTCTGAAACACCGCTCCATTCTTGGAAACTCCGCAGCCATCCGTGCCGCAACACAGCTGCGTCTGATTGGCGACGGCTTTGCAGAAATTAGCCATCGTCAGAGTTCCGCTCATCGAGAACATCGTCGCCGGCGCCGGAGGAGTTGCAAGTCCCGTCCCAGTCAGCGTAGCCGCCCCGCTCCCGGTTCCCGTCACGGGCAGGGTGACGGTGTAAGTTAGCTGCGCCGTGCGGACGCCGGTATTGAGCGGCACGAAATAGGCCGTCACGGTGCAACTGCCGCTGCCCGGAATCGAAGTTCCGCAGGTATTGTTTATCAGCGTGAATTCGGTTGGATTCGTGCCGGTGAAGCTGAAGGACAATCCCGTTGCGGACCCCGTGCTGCCATTTGAGAGCGTGAAGACTTGGCAGAGAACCGAAACTCCCAGATTCGAGTTTGGGCAGGTTGCGGTGCCGGGGGAAATGGTTACGGTGCTTTGGCTGCCGCCCGTCAGAGGATGCGGGTAAGTGTACGGCGTGTAGTAGCTGGCCCACGTTCCCGACTGGCATTGCCAGAGCGTGTTCGCGCTCGATTGCCAGTATGCCGTGAAGTTCGTGCAGGTTGGTGCGCCGGAATAGGCGCCTGAATTTGTTGGCGCGAGCGTACCATGTCCGACTCCCGCTGTACCGTTGAACGTGGTGGAAGGCTCGCTGAAATTCGGAAGTTCTAGGAAGTAATCTCTATTTTCTTGAATCGTGAATGCGCTGTTGGATGTGGCGTAGCCATTCGCACCCGTTGGCGCGGTAAAGGAATTGGCGAACACGTAGTAGGGGTCTTGCACATTGTTTGGCCACGAAGCAACGCCAGTGACGTTATTTATTTTTCCGCTTCCGAACGGTGTGAAATATCCACTCAGAAGCTGGCTTTGTCCGCGCCCTACTTGGTCAATCGAGGGCCAGCAGATGGGATTGGCAGAGCCGTTGTCCCAGGGGCTAGTAGTCTGCCCTTCCGCAGTGGCCGTGGTTGTGCCGCAGTATCCCCAACCGGCAGGATTCTGAGATTGTGCGTGCGGCTCTCCCGCGCTTTCATTGGTACGATCCTGCGCGAAGTTTGCTACCTGCTTATAGCCAACAAGCGTGTTGTTGTAGATAAGCCCAGTGCCCATCCGGGTCTGCACGAAGAATGCAAAGTTGGTCGTGTTGGGATTGGTGCTGGCGGTTGCGGTATTGTTATAAACTTCAACTGCGCGGCATCCCCGGAAGTCGCCTTCCATCTCGTGCGTCTGGAAGTAAATCAGGCCGACGATAAGGTTGTAGCGGAACACCGCGCGGCCTGCGTCGTTGCAGTCATTAACCGTTCCGAAATCGGCGGAAGGATTCGAGGTTGCTCCCAGCCAGTTGAAGGTATTGTTTTCTGCGAAAATAAACTGGCTGGTGCCGAAGTGGTCCGTGTCCGCCCAAGAATTGTTTCCAACTGGCCCTCCCGAGCCTGTCTCGCCATTCCATGCAGGCTCGCCAAAGCGGAATCCGTTGGTATCGCTGTAGAACTCGTCAATTTGATTGTGGTCTTCTACTCCCTCAATCCAGCCTCCGAATGTCACAAATACAAGATTCAGTTGGTCCAAGTGGTTGTGATCTAAGCGGAAGGATGTGGACGTGCCGCCGAAACGCAGGAATCCGGCGAAGCTCTGCGTCGTGTTCGACGGACTCATAGCAATGTGGCAGCCCGTCATGCGGAAACTCTTGCCAGCAAGGAGCGTTATCGCCATCTCCGCAGTATCCGAGCTGCTGCGGTTGATGTTGTCGAGAATGGTGGTCTGGTCCGTGCCGATTGGAGTCGCTGAGGGATACCCGGACGATTCCGCGCCCGCGCAGTTGATAACCATCGAATTCGTCTGCGTGTAGGTAATACCACTAGTCCATGTTGTGCTACTGGCAGGGACATTCAGCGTCGTGCCGTCCATGTTGATGCTGTTGAGCGCGGCCTGCCATTGGGTAGGGCCATACGGTGCAGCGACCGAGCAAGTCGTCACGCCAGCGCATTGCGCGTGGAGCGCGGGAGCCAAGAGCAACAGCAGAAATGGGAGAAGTTTTTTCATTTTGTCCTGACTATTTGAAGCAGACCGCGTTACCCGCGCTTGCGGTGTTCTGATTGGTAATCCACTCGATTGCAGCACCTGTTCCAGCACTCGCTCCGTAGTAAGTTCCGGGAAGAAAGACTTCCGAGGCGGAGTCATTCAAGATGTACGTTCCTCCGCCTGGAGCAACGGTGTAAGCGAATGGATACGATTGGACTGTAATTACTCCGCCCGTACTCCAGACACCCTGAAAGCAGGCATCATTGGAGCCTGTCAGGGAAAGCGCAGGCCCCGTCAAATATGCTGGCGGGGCTTCACCGGCCATTTGTATCGAGCCTTGCGCGTCCAAGGTCCAGCTTCCCCCGGTGCGAGCTACCTCGAATATGCCGACGCCAGTAGAACTGTTCGCGGTCATGGTGATCGAGAGAGATGTCTTGCCTCCCGCCGTGACCGTGTAGGCGCAGGTAAGGGATTGGGCCAGTGAAGTGGTGGTAATGTTCGCGCCGCTGGTTCCTGATGTGGAGCAGTTCGTGAATGTGTCGCCGCCGTCCGTGATGGAAGAGAAGTAAGCGGTTGCGGTTGCGGTCGCGCCCGCTACGAACAGCAAGTTCCCGTTCGTGGTGGACGGAATAGATATGGTGCATGTGGGATTGCAGGCCAGGTTTCCCGCATTGGTAACGATGGTGAAGTTGACGAGATTGAAAAGAGGCGTCGTGGTGGTGAAGGTTCCCGCCGAACTTTTGAATGCGAGCGCGGAGAATGGAACCGAACCAGCCGCTGCCATCGTAAGCACTGGCGCGGAAAGAGAACCCGGTGCCACGTTCTGCGCGAAGATGCTGTTCGCGTGGTCAATAAAATAAGGTGAGCTGACGGAGTTCCATGCGTTCACGAACTGCGCGGCGTTGAAAGCGCCTTGAATGATTGCGTCCGTTGCCGTAGTGGTGAGTGCAACGCCAGAGCAAGTGGTACAGCTCGTGTTAATCACGGAGCCGGAGGCGTCAAGTCCCGTGACTGTCTGACCAGGAGGCGGGGCGATCTCAACAAACTCAGCGGAGTATTCTCCCGTGGCACTGCCCGAGAGCGTGACGCTTACCTGCTCCGTGCCAGCGGTGTGTCCCGTTTCCCATTCGGCATCCACGCTGCCGCCCGTTGCATTGAAAGCGTTGCAGAGTTCGTTGAATGAACCGCCAGCGGGGCAGGCATGAAATGTCGCTCCCGTAATACTCGCCGATGAGATGTGGACGTTATTCCCCGTGTAAGTGAAAACTACCCCTACGCTTCCCGCCGTCATCGGCAAAACGTTGAAGGTACAACCTGTTCCTCCAGTCGCGCAGCCTGATGCAGCGCTGATGCTGCCAATGTCCTGCAAAAGCGTCCAGCCAACCGGGATGGCTGCGCTGCCACTCTGCGCGTTCTGTATTCCGTACAGGCGTTGCGCGCGGCAAGGAAGAGCGAAAGCGAGAAGCAGCAAGATGAGTTTTATTTTTCTGTGCACTCAGTTCTCCGTCCAGGTTCCTTTGTTCGGATACACATCCCAGTGCGTGGAATCTATGGCGATAAAGCAGGCGGAATCCGCTGCGGCCCCACCAGAGACCACACCATGCGTCCCGCCGCCGCCGACTGTGTTGACTACCCCATTCAAAATCACAAAGGAGCCGGACGGAGGGTAAACGGTCAAAACTCCGGTATCAGGAGCGCCTGAGCCGCTGACGATGCTGTTCTTGACGCAATATTGCAGCCCCGCAGCAGTTGCAGGCAGCGTGTATGTGACACCCGCACCCGCCGTGGCCTCTTGATTGAAGGTGTAGCCGCCCTGATAGGTTCCAGCGCCCAGCGTGGCCGTCGTCCCTGTCGTGATCGTGACTGGGGCTTTTCCATCCGAGATGCCGCTGACGAGAAGCGATGTCGCTGTCGCAACACCTAGGCTGGGAGTCGTCAGTGCGGGCGAAGTCAGAGCCAATCCAGAGGGGAATGAAATATTGGAAGCGGTCAGAGCGCTGAGATTGAATATTGCCGATGCTCCGCCTGCCAGCGTGTGCGTGGCATAGGTGAAATCTCCGTTGCCTGTGGCCGGCGCGCCACCAGCGCCTCCACCTGTCATCAGACAGTTCGTGCAGAGGAGCGCGGAGGCAGAAAGCGTCGTGGAGTTGCTGAAATATGGGACCGCGCCAGAAACGCCGCTGGTAACCGTGGCCGGAAATGCGAGGCCAGAAGTGATTGTGCATGTCGAGCCGAGCGTGCAAGTCACGCCGTTAACGGTCGTGGCAGGATTCGAGAGCATTGCATTGGTGACAGGGCCGGACGTGCAGATTTTTGAAGTTCCGACAAAGGTGCATACATTGTTCGCTGTCGGAGCTATGGACATGGTCACCACATTTGCTGCCACAAGCCCCGAATCAGCGGGAATATTTCCAGCGCCGAAGGAAACTAGGTGACCGTTCGTGCCAGCGAAAGCTGTGTTATTGATTGCCGTACAGGTGAACGCGAGCGCTCCTGCTGAGTTCGTGCAATCTCCCGTGAATGCGGGCATCGAAGCCGCAGCCAACCTTCCGTTGGAGTCCGTTCCCGGAATTAGCGCGGACCAGTAGTTGTTGCTGGAATCGGTCCACACGAAAGCGCATGGCGGGTTTGTGTTCGCGGCCGCTCCCTGCAACACGAGCGTTGCTCTGCTGTTTATGGTTGAGGTCGTGGGAGTCGCTGTATTGACAACCGTTCCGGTGTTGCAGAGGACGAATGTGAAATTCGCGGACAGGCCGGAGCCCGCAGGAATGGAGGTTGCGGTCGAAGTCGTGCCGTTCGAGGTCTGCACTACTCCCGCGAGGTTCGCTTGTGCCACGGAAGGCGTTGCGCTTGCTGACGCGCTCACTGGCACACCGGGCAGCATGACTGTCGGCGCGACACTGGAAGCGCCGGGAACATTAAAGACGACACTGTAGGTTCCGGGCGTGACCGGAGAATTCAGTCCTCCGAAAGTTCCGCCGCCAGCGTTATACTGCACCGCATTCGTTGACCCGCCCGGAGAGCCTCCACCGCCGCCGCTTCCCACCACGCAATCCACTCCCGCGCAGAGGACGTGCGTGTTTCCCGTGCTTGAATCAACTCCGATTTCCGATGAGCTTGTTGCCGTGAAGCCCGCGGCTGTCGGAAGTTTTATCGTGGAGTTGGCGAAGTTCTCTTGGTGCGCGGGGAAAATGTCCGGGCATTGCGGCGACGAAGTGAAGGTGCCTGTCGCGGAGCGCCAGTACCAGCCGAGCAACCCGGATTCACCTGCGGACGTAATCGTGCAAGGATTCGTCGAACTGTTGTCTTTCAGGATGTTGGTGAGGTTGGAATTCGGCGCGGAGATATTTTCCACCAGGATGTTGGTGCTGTTCGTGGAAGCAAGGTCAATCGCCGAAGTCATGGGCTTGCCGGATGTGCCCGTAAATCCGTAGTTGCCGATGAAGATGTTGTGCGCGAGATTGTTGGCCCCGATTTCGATTCCTACCGTGGTGTTCTCGCAATGGCCTGATTCCAGCCACAGGTCCACGATGAAATCTATCGTCATGCAATCCACTTGCGCGGCTGCGTTCGCGGTCCCGCCAGCGGAAAGTTGAATGGCACTGGTGTTTGCAATCGTCTGAGAAGTGCCTGCGATGCCGAACTGGAAGTTGATTGCGGAGGTCGAATTGACTCCGTTCATTCCCGCGACAACGCCGATGAGTGGCCCCATGTTCTGCGCTGCGGAAGTTCCCATGCTGAAATCGAAGGCGGAGCCGCCATCCAAGAAAACATCTTCAAGCCGCGTTCCCTCTTGGCCCCACAGGTTCTGATAGACCGTTCCCGCTGCGGGATTTGAAGTTCCGCCAGCAGTCGTGTACATCGAAAGCCGCACATGCTCCAATGCAACGCTGCCAGTGTTCGCGGTCGTGCCTACCTGAAACAGCGTGGAGCTGCCCGGAAAACTCGTCGTTGCCTGAATGGTTGAGCCGCGCGGCGTGCCCACGGGAGAAGAAACCGGGTGTGCGGAGCTTCCCCTAATCAGCAATCCATTCTGCGCGACCCAGGTTGTCGAAGCCTGGAACTGCGCGCCGCCAAGCAATAGAGTTCCGCCCAAGCTCGTGTCATTTCCGAGAGGGCTTGCAGCGCAGGAAGGCGTTCCCGAGAAAGCGCGTGCGTCGTTCACTCCGCCCAGAGAAGAGATGCCGCCAGAGATAGTCGTCCAGTTCGTGTTTATCTTGGCGCAGTCGTCCGCTCCCGTTTGCACCGAAGCATCGCTCTGTTGCGGGGAGGTCGCATAGGTCGTGGCACCGTTCGTGTTAATGAATGGCTGCCCTTGGGCTCCACTGGGCAGGCTGCCTCCGCCGCTTGAGCATCCTACGGTCGTGAAGTCCCCGCCTGAACCATTCGGGCAGATTGGGCTAGTGCCTGGAGTTAGAGCGTTGTCTATGAAATTATTCGCGGTCAGTGCTCCGATGATGTCCGCGTTTCCGTTTACGTCTAAGTTATCGGACGTGGATGGCTGGCAGAGCATGTTGACGCCAAGGCAGGGACCGCCGCCGAATTGAATCAGCCCGACGTTCTGCCCGATTTGAGGAGCGGCGGTGCCTAGCCACGGCTGATTGCCAACCCAGTTAACCTGAAGCGCAGGGACGGCTGCCCCCGTGACGATTGCAGGCCTACCACCCGTCTCGCCGCTGGTATCCGGCAGGAAAGACAATACGGCGGTGAGCTGCGCCCCCCAGTTCGCAACCATCGCAGTCGTGCTGGTGTCATTGGCACCTGCTTCGATAGACAGGTCAACGTTGTTACCCGGCCCGAATATGAATACTGGAGCGACAACTTGCTGGTTGTAATTGGTATAAATCTGGATTCGCGCGTTAGAGCCCAGCGTCGGGTTGCTCTCCCATCCGAAGCAGCGCCCCACGCAGAAAATATTATCCAGAATCATCGAACCGGCACCGTTCACACCGGCCATGTCGTTTCGTTCTAGGAGTAGCGGTCCAAAGAAATATCCGAATCCCGATGAATTGTTTGTGGAGAACAGAGAGTCGTGAAACTGAATGCCGTAAGCGCCGTAGGAAACGATGCATTGCCCCACCACGTCATTGCTCGGCAGGGCGCAGGAATAATTATCGAATCTGCTGTTCGTCTGCCCAGATCCGGTAACAGTGGCCGCTAGGCCGTTGGCTTGCGCCGAAATGTTGGCATGCCTAACATGGTCGGTTCCCGTGAAGATGACGCCGGGGTATGCGCCTTCAACGACGATGCACGCTCCCTCGCCATAATCGAACTGCGGCGAGCCGCAAGGTTGCCCTCCTTGAGAACCATTCCAGTTTATGTTTGCAACTGTCAGCGCTTCATTGACGAACATCTCTCCCGCAGGAGTTACGGCTGTCGCTTGGCACAATGTCGGAGAGTTGATGTAGTAATTGCTGTTCTGCGCCGGAGTCGAAATCCTCATCGGGCCAAGAGGATTTGCTGCGGCGCAAGCTGCGGAGAGCGTTGGTCCATCATCGAAGTAAGCCGTCAATCCCGACGCGCTCTGCGTGGCCGCATTCGCTACAACGACGCTTGAAGTTCCGCCTCCAGATACAATGGTTGTCGAAAGTGCGCCAAGCCCAGCGGAAGCCGGTGCGCTGGCGGGATACCACGCATTGCGCGTAGGAGCCGCAGCGCCGAAGTTCGTCCAGTTCACTTCCCCCGGCCGCGTATAGCCCAGGAAGGAACCAGAGGCGGTGTAAATCAGGTATTGATAAACGCTCGCGTTGGAAGGGAAAGTCAGTTTGTCCACGCTGTAAACGGAGGCTGTTCCGCCCGTGGCCGCATTCGTTGAGTTGCCGCCGCCTTGCAGCGGAATCGGTAAAGTGGTGCTATAGCCCTGTGAGTAGCTGATCTGCGTCGTAAAGATGGGAGACGTTCCCCCGTTGCAGAGCGTGATTTTGAAGAAACCGCTGAATGTCGAATCGGTGGAATTCGTATCGTAAATAATCGCGCCCACCGCGCAAGGCAGAGAGCTGGCGAGAGTGATGGTGACGGTTTGCCCCGACCGCGCTTGGCTGGTCATGTTGGCGGTCAGTTTGCCGAGCGTGTTTCCTGTGGTCGTGGTGCCTGTACTGCTGCACGCCGTGTAAGCTCCGAAAACATTCGCATCGCGCGCCGATTCGCAATAGCTGCGCGTGGTGCTTCCAGCGGGAGCAACAACCGTGTCATTCGGCGTATCCGGGCCGGAAAGCAGCGAAGGCGTGACGGTAGGGGCGGAGGGAGTAGAGAGAGACGTCGCGGCCCCGGCGCCAGGAATCATGATTCCATCGCCATTCTTGAAGCTCGCAAAGCTGCCGCCCGTGAAAGAGATTGCCGTCGTGCCATTTACTGTGGCCGTTGCGGTGAAATCCGACGTCACTGCGCGCATGTTGTACTGGCAGGTGGCAATCCAGGGCTCGGGGCCTTTCACGCAGTCATTGCCGGGGATATTGAGATTGTTTCCCGTGGCATCGGTTGTGATGTTGCTGCCCTGCGCGGTGGCGGAGGTTCCATTGTTGGGCTGATAGAAAACCTGGAATTGCGGGCTGGCGACCACTGAGCCAGAGCCGCTTCCGCTGCATGAGCCTGCATCATTGAAAACCAGCGGGGCGATCGAGAGAATTCCGACGCAATCTCCAATTGTAAAAGTGCCGGAAGTTCCCGCGACGTTCAACCCTCCCACTTGGAGGATATTCACGAAATTATTTAGCGGCCCAGTGAACGTGTTCGATAGCGGCCTGATGTCAATGCCACCTCCCGCAGTAATCGTCACGGAGAATGGCCCGATGCTGTTGCCATTGGGAATCGTGATGGTGAAGGAGTAGGTTCCGGGCGCAACCCACACGCCCCAGTTTCCGAAGGCATCAGTCGTGCCGACGCAGGTGCTCGTGGTTGCCAGAACAATCTGCGTGGATGTGGGGCAAGGAACGGAGAGAGTCGCATCCGTGTACGTCTGGGCCTTGTTCGTGCAAGGTGCGCCATTCGCCGGCGAGTTGCACCAGTTGATGACGGCATTCGGCACGGAGAAAATGGGACCACCCGGAGTCTGCCCGGACTGCACGGGCTGCTGATCTCCGAAGCGTTGTCCCTGCCCGAACGCGCTCGCCGCAATCAGCAGAAAAGGAATCAGCAGAAAAGGAATCAGCAGAAGTAGGCGCTTCAATTTCTTACCCTCACATGCAGAAATAGCTGTCTAAGAAAAACCAGATTCCCCGCAGTCATGTTCGTGGTGATTACGGTCGGAGAGGTTCCAGTAATGATTCCGCCTGGAATCGGGAAAGTCGCAACGGTAGTCACTACTGCTGGCGTGCTGCTGATGACCGAGAGCAAGCCTTGCGGAGAACTAATACTGGAGAGCGCAATCGAAAACCTGACTTCGTAAGTCGTGCTTGCCGCAAGCGTGAAGCTCCCAATCGAATTACCGTTCACCTCTATTGCTATCGTCGGAGCCGTGCTGGTGAAGCTGACGCTATCGAATTCCGTCTCGCCTTCGATGAATGAACCTTGAGGCAGCGCAGATTGCACTCCGCCAATCGGGATAGTCGCGGTTTGAAGCGTCGCAGGGGCTGACAAGCCGAAGAGCTGAGTGGGAGCGTAGTTGTCATAGTCCGCAATGACGGCGCTGGGCGGGCCGCTTATCGTCACGCCGTTGATAACTGGATTCGTCAGGACTGGCGCAGTCAGATTGCAAGGCACAGTTCCCGATAAGCAGACATTTCCAGATGAATCGGGGAAATTATAGATTCGCTGCGCGGTGTTGGAGTTCGTCAGTTCCGACTGAAAAACAGTGCCGCCAGTGAAAAACAAGCCGGTAAAAATTTGCGGCACAGTCCAAATCTGTTCCGTTCCTGTAAAAGCGAATGGCGTGCCGGTATAGAGCAGTGCATCTCCTGAGTTTTTGCTGATGCAATCATCAGCGCTGTTTCCATTGTTGCGCCAGCAGATTTGATCGCCGCTTGCCATGCGCAGAAAGCCGGAGAGCGCGGGATTCGTGCTTGCGGATTGGAAGAAAGTTGCGGTTAGGCTCGTCACCTCCGAAGGCAGCGCCGTCACGTTGAGAATCTTGTACTGCTGCGTCATGGAGGAATTGAAGACTGCGATGTCCACCGGAGTTGATGGCAGCCAGATTGAAGCGAAGCCTCCACTGTCGAGCGTGATTGGATTGGTCGCCTGGCTGCTGCCCGTAGAATCGAGGTAGGTGGGGCATGGCGTCGAGGTTCCAGCGCAATAGACCGAAACGAACCCTCCGCTCAAAGGAGTGCCGCTGGCAGAAAAGAATTGCTGTCGGATCGTCGGTGACAAACTGACTGGCACTTGCGCCGAAAGGCTGAAAGCACCCAGGCAGAGCAAGACGGCGACGCAGCAGGCGCGAAGGACTGTTTTCATGTTGTGTTCGCTTTTCTTTCTATCTAGACTTCGTTTCCTGAAAAGTGCACAATCCCGTCAGATGTCATGGGATGAATACGTGCGACTACTCGTAAAGGCATATCTAAAAACCACGCCAGCCCGTAAGTTCTTCATTGCCTTTTGCTTGCTGGCACTGTTTTCCAGCATCATCAGGGTGCTTGGCTCTCGATAAGTTTCTTCACCGCATAGCCTCCAGCACCGGCTCCGATCGCGGAGCCCGCCGCAGTTGCCGCATACTTGATTCCGTGCGCCGCCATATCCGCCTTGAGGTCTTTCAGCTGCATCGCTTTCGCGTACTCGCTCATTGCTCCCTGAAACTGCTGCAACTTGCCACCGCGTAAGGCGGTGTCCGCAATTGTTTCCCCGAAATCATTTGCGATTTGCCCCACTGCCCGCCGCATCGGCGGAGTCAACCTCTGCGCTTCATCAGCCGACAGCCTGCTAATGTTCGAGTAAAAATCTCTCGCCTCGTTGAAAGTGAGAGCGCCCTTGTCTGGATTTGTGAGACGGGTCAAAAGTTTTTCGACTGAAAGAGAGCGCGAGCCGCCAGCGTCCACAAGCTCGCGGTAACGCATCAGGCTGTTACTGAGGTCATCCGTAACCGCCACCGGATGGTCCCCAACTACGTTTTTGACAGCATTAAATGCATCTCCGGCCCTCTTCGCGTTTGGAACCATGTCCATCAGAGTACTTACTAGGGCTTCTCCACCAGGCTCGCCAGCCAATGCGCCTGCGACAGCGGGGGAACTCTGCGCGATGTGTGCCGTCTGTTCCATTCCTTGCGGTACATCCGGCTTGGGACCACTTAAAGAAAGAATTGGAATCTTGTTATTACTCCCCGGTGTTATAGGCTGCCCCTCGGCGAGAGCTGCGGGTGATCCTGGCGTTGGAGTTCCCGCAGTTGTGAGTCCCGCATCACGCGGCAGTGCTGCGGCACGAGCATCCATTTGCTGCTGCGTTTGCTGGCGAGAGGCGGCGAACATTGCATCTGGGTTGGTGATGTCGACTGCGCTGGCCGGCTTCGCATCTTGAAATCCCGGAGGAAGCTGCACAGAAACAGGGGCGGCGTCCTCGTACCCTGGAGGAAGCTGTACTGCTGTTGCGCCGTTTCCATCACCCATTATTGCGAGCCAATTTTCTTCCCATTTCCGTCAAACCAATTTTTCCCGTCATCAGAGAAAATCTCACCATTTTTACCTTGGTAATGGAACTTTGCGGTGCCGGGACCGGGCGTATTCGATTGGCTTCCAAAGTTCGGCTTTCCCTGCTTTCCCGCATTATATTGCTGCTGCAAAGCATCGCGCTTCGATGCCATTAAGCTCTGGGCTTGATTGATTGCGCCCTTCAACTGCGCGGTAGAATTCGCAGAACTGAATGGACTTGAAACCTGCTCGATCTCCGCGTCTGTCGCGCCGCCGCCTTTGAATACCTTTGAAATCTCTCCGGCCAGAGCGTTCTTGATTACATTGAAATTCGTGGTTTTGTCGCTGCCGAATTCATAGCCGAGCTTATTTCCAATCGCATTTAGAGCGCGGACGTCGCCGTTATCTAGCGCATCTGTCGCCGCGCTGAGCTGTTTCGCATGGTCAATCGCCGTATTGAACGCCGTAAGAGATTTCGCCGCATCGCCCGAAGTGAACTCTTCTTGCACTTTCTTTTGCACGCCGAACTGGGCTTGGTTGTAGTCGGGATACTTCTGCGCGAGTTGCGACATGAATCGGTCTTTCGCTGCGGGAGGCACGCGCTGTAAGGCGGTCTGCAAGTCCACGCGACCGGTACCCACCATATCCACCATAGGATCGCCCTGATTGCCGAATCCTCCCTGCATAATCATCGTGGGAGAGTGCTGCGCTTTCCAGACGAGGAAATCTGATGGGCCTTTGCCTGGATTCTTTTGCAGGAAATCGTTTAACTCGCGCACGTCTGGATTCTGTCCGCCCGTTTTCTCGAACGCGAGCTTGTCTGCGGCCGTCTGCGCTTCGGAAGTTTTAGAAGCCGCCGTCGCTGTCTCGGCCGCGAGCTGCTGCTGTTTAGGTGACGATGCAATGAGCTGCTTCCATAGCTGTGTTTCGGTTTGCGGCGCCTGCTGCAAATGCTGTTGAAGTTGCTGCGCTTCCTGGCCGTATCCCGCTGCCTGCATGTGCTGAAAAAAAGCCTGCTTCACATTCGGATCGTAGGTAATGGAACCGTCAGGATTTTGCTTGCCCGATGCGATTACAGCTTGAGCGCCCGCGCCGGCCGCATCCGCTTCTTGTGCCGCGAGTTCCGATTTCTTTTGTGCAAGGCCCATGATGCTGGAATTCATATCGGTGAGGCCCTTCACAATCGAAGGAATCGCTTCGCCATGACCGCTCGTTGCGAGTGCGCTCTGCAATTTGTTGGGATCGAGCGTCACCGTTCCGCTGGAATCCGGTACAACCGCTTCCTGCCATGCCTTGTTGATTGCCGCGCGCTGCGCGAGGTCGAGAGCGCCGGATTGCACCGCCTGCGCACCGAGTTGGTTCTGCGTCGTCTGGGCCTGGACTTTGCCGGGTTGAAGCTGGGCCTCATTCGCCTGTTCTTGCTGGGATGCCTTGATCGCCGTCATCTGCGCGAGTTGACTAAGCGGAGATTCTGGGCTGTATTGATGAAGGTATTGGACCGCAGGGAAAAAGTTATTAGACATTAGACGAGACTCGCCGCCCAGCTAGGAACATTCGTGTTCGTCAAGTCAACGGCCCCGAGACCGTTGGCGAGTTGCTGCATCGAATTGTTCCAGGCATTTGCCTGCCCGATGTAGCCGCTCGCCTGAGCATTGCCGTAATTCGTGGTCTGTTGATTCTGTTGCCCAGCGAAACCATAGTTCAGCGCTCCCTGATTTTGCGCACCGGCTTGATTCAAGTTGTTCACATTTTGAGTGGCAGCTTGACCGGTGTTCGCTAGTCCTTGCAGAGATGCAAGCTGATTCTGGTATTGCGAATAATTCTGCTGATACGCTGAGAGCGCGTTGTTGTAGGTCTGCTGGTACGTCGTGGATGCAAGGCCCTGTCCATACTGTTGCTGCGCGGCCGCTTCGTTTCCGGAGAGCAAACCACCGGATGCTGCGGCAGAATTCTGCAGCGCGTTCTCTCCCTGCTGCAACGTGAACTGATAGCCTGGAGTTGCCTGCGCCTGCGCCGCAGTGGGGGCCGAGAAAGTTTGGCCGTATCCCTGCGACGCCATTTGCCCGAGCTGGTTAACTGCGCTTGCGCCGACGCTCGTATATGGTGACTGATTCTGCGATTGCTGGAGCGTCGCTTGATTCTGTGTGTTGATTGAATTCTGCTGCTGAATTTGGGAATTCTGTAAACCTTGCTGCGCTGCGTTTTCTTGGGCGGTCGCAGCCTTCCCTGCAGCATTGGAGCCAATGATTCCGCTAACAATGTCGCCTATGAATGGCATGGGAGATCGCTCCGGCTGATGCCAAACATCAGTTGGTCATGCAGCACACCGTTTTTCAGATAGCTCTTGTAATTGAGGCCGAATTGCTGCCAGTTCGCGAGTCGCGCGAGACGGCAGGCCAGCGTGTTATATTTCGGGACGCTTCCCACCAGGCGCATGCAGTTCGTGTTCTCGAAAATCCAGCGCGTCACCTGGCGCATCGCCTCACTCGACGTCGCGCCATAAGCAGCAGGCAGCAGGCAAACATGAAAGCGCCAACAAATAGGATTTTCTGGAACGCAGACGAACATGCCGAGGAGTTCGCCGCGATCATGGGCAAGGATGTACCAGAACAATTCGCTTTCGACGGGTTGCCAATTTTCCTCTTTTGGTGCAAAATCATCCGAACATGCTGTATAGAGCCTTTTGTGGATTCCAATCTCTCTAACCAGCTTGTAATCAAATGTTCTGGAGAATTCCAATGGCCCTTCCTAAGCATGGCATGAGCAAGACTCGCACCTATAAAATATGGGGAGGGATGATAGATCGCATCGAACACCCCAAAGGAGAATCAGGAAAACGCTACGGAGGAAGGGGTATAACTGTTTCTCCGAAGCTGCGAACTTTTGAGGGATTTCTTTCTGTTCTCGGCGAATGTCCCGAAGGAATGTCACTAGACCGAATAAATACGAACGGAAACTATGAAGAAGGTAACGTTCGCTGGGCCACGGCAAGTGACCAAGCAAAGAATCGGTCAACGACCGTCTTTTACACATACCAGGGAAAAACTCAGTGCATACGCGACTGGGCAATTGAATATGGAATAGACGAAAACTGTTTGCGAGGACGATTGCGAAAATATGGGTGGCCGCTAGAGAAAGCACTTCTCGCTCCTCGATACGCGCATCACAATCCCAATCCCAATAAAGGCAAGCCGCGTCATTGGTAATACGGCCAGAAGATTTTTTCGCCAGTCGTTTCGTCAATCGCTGCTACCCAGCCCTTCGGCGTCACTGTGTCCACTGGAGCATCAGCGGAAATTCCCGGCAGAAGCGCGGCCACAAAGAGAATTGCTTGCAGCAATGCTTGCTGAAACTGAATCCACGCGCGAGTGAGGGCATTGGTGAGCCTGCCGTTCTGGTCTGTTACTAGAGGCGCTGTCTGAACCGGAACCGTTGAGAGTTGCTGGAGAGCGTTTCCTGCTGGCACTAACTCACCTTCCGCAACTGCGCCGCATAACGTTCACTCGTGTCATAAGCAGGCGAAGCCTTCAGATACGCATCCACGATTCGATACGGAATGGGATCGCTGCACGACAATTCATAGGTCCGCTGCCGTGAGCGTCCCAACCTGCGCCAGATAACGCGCTTCGTGTACTCGCCTGCCGCACCAACACTCTTTTCGTACTGATTGCTCCATGAATGCGTGCCGTCATCGGACCAACGGAGAAATACTTGGGGTGCGCGGGGCTTCCCTTGCCCATCGAGTAGCGGGGGAATTGGCCCTAAGCCAACTTCCATGTCAACCTGCAGTTGCTCGTGATAGACCCATTCGAGTTCAGTGCCGACTGTCGCTGCGCGACGCACTCTGCGAATCGGATTGCCGAAGTCTGTGTAGATGTTGAGGGCTTGCTGGTAAATATTCCCCGTCGCCCAGTCACCCACGAGGTGCATTCCGAACGCGTAGAAGTGGCAGCGCGCGCGATCTGCCGTGAAGACTCCGCCATTCCAGAATCCGCGCTGGTGCCATTGGCCGCTTGCCGCGTCATAAATCCACGTTGCATTTCCCGAAGGAAAATAAAGGTGCCAGAACGTATGACCCTCTTCCTGGTACGTGAAGGAAATTGCATCAGTGATTCCGGCCGGATACTGCGCCCAAGCATGCTCTGTTGCGAAAGTACTCACGCGCTGCGGATTGTAGGCGTTGCCACGCCATGCGATTCCCGCGCCTCGGTCGTCGGCGCCCAGCCAAAACGGACTTCCATCCATGAAGCAACCGGAATAGGTCGCACCGGATCCTGTTTCGATGAATCCACCGGAAACAGGCGCGAACGGCTGAATCGCCGCGCCTGAGTCGTAATAGACCGCCGTCTGCTTCGGACCTTGAAACCAAATCTGGCGATAGGCCGCAATCATTCCGACAATGAAATCGGGGAACACGGAAACGATTGCGGTGTCGAGCAACGGCCATGTCGTCGCATCGTCGGGATTCGACACTTGGAATTGCCCTGTGCCAGCGAATGTCGCCACGAAGAATCCGTCCAGGTAAACCACCTGCGAGACGACTGGCTGCACAAGCGTAGAAGTTGGGACTTGAAATAGCGTGTTCGTGGTGAAGTTCCAGACATACATCACGCCAGCGCTGATGAATACGATCTGATTCGGCCCCGCTGCCATCGTTCCGTTATTAACCGATACAGGATTGTTGTCCGAAGCGATTGTCGCTAACGCAGTTGTGGTGCCATTCGCAAATATCTGATAGAAAGTGGCACCAGAAACCGCGAAACACAGCCCTTGAAACTGAATTCCCCCGCGAACGGATGGACCGACTAGGCTGCAGAACAGTTTTTTGCCGGGAGTCGAGTACAAAGTGACCGCTGTACGTGCGCCAGATGATTCAGGATTCTCCGGGTAAAAATTCATCGCCATTTCCGCATCAACGTTGGGCGATTGGCTTGTGTAAGAGCCGTTGCAGAACGCAAAACGGGCCATTTTGTGCTAGAATTCCCTCATGAATAGGCGTTCATTTCTTGGGGCGCTAATTGGCGGAATGGCAACCGCTGCCGCTGTCCGCACATTTCCATTCAGAGTCTTCAGCTTCCCGTCCGAAGTTACTTCTACCGTTGCGCTAGACACGGCTTCGGGCCTCTCCGCGCAGTACAATCGCATCCTGACTGTTGACGAAATCACCAGACAACAATTCGCAATTCTCGTCTCTCACCTCAACTACCAGGAAACTTTCAACAGCGCATTGGCTAAGTACCAAGAAAGCTTTGCGAAAATTGGACAAGTTCTTCATATCAGAAAGCCGTCGCGCTTCAACGACTCTGCCCTGTTAGGTAATTAAAGGTTGTACGATGCCGCTCAAGTTGCGGAATCCCCGCGTCTCGCGTTCCCATGCGTGGTGCTTCCTGATTGTTTCCCTGAATATTTCGGATGGCTTCTTTTGCGAGGCCCGCGAGAGTTGGATCCAGAGGCCTGCCGAATGACGGACACAGCGATACCGCGAGCGAAAGAATGATTGCATCTGCATAGCCCGGTGGCAGAGAAAGGAAGGCTCCGGTCAGCTGTACCTCATTAATGATCGTGTCAACCCACAGCTCTACCGGATAATTGACCAGCGGCACTGGCCAGATGTAGAGCGAGCCATTCGGCCAATCGGGTGAGTAGAAGCAGTCAGTCGGCAGCGTTCCCGTGACTGCATACGCTCGTTTATTTGCCCACCAATCCGCATCCCGCACGTTCATCGGGTAGCGAATCTCTGGCGTGACCGTGTTCAGGATGATATTTGCGCGGTTGACCTTTACTGGCCGCTGATTGGCGGACCATGTGGCAGGAACGGCGGGAGGGCTAGGTTGTCCCGGCCCTATGGTGTGCGGCTGGAGGTTCGGAATGATGGTGTACTGATTGAAGGTTTCTGCATAAATGTAGCGGCGGTCCGCGTTCCAGTTATCAATCAGACGATTGAGCTTCTGGAGGCCTTGCGCCGCCTCCGCCGCAGACGGATTCTCACCTTGCGCGAGCGCACCGATCTCCAGCATTGCCGCAGAGATGATGTCTAGCGGAGTGAGGCTGCTAGTTCCGCCCGGTGCTGATGCCGGGGGACTGGGTGCCGGCAGGGGAACGGGCATTAGTTAGTCGCAGACGCCTTGCGCTGCTTCTCAACAGCGAGTCCTGCCGTTACCGGAATATCAGCAAGGGCGATGTTATTGCGCTTCTGGTCCGCATGGAGTTGCGCTTGGACGTGCGTATGCGTCGGCTTCTCGGTCCATCCCGCGGCAAGCGCCGCTTCGAGATTCGCTTCATCCTTGCAGACCTGAATGCGTCCATCCTTGTGATAGAGAGACTTCGGGAAAGGCTGCCACGGCGGAGGGACAGGACCTTGATAATCCGGCGTCGCGCCAATCGTCATCACGCGCATCTTCGCCTCGCGTTCAGGCACTCCCTGTTCGATCATCAGCCGCATGTGGCCCTTCTGCTGTTCGCTCAGGCGCGCATCGTCGGCCTGCATCGTCTCCCAAAACTGCTGCATCATCGCCTGCTGCTTTGCATCCATATGGTTTCTCCTCTTTCAGTACTGCGCCATCGGTGTAGCGAAAATCCGGCTTCATGTTTAGGTGAAGCTGGTGACTCCGACTTGTCCCACAGCCTGCCAGTTTCCCTGATACGCCCGCAGCTGAACGCTTGCGCCAAGATTCGCCGTCAGAGTGACGACGGTTTTCAGTGCCGAAGCTCCGCCAGTCTGAATACAGGTGGTCGGGCAGGTGATCGTGTGGGCGTTGGCGGTGTTTGAAACGAACACAAGCGTCAGGCCGTCATCAGCGCCAGCAATTGGCTGAAAAAGAGTGATGGCGTCAACGCCTGCGCGATTAATCAGATAATTTCCGCCTACATGATTCGTGATGGCATCGGCGGATCCGGACAAAACTGTAATCGGTCCCTGATACGGGTCTGTATCAATCAAATCCTGCTGGCAATCGCCGCTATAGGCTCCGCCTGCATGTTGTCCAATTCCACGCGACATAAAATCTCCTTAGAAAAAGTGAGGGAGCGCCGGAACCGCACGCTCCCCTTGGTTTAACCTAGGTTACGGGGCCTGATACCACTTGCCATCAGCTCCGTTCCAAACCCAACATTGCTCGACGCCCACGATCGCTGTGGTTGCCGCACCGATGTTGTTCGTTGCCGTGGTGGTGAAGATTCCGGTCGGGATGACGCAGAACTCACCGCCCACCTGGTTATTGGCCGTTGCCGCCCCGTTCAAGCCAATATTCCCCTTGCCTGCGAAGGTGAAGGATGTAATGGCGTTGGTGCCCGAAATCTTCGATACCGGGCCGGGTATGGCTTGCGCCCCCGCAGCAGATGCGACAGTGGAAAAGCTGGACCCCAAAGGAAGCAGCGGGTTATTGAAACCCGGAGTCCAAACTAGCGCTGTGGGATTGCAATACCACTGCGCCCCGCTTTTGATGTTGACCCACGGAGAGACGAGCACGTTGTTCAGGACGCAGGGCGTGTTGCTGATATAGCCCGGTGAGCCCGGTGTGCCGCCTGGATCAAAATCGTAAAAATAAAACGGGTTTCCGAACAGGACCATAGCCCCCGAAGAATGCGGAGAGGCTACCGTTCCGCTCGCGCCACGTACCACTGTGAGCGTAGTGCCGTTCACCGCCACCACATACATCAGCTCTCGGTCAATGTAGACCGCCGTTTGCGATGGCTGCGATGCCACAACACCGAGGTTCGGGTTGAGCCCAACGATACCCGTTGCGCTCGCCACGGAAATCGTGGTTGGCGCGGGAGTCAGCGGAGTATTTCCCTGTCCCAAGATGTTGCCGAGGACAGCCGCCGATAGGGTCGTTTGGCCGAGATAGTTCTGCTGTGCGAGTGAAAGTGAAGGAACACACAGCAACGCGAGTGAAACGGCGAGGTACTTCAGTGTGTTTTTCATGTTTACGCGCATAGAATCCTCACAGCGCAATTGTCGGGATAGAGGTTGCCGAAACCGATTACGGTATCCCAACGATTGACCATTTTTGATTGGATTGGGTCAAACATGCGGACGAAGCGGATCGGGATTCCGGTCTGCTTGTCGCGCGCCTGACTCGTCAGTTCAGTTGCTTTCGGAGACTCGAGCTTTACGCCGACCAGAGCAAAAGCATCGCGGTGAATTGCGAGGGCTTGTGCGCCGGATTTGCCAGAAGGCGACGTGGTGCCGGGATACAGCGTCATAAGCGCTGAGTTCGCAGGCAACGCGTCAACGTTCTGGTATTGGCTGCCGGGTCCGAAGATTGCCGGAGAGATGCTGATTGCGTCATTGCCGCCGCCAGTTCCAACGAAAGGCGCGGTGACAACGAACTGCTTCGGCACCAGAGACACGTACCGGCGAGTCATCGGGTTGACCTCGTTTACGTTGGCAATCGAGAAAACGTCGCCAGCGTTGTAGGTGTCACCCGCGGTGTTCGCCACAAGCAAACTCGTTCCGGATTGCGCGCCGGCCGTTGCCGATGTCGTGTTGTTAGCGGGCGTCTGCCAGTTACCGGCAGTTGCGCGCCACAGCGACATAGACTCGTACCAGTCAAATCCCCACAGCTTGCCGAGAGAGCCTTCCTTGTATTGCTCGGAAATCTCGCTCGTTGGGTTGAACAGGGACTGCAAGGCCGGAACCAACGCAGTGTTTACCTGCGGAGGCACGATCATGCCCTTTTCACCGCCCGGAGGACACGCAAGCTCAATCAAGCGCTGCCGAGCCTGCATGAACGTAGTGGCGGAGTTTGGGTCAACGCCAAGCTGTCCGACGATGTTGTTGGCGTTCTGATACGCGAAGAGGGCGGCGCGGGTGTCAATTTCCTGGGCGATCTGGGCCATTGCTGGCTCCAGGTATTGCTTGGAAATCTCTTCCTTGCTGCGCTCCATCAGCAGTGCGGCCTCGAATGAATCCCACTCGAAGTCCACGCCGAAAATCTGGTTGCAAGTTACGGTGGTGTTGATCCGGTTGATGGGCTGCGGCGAATAGCCGAGTCCTTCGCGGATCAGAAACCGTTGGGGTAGCTTGACGCGAACTACTTCGCCAATTGGAAACTCCCGGTCAAACTCTTTGTTGTAGTCAGTGTTGAAAAACTGAGCAACTTCGAGCTTGTTAATTAGTAACCGGAGAGCTTCCTCGCAGACCCAATCGGGAAAGATGAATTGGTTGGCTGCCACGGGTTATCTCCCTCGTGATTTGCGGGCGGCGATGTCGCGGTCATTCATGATCTTGCGATAACCCTCTTGATCGCCCCGCTTCAAGGCAGCAAGCGCCGGATCACCACTCGGGGAAGTTCCTTTGCTGCCGACTTCCGAGGGAGGCTTGCGGGCTGCTGTCACTTCTTTCGTGGGAGGCTCTGCTTCAGGCTCTGCTTTTCCGAGTTCCTGCTGCATGGCAGTTTCAAGGGCTTCGAGTTCCTTGAACTGTTGGCGTGCAGGCAAGGCAATGATGCGTTCCAGGTCAGCCCGTTTCAGGCTGAAATAGCGGAACAAATGGGCGGCGGTTTCAGGCTCAGAATCCCGGATAAAGCGTTCCACCGGGTCATGCTGATAGATGGGGAGATTGCTTTCGGTGATGGCCTTTTTCCAGCCATCCTCACCGTAAATCTCCCTACCCTTTTCCGTGATTTTCGCCCATGCGTCATTGACCGCTTTGTTTTTCTCGTTGAGCAGAGTCTGTTGCTTATCGAAATTGGCTTTGGCGTCATCGAAGGCTTGCTTTTTCGCGGGATACGTCAGCAGTTCGTCCTCATACTTCTCCATCGCCGTTTCCCATTCAGGCACATCTTTGAATTCTGCGAGTTTGGGTCGCTTGGGACGTTCGGGTGGTTGAGGTCCGCTGCTGGGTGCGGCTAACGAGGCCGCTGTTTTCTCGTCTTTTGGTGCTTCCGTTGTTTTGCCAGCCTTGAGTTCTGCCAGTTCTTTTTCGAGTTTGTCGGCCTTTGCAGCCTTTTCCCGGAGTTCCTTCCAATTGCGCTCCTGGTCGGGCTTGCGTCGTGCGGTCCCTGATTCCGCATTCTTCTCGACTGCGGATTTCTCCGCGTCAACAGGTTTCGGGGTTGCCGATTCCCCGGCTTTCGGCTTAATTTCCTCGTCACCCGGGCGAACGCCAGTGCGAATCCACTTATCGCGTTGCTCGGTTGTGTAATTCTCAACTTCGACGTGCTGGGTTTCTTCTGCAACCGCTGGCGGGGCGGTTACGGTTTGATCAGCCATTTAATTTCCACCTTTTGCGATAGGTTCACCGTGCTACCGCCCACGAGTCTGTGAAATTCTGTTGAGCGCTCCACTGAGGACGCAGGCACAAGCGGCTGCCACCACATCCAGCCGTTTTCGTAGTGAATTCGCAGAACCGCATCTACTGGATGGTCACTGATTAGCACTGGGCTCCGGTTGCGGCTGTAAGGCTGCGGCAGTCACTTGCTGCTCTTGGGCCTGCCCATGATCTTGTGCGGATTGATTGGATTGCGTCTGCGCTGCGGTAGCGGCTTGGTCCTTCTCGTGTGCATGCTGATTGGCCTGCAATGCCGCCTCGGCCGCGGCGCCGTGCGTTTCCTTCCAGTATTCCGCGAACATTTCCATGCGCTCGGAGAGGTTCTGCTGCATCGTGGTCGTGTTGGCGATGAGAACCTTTACGTCATTGTTGATGGCTGCCAATTTCAGCGCATACTCGTTGTCAATGACCTTGCCCGCTTTTTCGAGGCGCAGCTTGCCGAGCTCTTCCTGCATCTTCTGCATCAGCTCTTGCTGTTGCTGCATTGCCTGAGCCTGCTGCATCTGCTGTTGCTGCTGCGCGGCCTGATCGGGCGGTGGAGAAATGACATCCGCGATCTCATCGCCGATTGGCCCTAGCTGCTTCATCTTGATTGCGAGGGCAAGAATCTTTGCCATTTGTGGAGGCGGAATCGGGAGCGTGGTGAGGTTCGTAATCAGCGTGTCAACAAATGCCGAAACCGCATCGCGCTGACTGTCTTCGCTCGGCCCAACCGATATCGTGACGCCATGCTCGCCAGTTTTGGCGTCCCACACATCAGGATCGCCAGCCTTATTGGTGGCGGTCGGGTCATTCACGGCGATTGATTGATGCGTGCCATCCGGCTTGCGAATTCCAACTTCCCGCTTCGTGTCATAGACAAAGGGAATCCACGCATCCAAAATCCGTCCCGTATGCTCAAGGAACGTGTTGTAGTTGTCGATGAAGTGGAATGTGCCTTGATCTTCCTGTGCGTCAATCTGCTTCAAGGCCACGCCTGATTTCTCATTCATCCGCTGCGCCTGCGTCGGCAACACGCTTCCACTCATGGCGGTCTGAATGGCGCGCCGCGCAGCTTCGCAGGCCACTTCATAGCTCTGGAAGTTCGGTGTGAATTGCGGGCGAGTCGGCAGTGGCAGGACTGTCGTGCCTGTCTGGTCTAAAACCGGCTCAACTTCGAGGTACGCGCGCGGAACCTTGTTGACCGTGGCCCATGCTTCCTTGTCGGAGGGGTTGATTTGTCCCTTATAGACTAGGAATGGGCTCTTGGGCGTCATTCCAGCCTCTTCCGCTTCCTGCGAGCGATAGAAGCAATACGCCATGAATGGATCGCGGGCCATGCGGACAAGAGAAATCAACTTGCGCTTGGCTCCGCCACCGTCATCTACCCAGATTTCCTTGCCAAACACTGGAATCAGAGGAATCCAGGGAATTTCAATCTGCGTTTCGTCAAGAATCTCGACGCCGTTCGTGATGTATTGCGTTACGACTCGCTTATCAACGCTGCGGTTGTCATCTGCCTTGGCAATGTCGAATCCTGCCGGCAACTCGTCCTCGAAATAAGCAGTTGCGCCCTCTTCGCCGCCCTTGAACAGCAGCAATTTCTTTTTCTCGATACGGACCTTCCAATACTCCGCAACCTGAATCTGATTATCCCAAATCCACTGCTGCGCCAGGCCGCGGTCATCATCGGTGAAGGCTGTTTTCTCTGCATTCGGATAGTCACGCTTGAAGTCCTCAATCCGCATGATGTCAGTGACAAAAGCGCCCATCATGTCGGAGGCGTCCATTTCCTTATAATTCGGGTCAATCACCACTGAATCAGGGTTGGGAATACGGCCGATGTAAAGTTCCTGATTGAATGAGTCCGTGCTGGCAGTCGTCGCAACCGAGGTCACATACCGCTTGCCGACGCGCGCCCAGCCATATGAACGCTCGACGCCGCCCTGAAACGCCGTCGTGAATGCCTGTTGCGCGCGGGAGTTGTACTCAATCTCTCGAATCAGGTTGCCGCGGAACTCTGCCGTCCGGTCATTTGCGCCATTACCTTTCGGGTTGACTTGGATTGCGCGGGGATTTTGTTTCGGGTCATTCAGTAGCTTGTTGATGTAGGGGTTTAGCTCGTCCCACGTCATGCACGGACGGTCGTTATCCTCGCGCAGCTTGCGATCTTTTGGATCCCACGGATCGCCGGCGATGTATTGCATGTCCGTGCGGGCTTCCTCACGGATTTCTCGCCATGCTTCGAGGTAATACTTATAATTCTCTCGAATCTCATGCAGCAGGTCGGAATCCGCTGCGTTGTCCCGGTTCTTAGCCACGCTTTTTCTTGGGTCTCCCGAAATGCTTGCGAAAATCGTAGGTGCTGGAGCTGGATTCCATAGAGACTTTCTTGCGCTGGCGCGCGTCAATCTTCGCTCGCGGCCCGCTAGTGCTGTGCTTAACCTTGTGCTCGCTGCCGCCAACCACCACATCCGCTGCCGTGAAGGGGATACCGTGCATGTGCCGATAAGCAAGGTTCTTGCGATAAGCCTCTTTGGATTTGAACTTATCAACTGGCATCGGAAAGTTTCGGGGCTTCCTTGCAAGATGCCATCTTTATACCCACTTCAAAGGAGTCCACTGTGCGAAAAGACCCGCCTATCGCACCCCTCTCATTGCAAGGCTGCATCCTAAGAATCGATCTCATCGTTCGCGCTGTCATGGGCTGCGGCCAAATCATGTTCCGATTCCGCGTCGCCAATCTCTGCCAAACCGCCGTGCCCCAAATGCTGCGCCAAGTGCGCCACAATCGTGTGGCCGTCCTCATGGCTTGAACCAAAGTGGTGAGTTGCCGTCGCCGGCCCGTTCTCCACTGCGTGATGCGAAACAGTCAGGCCACCGCTTTCAGATGGCATCAGCTGAAGGTGGTGGACTGCGGAAACCTCGGTAGTCGTCTTAATCTTCGGCTGCAGCTTCTTCATCGCGCCATGGCTAGGCATACTTGCGCTCCTTCTTTTCGCGGAATCTGACGGGGAAAACTTTGGTCATCATCTTGACGTGGTGCTCGTAGAACAGCGGAGACGTGCGGGCCTTGTAGAGCCATTCGCTAAGGTCTCGTGCACGGCAGAAAGTCGTTTGAGCTTCCCGCAGATTCACTTGCCGAGAATCCTGTTGGCCTTGCTGCGGATCCGTGCTGCACTTGCCGCTGACAGCTTGCCGCGCTTGACCATCTGCGTAGCGCGCGCCTTGGCGTTCGCTGCATGACTTCGATCTGGCATCGGGTATTTACGCGAACCGGGCAGGCCGAAAGTGCTGGATTTCAGCTTGTTGCGGGAGGCTGCTTTGAGCTTTGTCATTAGTTGAAACTCACCGTCTGATCTGAGGCTGCTACCGTGTCCTGAATGCACAAACCGTTTAGGAAGCGGGCATCATAAAGCAGGCTTCCTGGTAGAGCTCCTGATGCTGGGAGGGTCAATACCGCGATAACGTTCGTGGAGGGTGTCGCGGTACAGGCGTTCTTGCCCAAGTCGAAAAGGGTAATCACGCCAGATGCTCCGGCCGTATTGATTGTCAGCGTGTGCAGTATTCCAGAGCCATCCTTGACTGCGGTTGCCGTCGTGCTGCCAGCCAAGTGCAGATATGAGAAGTTGGTCTGGTCTGCTAGGCACGGAGCATAGGCCATACAGAGCGCAAATATCAGTGCTGCCAGTCGCTTCAAGACCATGTTCCAACTCCTTGCGAGCGTGAGGCTTCCGATACGACGAACGGCTTCACGATAAATTGTGCAATCTTGCTTTCGAGATACCGCGTGGCATCCATCAGGTGATCGTTGTTTTTGACCACGCGCCCGTTTTCGTCGCGGCGGTACAGGCGGAACTCCGCAAGCCATTGCGACATCGTTTTGAACACTTTCAATCGGCCGGTAGACATGCGATTCCAGCAGCCATATAGCCCAGACTCAACGCCGTTATCAGCGAGCGCTAATTTAAGGCCGAGGTTCTTGTAAT